>OLJW01002472.1_pt1 | contig 16200 bp, 17 predicted proteins | sample 1603411 | NCBI WGS metagenome assembly OLJW01 (sample SAMN04168659, study PRJEB22393) | human gut metagenome | biome: human gut microbiome; feature: stool | host: Homo sapiens | collected 2014-05-12 | reverse complement strand
TTGGTGCTTTGGGAAGCTATATTCATCTTAGAACTACATTTTGCGGAAACTCAAGATTCTTTTGTACCGACTCTATTGTACAACTTCCAAATAGCTGCTGATACAATATAAAGTCTGTCCATTATATTCTACTCTGGACCACCCTTCGTTCGACACGCCGGTACGCACGATGACTTCCCCATTTTTTAATTCTGCAATAACTTCTGATGGCGACTCCACACTAGGACGATTGCGAAGATTTGTCACTTCTTTTGCCGTCACATTTTCAGATACATCCGTAAACTTTGTCTTAAACTCACTTTCAGTCTCCTGCGGCGTCACATAACTCAAATCTGTTGTCAGATAATTGCTGACACAGTACACAGTCTGCCCATTGTAGATTATTCTCGACCAGCCGTTATTTCCCACTCCTGTTCGAACTGCTGTCTCTCCGTTTTTCATGCTTCCTACGATATTATCATCACTTCCTTGTTCCATCGTACTTCGAAGATTCACCTCGTCTTTTGCCGTCACCTGCTCTTCCACTTCTGTAAAATTGACTCCCACCTCTACATTAGCTTCCACTTGCTCTGCTCCGTTTTCATCTACCGCCTGCTGGGACTGACTATATCCGAAATAAGCGACATTAAAGTCAACCGCACCTTTGATTCCGTCCAGTTTTCCCTGATTGGTGTACTGCCACATTACATGGTCACCTGTATAGTCAGATTTTGTTTTTTCCGGCCATGTCTGATCCGAGTACTGTGCAACCCAGATACGATAATTTAAAGAAAGATCATCTGCATTCCACAAATTATTGTCATCCAGTTCATTTTTCGCTGCATAGAACATTCCTGTGTAAGATCCTTCTTCAATAGATTTGAGAAATGCATCTGCCAGTTTTGTCCGCTCCTCAACCGAAAGCTCAAACTGTCTGCTGGACGGATTTTGAAAACCTTCACAATTGTAAGCGACCGGATATGTCACCGGATATCCTGAAAGCAGATTCTTCGTCCATTCTGCCTCCTCTTTTGCCTCTTCCTCTGTCACTGCCGTGGAAAAGAAATAAGCTCCGATTTTCAGCCCATTTTTGGATGCTTCCTGCAGATTGTATTTCGCACAGGCATCTTCTTTAATCTCCCCGTTCTTCATACCACGATATCCCACACGGATCATCGCAAAATCAATTCCGCTGTCCGCAACTGCCTTCCAGTCGATATTCCCCTGAAATTCAGAGACATCGATTCCGGTTGTGATCTCATCTGTCTCATATTGAGATGCCTTCAAGTCCGGAAGCTGCACTTTTGCTTCCTCTTTTTCTTCTTCGATCTTTGCCTGCGGATCTTCCTGCGCATTCTCCGCTTTGTTTTTTGCGTTGTTCTCTTTTTCATTCGCAAACAGAAAGTAACAAAAAACAGCCAATCCGATTACAATGATTGCCACACTGACAGAAATCGCGATGATCATCTTTTTGTTTTTACGGTCTTTGTTGAAAAAATTTTTCTGCATCTTTGTATCCTCCTCTTATCTTCTGCACGTCTTTCCGGTGTAAGACTCTGCAATTACTTTTATCACAGCCACACTATCTGCCATCTGTTCTGAGATTTCAAACTCTTTTCCGGTCTGATGCCACATCAGTTTGGAAAGAGCTAAACGCTTTTCCTCTGTATGTTCAAGAATCGTCGCTTTTCCGTTTCCCATCACACAAGCATATTCATAACCATATGCACAAGGTGTATTTGCCTCAATCAGTGTATGTTCACAGTCCATCTCAAAACACACCTTTGAATTTTTCTGAATCGCACGCAGCTTTCTTCCTTCCTTTGCACTGTGAAAATAGAGCGCTAAAGATTCTTTTTCAAATTCATAACCAAAATTTAATGGCACCAGATACAAGCCTTCTTCGTCCTGCATGGCAAGTCTACATACTTTACACTTCTCTATGATATCTCTGATTTGCTCTATGTCTATGATCTCTCTGTCTTTTCTTCTCATCATATTCCTCTTTTCATTTTATCATATTTCATGTCATCAAACCATATAACTTCCTCCGGTTTTTCCACATGTTCTCCAATATATTTTTCCATCCACACCAAGTCATACCAACGTCCAAATTTGTACCCACATCTGTGAAATCTACCCACAAACCGATATCCCATATGCTTGTGAAACTCTACACTATTTTTGGTCAAATAAGGATCATCATCATTCACATACGCAATGCAGGCATTCAGATTCAATATATTCTGTTCCGATAAAATTTTCTCCAACGCCACATACAGCATTCTTCCAATTCCATCTCTTCTCCCATCCTTCCGAACATAAATGGCTGTCTCCACAGAGCGGTCACACGCCTCCCGCTCATTGAACACCCCCGCGTAAGCATATCCAATCAGTTCTCCATCTCTCTCCGCTACCAAATAGGGATGCCTCTTTAAAATATGTTCTATTCTGTCTCGAAACTCTTCCACCGTCGGAACTTCATACTCGAATGTAATCGCAGTGTGCTTTACATATGGTGCATAAATTTTCAAAAGTTCCTCTGCATCTTCGGGTTTCGCAATTCTGATAACACTCTTTGACATATCACTCCTCCTCTGATTTTGTACTGATCTCATCCAAAAATTCTCTCAGTTCCTTTACATCCTGTCTGGAAAGTTCGTCGCCATCATATAGTGATACGACAAAATTTTTTAAGGAATTACGGTATAGTTTATCTAAAATATGTTTACTCTCTCTTCTCGAAAATTCTTCGTAAGATACAATCGGTTCATAAAAATTAGATTTTCCGTTTTTTTCACAGGAGAGATATCCTTTTTCTACAAGCCTTGACAAAAACGTCAAAATGGACGTCTTTTTCCAGCCTTTTTTTTCTCCAAATACCTCCTCAAGATAGGATGCTGTAATGGAATTCTTATTTTCCGCATTCCATATTGCCATCATAATCTCCTGTTCTGACTCTGAAATCTTTTTCATCTTCACTTCTCCGTTTCTACTCTGTTTTTAAAATAAGCGGCATGAGCTGTTCTGTACAGATACGCTCTTTTACACCGCCCTCCGGACCATAAGAAATTTTCTTTTTCTTTGCGCCGACTTCCTCACCACATACTCAAAAACTTCCATCTTTTTTTCTGATATATATTCTCTCTTCCACTTCATCTATAGATACTTCCAACACATCAAAAAATAGTTTCTGATACATAGAACCCCTCACTTTCTACATATGTAGTATATTTACATACTACATATGTAGAACAAAAAAGTCAATTATTTTTTCTGCTTTCAATATTTTCCCATCGCAGTAAGGTAAACAGTACATAACACTTGACAACAGTTTTTAACTGTTATATACTGTTTGCACAAAGGAGGAACACAAGTATGAAACTTATCATAAACAATTCCTCTATGGTTCCCATCTACGAACAGCTTGTAGATCAGATCAAATTGCTCATTCGAAGTGGCGAACTGAGAGAGAATGATATCCTGCCGTCCGTCCGCGCACTGTCAAAAGAATTAAAAATCAGTGCACTGACCGTCAAAAAGTCTTATGACACATTAGAGAGTGAAGGCTTTACCGTAACCGTACACGGAAAAGGAACATATGTAAAAGCAGTCAACACCGACCTTTTATTAGAAGAACAAAAGAAAGAGGTCACTGCATATCAAACACAGCAATTAAAACAAGCTATACTACATGCTCAAAACAGCCAATGTGATTTGCTGATTTTAGACGAAATTATAGCAAGCTATAATCTGGGTTTGATTGACAAAGACATGCTAAAAGAATTCATTCTGAATAAACCAGAAGCATTGGAATTGGTATTAACCGGCCGTGACCCTGCCGATTATATGATAGAAGCAGCTGACTACGTAACAGAAATGAAAAAAATAAAACATCCTTTTGATGCAGGCATTCCCGCACGTTTGGGAGTAGAATGGTAGGTGCTTTATGAACATACAATTAGAACATATATCGCCTAATCAAATTGAACAACGCAGTTTTGAAATCATATCAAAAGAATTAGGCGATATGAGATTGGACCCTGAACAGGAGCCGATTATCAAACGCTGTATTCATACTTCTGCGGATTTTGACTATGCAAAAAATCTTGTGTTTTCTCCCAATGCAGTTCAATACGCAAAAGAAGCCTTAAAAAAAGGCGCCTGTATTGTAACAGACACCCAAATGGGAAAGTCAGGAATCAACAAAGCGGCACTAGCAAAACTTGGCTGCGACGTATTCTGTTTTATGTCCGATGAAGATGTTGCAAACACAGCAAAAGAACAAGGTACAACCCGTGCTGTTGCCAGCATGGATAAAGCGGTGGCTTTAAACCGCCCAACCATATTTGCAATCGGCAATGCGCCCACCGCATTGATTCGTTTGTACGAACTGATACAGCAGGGGTTACAGCCTGAATTTATCATTGGCGTACCTGTTGGGTTTGTCAATGTAGTAGAATCCAAAGAGCTTATTTTAAGTACACAGGTGCCATACATTGTAGCACGGGGACGAAAAGGCGGCAGCAATATTGCCGCCGCCATATGTAACGCATTATTGTATAGCATTACAGGAAGAGATTCCTAGTATTACTTCCCCTTTTGCAAAACGAAACAGATGAATTAGGTTTCATCTGTTTTTATTTTGCGCAATACCAGCAGGATAGCCACAACTGCTATGACAAAGATAAGCACCATAGGCCACAAATTTTGAAAACCAAAACCATAATCCAGCATCAATTGATAACCCCACGCAGCGGGAAATATCATTCCAATCCATCTTAACACATCCGGTAAAAAATCGATGGGAAACATAATCCCTGACAGCATAATAGAGGGCAAAAAGACCAATTGAGAAATCATAGTGACTTTTGCTTGCTTTTTCATCACCAAACCTAAAATACTGCCAATGCTGAGTGATACCATAATAAAAATAATCAACGATATAAAATAGAAAACAGATTGATTCGGCAGTTTTGCTTCAAATGCAAACGGAGCAATTGCGTATATTATAACAGACATGAGCAATAAGTGAATCATTGCAGAGAAAGTGGTTGTGATAAATCCAAAATAGATAGGTATACCGTTTGCTTTATAAACTTTTTTAATATCACTGCCATATATTTCTACCAAAGATGGCGGTAAACCAATCAGTGCGCCCATAGATACCCCCATCACTGTCATAGCGGGGATTAATGTATCTTTCGATTCCGGCATAATTGAAGTAAAGATTCCTCCCATGATGGCAAAAAATAAAATAGGAACCATATAGCAGGTAATCAGCAGCGTCTTACTTCTTATGTCCAATTTCCATTGTAATGCAATTCCGTATAGCAACGCTTTCATTCTCCATCTCCCTTTACAAATTGGATAAAGTGCTGCTCCAATGTTCCTCTGTCTATTTGAATATCCAGTATGGTAATACCTTTTTGACGGTACCCCTCCAATAGGGCGATTAGGGCATCCCCTATATTATCAACCACAAAGGTTTGGTCGCCTTGACTGGTTTTTATGAAAAGATGATAACGCTTTTCTATTTTTTCTGTCAGCTGTTCTACCGTGCCGCAAAAGGCAATCGTCCCTTCATTTAAGATAGCGATACGGTCACACAAACTTTCCACTTCCGCCATATCGTGGCTGGCTAATATGATTGTCTTTCCCTGCTCTTTCAGTGTTCGTATTTGGTGATGCAGTGAGATTTTCCCTTGCACATCTAATCCTGCTGTTGGTTCGTCCAAAAAAAGGATTTCAGGCTGGCCAACCAAAGCCAGTGCAAGATGCAATCTTCGTTTTTGTCCGGTGGATAATTCCGTATATTGTTTTTTTGCTAATTGTTCAATACCAAGTGCCCCAATTATTTCATCATCTATATCTGCATGATTCCACTTTGCAGCCAGTTGAAGTGCTTCCATTGGCTTGATGTGCGCAGGCAAAGAAGCTGACTGAAGTTGAATGCCTATTTTACCGTTTACTGTAATGCTGCCTTTGTCATATCTGCGCAATCCTTCGATACATTCCAATGCTGTGGTTTTCCCTGAACCGTTTACACCCAATAATCCAAAAATTTCCCCCCGCAAGATACAGAAAGAGATATCTTGTAAGACAATATGATTCCCATAAGATTTTTGTAATCCGCAAATTTCAATTGCATGGCTCACGGCTGTTCCTCCTGAAACGGATTGATGCCCAAATTCTTAAAATAAATCTCTAAAGCAGGTTCCATAAAAGCATTCACAGCCATTTGTTTTTTCTGCCATTGACCGTTTGAGTCCTCTACAGTTCCAATATCCATTAGCTGCGGCAGCATACTCATATCTCCGTCTGTGAATTCCATAATCATTCCCCAAAATTCTTTTGCAATCTGCTGTCCTTTTTCACTTTCGGGAGACACCTGCTCTTTTTGATACTGCAATACTTTATCTTGCAATTTTGTAAAGTGTTTGATAAATGTAAGCCCGCTTTCCTTATCAAAACGATTGCGTATGTGGTCAAGCATTGTATCGTCAAAATGTTTGATGAGCCAATAAAAATCATTTTTCATTTGCAGGTTGACGATAATGTCCGCATATTTTTTAAAGTTAACCGATTGCATTTGAAGTACTTCTTCTTTCAAGGCTTCCAACTCTATTAAAGACTGAGATAAACATTCAATTTTGTCTCGTACAACTGCCGCTTGTTCTGAGAGAGCCCGCGCAACCTCATCCGGAGTATCCAGAGATATCAAACGATTTTTAATATCCCCTAATGAAAAGCCCAAATGCTTTAAAGACAATATTTGATGCAGCTGAATCATATCCTTATCCGTATAAAGCCGCCGTCCTCCCTCACTCTCTGCTGATGGTACCAACAAACCTTCTTTGTCGTAATACTGCAAGGTGCGTACAGAAACGTTCATTTTCTTGGCAACTTCTCCTACTGTCATGTAGCCCTGAGGAATTGCTTTGTTTTTCTTCATATTGAAATCACCTCTTTGTTATAGTATAAAACATTACGCTGCGTCACAAGCAAGTACCTTATGAAAATATTTCTAACAAATATAGTTACGATTCACATATCATAACTGTTTCAATAAAATAATAAAAATCGCTATGCACAGTAATATCATTGCATAGCGATTTTTATTATTTAGTATATTTATATCATTTAATACTATTTGTATAAAATCTATCTTTTGTCAGAGCCCCAACTTTTTAACTCTTCCTGCACAAATGATAATTTCAACAAATGTTCCTTTACCTGCGCTACTGTTAGCTGTACCGTATTGTTAGAGTTAAATTCCTCCACCATAAGCGGCTTTTCTTGTCTTACTTCCATCTGATAACGAGTATAATTCAGTTTTCTTTTGTCCATAGGAACACGATAAAAATTGCCCATATCTATCGCATTGACACATTCTTCTTTCGTCAATAATGTTTCATACAGCTTTTCACCGTGACGTACGCCTATGACTTGTATTTCATTTTTCACGCCAAACAACTCCTGCAATGCTTGAGCCAATATCCCAATGGTGCACGCTGGCGCTTTTTGTACCATAATATCCCCGGATTGCGCATGTGCGAAGGTAAACAATACCAAATCAACAGCTTCTTCCAAACTCATCATAAAGCGTGTCATATTGGGATTGGTAACCGTCAACGGTTTACCTGCTTTGATTTGTTCTATAAACAATGGTATCACAGAGCCTCTGGAGCACATAACATTTCCATAACGTGTACCGCAAATTAAAGTTCTGTCAGATGATACGGTTCTTGCCCTGGCAATAAATACTTTTTCCATAAGCGCTTTTGAAGCACCCATTGCATTGACGGGATACGCAGCCTTATCCGTAGAAAGACAAATTACTTTTTTCACTCCTGAATCAATTGCGGCAGTCAGTACGTTATCTGTTCCCAAAACATTTGTCTTTACTGCCTCAAGGGGGAAAAATTCGCAATTTGGCACTTGTTTGAGCGCCGCAGCATGGAACACATAGTCAACATTATACATTGCCTGGCGAATGCTGTTTAAATCGCGTATATCTCCAATATAATATTGTATTTTATCGTTTTGATATACACGGCGCATATCTACCTGCTTTTTTTCATCTCTGGAAAAAATACGGATTTCTTCCACATCCGTATCTAAAAAGCGTTTTAATACTGCATTTCCAAAAGAACCTGTCCCTCCTGTAATCAGCAGTTTCTTTCCTTTTAACATTGAATGGTTCTCCTTTGCCCCACATGATACTGTCATTATACGCCATTGATAACTTATTTGTAAATATAAAAAATCCGTATCGTTTTGATACGGACTTTTTGTTATTTTGCAAATTGCGGAATCCATTTGACTTTTTTGACTCGGTTAAAGTTTTCCTTCAGCGAACAATATTTATCTACAGCGCTTACAAGAAAACTTTCTTTGCAACTTGGCATTTTTGTAATAGTCAAAGGCCACATATGATTTAAAATGATATCTGCTTCTTTTTCATTGATTTCAAAATGTTCCATTGCATTACTCAAAGCGGTTTCCGGATGAGTAAATGCGTGGGCACCTTCATGGTCTGTGCCCGTACGCCAGTCATATAAAAAGAAGTCATGGAGTAAAGCGCCTCGAATCAAACTTTTTTGATCCAATTTTAACTTTAATTTTTTGCTGACCCAGTAACTGTATTGTGCTACCTGTACACTATGATCCAGCCGATTGGTAGTGCCATGCTGTTCATATCTGCTCATACTTTGCACCAAATGATGCTCAAGCAATTCATTGGAACAAGCCTTAAAATACGCGCGCTCTTGATCAGATAATCTCATAAATCAATCTCCCTTAAGTTTTCTTAATAAACTCGTGTTTGCATTTTGCGCAGGTAATTTGAATTTTGCCGCGTCCTTTTGGAACACGCAAAACAGCTTTACATTTAGGACATTTATAATATTTATGGGTTTTATCTTTTACTTTTCTGCTGGTATATTGAGTCCAGTTTTTAAATGGCCAAACAATTTTTAAAAACATTAAATTTTCTTTTCTTCTTGCTTCAATATTTCGGGAAAGCATCCTGAAAACACTAAAGCCAAGCGGGATATAGCATAAATATCCCAAATACCAAACAGGTGTAAAGCGCATGACTATGGATATCACCAAAGAAAAAATAATCAGTGCAATGTTGAGCTGGTCTGAACCATATCTCCCGTATAAAAATCTTGCGATTCTATCCATCATAGTTGTTAGCATACCTCTTTTAATCAGTTTACCAGTATTATAACAAATGAAAGAACTAAAATCATGAAATTTTTAATAACAGATTAAAAATAATTATGAATAGAAAAAGAAGATTTATACTAGTTTTAAAGCTTTTAAGAAAGAAGGAATTTCTTGTTCAAAATTTACGCCAAAACGAATGTCTGTTCCTGCATTTTTGGTACGTAAAATAGCAGCTGCTGTAAAATCTACCGCTATTTGTGCAGATTGGGCAAGCGTAAATCCGTTTAACACACCGGAGGTCACCGCGCTGGCAAATACATCACCTGTACCATGATAATAACCTTCAATTCTTTGTGTGAATGCATATGCGATTTTGTCGGTTTTTCTCTCGTAAACAGCAGCACCAAGTTTTTCAGGTTCAAAAGAAATGCCTGTAAGCACCACATCACCTTGGCATAAATCAGATAAACGCTTCAGTAATCCTTCAATGTCTGCTTGTGTATAGGTGCCGTCTGCCATATAAGGTTCCTCCAGCAGCAAAGATGCTTCTGTTAAGTTCGGAATCAGTAAATCTGCCTTTTTACAAAGTTTTGCCATTTCCTTCGGAAACTCTTTTGAAAAAATTGCATATAGCTCTCCATTGTCTGCCATAACGGGATCAATTACTACAACGGTTTTTTCTGTTTTCAGTTTATCAATGGTTTGCTCTATTAAATGCACTTGCTCAAAGGAACCTAAAAATCCGGTATAAATACCGTCAAAGGTAATGTCCAACGTTTTCCAGTGATCTACAATGGGCATAATGTCTTCCGTTAAGTCACGGTATGTAAATCCCGTGAATCCTCCCGTATGTGTAGATAACACCGCAGTAGGGATTACGCTGGTTTCAATACCTGCAGCGGAAATAATAGGCAATGCTACCGTTAATGAGCATTTGCCAAACCCTGAAATATCGTGAATCGCCGCAACTCTTTTTAACTCCATAGTTAATACTCCTTATATGATTCATATTTGTGAGGTCAATGATAAAATATTTTTCCGGAAAAGTCAAGAAAAGCCCTTGTCTATGCCAATCTCTAATACTTATGATTCATCTTACAAAACTGTAAGTTTAATGTAAGATGAATCGATTTCTGATAGCAGCATAATGTAATACAATATAGGCAAAGGGAGGGATACAACATGAAAAAAACCTTAATCTATTTTAGCTTTGCCAGTTTCATTCTGGTTATCAGCAGTATTTTACTATGCACTGATTTTAACAGATTAAAAAGGAAATTAAAAAGATGAAAAAACCGGCTGTCTTTTTATGTATTTTAATCGCATTAGTCGTAGTAACCAGTATTACAGTTTACCTTAGCTTTTATTATGCTGCAAAACACAGAGATGAAACAATTGGCTCTCATATTTCTCAAAACCATATTGTAACAAATGAAACTATTTATTTTTCGCTGTATCAATAAACATTTTTCTTTTCATAATTTTTAATAATAATTCATTTCATTTTATACCTATACTTTCCTTTATATAAAGAAAACTCCTTCAAATGCAGAATGAGATTTTTTATGACTTTTCCTTATACAGGTTCCCTCCCTTATTCTATAAAAACAGCAGGGCTTCTTTTTGAAGCCCTGCTGTTTATTTTGCCATTTTATCCAGCAAATCCATAATTTCTGTAATTTTTTCTTCTTCGTTCCCTTTTTCAAATGCGTCGCGCACACAACTACCTAAATGCGCCTGTACCACTTCTCTGTTTGCCTTTTTTAAAATTGCTTGGGTAGCCAACAATTGATTGGAAATATCCATACAATAACGGTCATCTTCTACCATCTTTAATAAACCGTCCAATTGTCCTCTTGCTGTTTTCAACAAAAGAGCTACCTTTTCTTTATCTGCTTTCATTTTTCTTACCTACCTTATATGAATAACGATTATGTTTATTCCACAGAAACGGCCTCAAAACCGGCCTCATTCACTGCATCCATCATCGCTTTTTCATCAATTGGTCCGCTTACTTCCATCACTGCGCATTTCTTATCTAAATCTACAGTTGCATGTACACCGTCAAATCCATTCAAAATCTTTTCTACGGTTGCTTTGCAATGCCCGCAGCTCATACCATTGATATTCATAATTTTTGTCATAATTTGTTTCTCTCCTTCATCTTTTTTCTGATTATTTTCTATTTGTGAAACAGTCGGAGAAGCCGACTGTTCTGCCACCATTTGGATAGGACAGGTTTCTGTATTGTTTCGCAAATTTTCTGATACACTCGTCATATGGCGTGGTTTAAAGAATTTTAATCTCAATGCATTTAGTACAACACATACGGAACTCAAGCTCATTGCCGCAGCCCCAAACATAGGATTCAATTTCCAGCCAAGCAAAGAGAAAAATACACCCGCAGCCAACGGAATTCCAATGCTGTTATAGAAAAAAGCCCAGAATAAATTCTCTTTGATATTACGAATGGTTGCTTTACTTAAACGGATTGCTGTTACTACATCCAATAAGCTGTTTTTCATCAGCACAATATCAGCCGATTCAATCGCAATATCCGTACCTGCGCCGATTGCAATACCAACGTCGGCTCTTGCAAGGGCCGGAGCGTCATTGATACCATCTCCGACCATGGCTACTTTGTGTCCGCCTTCCTGCAATGCGCGTATTTCTCGTTCCTTGTCTTGAGGCAACACCTCTGCCACCACGCGGTCAATTCCCAGCTGTTTTTGAATGGCTTGCGCGGTTTTCTTATGGTCGCCTGTTAACATGACAACATCAATGTGCATATCTTTCAGTTGTGAAATCGCCTCTGCACTGGTCGGCTTTACTACGTCTGCTACAGCAATTACACCTAAGATATGATTGCTGTCTGCAAAATAAAGCGGCGTCTTCCCTTGATCGGCAAATGCATTACTGAGTTCCTCAAAATTTTCCACATCTACATGTTGACTGATAAAGGAAATATTGCCTGCATAATACTCCGTTCCATTCATGGAAGCAGTAATCCCTTGTCCTGACACTGCCGTAAAATGCTCTGTTGGAAGTAAACTCACTTTTTTCTCTTGTGCATATGCTACAATTGCATCTGCCAACGGATGTTCGGACGGTTTTTCCATAGAAGCCGCTACAGACAATAATTCTTGTTCGGATATATACTCAGAAGGTACAATGTCCGTTACCTTTGGTTTTCCTTCTGTAATGGTACCTGTCTTATCCAATACAACCGTTTTCACACTATGAGCCACTTCCAAAGCTTCTGCCGATTTAATCAAAATACCATATTCCGCTCCTTTTCCTGTTCCTACCATGATAGCTACAGGTGTGGCCAAGCCAAGTGCACACGGACAAGAGATAACCAATACGGCAATACCGATAGAAAGTGCAAACTCAAACGGATACCCCAAAATCAGCCATACAATGGTAGCAATTACGGCAATGGTAATGACCACGGGAACAAAAATACCGCTGATTTTATCTGCCAATTTTGCAATGGGAGCTTTTGAAGCGTTTGCATCCTCGACCAATTGGATAATTTGAGCCAACGTGGTATCATCTCCAACTTTTTGAGCCTCCATATGGAAGGAGCCCATTTTATTGACAGATGCGGCAATGACTTTATCTCCAACGTTTTTTTCAACAGGGATACTTTCACCTGTTAAAGCAGATTGGTCAACGGAAGAACTGCCCTCTATGATGACGCCGTCAACGGGAATGCTTTGTCCGGGTTTAATCACAATACGATCCCCTACCACAACTTCTTCCACAGGAATCTCCTGCTCTTCTCCGTTACGAATGACTGTTGCTGTTTTTGGCGCCAAATGCAATAACTTTGTAATTGCCTCTGAAGTTTTGCCTTTTGATTTTGTTTCTAAAAATTTACCAAGTGTAATTAAAGCCAATATCATTGCGGAAGATTCAAAATACAAATCCATAGTATAGTGATGGACCGTTTCCATATCTTGATAACCTAATCCAATTCCTATTTGGTAAATTGCAAACACGCCGTAAATCAAAGCGGCAGAAGAGCCAATTGCAATTAAGGAATCCATATTCGGATGAAGCTTTACTAAATTTTTAAAACCTGCTTGAAAGTATTTGCGATTTACATAAACAACAGGCAATGTTAATAAAAATTGAGTCAAGGCAAATGACAATGCATTTTCATTACCTGTCAAAAAGTTGGGTAATGGAGCACCAAACATATGCCCCATAGAAATATACATCAGCGGTATTAAAAATACAAAAGATAAAATCAATCTGAATTTCATATTTTTAATATCTTGTTCCACAGGTGAAACTGCCGGTGTGGCAGATGTTTTTTTCTGATTATTTTTTTGCTCTAAAGCAGCTTGATACCCGGCTTTTACCACTGTGTCTATAATTGCTTGGTTATTTACTTTGTCTTCATCATAAGAAACAACCATAGAATTGGACAAAAGATTCACAGTGACTTCTTTTACTCCCTCCAGCTTTTTTACATTTCGTTCTACTGTAGCGGAGCATGCAGAGCAAGTCATACCTGTTACTTGAAATTTTTGCTTCATATATTTTCACCTCTTATCACCCCACCCCTATGGGGGTGTTATTCATACTATATCACTATTTTATTTTTGTGTCAATTACTAATATAACCCATATGGAAAAAAACATGTGAAATTCCGTAATTTACTGTGTGCAAACTAATTTATGTTTTCAAATTTGTACTGGGAATATTGTTTAAAAACAACGCTCCTAAAATCAATGGACAACACCCCAAATATCATCTCTCAAAAATATCTTAATGCCAATATAGGCTTCTTTGTAAAACACAGTAAACATTTGACCAACTGTATTCAAACAAAAATGATTCAATGTGAAAACGAATAGGTTTCATCTGTCATGAGACCTATAACTGTTTTCTATACCTATAAAATATATACTTTGACATTTATCAAAATCATGTGAAATGGATTGTATTATCATCTGTTAATGTATACTGTTATACCCTATCGAAACGGAAAAAAAGCAAATGAAAAGATAATATCATTTTCTCGTATTTTATCTTGACAATACATAAATAACAAAATTTTATCTACTTTATAGATAAGATTTTATTATTAAACTCCACTCTTCTATATATTAATTCCCTGACATTTGGTCTTACGATTATCGCTATCGCAATTACGCCGGAGCTAATAACATTTAAAACACACTGGTTTTCAGCATTTCATCTTTGTGTTTTTATTACCTGTTGAATATTTTTATCTGTTTCATTTTTAAAAGTTGTTTGATTTTAAAAATTCTACCTTTGATTTCAGACGTATCTGGTGAAATCTCTTCTCATCTGTTATTTTATTGATGCAGTTTCTTCTTTGTACTATCACTTTGATGGTTTGCAGCAATTTCTATGATTCATTTAGAACAACCTTTTTCCAGCGTTACATTATCTCGGACTTTTTATATCACTCTTTTTCCTTTTACATAAAGAACGCCTATTCGAATGAATAGGCGTTCTTTACGTAAATCTGATTCTTTTTATGTTTAACGTGCAGCTCTGAAAATAGCTACAATTTCTTCATGAGTAGCTTGCTTTGGATTGGTAAAACCACAAGCATCTTTCAGTGCATTGGTTGCAAGTTCGTCAAAAGCATCCTCGGGAACTTTTAATTCGTCCAAACCGGAAGGAATTTCAACATCTTTTGACAGTTCCTTAATCAAGTCAATTGCTTTTCTTGCACCTTCTTGCTCGCTTAATCCTTCTACATCTGCACCCATGAATTTTGCAATGTCTCTTAATCTTCCTGCTGCAACTTGTGCATTATATTCCTGTACATGAGGCAGTAAAACGGCATTACATACACCATGGGGTAAATCAAACATGCCGCCCAATTGGTGAGCCATTGCATGTACATAACCCAAGGAAGCATTATTGAACGCCATACCTGCCAAATACTCAGCATAAGCCATATTTTCTCTTGCTTCTACATTTTTGCCTTCATGCACTGCAGTTCTTAAATATTTTGTAATTAATTCAATTGCCTTTTGTGCACAAGCATCTGTAACAGGAGTTGCATTGGTAGAAACATATGCTTCTACAGCATGAGTCAATGCATCCATACCTGTTGCTGCTGTCAGTGCTTTTGGAATATTCAACATCAAATTTGCATCATTGACTGCAATAATCGGAGTCATATTTTTATCTACCAAAGCCATTTTTACGTGACGTTCTTCATCGGTGATGATACAGAAAATCGTCATTTCGCTGGCTGTACCTGCGGTTGTGTTTACTGCAATCATTGGCAGCTGCGGTTTTTTGGAACGGTTTACACCTTCATAGTCTCCAATGACTCCGCCGTTAGTTGCAAGCAAAGCAATACCTTTACAGCAGTCATGGGAAGAACCGCCGCCAAAAGAAATTACAAAGTCACAATTTTCTTCTTTGAGCATAGCTAAACCGTTATTGACATTTGCAACAGTCGGATTTGGTTGTACTCCGTCATAAATGGCGTATTGAATACCATTTTGCTCTAACAGTTTTGTTAGCTCTCCCACCAGACCAATTTGATTTAATACTTTATCCGTAACGATAAGCGCTTTGGTTAAACCAAGTTCTTTGATTTCGGCCGGTACTTCTTCAATACATCCTGCCCCCATTAAACTCATTGATGGCATATAAAATCTTTCTGACATAATACATTCCTCCTGTTTCAAGCGTCTAATATCCGCATGAAATTTTATTAATTGAACTGATGTATTTAGTATACCATATCCGTACACATTGTCAATAATAGATAAAAAATAGACAATCTTTGTTATTTTTTATACAACATAAACAATAGACAGTTATAAAAATAGCAGTAAAATCTGTATAAATTTTACTGCTTCCAAATATTATAAATATAAAAATCCTTTTTCTTTCAGTGTTTTTTCCACTAAATCCAAAATATCTTCCGACTTTGCCTCAATGGTATGGGAATGAATTCCGTTTGTTAAGTCTGTCAGTGGTTTTGTTTTTTTGCTGGTATCCTGCCAATCATATAAGAAAGTGCCTTATTTGCAGGA
>OLJW01002469.1_pt1 | contig 16214 bp, 18 predicted proteins | sample 1603411 | NCBI WGS metagenome assembly OLJW01 (sample SAMN04168659, study PRJEB22393) | human gut metagenome | biome: human gut microbiome; feature: stool | host: Homo sapiens | collected 2014-05-12 | reverse complement strand
TTGCGTATTCCATAAAAGATTCCTCCTTAAATGTTCTTTCCAAGTTTCGTGGCTTCGTTTTTATTGGTCGCCATACCGCCATAGGCCATACCGTAGAGCGCGGCGAAGCGCTTCATGGTGTACTCGCCCGCCTCCAGCATCCATTTTTCCGGAGCTGCGCCCTGAAACACAAAATACAGTTTGCGGCCGGACAGCGAACCGTTTTCCACCTTACCATAGAACCGGTCCAGCACATTGCGGACGCTGCCGCAGATGTTGTGCCAGTAGACAGGAGAGCCGATGACGATGGTGTCCGCCTTCTTCATGGCGGCAATAACGGCATTCAGCCCGTCACCGGGGAGATCCTGGCCGAAAGCACCGATGGTGTAGTCAGTCAGATTCAGGGTTTCATATTCTTTGCCTTTCAGCAGCGCTGCCGCCAGCAGAGCGGTGTTTCCGTTTTTGTTGGGACTGCCGTTGATGAATAGAGTGCTCATTGCAATGCTCCTTTACACATTCTTTCCCATTTCATAGGCCTGCTTCATAGCGAGGGTATTTTTCACCTTGCCCGGCTCATAGATGCCGCTGCCGATGATAACACCCTTTTCTACCGCACCCTCCACGCAATCGGCATAGCCTCGGAAGCAAGCCAGTGTGGTATCAGCGGACGAATGGACTTCGTCTGCCATGGTGACGATGTAGTAAAACTCCTTGTTCTTGACCTCCAGCCATCGAGCCACCGTGCGGTCAATGACCGCTTTCAGTTGGGCGTCGATGGAGTAGAAATAGACCGGACTGGCCAGCACCAGCACATCGGAATCGATCATCTTTTGCAGGACTTCGGCCATGTCATCCTTGTGAACGCAGGCTCCGCCGTGGTCACGGCAGTAGTAGCAGGCGGAACAGGGGTGGATCTTCTTGCTTGCCACACGGATCTTTTCCACCTCGTTACCCGCTTCCTGTGCGCCGCGTGCGAATTCGTCACACAGAATGTCCGAGTTGCCGCCTTTGCGGGGACTTCCGGACAGGATCAAAACTTTCTTGCTCATGGTAACCTGTCTCCTCATTTCAGTTTTTGATATTCTTCTTCACTCACCGGCTCACATCACTGACTGCGGCAGTTTTCTCCAGGTACTTCCACCGCCAGATGGGAAAACCAGCTGTCCGGCGCAGCGCCGTGCCAGTGCTTGACGCCGGGGGCAATGTTGACCACATCGCCGGGGTGCAGCTCCTGCGGCTCCTTGCCCCATTCCTGATAGTAGCCCCGGCCTGCCACGCAGACAAGGATCTGCCCGCCACCCTTTGCGGCATGATGGATGTGCCAGTTGTTCCGGCAGCCCGGCTCAAAGGTGACGTTGTAAATGCCGACCTGTGCGGTGGACAGGGGGGCCAGATAGCTTTTTCCGCTGAAATACTGCGCAAAACCGTCGTTGGGTGCGCCGATGGGGAACACCATTTCGCTCTGGTGCTTTGCCTTGGCGTCCTCTGCAGCGTCCTCTGCCCAGACTTCCTTTGCCATGCGGAAAGCCGCCCACGCCTTGGGCCAGCCTGCATAAAATGCCGCATGGGTCAGGATCTCTGCAATTTCACGCCGTGTAATGCCGTTGTTTTTCGCTGCCGTCAGGTGATACCGAAACGAGGAGTCCGTCAGTCCCTGCGCCATCAGTGCCACCACCGTCACAAGGCTGCGGTCCCGGAGGGAGAGTTTATCCTCTCGGCTCCACACCTGCCCGAATAGTACCTCATCGTTAAGTTCCGCAAATTTTGGCGCAAATTCGCCCAGAGCATCCCGCCCTGCTGTCTGTTTCACTGCCATTATACGTTCCTCCCCATCTCGTAAGCCTGTGCCATTGCAGAGGTGTTTCGCACCGCACCCGGCTCGTAAACACCACCTGCTGCAAGGACTCCCTTTTCCACGGCACCTTCCACGCAGTCTGCATAGCCCCGGAAGCAGGTCAGCGTAGTGTCCGCAGAGGCTTTTTCCTCGTCTGCCATGGTGGTGATGTAGTAGAATTCCTTGTCTTTGACCTCAAGCCACCGTGCCACGGTACGGTCGATCACTGCCTTCAACTGGGCACTGATGGAGTAGAAGTATACCGGGCTTGCCAGCACAATGACATCGGCATCGATCATCTTTTGCAGGATGTCTGCCATATCATCCTTGTGGACGCAGGCTCCGCCGTGGGTGCTGCAGTAGTAGCAGCCGGAACAGGGAGCCACCTTTTTCTCAGCGACCCGGATCTTTTCTGCTTTGTGCCCGGCATCCTGCGCTCCACGCAGAAATTCGTCGCATAGAATATCAGAGTTGCCGCCCTTCCGGGGACTGCCAGACAAAATCAATACCTTCTTGCTCATAGGAACCTCCTTGACAGCAGAGTGCATCCGCATTATGATGTTGATAAAGTTTGATTTTATCATACAACTTAAAGCGCACTTTAAGTCAAGGGCTTTTTGAAAAAACGGAGGTTTCAGATGATCTATACCGTAGGCGAAATGGCACAAAAGCTGGGCGTACCTGCCTCCACCCTGCGCTACTACGACAAAGAAGGGTTACTTCCCTTTGTGGAGCGTTCCTCCGGCGGCATTCGGATGTTCCGGGAAAACGACTTCGAGTGGCTGCAGGTCATCCGCTGCATGAAAAAAGCCGGAATGTCCATCAAGGATATCCGGCAGTATATTGAGCTTTCCATGCAGGGAGACGACACCATTGACACCCGGCTGGAAATGTTCCGGCATCAGCGGGAGGTACTCACCCAGCAGATCCAGCAGTTACAGCACACGCTGGAGACCGTGGAGTATAAATGCTGGTTCTATGAAGCCGCCAAAGCCGCTGGGACAGTGGATGTCCCCGGTGCAATGACCGATGCGGATGTACCTGATCAGTTCCGTGCCATCCGACAGGAGCTGCGGGGACAGAAGATGCCGAATGGCGAAAAATAAGAAATGCCGTTCCAGCTGCTTTTGGAACGGCATTTCTCTTAATCTTCTAACCCATGGCTCCCGGTTACGGTTTTCAAGTATTTCTCCGGGTCGCCGTTCAGAATCAAGTCCGCTTTGTTGATAAGGTTTTGAATACACAGCCGTCGGGAACAAGCCGGAATTGTCATTTCCGAAGAAAACGAAAAATCCGAACCCTTCTCCTATTGGAAAAAAGTTCGGATTTTGTTGTTGTGGTGCACCTCCAGGGACTCGAACCCTGGGCCCACTGATTAAGAGAGCAAGCCGCCGGTTCGTCTCAATTTATGGAAGTTTCGAGTCATCGTCGTTTTTGTGCAAAGCAACGTGATTTTTGGCGTTGCAATTTCTGCACCCTTTGTCGGATTTTGCAGCGAAAAGCACCCTCTGCACGTTTTGAAACCGTGCAAAATCCGTGCAGAAACCGTGCACCTACTCTCCGACAAACAAAATCGCTCTATCCCCCACCGGCTTGACGGCATTGGTTTGAGTGGCCGCACCCCGCTTTGTACCCGAACAAACAAAAATACAGAAGCCGCACGTCCTGTCAATGCGCGGCTTCTGTGTTAAAAAAGGGGGATTGATATGGTTCTTGCGGTGGTTCTCAAGCCTCCGGCATCTGATACTCGTGGGTCTGCATATACTCTTCTACCTGATCCAAGGTGGGCATGGCATCGGAGCAACTATGGCCGGTAATGGTGATTGAAGCAGCTGCTGCAGCATACTTCAGTGCTTCTTCCAGACTCTTCCCACATATCAACGCATTGTTGAAAGAGCCGGAGTAGGAGTCTCCCGCACCAAAACTCTTGAGCACCTTTGTTGGATAGATACCGCCCATGGTGCGACCCTCGGCGGTATAGAGATGAGAGCCTTTTTTGCCCTGCTTGATGGAGACAAGGCTTACGCCCTTCTCCAGCAACCAGTGAGCACTCCGGTCGTCATCATGATTGCCCGGGTGGAAAAGTTCTTCCATCTTATCAAACTCTTCCCGAGTTCCCAGCACCATATCAGCCTGCTGGGCAGTGAGGGTAAAATAGATACTGGTCTCATCGTCATTGTCCCAGGTTCCGTCACGGTAGTCGAGGTCAAAGGCAACAACCACACCGTTCCGCTTTGCCATGGCGATGGCGAGGAACACAGCCTCCCGCGCTGGAGAATGGGAGAGGGATGTGCCCGAGATGAGCAACAGCTTGTGGCTGGCGATATAGCTCTCGTCCAGCTGAGCACAGTCGATGTGAAGGTCAGCGCAGTCGGTGCGGTACATGAAACAGTTGCACGAGCCCTCTTTGATCTCACCCATGGTCACACCGGAACGGATGCCGGGGGCGGCTGTCTCGATGTGGGAGGTATCCACCCCCTGGTCAGCCAGATATCTGACGATGAAGCGTCCGAACTGGTCATCGGACACCTTGCCGATGTAGCCAACTTTCAGGCCCAGACGGGCCATGGCGACAGCGGTGTTGGCGGGAGAGCCGCCCACATATTTGGAGAAGGTCTTTGCTTCCTCCATGGGGCCGATCTCATTGGCATAGAGATCGATGGTGGCGCGGCCAAAGGCTACCACATCATTGGGCTTCTGAAGATCAAATTTCAGCATAGCGGCCCTCCCTTATGCATCCTCATGTTCCAGCGTGTCCAGCAGCTCCATGGCTTCCTTCACGGACAGACCATTGTGTACCACCTGTCCCAGAGTCTTGACCAGCGGGGTCACATGAGGGTATTGGAACACGAAGCGTCCGTAAGTCACGCCTGCAGCACCGGCATCCATGACATCACGGGTCATCTGAATGAAATCCTGTGCGGTCTTGCAGCCGTTGCCTCCGGCAATGGCCACCCGGGTGGGGGCAGCCTGCACCACCCGGGCAAAGCTCTCGGGGTCGCCGGTGTAGGTGGTCTTTACCAGATCCACCCCCAGCTCTGCAGCAGTGCGGGCAGCGTACATCACGTTCTCCACGCTACGCTGGTCGTCCCCGGTGATATGGTTGCCGCGGGGATAGATATGGCTGATGAGGGGCATCCCGTTGCGGTGAGCTTCCTCGCTGATGCGGCCCAGCATGGCGATCTGCTGCTCCTGATTGTCACCGCCTAGGATGCAGCCCACCGACACGGCATCGGCACCCATGGCAATGGCTTCTTCCACACTGGCCACCTGCACATCGCTCTCGTAATGGTAGACGCCAAAGGTGGTCAACTTGAGCACAAGACAGGTCTTGCCTGCGTAGGGAGCAAAGCAGTGTTCTGCAATGCCCTTATGCATGGTGATGGCATTCGGACCGCCGGCCACCATCTTGGCAATGGTATCATCGATGGTATCCAGACCTTTCATCACACCACGGCCCATGGCATGATCTACGGTCAGGCCGAAGTACTTACCGTCTTCGGTGGGCATCAGGCGCTTGAGACGAATTTCTTTTCCGATCATAATACTGTTACCTCGTTGCTGCTGTTTACGCAAGCAGGTTCACAAAGAAGTTGATGTACTGCGGGCAGAGGGTGGTGACCAGGATGGCGATCAGGCCCACGCCCATAAAGGGGATGGCTTCCTTGACCGTTTCTCCAAATGTGGAGTGGGCGATCTTGGTGGAAACGAAGATACCGACAGCAAAGGGAGGAGTCAGGAAGCCAACGCACATATTGACCAGCATGATGGCACCGAAGTGGACGGTGCTGATGCCGTAAGTCTGCGCCACGGGCAGCAACAGCGGGGTCATGATGAGGATGGTGGCGTTAATGTCCATGAATGTGCCCATGAAGATGAACAGGATGTTGATCATCAGCAGGAAGCCCCAGCGGCTGGAGATGTTGGCCGTGATTAGGTTGGACAGGAAGGAGGAGATACCGGCCAGCGTCATGACCTTGCCGGCCACAGCGGAGAAGGCGTTCAGCAGACCGATAACGGCAGTGGACGCACCGGCGATGGCGCAGCAGCGCCAGAAGGTGATCTGGATCTTCTTTTTGTTGATGATTTTCAGAACGGCGAAATAGAGGATACCGTAGACGCAGCTCACAGCGCCTGCCTCCGTAACGGTACAGAAGCCGCCGTAGATAGCGCCATAGATGATGATGGGCATCAGCAGGGCCGGGATAGCGTAGAAGGTGGATTTGCCGATCCGACGGACCTTTTCGCTGAACGCCACATTGACCTTTTCCGGCTTGACCTGATGACGGCCGATGCGGAAGTAGTTAATGACGAAGTAGCCCACTGCAAAAATGAAGGCAGGGCCGACGGTAGACATCCAGATTTCAGAGATCTTACCGCCGGAGGCCAGAGCGTACATGATGCCGGGGACACTCGGGGGAATGAGAATGCCCAGAAAGCAGGTAGCCGCCAGCAAAGCGGAATTATAAGCCTTGGGGTAGCCCTCTTTTTCCAGCTCGGGCACCATCATCTTGCCGATGGCGGAGATGGTAGCCATGGCCGAGCCAGTCAGAACGCCGAAGGCCATGCAGGCGCAGATGGTGATGACGCCGGTGGCGCCGCGGATGCGACCCACAAAAGATTTGATCCAGTCGATCAGCATCTTGGAGATGCCGCTGTATTCCATAATGACACCGGCGAAGATGTAGAACGGGATGGCCAGCAAAGCAAAGCTGTCCAGACCGGAGAACGCGAACTGGGGCACAGTGACCAGATTGTAGCCGCCAAAAGCCAGCACCAGTAGAGAGGATGTGCCCAGTGCAAAGGAGACCGGCATCTTGAACAGGACGGCCACCACCATGAAGGAGATCAAGAAGATAAGCAAAGCTTGAAGCGCTGTCATAATTTCACCCTCTTTCTCAGTTGTCCGCCTCGGCGGCAGACTTCTTATCGCCGCCCAGCAGGCAGGCTGCAAGCATGTACACCTCGTGCAGGGCTGCCAGCACGATGCCTACAAACACCGGCAGGTAGACCCAGCCCATGGGGATGCGCATGGTGGGCGAAGTCTGGGTGGTACCGAAAATCTTCATCATATAGTCGAAAAAGAGCTTGGCAAAGACGACCAGAAATGCAAAAGTGGAAACGATGGCTGCAACTTCCAGCGCCTTGAGCCACTTTTCGCGGGCCGGGCCCTTGATCTTCATAAGCACCTGCTTGAGCACATCGATCTCGGTGTGGCTGTTGTCGCAGATGGCATAGGCTGAGCCGATGTAGGTCAGCCAAATGAAGAGATAACGGGTGAACTCTTCTGCCCACGCGGCAGAGATAAACAGGAAATACCGGCAAACCACCTCGATGAAGATGGCCGCGACCAGCAGAATTGTGATAAGAGCCAGCAGGAAGATCTCGATGCCCAACAGTCTGTCGTTGACTTTCTTCAAGCCCTGCAGCGTTTTGTTATTGCTGTTCACAGCATTTGCCTCCTTTCATAAACTGCCGCCCCCGGGCACTCCCCGCAAGGCGGCAGAATCACTTTACATCAAAATATGGAGCGCCACATAGCCTTACTTGTTCTTGTAATCACCGCTGGTGATGGCGTCCATGATCTCGTCGCTGTAGGAGCCGCGACTCTCTTCCCAGATCTGCTGGTAGATCTCCTGCAACTTAGCCTTCATATCATCGGAGGGCTGATCCACGGTCCACTGGCCGCTGGCCACGCCGTCGTTGGTGACCTTCTCGGTCTTCTCACGGAAGAACTCGGTGAACTCGTCAGAAGCCTCCTGTGCAGCCTCCTTGAAGGCGGCCTTGTCCTCGTCGCTCAGCTTTTCCCAGAAGGGAGCGCCTGCGATGAAGCAGCCGCCGGAGTAGCAGTAGTTGAGTTCGGTGATGTGGGTGATGACATCCAGAATGCCCTGGTTGGTGTAATTGAAGACCGCGTTGTCCAGACCATCGACGGTACCGGTCTGCAGGGCATTCAGCACCTCAGAACCGGCGATCATGACGGGCAGTGCGCCGCACTTCTCATAGAAAGAGACAACAGAGGCGACGGACGGGGTGCGGATCTTCAGGCCGGCCAAGTCAGACATCTCGGTGACGGGGCGGACGATATTGCCCACCTGACGGAAGCCGTTGCAGTAAGAAGAGATGCGGATGAGGCTGTTCTGCTCCATGATCTTGGCCACTTCGTCGGCGATCCAGCCCTTGAGGTAGTATTTATCCGCCTCGTCGTAGTCAGCCACCAGACCGGGTAGCCATGCGAAGCCCAGTGCGCCGTCCAGCACGCCGTCTATGGTCATATCGTCGCTCATCAGCACATCCAGCGTACCCATCTGCAGCATCTGTGCCATGTCGGAGCCGTTGCCCAGAGAGCCTGCGGCGATGACGTTAGCCTGATAGCGGCCGCCGGTCTTGTCGGAGATGAGCTCAGCAAAGCGTTCCACATAGGGGGCGCGGTCACCGGTGACGTCTGCAGTGACCGAGAAAGTAGCGCTCTCAGCCGATGCAGCAGCAGAGCCTGCACTGCCGGTGGTGGAAGCTGCGGTGCTGGAAGAGCCGCCGCAGGCGGTCAGGCCAATGGCAGCAGCGGAGATTCCGGCTACCTTCAGGAAATCACGGCGGGAAATTTTCTTGGTGCTCATAAGATTATTCTCCTTTTTCTTTTTGTTTTTATATCCTGTGTTTACAGTTCGTAATTATCAAAGCTTCAGCGGAGGCAGGCCAGCTGCTGCAGGAACGCGATCTTGGCTGTATCTTCCAACAGCTCTGCCTGGTCGAAGCACTCTTCCATGGTCTTGCCCATAACGAGGATGCCGTGGCCTTCCATCAGGAAAGCCCTTGTGTCCGCCGATGCTTTGGCCACCGTTTCTGCCACGACATCGGCCAGCTCTGTGGAACCGGGTGCCCGGTCGGGCACGATGGGCACCTCGCCGAGCTTGAGCTTTGCCGACTCGGTGTAGAGGGGCAGCGGCTTTTTCTGCAGCGTCCAAAGCACCGAATAGGTGGGGTGGGCGTGGATGATATAGTTGATCTCAGGGCGGAGGCGGTAGACATCCAGATGGAACCGCGTCTCTTTAGAGGGCTTCAGCCCCTGCGCTGCTCGCTTGACATGCCCCTCAGCGTCGCAGAGCACAAGACCTTCGTAGGTGACTGCCCGCAGCGGCACGTTGCTGCCGGTGATGAGCATATCACCTCCCAGCCGGGCACTGACATTTCCTCCCGCTGCACTTACCAAACCCTTCTGGTAGACCAGTGCCGAGTAGCGGATGATGTCATCGGCCGGTTTCGGCCAGACGATCGATTCATGTTCCATCAGTACACGACCTCCTTCCGGCAGAGCATCTTTTCCAGCGTATCCTCACGGCCCATGCTGCCGCCCTTGAGAGCGAACTCCCGGCCTGCGAAGCAGCCGTCCAGCATCAGGCCCTGTGCCACGCCGGGTTCCAGTGCGCAGCCGAGCTGCAGATGCTCAACGCCGAACTGCCGGAGCACGCCCTGCGAGGTCTCGCCGCCGATGATGACCAGCCGGTCGAATGCGGCATCGTGGTCAAACGCTGCCGCAGCCTGTGCAAAGCACTCCATGATAGCTTTGCTGGTGCCGGGCTTGTAGGAATATTTTTCCACCTGCGGGAAGAGGATGACGCTCCCCTGCCCCAGCAGCTGCTCTGCTTGCTTTGCGGCCCGCTGCGGCACCTCTTTGCCGCCCTCGATGTAGGCGTCGATGTCCAGCGGCACGGTCTGCAGCCCACGCTCCGCAGAATAAGCGATCTGCTTATGAGCGATGTCGTAGGCCGAAGCACAGAAGCAAAGGCTCCGGATGTCCCGCACAGGGAAGGTGTGGGGCTGCGCCGGGCCGTAGAGATATTCGGCCAGACCGTCTGCGATGCCCAGAGAGCCGGTCCAGAACACCTTGGGGTATCGGGGCGCCAGCGTCTTGAGCAGATGAAGGACATCTGCCCGGGTGATGGCGTCGAACACCAGAATGCGTGTTCCCTCGGCCAGCTGATGTTCCACAGCGGCCAGCAGCGTTTCCTCGCTGCCCTTTACTGCGTCGATGTCCACCAGACCGATCTTCTTGTCGGTGTCCTTTCCCAGAATTTTGGGGATGTAGGATTCCGTCGGTGGGAAGATGGGGTCGTTGGCATAAACCGACTTGGGGAGGATCTCGCCCTCACAGTACTGGTTGCCATAAAGGGTAAAGGTACCGAGGTCGGGAGCGTTGTCCACAATGAACACATTGTAGTCCGGCCAGCCGTCCAGCAGACCGTCCAGCTCGTAGGAGTCATTGCCCCGGAAGCCCGTGCCAATCTTCTTCATATAGAAGCCGCCCGGCTCGAGCCGTCTCAGAAGGTCTGCGTGGAGCTGCCGCGCCTTGTCCTGCGCGGTGTTGCGGGAAGAGAGGTTCACGGTCAGGATCTCGTCGGTCTCATGTTCCAGACTGCACCGTCCATTCGTACAGATACGCACCTTCCGGCCTCGTGCGGTGAAGTAACTGCCGGAATCAGCAGCGCCCGTCAGGTCGTCTGTTATCTCTGTCAGTCTCACAGCTCTGCTCCTCTCTGTTTATTCAAACATGCTGTTTGTTCGTTCTCTGAGCAGAGAATAACATTCTCTCCCGGATTCGTCAATAGTTTTTGTTTCATTTCATGACATTGCACACATTTCCGGGCGTATTTTGTTCACTTGCGCCATTAAAATCATGCTATTTTTGTTCTTTTGAACATTTTTTTGCATTGTATTCTTTTCTCCTTGGCTCAAGTATCCAGCATCGTCGCAAAAAATCTTTTCTACGTCATATTTTGTTTATTCAAACAAGGTTCTTTTGAATTTTTCGGTTCGTCCAGACGGCTTTCACCCGCCTATCAAGCACAAAAAAGTTATATCTTGCTCACTCAAATCATGTTTAAATGAACACAAAAAGGGGCTGTTGCAAAATAGCACAACACAACTAGCTATAACAATTTCAAAAATAAGCGAAAAAGTGAACAATACAAAAAGCAAGTGCATCACATCTCCATCAAAAAATTCTGGTTTTCGAGAAAAAGTGTTGCACTTGCTTTTCTTTATGTAAGATTACAGTTTAATGTAAGATTACAGTTTAAATTATCGCGTATTACCGTTAAAATAGAGAGTGCTGCATTTTGCAACAGCCCCCTCATCTTCATTTTATCAGACCATTTTGAGCTGCGTCTGTGCATTTGCCAGGATCTTTTTCCACCCGGTAGGAAGGTTGGTATCGGTGATGACCAGATCCATATCCGGGATGTCCGCAAAGTGGTTGGCCTTTACCAGCCCGAACTTGCTGGAATCCGCCAGAATGATGTTCTGGGCTGAGGATTCAATCATAGCCTTTTTGTTCTCCACGATGTTGGCGTTGATGCAGGTGATGCCCAAACTCTGGTGGACCCCCGACACCGAGAGAAAGGCCTTGTTGGCCCGGTGGCGGCGGATGAACTCCACAGCCTCCGGGGAAGTAAAGTTATAATCCTCGGGGTGGTAGTAGCCGCCGGGAAAAATGACCTTGATATTCGAGTGTTTGAGCAATTCAGCCAGGATGAGGAAGTTGTAGCAGAGCACCGTATACTCAAAATCTGTGGGCAGGTAGAACGTCATCCGTGAAACGGTGGTGCCGTTGTCGAGGAACACCCAGTCGTCCGGGCGGATGAGAGAAGCTGCATATTTGGCGATGCGGTCTTTCTCCGCAAAATTTTCCAGCCGTGCCCGGCGCAGATCGTAGTTTTCGCCTTCGTAAGAATAGCCGTTTCCTCCTTCTACCAGCGTGGCATAACCATAGCTACGCTCCAGCACATGGTTCTTGCGCAGCAGTTCCAAATCGCGCCGCACGGTCATCTCAGATACCCCAAGCGCTGCTGCCAGTTCTTTTACTGATATTTTCTGATGTTTTTTCAAAAGGTCCAGTTCCTGGACCATCCGCTTTTCCTTGCCGCTTTCTGTTTTCAACGCCAAAACCTCCTCATAGGTCGTTGTCTGCCTTTATTATGCACTTTTTGACTGTTCAATGCAACAATAAGCTGTTCGTTTTCCTTCAATTCAACCTTTTCCACAGGTTTTTCCTGTGTTTTCTATCAAAAACATCCAGTTTTCTGGGCTTTTGTTTCTCGACCGCGTGTTTCGTCTGGCAGTGATAAATTTTTCTTTATTAAAAAGAGCTGTAGCAACTGAACAGGTCCGTAAAAAGTAGACAATAGACAAAAGGCCTCCCCGTGTAGGATAATAGAACTACACGAGGAGGTTTTGCTATGCCCAGAAAATATGTAAAGATCGACGTATACGGAAAAGAAATTTTAGAATTGAAACGAGAAGGTAAAACAAATCGGGAAATTGCCCAGAAGTTAGGAGTAGACAGGAAGTGCATCAGAAACTGGGTATTTCGGTTCAATAGACAGCAACGAAAGCTGGCGGCAGGTATCAAGCTGCATCCAAAAGGCAGGCCACGGAAAGATGCTCAGCCAAGAGACATTGTAGCAGAGCAAGCATATGAGATCAACCGACTGAAAATGGAGAATGAACTGCTGCGGGATTTTATGCGATCCATGGAAAGGAAGTGAAGCCGAGTTTCAAATATGCAGTCATCCATCGGCATCGTACAAGGTATGCAGTAAAAGATCTGTGTGAAATTCTTCAGGTTTCCAGAAGTGGTTACTACAAGTACGTCAAACATCTGAACCGCACGGCGAAAGACTTTGAACTTGCAGAAAAGATTCGTACAAAGCAGGAATCTTGTAAAAAGACATACGGCTATCGCCGAATGAAACTCTGGCTGGACAGTGAAGGAATCACTAAGAATCCAAAGACGATTTTGAGAATCATGCACAAGTACGACCTTTTGAGCGAAATCCGTCGCAGAAAAAGATGGCGAAAAATGGGCGAGGACAAGCACAGATATGACAACTGGCTGAACCGAGAATTCAATGCCGAGCATCCAAATCAGAAATGGGTTACCGATATTTCTTACATTCAAACTCAAGAAGGGGTTCTTTACCTATCCATGATTCGTGATTTATACGATAGAAGCATTGTTGCTTACAGGACTGGATCCCGCCAGACAATCAATCTTGTATTGGATACCATTCATCTTGCAATGAAGTCTGTGAAAACAGAAAGTCGCCGGGAGTTGCACCTCCACAGCAACCAAGGGTTCCAATACACCTCACAAGCATATTTCGACCTGATTAAAGAATACGGCATTTTGCCGTCTATGTCAAGGCGTGGAAACTGCTATGACAATGCGTTGGCTGAAAACTTTTTCGGAATCCTCAAAACCGAGTGCATCTACCGACACAAGCCGGAAACTTTTGAGAAAGCCAACAAAATGATTGATGATTACATTTACTTCTACAACCACGAACGCATCCAACTAAAAACCGGACTGTCTCCACTTTCGCTTCGTCAGTCCGGTTAAGACACACCCTACATGAGGTGCTTTTTATTCATGTCTACTAATTCTGGGGCAGTTCAATCCGGCATTTATATCAGACTCTTGTATGCGTCCAGATACCGCAGTCCCAGCGTCCGCAGGCTCTCGGTGGTAAAGTGCAGGCCGTCCGGGCGGGCGGTAAGCCCGGCAGCGGAGACCACTGCACAGTGCGGCAGCTGTGCGGCCAACTCCGGCAGGCGGCGGTTGAATTCCTTCAGCAACTCCGCCGGGGTGCCGTGGAAGCCGTTTTCCGGATAGCCCAGTTCACCCACCACAATGGGCAGGTCCCCCAGCTCTGCGCGGAACGCCCGCATAGTGCGCAAGAACTGCTCCGGGTAGGCTTCCAGCTGCTCCGGGGCAAGGCAGTCGCTCTCGCCCTGATGCCAGAGGATGGCGGTCAGCGTGGAGGTTCGCATAGCCAGCTTTGCCTGAAAGACTGCGTGGTCAAACAACACCTCCCCCGGCTGCCACTGACTGATGCGGGTGCCGCCGTCTGCGCAGGGAATCAGACCGATCTTTGCTCCGGTCTCCTTTTTCAGCTGCGCGGCAAAGCTTGCGGCAAGGTTTGCGCCGCTGCGGGGAACTGCACCCTCTGCCACCGCGCGGTCTACGTTGATGGGTTCACTCATGGGCTGCCAGCGCCCCATGCGCAGCATAAAGCAGTCCGGGGCGGTGATCGTGTTCTCCGGGGTCAGGTCGCCCCGCCCCGCCATGTTGGACTGTCCCACCAGTAAAAACGAGCGGATGCCCTGCGCTGCTTCGTGGAGTCCATCGTTGATCCATAGTGCCATAATACAAAACGCCTCCTGCGTGTTTTTTTACCCTAGTATAGCACAAAAGCAGCCGACATTCACCTACGGCTGCTTCTATGCTGAAAATGATGAAGAAGGAGAAAACCAGAACAAAAAGTCTGGGAGGGCTTCCGCATCTCCGATGCTGTGTGACAAACCATGCATTCGGAGCTGCACGCTGCGGAGTTCCTGTGGCTATAGAATAGCACATTTTCTTGTTTCCCGCCTGTACAAATCCGGCATCCTTCTTGAAGCGGGGCGACATTTTCAAGGCGGGCTTGCAAATATTCTCCAAATATATTATTGTATAAATAGGAGAATGATCAGAAAAAGGAGGTTCTTGCTTTCACAGGCTGTTGATCGTGGACGATGAGGAGATCGAGCACGAGGGTATGGCGCAGTTCATCCCGTGGGACACTTACGGGATGAAGGTGGTAGGCACGGCCAGAAACGGTGCCGAAGGGCTGGAAAAGATTGCAAAATACAAGCCCGACCTCGCCATCGTGGACATCAAGATGCCGGTGATGAACGGCATTGAGATGATTCGCAAAGCAAAGAAGCAGTACCCGGACATGACCTTTGTGGTGCTGTCCGGCTACGGCGACTACGAGTTTACCAGTCAGGCCATGGAGCTGGGGGTGCGGCACTATATCCTGAAGCCCTGCGATGAAGCCAAGATGATCCCGGTGCTGAACAAGGCGATCGCCGAGATGGAAGAGCCCCGTGCCCAGAATGCCCGCTCCGAAAAGGTAGAAGCCGAAGCACGGCTGCTCAAGCCCTACGCACGGGAGCAGCTGTTCCGCGACCTTTTGCAGGGATGTGCGCTGCCACAGGGCAGCAGCACCCGGCAGCTTTTGGAGGAGCTGGGCGGCGAGGAGCGCAGCATTTTGCTGCTGGATTTCCGGCTCAAGTGCGGCTTCGACTCGCTGGAGCGGTATGTGGTAGGCAATATGCTGGGGGATCTTCTGCCGGACAGCACCCTGCTGATGACCACCGGCATCGACCGGGATGTGCTGGTGCTGGCAGATGCCGCCGCAGAGCCAAGCCTTGAAAGCGCTGTGCAGGTGCTAAAAAAGAGTTCAAGCGGTTCGAGACGGTAAATATACTCTCAGCCGCCAGCCGCACCGGCACACTGGACGAGCTTTCTACCCTGTTCCAGCAGGTGCGGGAGCAGAAGGGGCTTTGCTACTCCATCTACTCCTACGGCACCTGCCACGACGATACCGGCTACTTCGGCGTCTACACCGCCCTGGGGCGGGAGACCGAGGGACAGGCGCTGGACACCATTTTGGCCGTGATCCGGGAGCCGACCGAGCACGGCGTCACCCAGGCCGAGTTGGACCGGGCCCGGGAGCAGTCCAAGGCCAACGTGCTCATGGGGCTGGAGTCCACCCAGTCCCACATGAGCAGCTTGGGCCGGGGCGAGCTGCTCCAGGGCGAGGTGCTGGACGAGGACGCCATCATCGCCGCCCGCCCCGCGCTTTGGGGCGGGCGGCTTTTCTGTTCCCACCCTGCCTTCCCCTGGGGGAAGGTGCCCCGGAGGGGCGGATGAGGGGAGAACTGGCAATCTTAAACCAAACTTAAGGGAAATATAAGGAAGTTTTTGTGCGGTTATACTACGATGGCAATGCGGGAGAGGAGGTTCCAGAGATTCCCCCTCAGACGGCTTCTTATCGGACTTGCAGAGAATATGCGTGGTTTTCCTTGTAACACAAAACACAAAGAGGCCTCAGCCTGCGCGTAGAGGGAGGATTTAGCCGGCAAACGTCAACCGAGGCATTCAATGAAAGAAGGGGAAAATATGAAATTAATCAAAAGAATTACTGCATATCTATTGACCTTTAGCATTTTATTGAGCATCGGTTCGTCTGTAGTGGCTGCCGCAGTGGCGCCTGTCGAGCAGGAATATCCAGCGCATGAAGACCCGTCACAGGAAATGTTAACTGATCTGGAGCAAAAGGGGGTACAAATTAATCACGTTAAAGATTCGAGCCTAATAACAAATATCAAAAATCCTAGTAACGGGAAACTCTCATTTACTATTAAGATTCCAGCAAACCAAACACTGTACTATAAGGTAGAGTTAATTCCTAGCAAACGGGCAGGCGCTATTGAAACACCTAAAAATGCATCTTATTACAATAGCTCTAATAGGACAGTTACAAAGACAATCACTGTGGATGTAAAGCATTTCTCT
>OLJW01002431.1_pt1 | contig 16478 bp, 15 predicted proteins | sample 1603411 | NCBI WGS metagenome assembly OLJW01 (sample SAMN04168659, study PRJEB22393) | human gut metagenome | biome: human gut microbiome; feature: stool | host: Homo sapiens | collected 2014-05-12 | reverse complement strand
GGCACTCCTCCTCACTCTTTTCCCCCATCGATTCCACCTTGAAGAAACGCGGATCGATATTCTGGATCACCTGCCCGATCACAGAACCTTTTCCGGCGGTTCCCCAGCCTTCCATGAGCACAAGTACCGGTATCTTCTGCTCTTTGATCAAAAGCTGCTGCTTTGCTAACTTTTCTTTTGCAGCGGCAAGGCGCGCCCTGATCTCTTCCTCCTCCGGTTTTTCCATTGCTTTCCATTCCTGCAGCATAAAAAAATCTCCCTTCTCTTACACTTTTTCATCATCAATCCATATCTCCGCGATCATGTTCCGAAGAAGCACGGATCTCTGCCTGTTACTCTGTTGTCATTCTTCTTTTAGTTTCTCTCAAAATTTCCGAAACATCAAGGCATTTTCACACTTTTTATATTTTGACTTTCAGAAATTTTCTCCGTATTTTTTATATTCTGATTTTCCAGCCATTTCCTTCCCTGGTTTATTGATATTGGAACCTGTCCTTTTCCATTATTTTTAGCAAACACAATACTTGGTATAGGCATCAATGATTTAATATCTGTATTTAATACCTTCTCCACTGCTTTTTCTGTATTGTCATTTTCAATTATTCTTCCGTCATTCATTACCAGCATTTTATCTGCCATAGACAAAAGATAGTTTAATCTGTGCTCAGAAATTATGACTGTAATACCAAAATCACTATTAATCTTTTTCAGTGTGTCCAAAAATCTTTCTGCTGCAATGGGGTCAAGCTGGGATGTTGGTTCATCAAGCAATAACACTTCAGGATCCATTACCATAACTGCTGCCAGATTTAATAGTTGCTTTTGCCCTCCCGACAGTTTTTCTGTATCCTGGTTATACCAGGATGTTATATCAAAATATTCTGCAATTTCTGCAACCTTTGACCTGATTGCATTAGATTTTTCTCCGAAATTTTCCAGTCCAAAGGCAAGTTCATGCCACACTTTGTCAGTTACAATCTGATGTTCAGGATTTTGCATAACATATCCTATCTTCTTACTTACAGTAGCATTGTCCCACTGTTCTATTTCTTTGTCCTGAAAAATCACCTGCCCTTTTTTCTCTCCTGCAGGCATAATATCAGGTTTTAAACTTTTTATTAATGTTGTTTTGCCACACCCTGTTTTACCACAAACTGCAACAAAATCTCCTTTTTCTATTTTAAGGGAGACATTTTTAAGACTATAATCATCAGTCATTTTATACTTAAAACTTAAATCTTTGATTTCAATCTGTGCCATCTTATCTCCTCCCTTATATTTATTAAAATTGGTATCATACATAACAGGTTGTAGCAAATATAACCTATTGCATTATTTTTTATTACAAAATACGGATAGTAATATGTGTACATTCTATCTGTTGTAAGTCCTGTTATTACAACTGCTGCCAACACTAAAATATACCCTGTTAAAATCCAGTCTCTTGTTTCCATTTTGTAATTACTGTAGCTTGTGCGACGTTTTGCTCCAAAGCCTCTTGCTTTCATGGAATCTGCCGTATATATGGAAGTTTCCAGTGCCCAGGTTGTTGTAATTGAAAAATTCCTAAATCCGTCTTTTATTTTTCCTGATTTCGATTTTTCATTGCATTTATTTATCTGTGCAACTTCTCTTTGATACTTTGAATATTTGGGAATAAATCTCATAATCATTGTGATTAACAGTGCCATGTGAGGCATTGCCTTTCCTATGGCTGCCAACAATTTCTCTGCATTTATTACCTGGTTAAATGTTGAAAACCATAATAATACAATTCCAATAATAGTTGCCGCCACAATTCCATATATAATGGATTCCAAAGTTACAGGATTGCCCGTGAACATATAAAAAAGCAATGTTGAACCCTTGTGAGAAAACAAAGGGTTTATCACTGCTGAAAAAATTACAATTACACATACTAAAAGAAAGTACCTAATTCCCTTTTTGCCCTTTAACCAAAAATAGTATAAAACAGCCCATAATAAGGAAATAAGTACCATTCCTATCTGCATTTGAAACATGGTAATTCCTAAAACCACCACATAAAATATTAAATTTACAATTGGATGAAACCTGCCAAACTCATCTTTCACTATTTTACATCCTCGCCTAAATCACATGTATATTTCCATTTTATCACATCGCCGTCTTTAACTGTATAATCGCTACAACTTACCTGCGGAAATTTATCGTTTACGCTGTACATCCATCCTGACTGCTGCCCACATGAAAATTCATATATATTGTCTATACCTTCAACATATGCGCTTTTTCCTGTAAATGAAGCTTCCATCAATAAATTCTGATTTTTTAATTCTCTTTTTAATACATCATAAACAGTATCGTTTTTGTTAAAACTGACTTTTATTTCTTTTAAAATTATTCCATCTTTTGGAATGTGTCCTCTTAAGGATTTATCAAGTTCATTAAGATTATCATTGATTGTGGAACATTCCACTGATATTGTGCATTTTCCGGCAACATTTTTAGGTTCTTCTTTACCACATCCACCAAATAATATGGTTATACACAACAACAAACTTAATATTTTCTTAATATTTTTCTTTTTAACAAATGCCACAATTCCACCTGCCATTGCCAAGGATATTATAACAACTATTGCAATAATTCCTTTGCTGTTATTTTTTTCATCTGTTTCTTTATTTTTATTGTCTTCTGCTATATTTTCACTTGTACTAATAATACTTTCAGAATTATTTTTTGCTACAGTTTCACCATTATCTTTTTGATTTTTTTTATTCTGCTTTTCCTTTTCAAATTTTTTATTTTTTTTCGTATTTATATTTTTATTATCTACAGCATTTGTAGTTTGTCCTCTATTTTCAACTTTTTCCGTAGTTTTGTTTTTAGTGCCTGATTTTGTATTTCCGGTTGTGCTCTTCTTTTTATTAGTTTTTTTTGCTGTTTTGTATACTTTTTTAACATCTTTCATATTATAAATACCATTTTCATCTTCAAGGTTTCTATAATATGCAACCAATGAATACATTGCCTGCTCTGTTGCCATTTGGTTTACATAAGTATCGCTTGTATGTTTAAATCCACCATTTTCATAAAACATCAGCAAGCCATCAAGAACTGTATGTCCTTTTTTTACAAATCTCTCATCTGTCACTTTTATATTTAATGCTGACATTGCTGTTAACACCTGTGCTGTACTTTCGCAATTTTCCACTTTTGCCGTAGAAAAAGCTCCTGTGTTGTTTTGTTTTTCTGACAGATAATTAATACCTTTCCTTATTACTTCTTTTACACTTTCTCTTTTTTCATATTTTGCCAATGCCTGAATTACCATAGCAGTCATATCTACATCGGATTTTCCTCCCATGTATGCCCAGCCACCATCATCATTTTGTGCATTTACCAAAATTGAAATCAACTTGTCCCTTGTAGTTATCTCACCACTATAATCCTCTGAAGGATTTGGAATATCGTAATTTCCACTGTCAAATGCTATCAGAGCAAATATTGGTCCATTAAGCCCTGTTGCCATTACATTGTCAAGCCGTGACAGCGGCCTTAAAATATCGTATCCTGCAATATCTCTTGGATTTTCTCCTATAGCTGTCAATGCAATTGTAAGTCTTGCATATTCTGTATATTTTCTGTCAGATAATACTCCATTTTTTTCTTTTACTACCTGCACTACATTATTTATATACTTGTTCTTATATTCATCTGTTAGCTTTTCTCCTCTGGCAAGCCCCATAATGAGCCACTCCCCGCCTATACTTCCATATTCCGGGGTAGTAACCTTATTTATTTCATAGTCAGCTATTTTATCAATATATTTTTTTGTCTGGCTTTTTGATAAAACAGTTTTAGCATAGGCAGAAGTACCACTTACTGTAATGAACATAACTGCCATTACAATAAGTAGTAATGTTTTAAAAAATATATTATAAATTTTGTTATCTTTCTTATTTATAACCATTTTTTGCTCCTGCTAAATCTGTAAATTTTACATATTATTTTGTAATTTTTACACGTTTCCTGTTACTCCAAGCTCCGTATTTTCTTACCTTACCTGCTTTTTTAAATGCTCTTACCTGAACATAATATGTCTTATTCTTCTTTAATTTCTTAATTGTATATGTTCGTTTTGTAGTAGTCTTAACTACTGCTTTTTTAAATTTCTTATTTGTAGCATATCTTACCTGATATCCCTTTGCACCGGCTACTTTCTTAATTGTTAATTTAATTTTATTCTTCTTAACATTCTTTGCTGATTTGATTGTAGCTTTTTTAACTTTTATCTTCTGAGTTGTTACTTCAGGCGTTGTTGTTTCTTCTTCACCCAATTTTTTGTATGCACTATCAACTTCTTCCTGAGATGCATCATATTTTTCAAGAACTTTTATAGCATCAGTTCTCTTTGCATCATACTTATCGTTTCCTGTAGTTGCTGCTACTTTCTTAATTAAAGCGTCTTTATTTGCCAATTTAGCACTTACAATATTTTCATAGTAGCTTGTAAATCCAATATCTGCGCCACCGGCATAAACACTAAACTGAAGTCTTACTACATCACCGTCTTTTACAGGCTGTGAATCCATTCCTACTGATGACTCTACATTGTTTATACCATACATCCAACCTGCTAAATCTGTATATGAACCACCACCTAATTTCTGTTCATCTTCAAATAAAGCATTTGTACTTGTATTTGTTGGTGCATCATAATGCTGAGGCCCATATCCATAATCCACATCAATACTTGGCATGTCCAAAATGCTCTGTGGAATATTTAATTTTCCTGTGTCAGCATAACTGATTGAATCAAGGTAGTATCCATATGTAGATGATGTTGCATTGATTTTCACATTCTTTTCCTGTGCCAATTTTTCCATTACATCTTTTACTGTTGCACCTTCTTTTACTTCTACATTTGTAGGTTCAACCAAAAATCCCTGACCAATTGTAAATCTTTCAATTGTCATTGTCACTGTGATTGTTTTTTGAGTATCAGCTGATACTATAGTCATCATTCCAAGAACCATAGTAAGTGACATAAAAAGTGCCATTACCCTTTTTGTTACTTTGTTCATTTTTATCCTCCTTCTGTCAATGATATTTTCCGGATAAAAAGAAAAGCCCTGCTTTTTTGCAAGACTAAAAAGCCCTCAAGGGGCTTGTATATCCTTTTCGCCTTGCCTACGAATACCGGTTAGTTATGTTGACATATCCTGACTTAAGTTCAACCTACTAAAGCGCCTTCCGGATTTCTCCGTGACATAATGCTTTTTCGTCCCTTATACAGTAGAGAAAGACTGTGCCGGATTCTCACCGGACTTCCCTTAAACCACACACAAATGTTGTGGACCATAACTATTTCTATCTAATTGACAACTTTATTCTATACTATGCACTACTCTATGTCAAAATTTTTCTTTTCAACATTCCCCCTGTGTATTCTTATTTTGGTTTTTCTTATACAATTACTTTTAGAAATATATTGTAGCAAATATATTTTCTATAGCTTTTTCTAATTCTTATTTATAAGTTTTTCCCGACATTATTTTGCAAAATAGAATTCCTACAATTGTGCTTACAGTGGTGGCTAGTATGGCAGGTGCAACTATTGCCGCCGGATTTGCTGAGTTGTACTGACTTCTATATGCAATAATATTAACCGGTATTAACTGTAAAGATGATATATTCAATACTAAAAATGTACACATCTCGTTTGTAGCTATATGACTGGAAATAACTTTTCCATTCTGTTTTATTGGATTTTTTGCCATTTCTTCCATAGCTTTAAGTCCTGCCGGCGTTGCTGCCCACCCAAGTCCTAATATGTTTGCAATAATATTTGTAGTTATATGAATCTGCGCCGGATGTTTCTTGGGAATATTTGGAAAAATCCATCTGACAAATGGTGATATTGCCTTTTGTGCTCTTGCTATCAATCCCGAGTTTTCTGCAATTTTCATAAACCCCATCCACATACTCATTATTCCAAGCATTGTTATACACAATTTTACAGATTCTTCTGCTGCATCAATTGCTCCATTTCCTATCTTATCAAGGCTTCCCGTAAATGCCCCATACACAATTCCAATTACAATCATAAATGCCCAAATATAGTTTAACATGTGTCTTACTCACTGTTTTTTTATACATATTATTAAGAATATACTCCTTATATTACAAATTATTTTTTTGAGCAAAAATGCTTCATTTTCTAGTACTTTTTCCTATTTATGTCTGATTTTTTATTGATTTTTACAAATTATTTTACTAAAGAAAACTATGCTACTTATATCTTTTTGCATATTTATTCTATTTTTTAATATTTTTTGCTTAAAAGTTTGTAATATTTTACCCGCTTTTTTTTCTTGACTAAAAAAACCGTTAGTTTTAAGATGTATGCGAATGGCGAATTAAAGACAAGTCATTCAAGTTTTGTAGCAGCTTAAATAAAGGAGGTTTTTATTATGAAGACAGTTACAGTAAGCTTGAACTCAATTGACAAAGTAAAGTCTTTCGTTAAAGACATTACCAGATACGATAACGACTTTGACTTAGTTGCCGGTCACAATTTCATTGATGCTAAATCAATTATGGGCATTTTTTCTTTTGATTTATCAAAACCACTTCAGCTTAATATCCATTCAAAAAATCATGCCGATGAAATCATAAAGTCTTTGGACAAATACATTTGCTAATTATCAATTGAATTCATATACGTGACCCCGGGTCACACATACACCCCTAAAAAAGGGAAGTATATACAACTAATGTTGCCCATATACCTCCCTCTTTTTATGTTATATTAAAGATTTTTTAAATCTAACCCTTTAGGTAATTCTAACCTTTCAAATTGTATTGTTATTTCTAAATTAACTGATTATAAATATCTCTTTTGGATACACCTCTGTCTTTTGCTACCAATTTCATGGCATCTTTTTTAGAAATACCCTTATTCATATACAATTCCATATGTTCCTCTATAGACATAGACTCCCATTTCTGCATCTCTTCTTCTTTGATTTCAGATATTTCCTTCCCTGCAATAACCAGTACAAACTCTCCCTTTGGAGTATTTTCTTCGTAAAATTCTATTGCCCGGGCTATCGTAGTTTGCACAGCATCTTCGTATTTTTTCGTTAATTCCCTACAAATTGTAAGCGGTCTGTCCCCCAATGTTTTCTCCAAATCTTTTAATGTTTTTGTTAACCTGTGAGGTGCTTCATAAATTATAATTGTTCTTACTTCATTTTCTAAACTTTTTAACACCATTTGCTTTTCTTTTTTATCTTTTGGCAAAAAGGCTTCAAATACAAACCTTCTTGTTTTCTGACCTGACATAGTCAAAGCCGTAATACAGGCTGCTGCTCCCGGCAAAGATGTAACCTTTATACCTGCCTCATAACATTGTCTAACCAGCTCTTCTCCCGGATCTGATATGCCGGGAGTTCCTGCATCAGTTATGACCGCCACATTTTCTCCCTCTAAAATAGCTTCTACCAAAACTTTTGCCTTATCATATTTATTAAACTCATGATAGCTTGTCATAGGTGTCTTTATATTAAAATGATTTAGCAACTTAATGCTGTTTCGTGTATCTTCAGCAGCAATCAAATCCACTTCACTTAGCACTCTTACAACTCTATATGTAATGTCTTCCAAATTGCCAATTGGTGTAGCACACAAAAATAATTCTCCTGCCATATTTTTACCTTTTTCCATATATTTCTAATATTTCATTGGTATATACTCCCTGACTTTTATATACAATAAGGGGAGCTTCAACCTTCATCATTGACTTTCTGCCTCTATGCCCTTCTATTAAAATCATGTTGGCTTCTTTGTCCGCAAAGGGATGAACCATTCTAAGTCTCTTTGGTTCAAGTTTGTACTTATTCATAAGGGTTACAATCTCAACCAGTCTTCTTGGTCTGTGAACCATAAAAAATTTTCCACCTGGTTTTAAAACTTTTGCAGATTCTCTTATGACATCTTCCAACGTACATTTAACTTCATGTCGTGCAATTGTTTTTGGTTCATCAATATTCTTTATTCCATGATTTTCATTCATATAAGGCGGATTACATGTAACAATATCAAAAGTGGCTCCACCAAATATGGCTGAAGCCTCGTTTATATCACCTTTTACTATCTTAATTTTTTCATGCAAATCATTTAACAAAACACTACGTTCTGCCATCTGTGCACTTTCTTTTTGAATCTCCAACCCTACAAACTCTCTACCACTGGTTTTCGCTTCCAATAATATTGGTATAATTCCCGTGCCAGTGCCCATATCCAGCACTCTGTCACCATCTTTTACCTGAGCAAAACCTGACAGTAACACAGCATCCATTCCAAAGCAAAATCTGTCTTTGTCCTGAATAATTTTATATCCATTGCGTTCAAGGTCGTCTATTCTTTCACCTGTTTTTAATTCAATCTTCACTTTTTTCCTTACAAATCCTTTTTTATAAGTTTATTCAAATCCAATTCATCTTACATATTCTAATTTGATTTGAATTTTTCCTTATATTCTAACTTTATTTAGATTTTCAATATCTTTTAATAACTTCTAATCTAATTTTGATTTTTCTGTATCTTCTAATCTAACTTTGATTCTTCTGTATCTTCTAACTTCTTCAATTCCTTAATTTCTTCTGATGCCAAATCAAATTTCTTTTTCTTTGGCTTAAATTTCAATTCATTTACAGAATACTCTTTTACTTCTCTTTCATCATTCTGTTCAATAACGATTTTAACCTTCTGTCTTAACACATTTACACTTAATACTTCACCCTTAAATCCATCAAATGTTTTTACTTTTTCACCAACATTTGGCAAATTAGAATTTAAGTATTCATATGCTTCCTGCTCATTTTTAAGACAACACATAAGTCTTCCACAAATACCTGAAATTTTTGTTGGATTTAATGAAAGATTCTGCTCTTTTGCCATCTTTATTGACACCGGAATAAACTCTGACAAATAAGTATTACAGCACAATGGTCGTCCACAAATACCTATTCCACCAAGCATTTTTGTCTCATCTCTTACACCAACCTGTCTTAACTCTATTCTTGTTTTAAATACTGATGCCAAATCTTTAACTAATTCTCTAAAGTCAATTCTTCCATCAGCTGTAAAATAAAACAAAACTTTATTATTATCAAAAGTATACTCTGTATTAATTAATTTCATTTCAAGACCGTGCTTTTTAATTTTTTCCTTGCAAATCTTAAAAGCCTTTTTTTCTTTTTCTCTATTACTCTGTGCTTTTTTGTCATCTTCAGCTGTTGCCACTCTGATAACCGGTTTAAGTGGCATAATGACATTTTCTTCATCCACTTCTTTTATATTTTCTACCACTGAACCATATTCAATACCTCTTGCAGTTTCCACAATTACATGGTCTCCTGCTTTTATATCTAAATTTTCCGGAGAAAAATTATATATCTTTCCTGCTTTTCTAAATCTAACGCCTATTACCTTTATCATTCTTAAATCCTTCCTTTATTGTTAAAAACAATACTTCTATAGTCACATCAAAATTTACATTTGTATTTATTCTGCTTTGTGCATTGTCTATTGCTTTTAATATTTTGTTGAGTCCGACATACTCCATTTTTTCGGCCATCTCTTGAATTATTTTGTATTCATCCTGAAAAATCAAACTGTCTATGTCCCTTGTTGCCTTATACAAGAGCACATCCCTAAACCAAATTCGCATAAGACTAAAATATTCTTCAATCTGCTTTTTAAAAGATGCTGCTTCTTTTACATGGGTTGTAACAATATCCATTCCACCTTTTTCAAGTGCATTTAACATTGTTACAATGCTGTCTTTTAATTCTTTAAAATCTTCGGATGTTGCTAGTTTTATGGCTTTTCCCGGATTTCCTCCACTAAAAACTGCTGCAATTCCTGCTTCGTAATTACTTATTCCATATTGTGACATTAATTGATTTTTAATAATATCTTCTTTTACCGGTCTTATATTTAGTACCACACATCTGGATAAAATAGTCTGTAAAAATGTGTCGGCATTTGTAGTAAGCAAAATAATAATCGCATATTCCGGTGGTTCTTCAATTGTTTTTAACAAAGCATTTTGTGCCTGAACCGTCATCTTTTCACTGTGATTAACAATGTATATCTTGTACCTGCTGCTGTATGGTTTTATGTCAATGTCATCATTTATCTGTTCTCTGATTTCATCTACACCTATTCCTGTTTTTTCATATGTTACATATTTTATATCCGGTTGGTTTTTTGAATCAGTCTGCTTACATGACTTGCATTGTTCACATGCTACACCATTTCCATTCTCGCACTGTAATGCCTTGGCAAATTCCACTGCCAGTCTCATTTTGCCGGTGCCTTCTTCACCATTAATTATATACGCATGAGATATTTTTCCCATTTTTATGGCATTTTCAAAGTGCTTAGTTATATGATTTTGTCCCAGTACTCTTCCTTCTTCCATAATATCCTTCCAAATATCCCAATTAGTTAAACCACCTTTAATAATATCACATTTTCTTAATTGTTTCTACAATCTCTGCAATACATCTGTCCAGACTGTCATTTATATATCTTTTTTCAATTTTAGCTTCTTTAATTTTTTCCTCTGAAAAATCTTCTTCGTCAGCCAAAAATCTCCTACACAATTCTGCATATTTAGGATTTTCCTGCTGCCTTTCTCTTTTTACAGCCCTCTCCAGTCTTTCTCCTGTTTCAACCTGAATATAAAGTGGAACAATATTTTCTCTTCCATAATACTCAACCATTGCGTTAAAAGATTCCAATGTTCCTATATACAAATAGTCATTTTCTCCAATTGTAATCTGACTATCATCTACAGTAAAATAGCTCCATACACCATGCACTGTATTGTAATCTCTACACTCTATTATCTTTCCCTGACTTTTCAGTTTTTCAAGCTGTTCTTTTGTAACAAAAAAATATTCCCGGCCGTCTTTTTCATTTTTTCTCATTGGTCTTGTTGTATAACCTACAACTGTTTTTAAGTTAAGCTCCGTGTTTTCTTTTAGATATCTAAAAATTGTATCTTTTCCTGAACAACTTTTTCCTAAAACAAAATAAATCTTTGCCATTTATATTACTCCTTTGCTACCTGTACCACATTTGATACTAATTTTTTACAACGTGACTATATCGGATGGACTTTTTACAACCTGTATTTTATCTGATTGAACTCCTTTAATGTTTAGTCCCATTGAAATATATGTTCTAATCATATTTATAAGATTTTCAGTTATAATTTCTCCGGGCACAACAATTGGAACTTCCGGTGGATAAACATACACGTAATCTGCTGCCACTCTGTCAAGAGACTTATCCAATGGAATCTCTTCAGTGGGACTTATTGTTGCCTCGTATATTGTCATTACCGATTTTCCACAACAATATTCGAAACTACTCTGTTCCATTTTTTCATAATCTCCATCAGTTTCCTCTATAAATCTATTATTTTTACAACTCTTGCTATTTCTTTCTAAGGAACTTTCACAATAATTTTCCTTAATTGTTGAATCTGTATTATTGACCTTTCCATAATTTCTTTCAATGCAATTATCAATTTCAATTAATGCGTCTGCAAGTTGTTCTATTTTTTCAAAATCATCACATACACTTGTCATTGCCAAAGTGTAATTTAATGATGTCATCTCCAGTTCATAATTATACTTTTCACGCAAAACTTTTTCCAAATCTTTTCCGGTAAAGCTTTTTTTCAAAGAAAATATAACCAACTTACTTTTGTCAAAATCCAAACAATTTCCAACCAAATCATTCTTAGATAACACTTTTATATTTTTTAATTTTTTTGTTTTATCATAAAATCTATCAAGAACATTTAAAAATTCATCATATTTTTTTTGCCCATTTTTCTGTAACTGTCTTACACATTTGTCAATACTTGCCATAAGCACATAAGATGGACTGCTTGACTGAAATATAGAAAGATTTTTTTGTATTTTTTCACTATCTACTCTATTTGTTCCCATATGCAAAAATGCAGTCTGTGTCATTGCAGGTAAAGTCTTGTGCGCACTTTCAATAACAATGTCTGCTCCCTGTTTATATGCAGGTACAGGCCATTTTTTACTTATTCCCAAATGTGCTCCATGAGCTTCATCTACTATCAATACACTGTTATATCTATGAACAATTTCAGCAATTTTTTCAATATCTGATAAAATACCTTCGTATGTAGGACTAGTAATTACGACTGCCTTTACATCTTTTTTCTGCTCTCTTGCTTTCTTCAATATATATTCTATTTTTTCAGGGCTATATCCTCCGTTTATCCCCCATTTTTCTATAAAATCAGGATAAATATAATCAACCTTTAAATTCTTTAACTGACAAATATTATATATAGATTTGTGGCAGTTTCTACCTATTAAAATATTGTCACCGATGTTTGTTACAGCAGATATTGCTGACAATAGTCCACAACTACTGCCATTTACTAAAAACCAGGTTTTCTTTGTTCCAAAAAAATCAGCTGCATTTTTCATAACTTCCAAAATAATGCCATCTGCGTGATGTAAATCATCAAAATCCGTAATCTCTGTAATATCAATATCATATGGATCTATATTATCTGCAAATAAATGTTTATTCCTTTTATGTCCCGGCATATGTAAAGGGTATTTTCCATTTTTACTATATTCAATTAACTTATTATATAAACTTTCACTCATAGACTTGATTATACCATAAATACATCACTCTTACACTACATTAACCAAATAACCACCCTAATTAAGTTTACAAAAAATCTTCTCAAAAGTCTTTTTTCTCTTGAGAAGATTTCTAAATAATCATATTATATTTTTTAATATTATTGTGTCAACAAGTTGTTCAAATGTTCCCATAATTCTCCATAGCCTTCGCTAACCGGAGTAACAGGTTTCTTTATTGGATTATCCATAAGTTCTTTTATAACTCCATCTTTTGACATTACCATAATTCTATTTCCAAGAGAAATTGCTTCCTGAATGTTATGTGTAATAAACAATACTGTCATTTTCTCTTTTTCTTTAATTTTGATAAGTTCTTTTTGCAACTGTTTTCTTGTCATAGCGTCTAAAGCTGCAAAAGGTTCATCCATCATTATAATTTTTGAGCCTAATGCCAATCCTTTAGCTATAGCTACCCTTTGTTTCATTCCACCACTTAATTGATGTGGATAATAATCTTTATACTGCAGTAAATTTACTTTTTCCAAATATTTTTCTGCTTTTCTTTTTCTTTCTTTTTTATCCTTTAATCCGAATACTTTTAATGCGTATGTCAAATTTCCTTCAACCGTTTTCCATGGAAAAAGCTGATTAAAATCCTGAAAAACCATAATTCTGTCTGGTCCCGGTTTCACAACACTTTCTCCACTTACAGTAACACTTCCGTCATAATCTTCAAAACCGGCAATACATCTTATCATTGTTGATTTTCCACATCCTGAAGGACCTAAAACACATAAAAAATCTTCTTCATCTATAGACAAGTTTATATTATTTAAAATTGTCCTTTCAGAATTTTTATATTTCTTTTTTAAATTTCTAATTTCAAGCATCGATTGTGTCATCGTGTCATTCCCCATTTCTTAAATGTTCTATTCTCAATAGTTCTAAACAATCCATATTCTACAATTATCCCTATTAATACAATAACAATTATTGTTGCAAATACTCCGGCAATGTCTGTGTTTGTACGTCTGTCCTGAATGTAATAGCCTATGCCTAAAGCTCCGCCTCCGCCAAATATCATCTCTGCACTTATCAGTCCACGCCATGCTCTTGCCCATCCAACTTTAATTCCTGAAAATATCCTTGGAAGTGCTGCCGGAACAAAAACGCCAAATACTAATTTGACAGGATTAAGTCCCAAGTTTCTTCCTACTTCCAAATACAATTGAGGTACTGCATTAAACCCATCAATTATACTTCTGGACATTGGCCAAACAACTGCATGTATTACCATAAATATGATTGCCGCATCTCCTACACCTAACCATAAAATTGCTATTGGAATCAATGCAATTCCCGGTATCAAATCACACATGGACACAATCATATTATAAATGTTATAAAATATTTCACTTACAACTGATAGACTGGAAAATACTAAAGCCATCACTATTCCTATCAATAATCCTTTTACAATTAACGACAACGAATGTAAAACCATCAGTCCTAAATCTTTTTCTGTAAACGCTACTATAAATGCTTTTCCTATACTTTTTAACGATGGAAACAATATTTCCGGCCAAATTTTCATTGAATACAGTAATTGCCATAATGCTAACACTGCTATAATGAAAATTATTTTTATAAGAAAACTTTTTGTTTTACTTTTCACTTTTTTCTCCTTCTTTTTATTATTTTTAATTTCCTTTTACATTATCAAAAGTTAATTCTTTTATATTTTTAGGTCCTTTATCCATAAAGCCTTCTTCAACCATAAAATTTGATAATTCCATAATTCCCTGCAAGTTAGTATTGTACTGTGTTGAATCATCTTTTAACCATTTCAAAATTTCTTCTTCAGAAGCATCATAACTTTCTGTTAAGAGTTTTGCTGTTTTATCAGGATTTTCTTTTATATACTTCATTGCTTCTTCTGTTGCATCACAGAATGCTTTATATAATTCAGGATTATTTTTGTAAATATTTTCTGATCCAATTCCTACAATTGAAGTATTTCCCTTTGTCCATACATCGTCGCTTACTTTTATTGTGTGCATATTATCTTCTTCATCTTCCATTATGTTGTATGGAGACAATACCATATGACACTGCACAGCCCCTGATATTAATGCTGAATATCCATCAGCATTTGCCATTGGAACAAGGTTTTTATCCAAAGCATGTGCATCACCTAGTTCTTTCTTTGCAGCCATTGCCAATAAAATATGTGGTTGGCTATTAATCTGTGTAACTGCAATTTGCTTATCCTTTGTTATATCTTTTAAACTATTGATATTTTTGTCACTTGTTTGTATTCCACATGATACGGCTGCTAAACCTGTACAAATCTTATATGGAACATTGGACATTATTCCGTTAATTGCAACTGAAGATCCAAGTGCTCCAAAGTCAACTGAACCAGCTGTTATTCCTTCGCTAATTGCCGCACCACTTGCCATCAATTTCCACTCTACATCAATTTTTTTTCCATAATGTTTTTCAATTAACTTCTGGTCCTTCATAATCAACAACGGAGTATAAGATATACCCATCTGATATGCAACTACTAATTTTTCATCTTTTGATTCACTATTTTTTTCTTTTTGACAAGCAGTTAATGATAATATTAATACCATTGACATAACTATTACTAATATCTTTTTAGCCATATTTAATTTGCATAATCTAATATTTATTTTCTCACATTTTTTTGCCTTATTTCTTTTTACCTCAATTTTTTTCATTACATTTAACCTCCTACTAAAAATTGATTGATGCTACATGATATACATATAATTTGTTTTCAATTATGTCTTTTGAAATAATCTATATGTAATATCTTACAAACCTAAATATTATAAATTGAAATATTATTTCTATTTCCTATAACTTATTCATTATAACTTATTATTTATAACATTTATAATTTGTAGATTATGTTTTAGATATAATATCAACACATTTTGATATTAATATGATGTAAATAATATTAAATTAAAGAAAATATTATTTGCTTCTTTTCCAACTCTTTAATCTGTTCCTTTAAATTTTTTGTAATAAAAAAGACTTTCATCTTAAAAATATCTTTTGTAAATATCTTTAAGATAAAAGTCATATAATTTTAAACATAAAAATGCCCCGAGGTTTCCGCGCTTACCGTGGCTTGCGCGGTGGGAAAAAAGTAAGTCAGGATTGCAGCACGTGCAAATGTCCGTGATTTCTATATGTTCCGGCAGGACACCTACATCAAGCAGTACAATTTCGTTTGCCTTCCAGAGATCGAGCTGATATTTTCCATTTTCTTTTGCAAGAAGGATTTCACGCTCATGCCCTGCAAATGCCTGCTCAAACTCCACCGCAACATCCCCGCTCACCTCGTAGCAGTCCTGACAGATGGACGGTCCGATCGCACAGCGCAGTTCCTCCGGTCTGCTTCCATATTCCCTCCGCATCGCCTCGATAGTCGCTTTTCCCATGCGGTTTACTGTTCCACGCCAGCCGGAATGGCTTAACCCGATGGCGCGGTGCACCGGATCTACAAAATACAATGGAACACAGTCCGCATAGAACGTTGATAACACTAAGCCCGGCACATCCGTGATCAATCCATCTATATCATGAAATTTCCGTTCTCTCGTAAGTCCATTTCCGGCATCCTCCGCCGTCACTTTTCTTACATTTGTCGTATGTGTCTGATCTGTAAAAACAAATTTATCATAATCCACAACAAGCGCTGATGCAAGTCTTCTGTAATTTTCCCGGACTGCCTCC
>OLJW01002356.1_pt1 | contig 16864 bp, 6 predicted proteins | sample 1603411 | NCBI WGS metagenome assembly OLJW01 (sample SAMN04168659, study PRJEB22393) | human gut metagenome | biome: human gut microbiome; feature: stool | host: Homo sapiens | collected 2014-05-12 | reverse complement strand
CCATAGAGGTCCCGGCCGTGGAGGAGGAGCCCGCCCCGGAGCCGGAGGACCTGCTGCCGCAGGTAGTGTCTCCGCTGGACGGCACCACCGTCACGGTGTTCAGCACCACGGAACTGATGTATGACGAGACCATGGCGGACTGGCGCACCCACAACGGGCTGGATATCCAAGCCGCCGAGGGTGACGCCGTCAAAACCGCCGCCAGCGGCATGGTGGTGTCGATCAAGAGCGACGAGCTCATGGGAACCACCGTGGTCATCGAGCACGCCGGCGGCTACACCACCCAGTATAGCTGCCTGCAGGCCGCACCCCCGGTAACGGAGGGCCAGCAGGTGGCGGCGGGGGATATCATCGGTCTGGTGGGCAGCACCGCTGCCGCCGAGAGCAGCATGGGCCCCCATCTGCACTTCTCCGTGGCCAAGGACGGTGTCATCATTGACCCGTCGGAGTATATCGGCTAAGCCGTGCAGCGCTGCGGGTATCGTCCCCCCACCAACCACGCACCCATAAAAGGCCCCGCTGCGGCATCGCCGCAGCGGGGCCTTTTGCAAGAGCCGCAAAACCTGCCAAAAACGTTTGAAATGTATGGAATATTTGGCTAAAAATTTCAATATTTTTGGCTCATATGTTCAATTTTTATGGAAAACGCACAGAAAATTCGTGTACCATTTTGCCCCAAAGCCGCAGACAGTCCCGCCGCCGGTTTGGTATAATATACCCGGAACAAAAAGAGCCGTCCCGGACGGCGAAAATGCAACAGGGTGAAAGGAAAAGGATTATGGCCATCAAAATTGGTATCAACGGCTTCGGCCGCATCGGCCGTGTGGTGCTGCGGATTCTGGCGGAGGATCCGGAGCAGTACGAGATCTGCGGCATCAACCTCCGCAAGGCGGACGTGGATTACATGGTGTACCTGCTGAAATATGACTCCGTATTCCGCAACTTCAACGGCACGGTGGAGCACGAGGGCGGCGATCTGGTGGTCAACGGCCATAAGATCAAGGTGTTCAGCCAGTCTGACGCCGCCATGATCCCCTGGCATGAGTGCGGCGCCGAGTACATCATCGAGTCCACCGGCGCCAACAACACCACTGAGAAGGCCTCCCGCCACTTCAAGGGCGGCGCCAAAAAGGTGCTGCTGACGGCCCCCGCCAAGGACGAGGTGACACCCACCTTCGTGTTCGGCGTCAACGACAGCCTGTACCGCCCGGATATGAAGGTAGTCTCCAATGCCAGCTGCACCACCAACTGTCTGGCCCCGCTGGCCAAGGTGGTGCATCAGGAGTTCGGCATCGAGCAGAGCCTCATGTCCACCATCCACGCCTCCACCGCCAAGCAGAAGGCCGTGGACTCCCGTGGCGGCAGCGACTGGCGCACCGGCCGCTCCATCCTCAACAACATCATCCCCACCTCCACCGGCGCCGCCAAGGCCGTGGGCCGGGTCATTCCCTCCCTGAAGGGTAAGATGACCGGCATGGCCTTCCGTGTGCCCACGGCGGACGTGTCCGTGGTGGATCTGACGGCCCGCCTGTCCCGCACCACCACCTATGCCGAGATCTGCTACGCCATCCGCCACGCCTCGGAGACGTACATGAAGGATATCATCGGCTACACCACCGATCAGGTGGTGTCCACCGACCTCATCGGCAATCCCTGCCCCTGCATCTTCGACGAGACTGCCGGCATCATGCTGGATCACGACTTCGTCAAGCTCATCGCCTGGTACGATAACGAGTGGGGTTACAGCAACATGGTGGTTCGTATGCTGCGGCATATGTACGAGCAGGATCAGGCTGCCCAGTAAACTTCTTTTTCACCCAAACCATACAAAACCGGGAGCGGAGCCGTTTCGGCCCCGCTCCCGGCCTTCTGCGCTCCATCGACAGGCAAGGCCCCTCAGTCATTTGGCTGAGGGGCCTTGCCCTATAAGGGGGGAAAAGAAGGGGATCAGATTCAGAACCGCCGTCTCCGCCGACGGGGCGCCATACCGGTGACGGCTGCGCCGTACCTCCTGACGGTCCCGACGCTCTGTCTCACGGGGAAGTTCCCTTCGGTTTGTAACGATTCCGTGAATCCTGCGGCGGGGCGCTTGCTTTCGCCGGAACTGGGTGCTACACTTTATCTATTATGCAGTGCAGTTCCCAAGGAGGAGCGTTCTATGGTCAAATTCAGCGTGAAAAAGCCCCTGACTGTCTTTGTGGCGGTGCTGGCGGTGTTGGTGCTGGGCGTGGTGGCGTATCTGAAAATGACACCGGACCTGCTGCCAAACATGGATTTCCCCTATGTGGTCATCGTCACCACCGACCCCGGTGCCAGCCCTGAGGCGGTGGAGTCCGCCGTCACCCGCCCCATGGAGCAGTCCATGTCCACGCTGGATCGAATCAAGTCCGTGACCTCCACCTCGCAGGACAGCGTCTCCATGGTGGTGCTGGAGTTTGAGGACGGCGTGAACATGGACACCGTCAGCGTGGACATCCAGCAGAAGATCAACATCCTGCAAGGCTCTTGGGACGACGGCGTCGGCACCCCCTATGTGCTGAAGATCAACCCCTCCATGCTGCCGGTGCAGGTGGCGGCGGTGTCGTACAGCGGCAAGGATGTGACAGAGCTGTCGGATTTTGTGGAAAACACCCTCACGCAGAAGCTGGAGGGCATCTCCGGCGTAGCCAGCGTCACCGTCAGCGGCACGGTGCAGCGGCAGGCCCATATCATCCTCAGTCAGGAGAAGCTGGATGCCCTCACCGCCACGCTGCGGGAGGCTATCGGCAAGACACTGGACGAGACGGCCAGCCAGCTGGAGGGGACCCGCAGCCAGCTGGAGAGCGCCAAGGGGGCCATCCGCGCAACGGAGGAGTCCGCCGTCCGGGAGGCTGCCATGCAGGCCCTGACCGCCGTGCAGCAGTCTCTGACCACCCTCCGCAGCAGCCAGAGCCGGCTGGAGGCGAACCTGAAGGAGCTGGCGGAGATCCAGGCGCTGAAGGTGCAGCTGGATGCCAAAAACGCCGTCTATCAGGCCCGGATGGAGGCCATCCGGCAGGACGATTCCCTGACGGAAGAGGAGAAGGCGGAGCAGCTGGCCGCCATCGAAAACGACCCGGAGTACATCCAACTGCAGGCGGACCTTGCGGAGCTGGAGCTGCGAATCGCCGCACTGAACACCTCGTGGGAGCAGGCGGCGGAGGACGCCAAGCGGTGGCAGGAGACGCTGGAGCAGCTAAAAGAGCAGATCCGCCAGCTGGAGAATGACTCCGTGGTGGCCTCCATTGCCGACAAGGTAACAGCGGGAGTCATCACCATGGCCGATGGCGTCACCCAGCTGCTCTCTGCCAATGTGCAGCTGGACAGCGCCCTGACCCAGCTGGAGCAGGGTCTCCGGACGCTGGAGTCCTCCCGTGCCTCGGCGCTGGAGCAGGTGGACCTCTCCGGGGCTCTGAACATCCAGACCATCACCGCCCTGCTGACGGCTCAGAACTTCTCCATGCCTGCCGGGTATCTGCAGGAGGACGGCGTGAACTACATGGTTTCCGTGGGCGACAGCATCTCCTCCCGTCAGGAGCTGTCGGACATGGTACTCTTTGATCTGGGCTTGGAGGGCGTGGAGCCGGTGAAGCTCTCCGACGTGGCGGAGATCGTGGTGACGGATAACTCCGATGAGATCTACGCCAAACTCAACGGCGACAACGGCGTCATCGTCTCCTTCAACAAGCAGTCCGCCTACGCCACGGCGGAGGTGTCCGACAACATTCAGGCCCGCTGCGACGCGCTGGAGAAAGAGTACGACGGCCTGCACTTCGTGCCGCTGATGGATCAGGGGGACTACATCTATATCATCATTAACTCCATCCTGTCCTCCTTGGGCTGGGGCGCTCTGTTTGCGGTGCTGATCCTGTACCTGTTCCTGAAGGATCTGCGGCCCACCCTCATCACCCTCTGCTCCATCCCCGTCAGCGTGATCTTCGCCGTGGTGCTGATGTACTTCTCCGGCGTCACCATCAATATGATCTCCCTGTCGGGTCTGGCGGTGGCAGTGGGTATGCTGGTGGATAACTCCGTGGTGGTCATCGAGAATATCTACCGGCTGCGCTCCAAGGGAGCCACCGTCATTCAGGCGGCGGTGTCCGGTGCGGCGCAGGTGGTGGGGGCCATCACCGCCTCCACCCTGACCACGGTGTGCGTGTTCCTGCCCATTGTGTTCGTGGAGGGCATCACCAAGCAGCTGTTCACCGATCTGGCCTTGACCATGACGTATTCTCTCCTGGCCAGCCTCATCGTGGCCCTGACACTGGTGCCGGCCATGGCCTCCGGGATGCTGAAAAAGGAAAAGGCCGTGAAGGCCGGCCTGCTGGAGCGGGTCTATCCCGCCTACCGCAGGGCGGTGGGCTGGTCGCTGGGCCATAAGGCCGTGGTACTGCTGCTGGCGGTGGTGCTGCTGGCTGGCTCTGCGTGGGGTGCCGTCAGCCGGGGCTTCGTGTTCATGCCCCAGATCGATATGAATAACGTCAGCCTCACCGTCACCATGCCGGAGGGCATCAGCCGGGAGGAGGCGGTGGCACTGGCGGACGAGGTGGTGCGCCGGGCCGGTACGGTGGAAAATGTGGATGCCGTGGGTGCCATGATGTCCTCCGGCAGCGGCATGGATATGAGCAGCATGATGGGCGGCTCCGGCGGTGCCTATGACGTCACCGCCTACGTCACCATGCCGGAGGGGGCCTCCGGCGCCAAGGCAGGCAAGGCCATCGAGGAGCTGTGCGCCGACCTGCCCTGTCAGGTGATGGCCTCCGGCTCCATGGACAGTATGTCTACCTATCTGGCGGGCAGCGGAGTCTCTCTGAAGGTCTACGGCGATGACATGGAGGACCTCCAGTCCTCCGCCAAGGCGCTGGCGGCGACCCTGAAAACCGTGGAGGGTACCGGCGAGGTGTCCGACGGTCTGGAGGAGGCCACCACGGCCCTCCACATCTCCGTGGACCGCAACGCCGCCATGGAAAAGGGCGTCACCGTGGCGCAGGTGTATATGGCGGTGGCCTCTGCCCTGACCAACACCTCCGCCTCCTCCGGCCTGACGCTGGATGGGCTGGAGATGGAGGTTTCCGTCCAGTCCCCAGAGGAGAGCCGCATGACCCGTGAAAAGCTCATGGATCTGGAGATCACCCCGTCCAGTGGTACGGATCTGGACAGTATGAGTCACATAAGTGGTATGAGCGGCAGCACCTCCTCCATGGGCGGAATGTCTGCGCTGGCGGGCGGCAGCACGTCCTCCGGCGGCAGCGCCCTGACGGACGCTGCCGGTCAGGAAGTGTCCGGCTTCCGTCTGGGCGACGTGGCCACCATTGAGGAGACCGTCAGCCTCGGCAGCATCCAGCGGGAGCAGCAGCGCCGCTGCGTTACCGTCACGGCGGAGGTAGCCGAGGGCTACAACGTCACCAAGGTCACAGCCGCCGCTCAGACGGCGGTGGCCGGGGTAGACCTGCCGCAGGGCATCACCGCCCAGTTCAGCGGCGAGAACGAGGCCATCATGGATGCCATGGGGCAGCTGCTGCTGATGCTGGGGCTGGGCGTGCTGCTGGTGTATCTGGTGATGGTGGCGCAGTTCCAGTCGCTGCGCTCCCCGCTGATCGTCATGTTCACCATCCCGCTGGCCTTCACCGGCGGCTTTCTGGCCCTGCTGATCTCCGGCATCGAGCTGAGCGTGGTGTCCCTCATCGGCTTTGTGATGCTGGTGGGCGTCATCGTCAACAACGGCATCGTGCTGGTGGACTACATCAACCAGCTGCGCCTGTCGGGGATGGAGCGGCGGGAGGCCATTGTGGAGGCCGGTGTCACCCGTCTGCGGCCCATTCTCATGACGTCCCTGACCACCATTCTGGGCCTTGTGGTCATGGCCTTCGGCGGCGACGCCGGTACGGCTCTGATGCAGCCGGTGGCGCTGGTGTGCATCGGCGGTCTGCTGTACGCCACCCTCATGACGCTGCTGGTGGTGCCGTGTATGTATGACCTCCTCAGCCGCCGGGAACTGCGGAAGGTGGAGGAGACGGACCTGCAGACGCTGGATATCTGATGGGACGGGGCACTTTTCCGGAAGAATTTTCTCTTATAGACAATTGGGAAATATAGGGAAATAGAAAGAAACAGGCACATGGCCATCCGGCCATGTGCCTGCTTTTTGTCAGGATCCCGTATGGGACCGGCGCAGATGCTCCACCAGCGCATATACGATGCGGACATCTGCCTCCGTCAATCCGGCGATGCTGATGGCGGTGGGGCTGATCGCAGTGTTTTATTTTGCGCTGCGGCTCAGCGACAAGCGCAAAAACGGCTGAGCGGGACAGTGTTTTGCTCTGCATGGGAGATGGTCAAGGGATTTGACGCAGGATGGGCAGATCTCTGCCCGGCAAAGCCATGCTTGCCCTCGTCCATCTATGGTATTCTGAACAGAAAAAACAGGGAGACGGCCCGGATGGGCCGCCTCCCTGTTTTTTGATCCGCAGATAGATGGCAGCGAGGAGGCTGCCGCCATTATGCGGTGCGGTGGCTGTTTCTCCGCCGGAGCACCAGCAGCAGGAGCGCCAGACCGGCGCAGGCTGCCAGCACGATCACCCACAGCGTCAGGGGTGCTTCGTCCCCGGTGGGGGTGGCAGGCAGCTTCTCGGTGACGGTGTCTGCCTGCCGGAGTTCACGGCTGGCCTGTGCATCGGCAAAGTACTTGCCGCAGGCGGCGCAGTACCAGTACTCGATATTGCCGGGGGCCTCCGTAGCGGCGGCCTTGGCCTCCACATGGCGCAGATCGGCGTGACGATGGGCATCCACGTCGCCGTAGGCCCCGCCGCAGACCTCACACACGGCCCGGTCCACGCAAGTGGCCTCGCCGCCGGTGCAGCTCTCGGTTTCCGAAGCGCCGCAGCCGGAGATGGTGCAGGTGCGGGTGTGGGTGTCGTCGCCGTTGGAGCTCCAGTCGCCCCAGGTATGGCCGTCGTTGACGGTGATCTCCAGCCGGGACTCGTTGCCGGCGGGATCGGTGGCCGTCACCAGCTGCGTCCCCTCGGCGGGCCGGAGCACCAGCCGGCCCTCCGTCAGCTCCACGGGAGCGCCGTTTACGGTGACGGTGACGGGGTATGCGTCGGTGATGGTCAGGGTCACTGCGGCGCAGTACACGCCGCCGTTTTCAGCCCCGGTGATGGCGGGGGCCGTGGCGTCCAGCACCATGCCGTCGGAGCGGAGGTAGGTGACGTTGCCCGCCCGGTCGGTGATGCGGGCATAGACCACATACTCGCCGTCCGGAGCCAGCGCCAGCGCCTTTTCATAGGGCAGGAAGGTCTCCTGCTCCAGCGCCGGGATGTCCAGATCCTCGGCACTCAGCAGATACTCCGTGGCCGCCACGCCGCTGGTCTCGTCGGCAGAGGTGATGACCACAGTCTGCTCCTCCCGATAGAAGAGGTCGAAGGTGATCCTGGACAGGAAGGACTGCCAGGCCGTCCGCTCGTCCACCCGGATCTCGCCGGTGGGCTGGGTGCGGTCGATGCGGTACTGCTCCGTCACCTGAAGGGAGATGGCGCCGGTGGTCAGATCCTTCACATAGAAGGTCAGCCGGCCCTCCGCCGTCTCGTCGGCGGCCCGCAGGGTCTGCTGCCACACGCCGTCGGCGGTGTCCGTCAGGGACAGGAGATAGCCCTCCGCTGCCGTCACCACGAAGTCGTGGTTGATCCAGTCGTTGGAGTTGACGGCATACTCGCCGCCGGTGAGGGCGTAGGGGAGGATGGAGGCAGTAATGCCGGTGGGCTGGGTCAGGGCGTAGTTCCCGGCGTCAGCGCCGGTGAGGGAGAACTCGGTGAAACGAATGGCGATGTCCTCTGCCGTCCGGATGGAGGTGAAGGAGGGAGTCCCCTTCACCAGCGCCACATGGTCGCCGGACACGGCGTTGCCCAGAGTGGGCTCACCGTCGTACTCCGCCCGATCCGTGCCGTCGTAGCGCTTATCCTGAATGTGCAGGTCCTCCACCGTTACCGGCCGGACGGTGATGTCCGCCGTGGTGCCGGCAGGCTGGGAAGTCAGGGCGTAGTTTTCGGCGGCGTCGCCCTCCAGCGAGAAGCCGGAGAAGGAGACGGTCTTGCCGGTGCCGACGTTCTTGCCGTCGTAGGCGGCAGAGCCGGTGACGATGCGGAGGTCATTGCCGTCGAAGTTGGCGCTGAGGGTGCCGCCCGTCACGATGGTGGCGTCGGTGGTGCCGTCATAGGTCTTGGAGGGCTCCACGGTGACGCCGTCGATGGTGACACTCTTGGCGGTGATGCGGAAGTTCCGCTGGGCGCTGGCGGAGGCGTAATCATCGTCGGCCGCCGCCGTGACCCGAACGGTGTAGCTGCCCACAGCCTTGGGGGCCTGCGTGGTGAACTCGCCGCCCTGCGGCCGGTATTCCACCGTGAGAGCGCCGGTTCCCAGAGAGGTGATGGCGGGAGTTTCCACCGGCTGGCCGTTGTAGTCACGGCTCACGTCATCCAGAATGGCGACGCTGCCTTCGGCCTTCTGGACGGACAGGACCACGGAGGTCATGGCCGGTGCCTCGCTGGCCTCGTAGCGGGCGTTGTAGGCCACGCCCAAGGGGGCGTAGGTGACGTACAGGGTGTAGTCCCCGGCGGCCAGCGCCTGCAGCGTGGCGGCAGGCAGGGTCACGGTGCCGTCCTCGGCGGCGGTGAAGCCCGCCAGAGGCGTGCCGTCCGCCAGCTGCACGCCGGTGACGGTGTTGCCGTTGAGGGCGACGTGGAAGGAGACATCCTGTCCGCTGCGCTTAACATAGGTGATCTGCCGGGTATCCGCCTGAGCGTCGGTGTAGACCACCACGCCGTCGGAGTTCAGAACGGTGATGTTTCCGGCCCGGTCCGTGACCCGCAGGTACGCATAGCCCTTCTGGCCGGGCTGGATGGAGAAGCTGCCGCTGCCGTCGGTGAGGGACAGATCCGTCCAGCTGCCGGTGATGGCGTCCTGACTGGCAAAGACGGTGTCAGACAGCATCCATGCCGCCGTGTCCACGCCGCTGCCCAGGTCGGAGACCGTTACCGTCACGGTCTGGGTGCTCTTGAAGAACAGACCGAAGGTGACGGTGTTCAGGAACTGGCGGAAGGGATTCCCGGCGATGGTCAGCTCCGCCTCCGGCGGGGTGATATCCGCCACGCCGGTGACGGTGATGGTCAGGTCACCCTCCACGCTGGGGATCAGGCACTCGTCAAAGTCGGCATCGCCCATGCCGCCGGGGGTCTGGCCGTTGACCAGCAGGGAGTAATCCGGCAGCTTGGAGTAGCCGGGGGCGATATCCACCCGGAACCGGTAATCCTGCCCGTGGCGGACGGTGGTCTCGCCGGTGAAGGTGAAGCCTGTGCCGGTGGGCGGTGTCACGGTATAGGTCCGATACACCGACACCGTGACAGTGGTGCGGTTGCCGGCCACGTCTACGGCCACGATCTCGTGGGAGACGTTGTCGGCGGGGAGGGTATACAGGCTGCCCTCGGCGGTGGCGGGCTGGCCGTCCACCGTGACGGTGAAGTCATGGGCGTCGGTGACGGTGAAGGTCACGTCGCCGTAATAGGTCTCACCGTCGGTGATGCCGGTGATGACCGGGGCGTCGGCGTCCTCATCTGCCACATGGCCGCAGCCGCACAGCAGCTTCTGGTTCAGCCAGACGTACTGGTGCTGGGTATGGGGGACCACGTCCACGCCGCCGACGATGGGGACATAGCCGTTGATGATGCCGCCGTCGGAATAGGCGTAGCCCTCCGCCAGAAGGGCGGCGCAGAGGCTGCCATTGCTCTGCGTGATCTCGCCGAAGTGGCCGCCGGTGAGAGCGCCGCCTCCGCCGGACTGGACGGTGACGCTGCCGAAGGTGCCGGCGCTGGCGACCAGCTTGCCGCCATTGTCGATGGTGACATCACCGGTGAAGGTACCGCCGGTGACGGTGACGGTGTCGGAGAGGGTGACGGCGCCGAGGAAGCTGCCGCTGGAGACGGAGGAGCCGTCCTGCATGGCCACGGCACCGTAGAAGGTGCCGCCTTCGATGCGGTTGGGCCCGAAGATGCTGGCGGAGTTGGTGTAGCTGCCGCCGGAGAGGGTGACGGTGGCATCCTTGGCCAGCGTCACCTTGCCGCCCAGCATCACGCCCTGCGCCGCCGTCAGCGTGAAGGAGCCGCTATTGACGGAGATGGGATCGGTGCTGCTGCGGAGGATCGTGAGGGTGCAGCCACGGTAGGCATCGGTCCGGGCCAACGCCAGAGCCTCCGACAGGGACAGGTAGTAGCCGGTGGAGCCGTTCAGCTCCACGGAGGCGGCTACCTCCGCACGGCACTGGATGCACCGATTGTCGGCATCCACGCCGGGGTGGTCACAGACCAGCTCCCGTACTGTCAGAACGTCGGTGCGGACGGAATAGCCCTTGTAGGAGAAGATGCCGTAGTACTGGGCCGGTCCGTCGATGAAGGCGTAGAGGGTGAAGGGGTTCTGCCAGACCAATGCACTGCCGTAGCTCTTGATCCGGTCGGGATCGCCCACCTGATACCACTGGAACTCGATGGTGGGTCTACTCTCGGGGATGTGGAAGGTGACCTCCGTGACGAACTCCGGCCGGTAGCCGACGGGGGTGGTGGGATAGAGGTCCGTGTCCACAGGGTAACGGGTGATGGTGAAGGGAGGTGTGGTGACGGTGACGTCCTCCAGATAGCGGAGTTTTTCCTCCATGACCACGTCACCGGTATTGGCGTAGGTGCCGTCGGCCTTCTGGAAGGTATAGCCCTCCGCCGGGAAGGACAGAGGCGTGCGGGAGGTATCCTCGCCGCTGTAAGCGATGCGGGCGAAGGTGCCGCCGGTGACGGACAGATCAGCGCTGTCGGAGGCCAGATACACCCGGTTGAACTGGCCGCCGGTGATGGCGACATGGCCGCCCAGCACCAAAATGGTGCCGTCCCGCCACAGCTTACCGCCACCCTGACTGTCGCAGATGGTAAAGCTGCCATCGATCATCAGATCGTTGGAGCCGGAGAGGGTCTTGCCGTTGAGATCCAGCGTATAGGTGCCGGTGGGGAGGCCCATGCTGCTCCAGGGGGCATCCCTCAGCAGGGTGATGGCGGAGCCCTCCAGCGTTGCGGCATACTGGGCAGCGTCCTCAAAGTCGGCGAAGTAGCGGAGAGTATCATCCTTAGCCACCTTGGCCACCATCTTGGTGCCGCAGATGCGGCAGGTGATGCCGTCGATCTCATCGTGGGGGCAGGAGACCACGGCGACATTTTCCAGCGTGGGCGTGATGTCACTGCGGCGGATCAGCTGGCCGTCCGCCTGCTGATAGGCAGTGTGGAAGGCCAGAGCCGCACGGGGATATGCGGCATCCTCCGACGTAATGCGGGCGAAGGTGCCGCCGAAGAGGGTCACGTTGTAGTCCTGAAGGTCCAGCGTGTTTTCAAAGCAGCCGGCCTCCACCGTCAGGCGGCCGCCCTTTACCGTCAGTGCCTGACCGGTGATCTTGCCGGAGCTGGTGCTGTCACGGATGGTGAGGCTGCCGGAGCTCTGCTCCAGCGTCATGGGAGCCGACAGGGTCAGGGTGTGGCCCTCCAGCGCCAGCACGGCTCTTATGCCGTCCAGAGAGAAGGCATCGGCAGGCAGAGAGACATTGGTCAGCATGACCACCGCCGTGAAACGGGCGCCGTCCTCGGCGGCATCGGCGGAGGTCAGCGCATCCTCCAGATGCGGGAAGAAGGCGTCGTTCCACCGGGCCTCTGCCTGAAGGCCGCAGTGACTGCACAGGCCGGTATCGTCAAAGCTGTGACCGGCGTACCACTGGAAGTGAACGGTGGTGCCGTTGCCGGCCTCGTCGGTGACGGTCAGGGTCTGCTGTCCCTCCTGAGAGCCGGAGACGGCGCTGAGGCGGAGGACATACCAGCCGTCCTCGGCGGCGTAGGTCATCTCCGTGCCGTTGAGGGTGACGCTCTTGAGATGGTCATCCCGGAAGGCGATGCGGAGACCGTCCTGACAGTAAATTTGGTTCTCGGCCACATCGGAGGAGATCTCCGGGGCGGTGGCGTCCACCGTCAGGTCATCGGTGCTGAGGTAGGTGACATTGCCCGCCCAGTCGGTGATCTTGGCATAGACGATGCTGGTCTGATCGTCCGGCAGAGGCACGGCCTTGCCGGGATAGGGCCGGAACTGATCGGCAAGATCGCCCATCTTGTCGGAGGTATAGCGCTGATCCGTCACCAGATACTCCACCGTCACGGGGTAGAGCTCGGGGTCGTAGCCGGCGTGGTCAACGCTGTCATCGGCAGCCTCGATGGTGAACCGGGCGCCGGTGGGGAAGAACAGGCCGAAGGTGACGGTGTTCAGGAAGTCCTGCCACCAGTTGTTTTCATCGATGATGATCTTGCCGGTGGGCGTGCGCAGGTCCTTGAGGGGAGTGCCGTAGGAGACGCCGCACAGGGAGCAAACCGGCAGCGTAAAGTAGCTGTCCGGCATCTGGCCGTCGTGGGGGCAGGCATAGCCGCAGCCACAGTAGCCCGGCCGTCCGCTGCGGACGTTGTGGGTGTGGGCCACCACCTGCACCTCGCCGCTGAGCGTATAGGTGCCGGAGAAGCGGTTGAAGGAGGGCTCGGTACCCAGATCCACCGGCGTGCCGTCGGCGTGGGCCAGCGCATAGCCCTCCTTCAGAATGGCCAGAAGGGTGGCGGCGTTGGCCTCCGTCTCGTGGATGGAGTAGGACAGGCCGTTGTGGAAGGTGCCTCCGGCGATGGAGACGTGGGGCGTCTCCGTCGGAGCAGAGGCGTAGGTGCCGGCGACCCGGCCGGTGAACTCACCGCTCTCGATGGTGAGACGGGCGCCGTCGGGGGCATAGACGGAGGCGCTGGTGTCGCCGTTGGGGGGCGTGGCCCCGATGGCGGTGACATTGGCCAGCGTCACATGGGTGTCGGTGCCCAGAAGGGTCAGGGCCTGGGCCTTGCTGTCGTTGCCGGTGTAGAGGTTCTCCAGTGTGCCGTTTTCGATGCGGAGCTGGCCGCCGGTGACGGTGACGACGCCCTCCTTATAGTCGGAGGTCTTGCCCGCTATGGTGTGGTTGTGGAGGTCCAGCGTGAACCGACCGCCGGTGATGGTCACCACCGGGTCGTGGACCAGAGGCGTGCCGTCGTCGATGAGATCTGTCAGCAGCCGCAGGGTGCAGCCCTGATGCTCCTCCGTCTGGGCGGCGGTGAAGGCTTCGCCGGCGGCGGCATAGCGCTGGGTGACGGCACCGTCCGTCAGCAGCACAGCCTCGTATACCCGCTTGCCGCACTTGGTACACAGGCCGGTATCATCGCTGGCGCTGTGGAGGCAGGCGGCTGCGGACAGGGACAGGGCCGCCGTGCCGTCCTTCCGGTATTGCTTGTCGGAGAAGGTGTAGCCATCGGCGAGGGTGTCGGCCTCGGCATCGTAGGCGGAGGAGGCGGTGATCTCCGGCAGGAGGCCGCCGTCTGCCAGAGCGGTGGCGTAAAGGGCCGTGTTCCGGCCGGTGACGTAGAGACTCATGGGCTGGGCGGCGTCCTCGGTATTGGTCATGGTGAGGGTAGAGCCGGTGCCGAGGATCCGCATACCGTAGCTGCGGTCATCGTTGGAGACACCGGCTCTGGCGTAGATGGTGCCGCCGCTGAGCTGGGTCTTGGACTTGTTGGAGACCACGCTGAGGGCCGCCAGTGTCCCGGAACTGGCGTTAGGGGTGTCGCCGGTGGTGGCCCGGAGGGTGCCGCCGCTCATGGTCAGCTCATTGCTTCCGTAGAAGCCGTAGGCGCTGTAGTCCAGTTCCCGGTCCGTGCCGTTGGCGGTGCCGATCAGCTCACCGCCGGTGATCTTGGCGGTGCCGGTGCAGTAAAGGCCGTAGGCGTTAAACTGGCCGCCCCAGGTCTGGTACGACGAGTCGGGGCTGCCGGAGATGCCCTCCAGCTTGCCGCTTTCCATCATGAGACGCTTGAACTCGACGCCCACATTTCTGGAGCTGGTGCAGGACACGCCGCCCTGACCGAAGACGCAGCCGTCGGTGAGAGTGAAGCGGCTGTCGCATCGGACACCCTTGGAATCGCCCTTGACGGAGGTGCCGCCGTAGCCCAGCACCTTGGAGTTCTCTCCGGACACGGTGAGCCAGCTGACAGCATTGAAGCCGACGCTCTCATAGGAGCTGTTGACCTGTCCGCCGGTGGCGGTGACGGTGGCGCCGTTCTTGACGATGATCTCCTCGCCGGCGAACACGCCCTGGCTGCCGTACTGGTCACTCTCGCCGCCCATGGCCGTCAGCTGAGTGCCGTCCAGCTCCAGCGCATTGACGGAGCTGTAATCCACGTACAGGCCGTAGCTGTAGTTGCTCAGGGCGTGGCCTGCGGCGGCGGTCACCTTGCCCAGTCCCATGGTCCAGGTGTCGCCCCGGCCACTGCCCTGCTTGTCGAAGTACAGACCATAGCTGGCATAGCCGGTGCGGGCGGTGAGCTGGGCCTCCACGGAGCTGCCGTGGGTGGTGAGGCGGCCCCGGAGGCCGACGCTGCTGCCGTCGTCGGCGGAGGCAAAGTCCGGACCGGTGGCCCGGAGGATGCCGTTATCCAGCGTGACGTTGGCGCAGATGGCTGCGCCCTCGGTACCCTCGTCAGTCTTGAGCACGGCACCGCCGTCGGGGTCGTCATACTCCACCGTCAGCGTGCCGGGGATGAACATATCCAGCGTGGCGCTGCGCCAGCCCCGGCCATAGACCGTCAGGCTGCCGCTGCCGCGCAGCTTCACCTCGCCGCTGCTGTATACGGTGGATCTGCTGCCGCCGGTGAGGGTGCTGGCGGTACCGTCGGCCAGATCGATGGTGGCCCCGTCGGGCAGGATCAGCGCATGGGCGCTGTCGTCGCTGACCGTCAGGGTCAGGCCCGTGAGAGTCAGGGTCTTGGTACTTTGTGTCCACGACCAGCCGTCGCCGGAGGTATCCTCCGTGATGGCGGTCAGGTCCATGGGAGTGGTCACCGGCGGCGTCTCCTGAGCCAGGACCTCCATCGGCAGCATGGATAGGACCATGACTGCCGACAGGATCACCGACAGGAGCTGCTGCACGGTCTTACTGCGCAAGTGCATTCGATCATCTCCTTATCAATTCCATTTGCCTGCCTGCCGGTATCGGCAGGACGTATTACAACATCTACATTCTATCGGGATGCCTCCGCCGCCGCAACGGCTTTGGCACAAACGGTCAGAATTTGACACAAACGGTTGATTTGTGATAAAGAGGGCGATGGACAGACCATCGGAATGCATATAAAAACACGGGGTCTGCGGCAGCGCCGCAGACCCCGTGTCCGGGATGAGAAGGCTTATTCGTAGATTTTGGCGGTCTCCTCGCCTCGCAGCACCCGCAGAGCGCCCTCCGCCAGCGCCAGCAGCTCGCCCTCGCCGGGGTACACCGTCACCGGTGCGATCCAGCTGACGTAGCCCTTCAGGGCGTCCACCGTCTCCTGACCGTGGGCAATGCCGCCGGTAAGGATGATCTGATCCACCTGCCCCTTCATGGCGGCGGCAATAGCACCGATCTCCTTGGCGACCCGGTAGTGGAAGGCGTCGATGACCTCCCGCACCTTGGCGTCGGTGGCGGCCCGGCGCATCAGCTCCTGCATATCCGTGGAGCCGGTGTAGGCCAGCAGACCGCCGTTGCCGGTGATCATGCGGCGAATTTCCTGCTCGGTATACTTGCCGCTGAAGCACAGATCCACCAGTGCGCCGCTGGGCAGCGTCCCGGACCGCTCCGGGGAGAAGGGACCCTCGCCCTCCAGAGCATTGCCGGTGTCCACCACCTCGCCCTTGACGTGAGCACCCACGGACACGCCGCCGCCCATGTGGCAGACGATGAGGTTCAGGGACTCATAGGGCTTGCCGATCTCCTTGGCGTAGCGCTTGGCCACGGCCTTCTGGTTCAGGGCGTGGAAAATGCTGCGGCGGGTGATGAGGGGGTGGCCGGAGTAGCGGGCCAGGGGCGCCAGCTCATCCACCACGGGGGGATCCACGATGTAGGAGGGGATGTGCAGCGCCGAGCCGATCTCACGGGCCAGCAGGCCGCCCAGATTGCTGGCATGGTGGCCGTAGGGACCCTTTTTCAGGGTGTCGATCATGGCATCGGTGGTGAGGTAAGTACCGCCGTGGACAGGCTTGAGAACGCCGCCCCGGCCGCACACGGCGCTGAGGCTCTCCAGCGGGATATGGTGCTCCTCCAGCACCTTCAGGACCAGCCGGCGGCGGAAGGTCTCCTGCTGGGGAATGGTTTCGAACTGGGCCAGCTCCTCGGCAGAGTGGTGCAGGTTCTCCTCAAACAGCATCTTCTCGTCGTCAAACACGCCGATCTTGGTGGACGTGGAGCCGGGATCGATGGTCAGAATTCTGTAAGACATAAGACATACCTCCTGTATGCGTGTATCGTTTGCTCTTTTTTTAACGAATCGATTATAACACCGGTCAAAACCTCCGTAAATGGCATTTTTCACCATTTTGCGACACTTTTTTGCAGGAAATCCTGTTTATTTTTTGCCAGCATTGACAGGCGGGAAGCCGAGCGGCACTTACGCCTGCCCGGAGGAGGTGTCCAGCTGCAGGACCACGGGGCAGTGGTCGCTGCCGTAGACCTCCGTGCGGATGGCGGCGTCCGTCACACGGGGCAGCAGCCGCCGGGACACGATGAAGTAGTCGATGCGCCAACCGGCGTTCTTCTCCCGTGCGTGGAAGCGGTAGCTCCACCAGGAGTAGGTGACCTCCTCCGGGTGCAGGGTGCGGAAGGTGTCGGCAAAGCCGCTTTCCAGCAGCCGGGTCATTTTCGCTCGCTCCTGGTCGGAGAAGCCGGGGTTTTGGCGGTTGGTCT
>OLJW01002318.1_pt1 | contig 17129 bp, 15 predicted proteins | sample 1603411 | NCBI WGS metagenome assembly OLJW01 (sample SAMN04168659, study PRJEB22393) | human gut metagenome | biome: human gut microbiome; feature: stool | host: Homo sapiens | collected 2014-05-12 | reverse complement strand
AGGAGGATTATATGGAACTTAAACAACTAGAATACTTTCAAATGACTAGCCGTTTGAAAAATATTACTAGAGCAGCCAAACGGCTTTCTGTTTCTCAACCAAATATTACAGTTGCTATAAAAAAATTAGAAGCAGAACTTGGCATACAACTTTTTGAACGTAGCCAAAAACAATTATCACTCACACCAGAAGGAGCTGTATTTTTAAATCGCATTGAACTTGCTTTGCGTAATATTCAAGATGCCGTTTTAGAAGTTAATGACTATAAACAACTTCAAAAAGGCACTATCAAAATTGGTATTCCTTCTATGATCGGAGCATATCTTTTCCCAAAAATTTTCTCTGGTTTCCAGAAAAAATTCGCTCATTTAGATATTTATCTTTATGAAAAAGGCTCTATGTCTATTCGTGAATCCTTAGAACGTGATGAATTAGATTTTGGTATTGTCATCATCTCCAATGCTTCTCCTAGTTTACAGTTATTGCCAATGTCTACTAACCAAGTAATAGCTTGTGTTCCTGAAGATAGCCCACTTGCTCAAAAAGATTCTTTATCTTGGAGCGATGTAAGTAATATTGATTTAATTATGTTAAAAGAAGGTTCTTTTATCCGTAATTTAATTCAACAAAAACTCAAAGAACACAATATTCAACCAAATATTATCTTAGAATCAAACCAAATCGAAACGATAAAAGGTCTTATCTCCAGTAATGTTGGTATGGCATTTCTCTTAGACTTCGTAGTTCAAGATACACCACATATTAAAACATTACCAATAGAAGACCCTATATTTGTAGATGTTGGACTTGCATGGAAAAAAGATAGATATATCTCCAAAGCTGCTCAATCTTTTATCAATTTCTGTCAAGATACATTAAATAAATAATTTATAAAATTAAAGCCATCAGTTTATTCAAATTTGCTGATGGTTTTTTATTTTTATTGGTTCTATAATAAATGTTGGGGTAAGAGAAAATTCTCTTGCTTCAACATTTATTTTTTTACAAAAAAAGAAGCACAAATACATTCTTTTCGGTTAAAATATAGTCACCACAACAATATCTTAGAAAGGAATGGTTTTATGCTTCACTCTAATTATATACAAATTTTATTAAATTTAAAAGATGTTTCTATTATAAATTTCTCCGATTCTTCTGTTACTATTCAATTACCTCGTAAACCTCATCTTTGTCCTTGCTGTCATCATACTACTAACTCTGTTCATGACTATCGCTTACAAAAAATACATCATTTAACTTATTGTACACAATCTTTTTCTATCTTTATTTCTAAACGTCGCTATCGCTGCCCTTTTTGCAATAAACGTTTCATTGAAAACATCTCTTTTCTTGGTAAATACCAACGTATGACTACTTCTTTTATTAAATTTATTCTCAGCCAAATAAGTTTTTTGAAATCCGCCTCTTCTATTGCCAAAGATAATAAGCTTTCCGTTTCTACCGTTTTAAGACTTATTGATAAAATTTCTACTAAAACAGTTCATCTTCCGGAAATTATTTCTATTGATGAATTTAAAGGCAATGCTGCTAAAGAAAAATTTCAATTTGTAATAAACGATCCTATAGCTAAAAAGACATTGGATGTTCTTCCAACAAGGAGAGTTGAGTATCTGGAACATTATTTTTTGAAGTTCAGTTATAAAGACAGATGCAAAGTAAAGTATGTAGTAATGGATATGAATAAATCCTTTAAACAAGTAATTTGGAATTGTTTTCCAAATGCCAAGATAGTGGTAGATAAATTTCACATATGCCGATATGTACAGTGGGCATTAGAAAACATAAGAAAAGAAGTACAAAAAAGCTTTGGAAATGACAGAAGAAAATATTTCAAAACAAGTAGATGGATATTATTAAAAAGGAATAAAAAATTAAAGAAAGAAGAAGATAGAAAGCAACTAGAAATGATGTTGACAGTGTCAGAAAAATTAAGAGAAGCATATGAACTAAAAGAAGCTTTTTATGAATTAATGGAAAAAGAAAAAGACAAATAGTAAAAGGATTTGAAACAGGATATACAAATGGATTTACAGAAGGAAAAAATAATAAGATAAAAGTTTTAAAAAGAATAAGTTTTGGTGTAAGAAGATTTGATAGATTTAGGAAAAGAATATTATATTTGGCTTAAAAAAGAGAAAAAGGATAGACAAAAATTTGTCTATCCTTTACCCCAACATTTGACAAAGAACCGTTTTTATTGACTTGTGATGATAAACAAGATATGATTAAGTTAGGATATAATTTTGTATCGGTCATAATAAGAAAGGAACTTTATTATGAAAAAAATAGTTAAATACTTTATGATGGTTATTGCCTTATGTATATTTGCTTTAACAGCAAATAGTTTTTCCATGGCTGAAGCTTCAGCATTATATACTCCAGCTAGCTATTGGAATAATGATACAAATTATCCATTAGCATTTTCACAAAACGGTGTAAATAGATATGTTGACTTATCTTCAGCAAAAATTATTGAGCAAGAAGAAAAAGTTGAAGAAAATACCAAAACAGCAGTATTTTCTTATGATGTTGTGATGGTAGATGGAGATAAAACAACAAAATTCACTTATAAAACGATGATAAGATTTATAAATGATGAAATGTATATTGCTAGTGCTAGAGGAAATGGCGATGGTTGGTTCCAATTAAGTAGTCGTTCTTTTGATCAACCACAATATAATGCTACATTGATTTTGGCAGATTATTTTGGGATAAATAAATAAAAAATAATAGTAGAAAAGGCAGTTTATGATTAATTTCATAAACTGCCTTTTTTTAATGGATTTTTATGAACCATTTGAAGAAATGGAAGCTAATAATGTTTGTTTTTTTTCTTCTAGATATAATTCATATTCAACAATTTTACGTTTTTCTTCTATAGTTAATTTATGATCTGGTTTTGTTAAAACGGGAGAATTGTCAATATTTTTTGAAGTCAATAATCTTAATAAAGAAAGAAAATGTTGACGATCTTTAGCTGGTAAATTGATATATTTTGTAATAAAAGATATATCATCTACATTTAGATTATATTCATTAGCTAGTTTTTCTAAGTTATCAGTTGCTTTTGGATTGGGTTTATTTTTTATATTTAGATTATCATAAATCAATGAATTTATATCAACATCTAAAGCATCTGTGATAGCTATAAGAGTACCAATTTTGGGATCTTTGATAACAGAAGATAAAATCTTATTCAAAGTACTGAGGGGAATACCTGATTTTTGAGCTAAAACTTCATTAGTATAACCTTTTTCTTGTTTTATTTTTTTTATTTTTTCCAATATAGGTTTAAAGGATTCCATAATATATTATTCCTCCATTTCGGATTATTGAAATAGTATATCATTTATAAATTTTAGTGTAAAGTTGACAGATTTCTAAAAATTTTAATATTTTCCTTTGAGTTATTTGACTTTTTCCATAAATGGAAGTAAAATAAAACTAAAATATTTCCATATTTGGAAAGGTGGTGATGTTATGTATAATAATTTAGTTAATGAGATTGTAAAAAAAGGCTATAAAACAGAAGAAATAGCACATATATTAGCTAATTTGCTAAATTGTTCAGAAGAAATTATCGAAAATAAGCTAAAACATGTTGGGGAATTTACATTCCAAGAAGTAATAAAGATAAATAGTGAGATTTTTAATAATGAAATGGATATAAAATATCTATTTACAGAAGAACAAGATAATGAAGCTACATATCATGACGATATTATACAGAAATCAAAGCCGTCTAAATGGTGGATATAAATGAATAGTAGTTATTTTATTATTTTTTGGAGCAATAATTACTAAACCGAGGGAGGATATTTTTATGGCAAGTAATAAAAAAGCCCAGATTTTAGCAGCAGTAATGTGTGCTTCTTCCATTTTTGGAAGTTATACAATGGTATCAGCAGAATCATCAATAAGCGGCAATAATTCATCTGTAGTGGCTGGTAATGGTACTATCACAGCTACAGCAGAAAATGGTAGTAATCAGACATCTAAAATTACTTTAAATGGTAATAGTTTAAGTATTGATTTAGCTAAAAACAATAACGTGTATGATGGTACATTTTCTTTAAATAGTAAATATTTAAATGTAAATAAGTATAATGGTACTGTAACAGTAAAAGGAACAACATATACATCAGATTTAGCTAATAATGGATTAACAATAAAAAATAGTAGTTCTACATTAGCAAGTTTAAATAATAATGGGTTGAATATTTATGATGGTACTAATACGAAAGCAACAGCTACTATTACTAAGGCAGGGGCTATTACTGGTACAGGATTAACTGTAAAAGCAGCATCTGATACTATTAAACCAGAGAGCAATTATGTTGAATCAAAAGTAACAACTAGTGGAGTAGCAGATACTATAAAACAGGGTGATTTTACTAGAGCTACATCTAATGTAACAACTAATTCTATAAAAGATACAATATACACTGACAGTGGAACAGAATTGTCATCTATAAATGTATTTAAAAATACTGCTGCAAATGGTATTGAAAATGGTAAAGTATCATTAACAGCTAAAAAAATAGTTACTGATAATCAAACATCAACTACAACAACATCTACTTTAACTTTAGGTGGAGATAATGCAAGTTTAAAAGTAGGTAACTATGGATTTACTATTGATAGTAATAACAATGTATTATTTAGCGGTAAAAATGCAAGCTTAACATCTACAGGATTAACTGTAAATGGAACAGGTACATCTAGTATTAAATCTACAAATGCAACTACAGAGGCTTATACTAAAAATGATATTTCATCTGCAGGAATGACAACAACAGTTAGAGGCGGAAAAAATCCGTCAGAATCTGATAATGTTAATAAAACAACATCTGCAGTAACATATACAGGTGTAACAGATACAGTATATGATGATGGTGGAAATCTAAAAACTAAATCTAGTGTAACAACTAGTGGTATAACAAACACAGTATATGATGTTAATACAGGTAAAGCATTAGCAAATTCAAGCTTAACAACTAGCGGTATTTCCAATACAACTACAGATTTAGCAATGACAGGTACTAATGAAGGAAAGAAAATGAGTACTGCTTTGTATCAAAATAGTAATGGTATATCTGCAAGTGCTACTAAAAAAGATGAAAGTGGAGCAACTATTGGCACATCGACTTTAACTTTAGGTGGAGATAATGCAAGCTTAAAAGTAGGCAACTATGGATTTGCTGTTGATAGTAATAACAATGTATCAATTAATGGTAAAAATGCAACATTATCTGGTAGTACATTTACATTAAAAGATGCAACAAATGGAAAAACTGTAGCGAGCTTAGGTGCTAGTGGATTAAGCATTAATAATGCTGATGGTATTAAAGTTGGTGGTATTAGTAATACTGGATATCTTATGGCTAATGATGGAATGAATGTTACAGATAAGAATTCTAGTTGGGTAACTATTGGAACATCAACAATGCAAAAGGATATAGCAGCTACTACAACTACATCATATGCTGTAATTACTAATAAAATTGATACAACATTAGCTGGTAATAAAACATATACATCTGGTACAGTAGTAGGACCTACAAGTGTAACAACAACTGTACAAGGTAGTAATACAACAGATGCGATTTCTGGTAATAAGAATAAAACAATATCTACAGTAAGTGCTACAGGTGTAACAGATACCGTATACAATGTAAAAGGTGATCAAGTAGCGTCTTCAAATGTAACAACAAATGGCATTGTTAATACAACAACAAATTTAAGTATAGATGGATCTACTAATAATACAATGAGTACTAGTATATATCAAGATAAAAGAGGTATATCTGCAAGTGCTACTAAAAAAGATGAAAATGGAACAGTTGGTACATCAACTTTAACTTTAGCTGGAAATAGTGCAAGCTTAAAAGTAGGCAACTATGGATTTGCTGTTGATAGTAATAATAATGTATCAATTGCTGGTAATAATGCAACATTATCTGGTAGTACATTTACATTAAAAGATGCTAATGGTAAAACAGCAACATTAAATACTAGTGGATTAACATTAAAAGATGAAGATGGTAATACTACTGGTGGTATTAGTACTACAGGTGCTATTACTGGTACAAGCTTAAATATTACAGCTAAAAATACAGCTGGAAATAAAACAACATCTACAGTAGGTGCTACTGGTGTAACAGATGCAGTGTATGGTACTGATGGAGCTAGAGTAGCATATTCAAATGTAGGAACAGGTGGCATTTCTAATACAACATCTTTAAAAACTACTACAGGAAAAATAGATACAGCGATTAATCAGAATACATCTGGAGTAGGTATTAGCTCTACAAAATATGATACTAATAATAATGTTACAGATAAAACATCTTTAACTATGAATGGTTCAGCTAACAATATTACTTCTACTAAATACAATGATAGTAATAAGACTGTAGAAACTACATCTGTTAGTGTAAATGGTGGTACATCATCTATTACTTCTTATGGAAACTATGTTTATGGTGAAGATGGAAAAGCAACATCTTATAATCAAGCTTCTATGAGCTTAAATGGTAATACTGGTACAGCTACAATAAGAGGTGGTAGCAACACAGCTTCTTCAACATTGACTCTTAATGAAGCAGGTGTAGCTTTATCTGGTAAAAATGTAGGCTTAAATGCAAATGGATTAACATTGTACAAAGATGTTGATGGTGTAAAAACTCAATATGCAAGCTTATCTGCTGGTGGTTTAAGTGTAAATGGTACAGGTTATACTACGATTAAATCTACAAATGCAACAACAGGTGCTATAGGACAAAGCCAAGTATCTTATAATGGTGTAACAGATAGCTTTACAAAAGATGGTGTAACAAATTCTGTAACAACAAATGCTAATGGAACAACTTTTTCAAGTACAGGAAATGGTTCTACAACAATAAAAGGTGACACAATAAAAACTACTAATCTTATAGTTAATGGTAAAGATATAGGAGGAGTAGCTACTGATGTAGCAGGTATTGATCGTAATACTGAAAACGAAGATGGATTAGGTTATTATACTCAAATTGAAGGAAAAACAAAAATATATAACACAGGTCGTTTTTCTACAGCTAATGGTAATTTTGTAGTAGATCCATATGGAAGCATAACATCAAAAGCTGGTAATTACCGTTTTAATATGGATAGAACAAATGGTTTTGATTTGGGCTATGCAGCAACAACTAGTTTCACTTTAGATAACACAGGTGTAAGTCTTGGTTTTAGAAATAACAGTTTTATATTAGATAAAAATGGTGCAACATTTATAAATGCTAATGGAGAAAATGTATCTTTTACATCTATTAATGGTGGAACTATTACAACAGGTGAAACTGTAATAAATGGTTCTTCAATCACTACAAAAGATTTATATGTAGATAATATTCATTTGAATGGTGCTATTACAGATGGTAATGGTAATGTTGTAGGTGGAGGAGATTTATCACTTGGTGCAGATGGTACATTAGATCTTAAATATAATGCTAATGGTATTACTAATACTTTTGTTAGTGGTGCAACAGGGGTTCATTCTTCCTTTAGCAATGGTACAACAACAGCTAGCAGCAGTGTAGGATATATTGATGATAAAAATACAATAGGAATTAAAGATCAAGTAGGAAATACTAGTGTTACTACAACTACTGATGGTACAACATTTGCAAATGGTAGTGGTTCTACAACAATTAATGGCGGTAATATTACAACAACTGGTGATGTAACAGTTGGTGGAGATTTATCTGTTGGAGATAACTTTAAAGTTGATGGAACAACTGGTAATGTAACTGGTGGAACATATAATGGAGTACAAATTTCTACAGATAAAGATGGTAATGCTATAATTGGTGGCACAAATATTGGCGACTTAGCAACAAATGAAGAAGTAAATAAAGTAAATGATAAAGTAGATGCAGTTGATAATAAAGTTGGAGATACATCAAAACTTGATAAAGAAATTACAGACAATCAGAATTATAAAGATAATCAAAATCTTGTTGGTGCAGTAAATGCCGAAGCTGATATTCGTCGTAATGAAATTTCTAGAATTGATGGTCAGATTGAACAATTAGATGGTAGAGTAGGTAGTTTGGAAAATCGTATGAGTGATGTAGAAGATCGCATCGATAAAGTAGGTGCTATGTCTGCATCTATCGCAAACCTTCGTACTATGGGCTTTGACCCAGAAGCTCCAACAGAAATCGCTATTGGTGTAGGTCAGTATAAGAGCGAAACAGGTCTTGCTCTTGGTGTATTCCATTATCCAAATCAAGACTTTATGCTCAGTGCAAGCATTTCCACTTCTGGTGATGAAGTAATGGGCGGTATCGGTGCTACATGGAAACTCGGTCGTAAATCTGCTGCTGAAAAAGCAAAAGATGAAGAAGCAAGACGTCTTGAAAAAGCTGAAGAAATGAAAAAATTAGCTCAAGATGCAAAAGTAAAAGCTCAGGCTGAAAGACATGCTAAATTATTAGCAGAAAGAGAAGCTCAAAAAACAGCTTAATTGCTAAATTATAAGTTATAAATCTAGAGGATAAGCGGCAGATATTCTGTCGCTTATCTATTATAAAAAAATAGTGATAGTAAAGGATGTTGTTTAATATGAAAAAAGTTATATTTATAGTAACATTAATTATGATGATGGCTTTTAGTGGATTATGTTTTGCAGCTGATGGTAATGATTTAAATAAAGAACAAAAAGTAGCAGAAACTTTTATGGAAGTATTCACTAAAGATCAAATTCCTGCATATGATGTAGTTAGTAAAGATTTTTCAGATACCTTAAAAACAAATGTAAATGAAAAAGCTTACAAAGATTTATCTAAACAAATCAAAGAACAATATGGTAATGTTAAAGAAGTTAAGTTCTATAATTTTCAAAGATTTGACCAAGGCGATAGAGTAACTTATGTAGCAGCATTTGATAAAGAACAAGCTGTAGCTATTATGCTTGCATTTGATAAAGACAAAAAATTAACAGATTATGTATTTACTCCATTACAAGTAGAAGAAGCTTCTAAATAATATAGGTAGTGAATATGGACATTATAAAAGATAATATAGGCATAATAGGAGTTTTTTTTGTAGTTATTATAGGTGTGGGTATATTTTTTTTAAGTAAACCTGCAAAACCAGTAGAAGCACAATCAAATAAAATGATTGGAGAAACAAATATTGGTACTGTATATATAGATACAGATACTATAGAAACAGTAAAAAAAGATGGACATTTTTATTTAATAGTATCTGCTGAAGAACACTACAAAGAAAGTGATTTTTTAACTGAACTTAGAAAAGGTGAAGATTTAAAAGATACTATTTCTTCATTAACATTATATATGTTTACTAATGATGGAAGATATTATTGTATGTCACAAAGATATTTAATTGATTCACAAGGTAAAGTTTGTGGTGATTTAGGTTCTAGTATGCAATTACAAATGATTGATGATGAAATAATTTTTAAGATTTATACAAATGCATTAAAAAGTTTAGAAGATAAAAATCGTTTTCGAAAAATGATGGAGAAATAAATGCATTTAAATAAGATATGCCCAGTTTGTCATCAATCTTTCGAAGCTAGAAGAAAAGAGCAAGTGTATTGTACCTATTATTGTCGAAAAAAACATCATAAAGAAACATACTATAGTAAAAATAGGATTGTAGAAGATTTTAATGATGAAGATACACATGTTATATTAAGACAATTTAGATGTAAAAAATGTCATGAATTAGTAACAGTTGTAAATAAGCATGATAGGCGAACAATTTTTTGTTCACCTCGTTGTGAAAAGTTATATTGGAAACATCCTAAAAAAATGATAAATAAAAATTAAATATTGTGAAAAAGATAGTAAAAGAGGAAATTAAATTTTTTAATTTCCTCTTTTTTATTTGCTTTTTTTTATTTTTTATGTATAATAATAAAGGTAATAGGTATCACCTTTTAAGAAAGAGGGTTGATTATGGAACAAATTGGGAAAAAAGATTATATTAATGAAAAAATTCCTGTAAGTAAATTAACAATATTAGGATTTCAACATGTATTAGTAATGTATTCAGCGGCAGTAATTGTGCCAATAATTTTAGCTAATGCTTTGCAATTATCTAATTTAGATTTAGCTTTTTTGATTTCGGCAGATTTATTTACTTGTGGTATTGCTACTTTTTTACAATCCTTTGGTATTGGTCGATTTATTGGAATTAAATTACCAGTAGTATTGGGATGTGCAGTAATAACATTAGGTCCTATGATTTCTATCGGTAAAACTGGTGGAATGACAGTTTTATATGGTGCAATTTTATTATCTAGTGTATTAGTTTTTGCGTGTTCATTTTTTATTAATAAGATTATTAGATTCTTTCCACCAATAGTAATAGGGTCTTTAGTAACTATCATTGGTTTTTCATTAGTTCCTTTGGCTTTACAAGATATGGCAGGTGGAATTGGATCAGAAAATTTTGGTGACCCAATAAATTATTTAGTTGCTATTTTTGTATTGATAATTATTTTGTTGATAAATCGTTTTTGCAAAGGTTTTGCAAAATCTATAGCTATTTTAGTAGGCTTAATTTTAGGTACAATATTTGCTAGTTTCTTTGGTATGGTAGATTTATCTCATTTAAATGATGCAGATTGGTTTAAGCTTATTCATCCATTGCATTTTGGTGTTCCAGAATTCACATTCAACAGTGTAGTTGTAATGTCTATCTTTTTAGTTATTAGTGTGGCTGAATCTGTGGGAATTTTTTACATGATTGCTGATATTTGTGAAGTGAAAATAACGCCAAAAGATATAGCAAATGGTATTCGAGCTGAAGGTTGTGCTCAATTTTTAGGCGGATTATTCAATTCTTTCCCATATGTTACTTTTTCTGAAAATGCAGGACTTATGACTGTTACAGGCGTAAGAAATAGATTTGTATTAGTAGCTGCAGCAATTATTTTAGTTATCTTAGGTCTTGTTCCTAAATTTGCGATGCTCACTACATTAATTCCTCATCCAGTATTAGGAGGAGCTATGATATGTCTATTTGGTACAATTGGTGCAAATGGTATTAAAATCTTATCTAGTGTAGATTTTAAAAAGAATGAGAATATTATTATTGTAGCTTGTAGTATTGGTATTGGTTTAGGAACAACTGTTACACCAGGGCTTTTTAATGAAATGCCAGAAATTTTGAAAATGCTTCTAGAAAATGGTATTTTTACAGGCACTGTTACAGCTATTATTTTGAATACTTTATTTAATTATAGTGAAATTTTTAAAACAAAATAAAATATGGATATATCTGGTAGAGATAAATTGACAGCTTGATTTTTTCAGTCATATAATTAAAACAAAATTAGTTAATTAGTAGAGGATTTGTAAATGAAATTTTGTAAAGTAAAAGAACAAGCATTGAGTCAATTAACAAAACAATCTATTTTACAGTATATACAATCAATGGATTTATCTATATCAAACAAGCTCCCTAGAGAAGAATTATTGGCTCAAGAATTAGGTGTTAGTAGAATTACTGTAAGAAGTGCATTAAATGAGCTTGCTAGTGAAGGTATTATTTTTCGTAAACAGGGAAAAGGAACATTCGTTAATCAACAAGCTTTGGGAATGAATGTAGTATTTAATCCTATTGGAGATTTACGTGATGTAATTGCTAATAGTGGTTATGAAGTAAAAACAGAAGTGTTATCTACTAATAGGCGTTTAGCTACAGATGATGAAGCTAAGAAATTACAGTTAGATAATAATGAAGAAGTTTTTATTGTTGAGCGAATGTTTTATGCTAATGAGATGCCAGCTATTTATTGTGTTGATAGAATTCCTGTAAAAATAGTTAAAGAGAATTTTTTGCAAAACTGCTTAGATATGTCTATATATAAATATTTTAGTGAATTTTTAAAGCGTACAATTATTTGGGACAAAGTAGAATTATCTACAATAACAAATCAGGAATTATCTTCTTTGACTGATTATTTTAAATGTGAACAAATAACAAGCTTTTTAAATTGCGATATTATCAATTTTGATAATAATGATGAACCTGTCTTTTATGCTAATGAATATGTAGATACAAAATTTATTCATTATCAATTAATTAGACAAAAGAAATATTAATTATAAGTAATTTGTGAGGTAAAATTATGGATCATTTATTTTATTTAAGAAAAGCAATTGAAGTATCAGAGTCCACTTTATATCCGGTACTGCGAAGACTTCAAAAGGACGAATGCCTGGAAGTTTATGATATGCAGTATGATGGAAGGAACAGGAGATACTATATTTGGTGCTATTTTAGTAGACGGTGAAGGCAATATTTTATTAGAACAAGAAAATATTGAAATCACAGAATCTAATTGTAGTGGTCATGCTGAAACTAGCTTAATGATAAAAGCTTCTAAAAAATACAGTAAAGATTTCTTATGGAATTGCACTCTTTATTCTACTGCTGAACCTTGTGCAATGTGTGCAGGTGCTATATATTGGGGCAATGTAGGTAAAGTAGTTTATGGTATTAGTGAAAAACGCCTTTTAGAATTAACTGGTGATGATGAACAAAATCCTACTTTTGATTTACCATGTAGAGAAGTATTCGCTAGAGGTCAAAAAGATATAAAAGTAGAAGGTCCATTCCCAGAAGTGGAAAACGAAGTAGTAGAAGTTCATAAAGATTATTGGAATAAATAATTTGAGATAAATAATAAAATAAGTAATATAGGAAAGCTTGATGAAATCTTAGAAAATATAGATAAGATTTTATCAAGCTTTTTATTTTTAGCTATTAATCATAGAGCATTTTGTAAATAACAAGGTTTATTATGGATAAAATGTATAAAATTTTTATCTTTTTTCTTAAAAATAATGTAAATATGTAAATTTTTTATGGATTTTATGATATAATGGAAAGCGTATTATTTTATAAATTAAGGGTGTGATAATTTGAAAAATCTTAGTATGAGCGCTAAAGTTTTTCTGGGTTTTGGGATAGGAATTATCTTAGGTCTTATTTTTCAAAAAGATATTTTATGGTTACAACCTATTGGGGATTTATTTTTAAAACTCATTAAAATGATTGTTGTTCCGGTTGTATTTTTATCTATTATTAGTGGAATATCTAGTATAGGTGATATTGGAAAATTAAAACGCATAGGAACAAAGGTAGTAGGGTTTTATATTGTAACTACAGTGCTTTCTGCAATTATTGGTCTTATTGTGGCACATATAATGAAGCCAGGTGCTGATTTTGCTGTAAGTCAAATTGTAGATACAGGCGAAGTGATAAAACCTGCTGAGCCAATGACTGTTAGCCAGACTATTTTGAGCATGGTTCCTGATAATCCGATAACAGCTTTAGCTACAGGTAATTTAATGCAAATTATCGTATTTGGGGTATTTATTGGTATTGCGATAACTATTTTGGGTGATAGAGTAAAAAATGTTAAAAAAGTTATTGATGAAGCCAATATTATTATGTTTAAAATCACAGATATGGTAATGCAAGTAACTCCATTTGGGGTAACTGCTTTAGTTGCTTGTAGTGTTGGCGAATATGGTTTATCTATTTTTAATATTTTAGGTAAATTTATTTTAACTCATTACATAGGTGCTTTTTCTGTAGTGTTATTTATGTATGTATTTATTATTAAATACATTGCTAAGATTTCATTGAAAGATTTCTTTACTAAAATTACAGAGGTTTGGTTGGTAGCATTTAGTACAACAAGTAGCTCTGGTACTTTACCTGTTAGCTTACATGTTACTGAAGAAAAATTTAAAGTAAAAGATGAATTAGCATCATTTACTTTGCCTATTGGTGCAACTATCAATATGAATGGGATTGCTGTATATTATGCTGTTACTATATTATTTGTAGCTCAAGTATATGGTGTAGAACTTTCTTTAATGCAACAAGTTATGTTTATCTTTATGACTACATTGATTTCTATAGGTACTCCTGGTATTCCAAACAGTGGCATTGTATTGACTATAATGTTACTTACAACAATGGGGCTTCCTATTGAAATTATGGGTATGATAGTTGGTATCTTCCGTTTAATAGATATGATTCATACTGCACTTAATGTAACAGGCGATGTAGTAAGTACATTGGCTGTAGCACGTATTGAACATATGTATAAAGAATAATTTTAAAGGTGGATTATTATGAGTGATGAAAATAATAAAATGAAGCGAGGGCTGAAAAATCGCCATATGCAAATGATTGCACTTGGTACTTCTATTGGTACGGGGCTGTTTTATGGTTCTGCACCAACAATTAAATTAGTAGGTCCAGGGATTATTTTATCTTATACTTTAGCTGGTGTTTTCATTTTCTGTATCATGAGAATGGTAGGGGAAATGTCTGTAAGAGAGCCTGTATCTGGTTCATTTGTTTATTTTGCAAATAAATATTTAGGCCCTTTTGCAGGTTATTTAGCAGGTTGGAATTATTGGTTTTTATATTTATTAGTTTGCTTTGCGGAATTATCTGCAATCGCTATTTATGTAAATTATTGGCTTCCTGATGTACCTCATTGGATAACAGTTTTAGTCTGTATTGTAGTAGTAACAACTGTAAATTTAATCAATGTAAAAACTTTTGGTGAAGCAGAATTTTGGGCATCATTTATTAAAATTTTAGCTATCTGCTGTATGATTGTATTTGGTTTTTATTTGATATTTACAACAATGGGACCATTTCCTGATAATTTCAGTAATTTATGGAATAATGGTGGCTTTTTCCCTAATGGTGCTTGGGGATTTGCACAGTCTTTAGCTGTAGTTATGTTTTCTTTTGGCGGTGTAGAATTAATCGGTATTGCAGCAGGAGAAGCTGAAAATCCAGAAAAAACTTTACCAAAAGCTATAAATCAAATTTTAATTCGTATTTTAATTTTCTATATCGGTACTATGGTAGTATTGATGAGTCTTTCTTCATGGGATCAAGTTGGTCTTCAAGGCAGTCCATTTGTACAGATTTTCTCTAATATTGGTATTCCAGCAGCAGCTAATATTTTAAACTTTGTTGTATTAGTAGCAGCATTATCTGCATATAATGGTATTTTATATGGTACATCTCGTATGCTTTATGGTTTAGCAAAAGAAGGAAATGCACCAAAAATTTTCGCTTCCTTATCTCGTACTGGTATTCCAATGGTAGGGATTTTAGTATCAGCAGTTATTGGTATAATTCTTGTAATAATGACATATTATTTCCCTAAAGAATTATTTATGTATTTATTATCTATTGTAGTAGCTGGCTTAATCATCAGCTGGTTTATTATCACTATTACACATATGAAATTTAGATTGAAATTTACTCGTGAAAATCGTTTAGATGAACTTAAATTTAAATCTTTATTTTATCCCTATACAAATTATTTCTGTATCTTGTTCTTAATTGCAGTAGTAGTGATTATGACACAAATACCAGATATGTTGATTTCTATAATAGTTTTACCTATTTGGGTAATATTTATTTATATGACATATTTATTTAAAAAGAAAGATTAAAGGTGTAAATCATGAATTTAGAAGTAATTCATCATGTGGCAATTATCGTATCTGATTATGCGAAATCTCGTCATTTTTATGTAGATTTATTGGGTTTTGAAGTAATTAGAGAACATCATAGAGAAGATAGAAATGATTATAAGCTAGATTTAAAATTAGGTAGTTGTGAATTGGAGATTTTTGGTAAAGCAGATGCACCAAAACGTGTAAATAATCCGGAAGCTTGTGGACTTAGACATTTAGCTTTTAAAGTGGAATGTATAGAAAAGACTGTAGCAGAATTAGAAAAATTGGGCATTGAATGTGAACCAATTAGATGGGACGATTTTACGCAGAAAAAAATGACATTTTTTAAAGACCCTGATGGACTGCCATTGGAATTACATGAATAGAATATAATAAAAAGAGATTTATGAATTTGTTTATATAGAGCAAAGGTAATAAATCTCTTTTTATTTTAATAATCTTTTAATTTATTTCTAATAGATTTCTTATTGAATATGTTCATTAAAAATGATAATATAAGGTTAATGAATATATTCAATGGAGGTTGAATTTACAATGAAAAAAATCAGAGTTTTATTAATGATGGTACTTTGTTTGGCATTTGCTTCAACTGCAGCATTTGCTTCAAGTGCAGTAGACCAAGTAAGAAGTTTACATGGTCATATAATTGAAATTAGTGGTAATATGGTTACAATTGAAGGGGAAAATCCTCAAGATGTAGTTGCAGTACATTTAAATTGGGATACTGAAATTGTAAATGGCAGAAATGGTAATGATGTTGATTTTAATCGTTTAGAAGTAGGCGATGAACTTACTGCTTATTATAGTGCTAGTGCTACACGTAGCTTACCACCACAAAGCAGAGCTTATGCTTTAGTAATGGGTAATGGTGAACATGATGCTATTTATATGCAAGTTGCTGAAGTAAACAAAGTAAAAAATGGCGTAGAAGTATTAAATAGTAATGAAGATACATTAGTAACTATTCCTACAAAAGTAGAAGACGATGCTAATGAATTAAGAGCAGGCGATAGAATTTTAGTTTGGTATGATTTTGTAGCTATGAGTATGCCTGGTAAAGCTACTGCAACTAAAGCTGAAATTTTAGATTAATAAACACAATAGTTAAACTCAAAAAAATAATATGAAAAGATTGCACCCCAAAAGTTAAAGTAAATGCTTTTGGGGTGTTTCTATAGATAGAGGTTTTTATTTTAATTTAGATATTTTTTTAGTATAATAAAGCAATATAAGCTTTTTTTAGTGACTACAATTAAATAAAAGTAGGAAAATTTAAATATAAAAAGGATTGATTATATTGCAAAAAAATTTAGTAGATATTTTTAGTCTTAATATACTAAAAATCATAAAAACTTTTGTATTTTTTTGGTTGTTATTGTGTATATACCGAATAATTTTTATCGGGGGAATGCATGAGTATATTGCCGTAGATAGTGATTTTAGTTTGATTTTTACTGCTATTTATAGTGGAGCGAAATTAAGCTTACAGACGGCGGGGGTTCTTACTTTATGTATGCTTATAAGCTTGGTAGCAGAGGGTTTTTCTAAGCGTTTAAGATGGTT
>OLJW01002317.1_pt1 | contig 17140 bp, 24 predicted proteins | sample 1603411 | NCBI WGS metagenome assembly OLJW01 (sample SAMN04168659, study PRJEB22393) | human gut metagenome | biome: human gut microbiome; feature: stool | host: Homo sapiens | collected 2014-05-12 | reverse complement strand
GTAATTTTCAACATTCGCCATGCAAGACGCATAATCTCGCGTAAATCGGTAGTTTTCATGGTTGCAGGTAATTAAAAGTTAGCTTTCAGTTTGAGAAGGCGCAGCACTTCTTTCAGTTCGCTGTCCGTGTATTTTTCGGCTATTTCTCGTGATATGCCGTTCAGGTTCATTGTAAGCTCAATAGCCCGTTCTTTTGATATTTTGATGATTTTTCGCTTCATGGTTATAAGTTTATAGCATTCGGGCCTCTATACCCTTATCGTTGCAGTAGTTGACAGCTTGTGATATACTGTCGAACACTTTAAATATGTTATCACCCGTGATAACTATATTGCCGTTGGTCAAAAAGATTGCAAGAGCCGTTTTCATAGTCATGCGTTTTTAGATGGTTCATTCTTCAAAAGTCCGAGTATAAACGCTCTGCCTCTCTCTGTCCAATAGAGGTGCTGCTTGGTGTGCTGCTGGCCCGTAGAGTTGCTGATATAGGTGTGTGTTCTGTACCCCTCGTAACCGAGGCCCCGATATTTAGCATACAGTACGAACGTGTCGTTTTGCCTGTAAATCAATTGTCTCTGCTGCAATATTTCATTTAAACGTTTAGCGCTTAAACCCAGCTGATCGGCTATTACATTGGTTGCTATCAGACTGTCAGATTGCAATACGGTATTGTAATACTCGACTTTCGGCTGACTGAGCTTGATTTGCTCTTCTGCTAATCGGTGCTGCTCTTTCAGGCGCTCTTTTTCGGCCCGTTCGGCCTTTAACTGAGTTGCAAGCTTAATCAGGGTATCAGGGTCGGTCAGTACTTCTTCGACTTTTTGATCGGTCAGATAGGCCCCATGTTTGCGAACCGAGGGTAAAACCTCGCTTGTCACCCAACGTTTGAACTGTTTTGCTGATGGTAATTTAGAACCGAAAACGAGAGAGTAAACGCCTGATTCGTTAATTAAAGTCATTTCATGCACAATGCCCTGATTGTCAGATACGCCCTGTTTTAGGGCGTCCTCAGAATCAACGTGTTGCATGATAGCATTTCGGGGTTTAGCATAACCTAAAGCAAGTGCTACATCATACCCCACGAAATAAGGTATCGTATTCACGTCAACAACCCGAATCTGACCGAATTGCTGATTATTGAAGATTTGAAGGTTATTCATGATTGCAGGGTTTTAAAATTTAATGCCACGAATAGCTTTGAGGCTTTGGCGCTCATCGCCAAACAATAGGCGGGCGGCTTCGATCTTATTCATCAACCGTTGCTCAGAATAACTGTTACCGCTGCATTCTTCAATAACGAACTCTTGTACTGCTTTGGCAATCGCCGTTAAATAAAGGTTACACGGCTCGATTTGGCCGAATGATGCGGTAGGGCTTACCTCTAGCTCTTGCGCCTGCCAGGGCAAACTGTACCCGATAGGGCGTGATGCAGTTTTGGTGCAATCAATTTCTTTTCTTATCTTTGTCATAGTTGTATTGGTTTTTAATTTATTAAGAATCATTACTTTTCGGGAAAGGGGTTCGGGTCGGCAAACTTGATAACCCCTTTCTTTATTACCGAGTACTCTGATGCCGTTCTTAGGCCGTCACGATCGGTACGAATATCACCGTTCTCGAAAACATCGATAACTTCGGCGGTAACTCTTTGCCCTGGCTTGCAAGGGTCGTTATATTCAACAGTATCGCCGATTTCGGGCAACATTTCATTCTCAAGAACTTCAATACTTGTTTCGATGCTTTTACCATCGTACTTACAACCGTATTTTCTACCAGTTTCGGTGTAAACACTGAAAAAATCGCCTTTTGAATAACCACCCTTGAACTTGGCCAACGCTATATACCTTGCACCGTAAACGTCGTAATACCGAACGCTGTTAATCGTTTCGTTCAACACTGCTTTCATAGCCGTACTATTTTAATTCATCAATAGAAGTCCAAGAACAAAAAGCCGTGTGATTGCCTGTTGAAAATTTTATTTTTACCCGGCGCAACCATTCGGCGGCTTTACGTTTGTTCGTGAATTGCTTTTGCAAAAAGTTGTTTTTTCTTTCATCTGCGTTACCCCATTTAGAGAGGTGTGCTGTTGCTAGGTAGGTTTTCATAGCTATATTGTTTTAGGTTGTTTCATTTCTTTAATACAAAAGTATTATTAAAAAATGACAATACAAAATATTTGTATGTTTTTTCTGAAACTTTTTCTCAATTAGTTTCATTTTAAAGAAGTATGATTATATTTGCGTATCATTAAAGTTGTACAACATGACACTTAGAATAGAGGATGTTTTGGAATCAAAAGGGGTTACTATTGCTGAATTAGCAAGGAGACTTAATGTTTCGAGGTCGAGTATGCACAATACCATAAAGAAAGGTAATCCCAATCTAAGCACCCTTCAAGACATCGCCTCTGCTCTTGGAGTCCCTGTCACAGAATTATTTACCGATGGTTCCACAGGAGAACTCAATGGATTTGTTGAGTACAAAGGGGATATTCATAAAATCCGTTCCATCGCCGATCTAAAGAAGCTTATCGTAAAGGCTGGCGGGGAATCAGAGGAACTGCTGACGATTCCCGATCACGAGAATATCCGGGGGAAGGAGTATTATAAGTAAGCTCGTTGGGTTTTGTGTGAAATAAAAAGCCGGGGAATAATCCCCGGCTTATATAATCAATGAAGTATTGCGATTTTCTATTTATCAAATGTCCAGCATATTCCCTGCATTATCTTTTAGTGCAACGACTTGTCCTTTTTGAATATAAAACCAAATGTTATTGGAGATAGATTCGCCCAATGTATTTTTCGCACTATATTCACATCTAACAGCCCAGTAGTCGTTATACGCAACAACCTTTGACCATCCCAATATTTTGGCGTTTTGGATATTGTCTTTGATAAAATCAGCAACTATTTTAACTGTACCATTTGATTCTTGTTCTGGCTTTGCCCCGGCCTTTGCGTTGCGCATTTCCCTGTTATTAAAATCATACTTAGCATCTTTGCTATATCTTTCAATCGCATAAATGTCATTTTCATTATTAGCCAAAAATGCCTGCAAACCCTCGGGTGACACTCCTGAATACACTTCCTTTACATTCGTTTGTGTAAAGATGCGAGAAAGCGTACCGCTATTCCTATCATAGATTAATTTCATTGGCATATTCCCATACTGAGGGCCACAATCCCATACCCAACTGATCTCTATAGCATCATTTTTCTTATCAGACAATAACTTTTTCAATTTTGTCCATTCGGTTTCCGATCCTATGGAATAGCCATCTTGATGCTGCTTTAGTGTTCCGATATTTACCTGGGCTTTCTGGATTGGTGGTTGCTCTTCAGATAATACATGTTTGATTAATTCCTCGGATCTATTGATGCGCCTGACGGGCCACCACTCCGATTCGCACACCCCGTGGATGTTGTCATAATCACCACCACTATCAATAGCAGTATATACCTCATATCAATTATTTTAAAAGTTTTTTTAAGATTAAAGTATACTAAATCTATTAAAGATAAACAAAATGAGCGTTGAAGTTCTCAGGGTTTTGACATATTTATAGCTGCAAGGGGAGAAACAAGGCGGTTTGATTCACCAAATGAACTTAGGGAATGATAAACCGGTGTGTGGTAATAAAACAGTTAGTATGAGTGAGAATCACTCTGTTTGAGCTAAAGCTTGGTCAATAATATCGTGTGCTTTTGTCAAGTCTTCATCCTCTGTGTCGTATGAGTATAATATCTGTTTCATTTGGGGGTCAAAAACATATATATGCGTCGATAATAAACTACTTCCCCCTTTGCTTTTGCATCGAAACTTGTGAGTTGCTTGCCAACCTTGAAATTCGGGATTGAAGGCTTTTGCATGCATTGTAATTGTATCCTTACTCTCTCCCCAGAGTTTTATGGATGCCTCCATTTCTTCAATACATTTCGATGCTTTTTCTTTAGCAGTTAAAAATTTTTGACGACCATAAGCTGAATAACTATCCTGCCATATTTGGGCTGTACTTAACGCTTCATCAACGTTTTTTTTACTTTCCTCCAATAGAGATAGTATTGCGATTATTTTTGCTGCGTGTACTCTAATGGTACTATCCATATAAATGGATGTGAAAGCGCTATCTATTTTTATTTCTACTGGTTGATAACTATCATAATCATAAAGCGTACTAAACATTTCTTTGTCAATTAATTTTAAAGCTTTTTTTTCTTTCGAAGCGCATCCAAGCAAACAGGTAGCAACCAGCAACAGCCAAATTGTTTTCATAGTAGTCTAATATTTTTGTAAAACAAAGCCATTAAATAATTCTGAGTCAATCTATTTTATTGAGAAATCGAATACTCCATTAAATGCACCATCTTCACTTGGTGCACTACCCATATAATAGAAACAATACTCTCCTTTTGTCAATGGTTTCTTTGGATGAACTTTAATTTTGTTATCTGCTATTTTTTCAATAGCCAGAGGTATAACGTCATCCTCATTTACTCCTGTTTTTACTCCCGTAAGACCGTATTTTCCTGTTCGGATTTCTCTTTTGTTTTTCCTTTCATTCAACTTAATAAGAAATAAATTGTCGATATTCCGTTCATTGGAGAAAATATATCCGGTTTGTTTATCTTCCCCAAATACGATTACAAATTCAGGATTCTCTGAGCTAATTTTTGTCTCCGCAAAATCTCCTTCGACTACTTTATTTGATTTGGCTGAACTCAGCCCTAACGTAAAGTAAGCCCCTGCTATGTTTCCTACATTTTTCCCAATAATACGGGAATATCCCACCTTTTCATTGTTGTGGTAAATTCCGGCAGTGTCCTGCGCGTAGATATTTGCTGAAGCTGTTACAAATATCAAGATTAGTAAAATCTTCTTCATAATCAATCACTTTAAAAATTTTTTAAATTCATTAAACTTATCCGGGCATTCAAATTCTCCCCAGTAGATTTTTATGTATCGGTCACGGTCGAAACTGTCTTTCTTTCCGTAGATTATCAAACAGTTTTTATCACAAAGGACAATAACCCACAACTCTCTTCCATCTCTATACGCATGTAGCAAGAATGACAATCACAAAAATGGCTACAACCATGAAACTAATAATCGCGGCAGTAGAAAGGAAATGCGTGTCCGGGGTATCACTACGATCAATCTTATCCGACTCTTTGATATATGAGCCGCAGGAAGGACATTTTCTATTGAAGTCAGAAAAAGTAGATATTTTTCCGCAGTAAGAACATTTATAAACTGAGGTTTTGGATTTTATGTATGTCACACCCTCTGGGTGACCTGAAATGACTGAACCTTGAGTTCCTGAATCGGCATAGCTACTTTGACCTGGCTTGAATTGATGCCCACAAGCAAGACAGGTAATAATAATTTTATTCTTCCCGGCTGCTCCCGTGACAACACCCGCCAATGGGCCCGCAACTAATGTTCCCGCGACAAACCGGCCGGCCTTAAATCCTCTTTTGTCCGCATGGATTTGTGTAGATCCACATTTAGGACATTTAATTTCAGACATATAATCACTTAGAACTAAAAGAAAAAAGGTAATACTACTTTATTTTACAGCTCTGGCGGCTGCAACATAGTGAGACTCACTTAACCTGGCGGCATACGTCGCCTGTTGTATGCTATTGGCCCACTTGAGTATTGTAACCGCTGACCCCTGAGTATTTAGGGAAGACGACCAAAAGTTATGATGAGAGTTCCAATCACTGGTGTAAATTTCCTCGTACGCTTTTTCGCCATATACAGGTAAATACCATTCCATATTATTTTCAGGATCGTAGTTCATATCAATACACCATGCGAATGCGGGATAATTTTTATAAGAATCTGCGCCATTCGTGGTTTTCTCAAGATTATAAACATATTTCGTCGCCTCCAAACCATCTTTTGGCAGATTGGATAATTTACCAACCGCTTTACTCCAGTTGACAGGAGTCATACTGTAGCGTCTTCGTGCCTGGTACACTTTAAATGTCCCGATACGAGTCTCATCATAGTTTATACTTACCGAACTTTCCAAATATCCTTTCGTATCATCGCTATTCGGAACAATATAAAGCGTAATCTTCGTCCTGTTTTCGTCTGCTGCGGATAATTGGCTTGTTATGGATAAATGACCGACTGTTGTAATTTTGATTTTATTAGAATAGACAACAGGAATGATTTTTTCCGAAACCAATTCTTCATGGCTCAAACTAATTGGGGCTAACTCTCCCAACTGGGGCGGCACCTCTGGAATGTCCGGCTTTTCACCACCATTGTCACCACTGCAACCAACTGCCAAGAACAGCAATAACGAGGAAGCTATCAACAGTAAAAATTTATTCATAATCAATTATTCTAAAAGGTTCTTTAGTTCATTTGCAATGCTAGTCTGTCGGAATTTTTCTTGTATTATACAGTCAGAGTTTGACCGGAATTATTATTCCTTCTGTTGATCTCTCCTATTATTTCCTGCCGCCGACTTATATAATTTTCTAAATTTTGTTTTACCATGTTTCTTGTCACAGACCAAACATAAGGATTAGAACAAGCGCCCTGATATTTGATTTTTTGCATTTCAAGGTCTATCTCTACCTGAGACAATTCGCTCTGAAGTTCTTCCAGTGATTTTTCAGATAAAGGCTTTAACACAGGCGCGGGGCGAGAATCTTCCGGCGTAGCATAAGCCGAACACGTACCCTCAGTTGCATATCTTATGATACAACCGATACCAATAACAACAAAAAGGATTATCAAGAAAGTCATCATAACATAGCTTTTTAATAGCTTTAAACTATATCTGCGATAAATTCATTTAAAAACTCACACATCTAATATAATCATTTTCTTTAAATTATAATCACTTTTGTTTTGGCATCTGCAATTTTCTTTAAAGTTCTCTCGACTACCGTGATACTGCAATATTGTCGATTCATCCTGTTGAGGTCTTATTATACATGTGTCGTTTGCCAGGGGATTATCTCGTGTAGAAATTAATACCCCCTTCTGGAATATCAGTTCCGCTTAAAATTTAATCAACTATTTTCACAAAATAAATGCTCTCACATATGCATAATGTGCTTAAAATAAATGATATTTTTATTATCTTCGATAAATTTTGACACATTATGCCTGAATTAACAATTCCCCAATCGCTGAATAAAGCCTATCGCCAACTTAAAATCGAAAAAACGGAATTCGACCGTTTCAAAAAGAGTTTGCGCAATCTTTTTATGCAGATCAATGAAAATGAAGTCGAAGAGAAATTAAAAGGCGACATTATGGATTTCCTAAAGGAATCATTTTACACACCCGGCTACAAAATTGCACCGACTGGACACATTGATTGCGTTATTCATTTAGGCAACAATTCAGATGCTCCGATCGGAGTAATCTTCGAGGTTAAAAAGCCTGGTTCGCAAGAAATGATTACACGTAACGACATTAATCGAAAAGCGTTACAGGAAATCATTTTATACTATCTCCGTGAACGAATCGAAAACAAGAACATTCAATTAAAATACTTCGTAGTAAGCAGTATCTTCGAGTTTTTTATATTTGATGCTCATGAGTTTGAAAGATTTTTCGCAAACAATAAAGAACTCTGTCAATATTTTGATGATTTTACAGCGGGAAGGTTACCTAGTAATAAAACGGATTTCTTTTACAAAGAAATTGCATCAAAATACATAGAGGCTGTTAAAGACAAAATAACTTACACGTATTTCGACTTACGAAACTATCGACATTATCTTGATACGAACAAGGACAAGAAACTGATTGAACTCTATAAAATATTTAGCCCGAGCCATTTGTTGAAGCTCCCATTTCAAAACGACAGTAACTCGCTTAATAAAAATTTTTATTCTGAGTTGCTTTACATCATGGGGCTTGAAGAAGTGGGCGACAAAGGCAAACGGATCATTACCCGCAGAAATCCCAATGAACGTAACGAGGCTTCAATTATCGAGAATACAATCGATGTGCTCGACTCAGAAGACTGTTTACACTATGTAGAAAATCTGGCCTCATACGGAACTGATAGGAAATCGCAACTATTTAACATCGCACTTGAACTTTCAATTAATTGGATTAATCGTATTCTTTTTCTGAAATTATTGGAAGCTCAAATGATAAAATATCATAAAGGCGATAAAGCATACGCTTTTATGAATCCAACGAACATCTCCGATTACGACGAGTTGAACGACTTGTTTTTCAAAGTGCTTGCTAGAAAAATCGACACCCGAACCGCATCGATTAATAGCCGTTACTCCAAAGTTCCCTATTTGAACAGTTCTCTTTTTGAGATTAACCAATTGGAAGGGGCAACAATTCGAATCAGCAATCTCGGAAATCAAGAGCTTCCAATTTGGTCCGGAACCGTACTGAAAGAAAATAATAAACCGCGATACAAGCGACTGCCCACATTACGCTATTTATTGGAGTTTCTCGATGCATATGATTTTGCCAGTGAAGGGGAAGAAGGCATTGAAGAAAGGGCGAAAACACTGATCAATGCTTCGGTTCTCGGGCTTATTTTTGAAAAAATCAATGGCCACCGAGATGGCTCAGTTTTTACACCTGGAGCCATTACAATGTATATGTGCCGTGAAGCAATCCGCCATGTTATCGTGCAAAAATTTAATACCCATTTCGGGTGGTCATGTGCAAACTACGACGCTTTAAAAAATAAAGATATTCCAAATCTAATAGAGGCGAATCATGTAGTAAACTCTATTCGTTTGTGCGATCCGGCAGTCGGTTCCGGGCATTTTCTCGTATCTGCATTAAATGAAATTATAGCAACGAAATTCGATCTCGGCATCTTGCTCGACTGCGAAAAACGCCGTATCAAAAAACAGAATTACCAGATTGAAATAAATAGCGATGAATTGATTATTACCGATGCGGACGGAGACGTTTTCAATTACATGCCCGGACATCCTGAAAGCCAGCGCATTCAAGAGGCTTTATTCAAGGAAAAACGCACGATTATCGAAAATTGCTTGTTCGGCGTTGACATCAACCCTAACTCGGTAAATATATGCCGTTTGCGCCTTTGGATAGAGTTGTTGAAAAATGCGTATTATACCCGTGAAAGTAATTTCACGGAATTGGAAACACTGCCCAACATCGATATTAATATTAAATCTGGCAACTCATTGCTCCATCGGTTTGACTTGCAACAGAGCATTTCACAAGTATTGCAATCGACTGGAATTTCTATTGCTGAATATAAAAAGGCTGTAACTGATTACCAAAATGCGCACAGCAAAGAGGAAAAGCGCCAGTTAGATGAAATGATTGCACGAATCAAATCGACTCTTACGACAGAAATCAATCGTCGTGATCCCAAGCAAACACGCTTGCTCCGCCGACGATTGGAACTAAATGATTTACAAGGACAAGAGCTTTTCTCTTCAACTGAATGGACAAGTAAACAGATGAAGGAGAGACAAAAGGTGATCAAAAAATATTCGGAAGAAGTCAAAAAACTTGAAGCGTATTTCGATGAAATCAAATCAAATAAAATGTATCTCGGTGCATTTGAGTGGCGCATCGAATTTCCGGAGGTATTAGACGATGAGGGTAATTTTATCGGATTCGATTGCATTATCGGTAATCCCCCATATATTCAATTGCAATCAATGGGGCATGACTCTGAAACGCTCGGACGAATGGGCTATCAAAGCTATGAACGTACAGGTGATATATACTGTTTATTCTATGAACTAGGCATGAATCTACTCAAACCCGATTGTTTGTTATCGTTCATTACCTCAAACAAATGGATGCGAGCTGGCTATGGGAAAGCGTTGCGCCACTACTTTGTTGAACAAACCAATCCTATACAATTAATTGATTTTGCGGGCACTCGAATATTTGATTCCGCGACAGTTGATGTAAATATTCTGATGCTGACAAAACAAGCCAATGCTTTCGAAACTCGCTCATGTTCAATAAGGAAAGATGGGGTTGAGATAAATAAATTGAGCGATTATTTTAGCGAAAATCAGACTAAAACAGAATTTAGAAATTGCGATAGCTGGGTCATTTTATCTCCGATTGAATTAAGTATTAAACAAAAAATCGAAGCGATTGGAACCCCGTTAAAGGATTGGGATGTTCAGATAAATTACGGTATTAAAACCGGATTTAACGAAGCTTTTATCATTGATGGGGAAAAGCGTGCAGAGTTAATAGCGGCTGATCCTAAATGTGCAGAAATTATACGACCGATTCTTCGCGGCAGGGATATCAAAAGGTATAATTATGAGTTTGCGGATTTATGGTTGATAAACACGCATAACGGCATCAAAGAAAAGGGCATAAGTCGTATTGATATAGATGATTACCCAACCATCAAAGCTCATTTGGATCAGTATTGGGACCAAATTTCCACACGGGCCGACAAAGGTGATACGCCATATAATTTACGCAACTGCGCATATATGGACGATTTTAATAAACAAAAAATAATTTACCCTGAAATAACAAAGTTTCTGAACTTCTATTACGATGACGAGGGTTATTATTTCACAAATAATAAATGTTTCATTCTCACAGGCAACTACTTATCTTTTTTGACTGGCTTTTTTAATTCTAAACTCTTCAGAATTTGCTTTAGAGATAACTTTCCTGAACTATTGGGAGGGACTAGAGAGTTGAGAAAGATTTTTATCGAGGAGATCCCTGTTATCGAAGTAAGCGAATACATTGACGCGCAATTCTCTGAACTGATTAAACAAGTAAGACATAATCCGCAAACCCAAGAGATTGAGCGTCAGATTGAATCCAAGATTTATGGCTTATATGGACTAACAGAAGAGGAGATAGCCTTTATAGAACAAGTTTTATAAAGGCTATCTCCTCTTCTGTTAACTGAAATACATCTAATATCGCTTGGTTTATTTGGCTTTCAATTGATTGAATTTGGGTATTGCCATCATTGTCTAAAATTTTGTCTATCAAAGCCGAGATAGTATTATCTAGCTCTGCACTAGGTTCTGGGATGTATATCGGTTCCAATGCTTGAACGCTAATCAATAAATCGCCAGTGCCTGTTTGGGGTGAGTCCTTTAAGAGATAATGCCCTATAAGTGAATTAAGAACGGCCAGCAGGTATTTAATATGCTTTCCTGTCGCAAAACAAGTACTGTCAAGTCCCATACAGCCCGTATCATCATAACAAAATCGCAAAATAGAGCCGATACGTTTCCACACTATTTTCTGTTTATTAAAATCGTCCCAATAACTTATACTGTCTTGGGTTTCAAACCATTGATTGTTAGTTTTCTTGCGGGCCTTTATCTTTTCTCCGTTAATTGTGTATTCTTTACCTGTTTGCTCCAAACGTTCTATGCCATAAGATAATAGATGCGCCTTGATAGCTGGGTAATCATCTATGTTATAATGCTTTGCCGGGAATGTGGCAATAATATAAAGATCGGCAAATTCATACGTATATCGTTTAATGTCGCGTCCTCTTAAAATCGGTCGTATAAGTTCGTCAGTTCTAATACGCTCTTTTTCTGTTTCACAAGCGGCTAATAATTCAGTCCTTTTCTCTCCAGATATGATAAAAGCTTCATTATATCCTGTAAGAATGCCACGATAAATATTGATGTCCCAATCTTTCAATGGAGTTCCGATTGCTTCGATTTTTTGTTTAATGCTCAACTCAATAGGAGAAAACACCACCCAGCTGTCGGAACTCCAGAAAGAACAAATCGACGAATTCTGTAAAAAATAATCGCTCAATAAGCTTCGATTCATTTTGAATAAAATAATACCTTGATTTATTTTATTCATATTAAAGCATTTGTGATTATGATTTACGGGTACATTAGAGTCAGTACTGACAAGCAAACAGTAGAAAATCAGCGATTTGAAATCAATCGTTTTTGTGAACGCCACACTATGGTTGTCGATAAGTGGATCGAAGAAACCATATCAGGAAACAAGGATGTGGAAAAACGAAAATTAGGTGGCATTCTAGATACCATGCAAAAAGACGATATTTTGATTTGTGCGGAACTCTCCAGACTGGGACGTAATCTCTTAATGATTATGGCTATTCTCAACCAATGTATGAAACGCGAGGTACAAGTATGGACGATTAAGGATAATTATCGGCTTGGCAGCGATATTAATTCGAAAGTGCTGGCTTTTGCTTTTGGACTATCTGCAGAGATTGAGCGGAATTTAATCTCCCAACGTACCAAAGAAGCGTTAGCACGAAAAAAAGCAGAAGGAGTAATTCTAGGGCGGCCGAAAGGTAGCAAGTCAAAAACAAAAAAACTGACCGGTCGTGAAGCTGAGATTCAAGAGCTCTTGAATAAACGTATTTCTAAAAGTGCTATTGCACGCATATTGGGTGTACACAGACTGACCGTTGCAGGCTATTTGAAAACAATGCACATAAACTGAACGGTAACTATATTTTATCAGATCTCTTCCGTTGCAATCTATGTATCAGCTTATTTTTTTGCTTTTTGGTCAAAGCAGGATTAATAGCTATCATTAATTCTTCTTGTGTCATATTTATAGTGATAAAACCTCTGTCATCGCAAATATCTGGTTTATTCTTATTGTTTTTCTGACTCATGAAAATACGAGGTTAAATTAATTATCTTTGAACTAACCAAGTACAAAGGGGCGTTGCCGCACGGCACGCTCTTTTTTTTTTAACTTTTAGTCCAATTTCAACCGCATTTACTACTGTTTCTCCTATAGCGTTTGTCTACCTTTAGAACAATTTACCTCAATTCACACGTTTTAAAATCCACACTCAGCTTGTAAAACCCGAGCACATCCGAACCGATCAGCCCCCTGATGTTCTTTCCTGTGGCCCGTCTTAGACTGGTCATGTCCTGTACCGCGAAGCTGGTAGAATACGGGATGCTGTCGAGCGTAAACGGGATTCTGCCGGTGGTCTTCAGGGGTATCGAGGTTCCGTCTACGCCGATTACCTCCAGCCCTGTGGCCATGTAGTAGATGTTCACTTCGTCGCAGAGATTTTTGTCCAGCATAGATGTAGACGCTCCGGTGTCTATTAAGAATAGCTCTCTTTGGCCGTTTATCGTGGCGTAGACGAAAGGCACGCGGTCGAAGATGATCTTGCCCTGCTTATTCTTGTTGAGCTCACAGGCGGCGAAAATCACCGCTATAAAGGCCAAAACAGGGAGAAAATAAAGTAAGGTCCGTTTCATTTTTCAGGTTTTTAGTATTTTTGCATTACAATTTTCATAACATTGGGGTTTGGGTTAGTAATTGGAGGGTGAGGCGGACACCCTCCGTTTTTTTTCGCCTTGCGGCGGATTTTGCTCCCGGCAGCGGAATCGAACCGCTGCACGATGCCACCCGGTCGGGATTAGTGTTTGAGTTCACCCATAACGCCTCGATTCATACGGTCTTTAATACGATCTTCACATCCTTCGAGGAACATTTTAAGACCGGCGATTTGTTTCTCATTGAATGGGGACGGAAAGCGATTGTTGAGTTTTACAGCTCGGTCAAGCATGACGTAAGCAAGCTGCTCAGATTGCACACCTGGGATAATGCTGCCGTCGTCATTCTTCTGTACAAATTGGATGTCGGTAAACGAATCTACATAGGTCGCTTGTCCGTCATTGAATCCGGTTGAGTGTTGAATTTGATAGAAGTGAGCCCCTCCATAGATGTTGTCTTCCCTAACCTTGATTGTTTGCGCTTCACTTGGAAACACTTGATAATTCAGTTTTTTCATTGTTTTTATTATTTTTCGCCTTGCGGCGGGTTAAAAATTCTCTTCTGCATCCTTGCATGCCTCTCGAACGGCATCCCAAATTCCCAGACCCTCATCGTCATCCATGAGACTGTTAAAGCTGTCGAATAGTTCAGAAGGCCCTTCGACACTGGATGGATCGGGAAATTCATCGTCCAAAGCATTAGGGGACACATATACGGTATAAGCATTCCCGTAGAAATCGAAATAAACCTCGTACATGATCGGAACCATTTGTCCTTGCTCATATCGCCAGTTATTCAGTTCGGCACGGTTGAGCGTTAGATTGTCGGATAATTTTTTCATTCTCTCTTATTTTTCGCCTTGCGGCAGTTCGTTCACCATTTCCCAAAAATGATCCCTGATTACGGCTTGTATTTCCGGGTCTATCGGTTGTTGCTCGAATCGTTTAAGGAAATCACGATATTCAGCATGTAATTTCTCCTTCTTATCAATTTTCACTTTCAATCTCTGGAAGTTCCGCAACTCCCGAATAGCCCCATCGATGGCCTTGCCGATCTCGGTGGGATCGGGTTGTTTAAGGTTTGCTCCGCGTCTCCACTTCTGGAAATAGTGAAGCCGGTCAATGATCTCTTTGACTTTCATTTTTAATCTCTTCAATCGTTACCCTCACAGGGCGGCAGGTGTAACCCTCTTTCTTGTAATTTTCCCACAAATCTGCATTCCTGGCGAAATATTCTTTGCACCATATTGGATTGGTGAGTAAAGTCCATTCTACGGGTTTCCCTTCCGGATCAAACACCGCCCACATTTTGACTGTTGTGCTCATTCTTACTCCTGTTATGCCCGAAGGCGGGTTAATCTTCTTACTCCTTTACTCGTTCGATGGGACGCCAGTGGGTTGGTAGCCCATGGACTACTCCGAATTGATTTACCCATATTCCATTGCCGATGTATGCACATACGCCGTAAATTATTTCATCTTCTTCCGTTTCTACGGTTTTAATTTTGGCAATCACAGGGCTTTCATTCTCCGGCATCTCATCCTCCACGCTGATCCATCGATAGGCCTTTTCCATGCCTCTGCGGTAGCCGAAAGCATCACCGGCAAGGAAAGCTCTCCTTGCTTCGTTAACAATGTATCCGGCTCGTACTGGATAGAACTCATCCGGTTCAAATGAATCTGGCATATACTCTCTGGCCGCTTCTTGGGGTGTTTTCATCGTTCGTTGAGTTTTTGAATGAAATTGTTTAGTATACCACACAGATAATAATCATTAGTCCGCAACCTACGGTCACAACCAGCACAACGTTGTGTGCATACGAAACAACACGCTTCCACCGATCTTGCCTTCAGCTTCTCCATCTCCTTCCTCTGGTCGTCGATTACCTTGCGGGCCAACTCTTCGCGTTTCTTGGATTCCTCCAACTCTGTGCGGTAGCGGGTAACTTCCTCTTCTGCGTCCTGCTCGGCAAGATCGATGGCTTCACGAGCATTTTCAAAATGAACATACCGATAATCAAATTCATCGGTAAAAGAAGCTACATCTAATACCTGTTCTGCTCGTTTGCTTTTCATCTCCCACTCCTTTCTGCCCTCGATAGGGCTTCCCGTTTAATTTTGTTGATCTGCTTGCGTGTCACCTGAAATACCCCCCCCCGAAAGGTGCTGTAACTCCTTGACTTTCCCTGCGGGGATTTCGTCGATAAATTCACCGGTTCAGTGGCTGTAAAGGGTTACCATTTCCGGATTGATCGTTTGGTTGATTTCGACTTTCATAGCGGTAGGTTTTAAGTTTTGCGTATCTGTCTTTCGGCGTATCCCCGATGTGGATTAATCCTGCGTCTTCCAGTCTTTCGAGCTCTTCGACCATCTCGAACTAACTGATCGAAAGTTTGTCGTAGATACTCCGGAAAACAATGTTCAGCGGCTCGATTCTCTTCTCTTTTCGCTCGGCGGTCAGTTGCTCGATAGCATCAAGGACGGTCATCTCTCTTTGCTTTTGAAGTAGCTTAACAGTTCATCCAAACTCATCAGGAGCGTGAATCTTTCTTTGTCGTGACACCTGGTGTCGGCGACTTCGGAACAGGTGTAGTTATCTTTCATGGTCTTTTTAAATTTCCTAAAATCCGGTTTAGCTCCCGATCACAGATTTTCTGTACTTCTCCACGTCGAACGTATCTGTCCTTTTGACTGAAAGCCTCGATCTCGTTTTGCTCAACAAAAGCGGCAGCCCTTTCATCCTCGTATTTACCCAGCCACTCCAGTATCACCTGACCGTCAATGCGATTGTAAGAGGTTCCGTATAGGCCTTTTTTGCAGTTATTGAAAAACACCTTGAAATCTTCGATAGTTAAATGCCGGTGATCTTCGAGGATCAACATCACAGTCTGAGCCACCTGTCGTTCATCCATTGTGTTCCCGACTGAGAAAAACCGGAGGAAGTCACCCAGTGCCAGAACCAAGAACGCTTTTACGGTTCCTTCTCCGTGCTTTTTCGAAATAGCGGCAAGACTGCGTTCGTACTGTTCGTTAAGTTTAACAATGTCCGTCACCCGCTTCACCGGAAGCGCCTGTAAGGAATCGTAAAGCTTCGACTTCCAAATTTTGACGGCCTGCTCGCTTTGCGGTTTCTCGGTCAGTATTTGCATTAGATCGCTCATAGACTTTATTTTGTGGCTGTGATAAGGCATTTGTTAACGTTCGTTTCCAATCCAAGTCGTCGGCCTTACTTCGTCGCTTATGCTTCCATCCGGCCTCGGTAGCCCAATAGTTGACGCAGGATTTTTCGAGCGACAAGGGAATATTCACTCCAGGATGATAGCGTTGTTGGCAGGATAGAAATTCAGGATCGCAAATCAGGGAGTTGTAAGCTGCTCGAAGGGATGTTTTGTAGGTTTCGAAATCATTGCGCCATGTTTTCTCCTCCTGTACCTCCTCTTTCTTTTCTGTATCTTCTATATTTATATTTTCATTTACAATTGCATCTGCAATTGCTAAATGCTTAAGCAATGCTATAAGCATAGCTTCAAATGACTCGGAATCGTTGATTTTATTAGCTTGTAGGAGTTCGTAAATTTCATGATTGGATTTACCGGATAACTTTTTGCGCAGATTTTCGAACTCTTTTTTGTTTTTTAGGGTTGCTTTGGCTTTTTTCCAAAATTGACCGACAGTGCCGTTAACAGATTGTCTTTTAGAGAAATTATCTCTTTCATCGGTGACACCCTGTAATTTTTCATTATACCACCCCTTAGAGCATAGCTTAAACTTAGCTTGAAGCACAGCTTTAAGGGTAGCTTCAGCTATGCCTGAGCAATACAAAAGCAACCTTTTAGGATCGTCCGGAATGTATCCGTTTTGATGCTGATAAATCATCAGGTCAATATAACAAGCCCGCTCCTCCGGAAGCATCA
>OLJW01002265.1_pt1 | contig 17581 bp, 24 predicted proteins | sample 1603411 | NCBI WGS metagenome assembly OLJW01 (sample SAMN04168659, study PRJEB22393) | human gut metagenome | biome: human gut microbiome; feature: stool | host: Homo sapiens | collected 2014-05-12 | reverse complement strand
TGTCAGCTGTGTTGATGTCCAGTAAGCCCTTCAGCTGCTCCTCTGTGGCATCGGGAAAAATTTTCTTAATGTCCTCTCTTTTCATTCTTCGTTCTCCTTTCAGCTTTCAGTTTGTTCTCGCGGTTCTTTCCGCACGCCTTGATAGTTTTTCGCCATTCCGGGCAATAAAAAACCACCTTCCTTTCGGTTGGTGGTATTCATTCAAAATTCACTTTACTGCATATTTCTGTCAGAGATTTTCCTTTGAAAAACGGTGCGTGCATCAGTGCATCAATCGAATCAAAGCTCTGCTCCTTTTCTCCGTAGCATAAAGAAATATCAGAACGGGAGAATGGGCAAATCGAGCCATTCACGCCGAGATATTCAAAGGTAATATCCTGTGTCAGACTGTCAATCCAATCTCTTAAATCCTCACTTTTCATAAGATGTTTGCATTCTCCTTTCTCTCCTGCTCTGTCAGTTCTCTTGCCGGTCTGTCGACGATTTTCCCATCTTTCCGGATATTTCAGTATTTTGTAAATAATTTTGAAATTATCCATTGTTTTCCTCCTGTGCAGCACTCAGTACCACATGACCGTCTTTTCCTCCGGCACACTATCCTGCAACGCTAATTTTTCCAAACAGGCAACCGCATGACCGAGGTAAACAGGAAAATCCTTGTCATACTCAGAAAGTTTGCTGTCTACTATCTCTCCACTCTTAATATCAACAGAAACCGAGCCTAAAACACCGCTATTTTCGGGGTCATACTCTGCCGAAATGATACCGTTATTCATTTTTATATTTTTTAATTTTAGCATAGTATTCGCCTGCCTCTTTTGCGTAATTATACTTTCCGGATGCTTTGATGTGAGCCTCGTCCTGTGGAATCCCCTTTTTCATCAAATCTCTTTCCATAATCTCGTGGTTAAGCAATGTGATGTCATGTGATTCCGGTTTGCCGTCAATCAATCTTTGCCACGATTCCGCCATCATATAGTCCGGGGCAAAATATTCAAGCTCCGCCCCGCCCAAATCATGTTTTTCCATAAAAATATAGCTTTTAACCGTTTGTATATCTTCTTCTGCAAAACCTGTTGTCTCTGATATTCTCGCAACATCTGTTTTCATGCTGCGAACCAGCCCATAATACCTTTCCGCATGTTCTCTTGCTTCTTTGCTATTGGGGTTTCTTGCCCCACTTACAGCACCTGATTTTATTATACTGTTTTTTCCTTGTTTTTCAACTGTTTTCCCCACAGCAACCCTTGTCCCATCCGCTTTCAGTCCCGTCTGTTCCAGAAAATCCTTCTGCCTTCTGTTCCATTCCGTTATCTTGGCGGATGCCTCGCTGCTGTCCAGTCCTGCGGCTTCCATGGCGTTCTTTTCCCGTTTCCACCTGCGGATACTGCGCTCAATCCTCCGCTGCTCCTGCAACGCTTCGTATTCGGTCATTTTTACGCCGTTATACTCGTAATCCTTCGCCTGATATTCCTTCAGCAGAGCCTTATCATAGGTGCGGCTCATCCCTTCAAACCATGGGCGAAAGCTGTGTGAGCAGTTCCATCCGCCCAAGCCTGCGCCTGTCCCGTAGCCTGTGGTTTTCACAAAATCGGGATATTTCCTGCTTTTCCCGCTCCTGCTGTAGATGCCGCCCTGCCATTGTGCATGGGAAGGTCTTGCCCCTGCGTGAGCGGAAACTTCCACAAGGTCTGCGCCCATTTCGTCCGCTCTGGCATCCTGCAAGCGAAGTGCCGTTTGGTTCACGCCCGTTACCACCGCCCGTCTGACTGCCACCTCTATGGTATCCGTCCGCCCTGTCGGGTATCGGATTGCCCCCACGCCCTCGGCGGAAAGCTGCTTGATGGTGCTTCGGATGGCTGTGTTGTAATCCATGCCGCCTAGCGTAATCTGCATATAGGCGCGGTCAAGTGCCTGTTCAAATTGGTGTGTAGCGGTTTTGGCTGTGGTCAGCGTCAGATTGCGAAATGTACCCGCTGTTTTCTCGTATCCTGCCTGCAATATCTTCTGCAAGTCCTCAGATGCCGAAACAGGCGGCGGATTCATCCCCTGCCTGCGATAAACCGCATCATCGGATTTCAGTGCCACCCCTCCTGCCTCCTGCATCAACTGCCGCAGCTCCCTGTCGGTTCTGCCCGTCAGCGTTTTCAGCCTTGCCAAAATCTCCTCTCGCACCATCCCTGCCTCCTCAAGCATTTTCGCCTGATGCTCCACCGCAGGAATCCAGTAATCGTATGTGCTGATGCGCCTTGCCATATCCGCCAGTATGTCCGCCTCCGCCTGTGCGTACAGCTGTATCATGCCATCCGGCACACGCTGTAAATATTCGGGTTTCAGCATCCTTCATCACTCCCCAAAATCAAGCGTCTCCTGCGCAGGAATGTAGTCCTTTGCCTCCTCCTCGGAAATGCCGAAATACCACGCCAGCAGCTTTTCGGGCTTGAGGATATTTGCATCCACCATAGCCTTCATCTGTGCGTATTCCGCGCCTGTGTCCGTCAGCACGCCGTCCCCCCAGTTGAAGGTAACCTCGTATTTCCCATCGGGCGCAAGCTGATACAGGCTTGTGTAGTAGTCCAGCACCCAGACCAAATGCTCCAACGCCGTCTGTAAGGACTTCTGGATATTGCAGACCGCCGCATAGCTGCGCTGTTTGCTCATGCGGATTTCTTCCGCTGTCTTTTCCTGATTCTGTGGATCGGATAATGTGCCATAGGAAAGATTGCAGTTAAACTCAATCCGCCGCAACAGCTGATTCAAGCCATTGAACAGGGAAGCATCCCGAATTGCAGGGCTGAATACCTCGTATAAATCCCCGGTTGTCCCCTTTTCCAGATTCAGAGAGCGGAACAATCTCTGCTTGCCGACAGGCATCCCTTTCCCATCCGCCTGCAACGCCCCAACAGAGGCATCCACTGCCAGCTCAGAACCTTCAAATTCCCAGAGGATACGGCTGTATTGCCTGTCCGCCTGCTCCATCAGCCCCGCCGCTCTCGCACAGACCGAAACGCCCAGAGGGGATTCCGCATCAATGTGGTTCGCAAAGGGCATCTTGAAATATACAAAAAGAGGACGCTCCAAGGTGTCCCCGTTCCGGTATCCCATGACAAGATTTTCTTCCAGATCCGCCCATTCATCTACGCTTGTCAGAGCCGCAGGCACACCCAATTCTCCTTCTTGGTAGGAGATAAAGGCTTTATTCTGCACCGTATAGCCCGCATCCGTCAGCTGATGACTTTCCAGTCTGGTGTACCATGCACGACCCTTTTTCACGCGCTCCACAAACACCGCACCCGTCACCTCTCCGCGGCTGTTGTATGCTGTCGGAATAAATCTGTCCGCATGCACAAAATCAATCGCTATCCTTCCGCCGTCCATGTAAGGCTTGAATACCAAGCCGCCCATTGCCGCCGCAAATTCTGTCTGCTCTCTCAGTCTGGAAAGCACAAAAGCATAGCCTTCCTGCAAGGATGCCGCCCGTCTGCCACTGCCGCTGATTTCGCTGTGAAATTCCACAGTAACCAGTCTCGCAATCTCCGATGCAACCGCAGCGGCTAACCCAAGCGTTTCTGTGTTCTGATCCAGCCAAGGCGGCTCATTGCAGAACATCTTCTGCCAGAGCGTGATGGCATCCTGCATTCCGGAGCTGATTGCCACCTCCGCACCGACTGCCCTTTTTATCGTTTCTCTCTGAAAAAACATCTGCAACACCCCCTTTACCCAAGTGATAAAATTTCGCATTACTGCCCCCTCCTTTTCCAGATGGGTTCTGTTCCATAGCGCACTGCGTCGATATGGTGATTGTCTCTGTCGGGGTAGCCGCTGATGACCTCCCCTGCCTTGTTCCTGTCATATTCATAGGCGGTAAATTCCTTCGCCGTATCGGGACAGCGCACCGGGTCAATCACAATCCGCACCAACGCCTGTAACCATTTCATGCTGTAGTCCACACTCCCCGGTCCCTTCACTGCGCCACGGCAGAACAGCCCATAGCTCCGATAGTCCGCAACGCTTTTCGGCTCGGCACTGTCCGCCGTAATCAAATCCGTATCCTGTACACCATATTGCCGCAGGAGCCTTGCCGTTTCCGCATTGCCCGTTCTGTGCCTTGTCAGCTCCCCGAAAATGTAAAGCGTCCGTCTGGCAGAATCGTAGTGCATCCGATTGAACGCCCAAGGGTCGGGATAAAAGCCCCAGTCCACACCGTTGTAAATGCGGTCGAAGGCTGCAATCTCTGCATCGGTGATTTCCTCCACCGTTACGTTGTCGAATACCGCACCGCCGCTGCCGACCACCTCGCCCAGATATTCATGCCGATACGCCTTTTCGTTCAGCTCCTTTAGATATTCCGCCTCCTGCAAAAACGCATCCCCCAGCCACGCAGGCGGCACACGCCGATAATCAGAAGTATGCACCAGGCGGTTTGCCTTCGGCTGTAAGCACTCCCGGTTTACCCAGTTGCTCCGGCTTTTCGGTGGGTTGTAGCTGTAGAACACAAAAAAGCTGCTGCCGCCACGCATCAGGGATTGATTGATGGTGCGGATTTCCTGCATCCCTGCAAACTCGTCCGCCTCCTCGTACCAGATGTATTTGCAATAGCCCTTTCGGAATTTCGTAGATTTGATTTTCTTCGGCTCGTCCGCCCCACGAAACAAAATCCTCTGCCCTGTCGGGATGTACGAAAGCTGTAACGGGCTGAGCTTTGCCTTCCACAGATGCTCTACACCCAATGCCTCAATCGCCCAGAGCAGCTGCTCATACACACTGTCCTTTAGGTTGACCGCCACCTTCCGCAGAACAAGCGCATTGGCGGCGGTGTCCTGCATCATCCCCAGAATGATTTCCACAGAGATAAAGGAGGATTTTGTAGAGCCACGCCCGCCCTTCAGCCAGTAGTGCGTGTGCCGCCCCGCCTTAATGTCATGATGCACCCCATAAAAAGAGGGCGCAATCAGCTTTGTTAAATCAGACATTTGCATCCCCCTTCGGAATATCATCTATGATGGTAACGGGGCTTATATCCATCTGCACCTTTTCCGTAAACAGCCCGAACCGCTTGCCTAATAGCTCCGCCGCCTTCAATCGCTCCTTTGCGGAAACGTCAATATCGCTAATCGTCTGTATCCCATCCCCAATCAGACGCAGGGTCTGCTCCTTCTGTTCGCCGCGCATTACCGCCGTCAGATACTCGATAACCTCCTGCGCATCCGCTGTTTTCGCAGAGCGCATTTCGTCCAGCTTTTCATCAATGTATTCCCGAATCCGAGCATTTCCGAGTAGCTTTCTTGCATTTGCATCTGCCGAGCTGTCCTTTTTGCAGCTTGGATACGCAGCCTTATAGGCCCTCGTTCCGTTGCAGTCTATCAAATATTCATCCGCAAATCGTTTCTGTTTTTCTGTCAGGCGATATTCCGCCTTTTCCTTTGGCATACTATCGCCCCTTTCTGAAATTTTTTATAATGAAAAAGGCACCCGTTTCCGAGTGCCCAAAATAGGAGGTAACATGAAATATCCTATATTTTCACAATACCATAATACCACAAAAAAGCTATCATAAACTATCATGTTCTGTCATTTGGAAATGCAATAACGCCGCACCATGGATTTTGTAAATATTACTTTCTGCGTAATTCATTTTCACAGCTATTCTCCACCACGAATCCCCCAGTAAATATCTACGCTCCAAAACCTCTTTTTCTGTTTCATCCTGCATCAGCTGCACCTGATTATAGATCTCATTGTATTTCCGGATAGCAGTCTCTTTTTCTGCTTCCAGTTGCAGTATCAGGGCATCTAACTTCGCTATATAACCAGACAGGTCGCTGTGTGCATTCCCCTGCGGCATCCCGTCAAGGTTCGCACTCGGAAACATCTGCTGACTACGCAGTTCCTCAATCTGTTCTTTTAAACGCTGCGCCTTCCGCACGGAATATATGTACCCCTTAAGATATTCCTTTTTCCTCTCGTTTTCCTTTGCAATCACCAAGCTATCACCCCCATTTCTTAATACAATCCCGGTGCACAAAAATCTCCGTCCCTCTTTTCGTTTTCACATACTCGATACCATCTTCGCCATAGGAAATTTCCTGCTCGCAAATTCCGCAGCAGATTGGCTTTCCAGAAAGATTTTTATTCGTAATACTCCGAAACCTTGTCCACATCTGCTTTTTCTCAATCAATGCCACTGTAACACCCCCTATTTCCCGTATTTCACTTTCAGCGCTTCCATCAAATCATCCTGCACATCCTTTTTGCCCTGCAAACTTTCCAGCACATGACTGTCCATCGTCCCCTCTGTAATCAGATGATGAATGATAACAGCCTCCTGCTGCCCTTGTCTGTAAAGTCTGGCGTTTGCCTGTTGGTAAAGCTCAAGGCTCCATGTAAGCCCGAACCATACAATGATATGTCCGCCGGCCTGCAGATTCAGCCCATGACCCGCACCGGCAGGATGCGCTAAAAGCATCGGAATCTCTCCATTATTCCAATCCGTAATGTCCTTGGAGCTTTCCAGTTTTCTTGCCTTCGGGAATTTTTCTCGGATCCGTTCCAGATCATGCCGAAAGCTATAGAAACAAAGTACAGGCTTTCCGTTGGCCGCCTCCACCAGTTCCTCCAGCATATCCAACTTCTTCTCGCTCGTTTTCACATATCCGCCATCCGGAAGATACATTGCCCCGTTGCTGTACTGCAGCAGTTTTCCGGTCAGAGCTGCCGCCGATGTTGCGGTAACTTCTCCCTCTAAAAATTGCAAATACGCGTCTTTCTCAAATTTTTCATACGCTGCCGTTTCTTTTTCAGAAAGTCTGACCGTCTGGATGCTGTCGATTCTTTCCGGCATTTCCAACCAATCATCTGCCTTCATGCTAATGCAAATATCCGAAATTTTTTCGTTGATGTTTTCCTCTGCCTCAGGCTTTGGCTTATAATTAAAAATCGTTGTCTGATTCCGCTGATTCGGCACAAAGTACCGTTCCCGAAACCCTGTCACTGTTTTTCCAAGACGTTCTCCGCTATCCAGAAGATAAATCTGACTCCACAAATCAATCAAACCATTCGGGGCGGGTGTCCCCGTCAGTCCGATTACTCTGCTGCTGCGCGTGATATATTTCCGCAGGGCTTTGAACCTCTGGGCTTTCGGGCTTTTAAAGCTGGATAACTCATCGATAATCACTGCATCAAAATCCCATCCATCCCCAATCTGGGAAAGCTCATTGCACAACCACACCACATTTTCTCTGTTTACGATGTAAATATCTGCATCCGTTGCAATGGCTTTTCTCCGCTGTGTCGGTGTGCCAAGAATCTTGGAGATCCGCAAATGCTTCAGGTGATCCCATTTTTCACTTTCTCTGCTCCATGTGTCCTCCGCCACTCGCAGCGGGGCAATCACCAAAGCCTTATTTATCTCGAAGCTGTCATAAATCAGATTATTGATTGCCGTCAGAGTGACTACCGTTTTTCCCAATCCCATTTCCAGAAACAGCCCGCATCTGGGGGTTTGGTATATATGCCGCTCCGCCAGCTGCTGATATTTATGGGGTATATACTTCATCTGCTCCGCCTCCCAATAAATCAAATGCGGCTATGTAGCTGCTTGCCTGCTCCTTGCTGTCAATCACACAGATATAAAATCCGAAACGGAATAATATTTTATGCACACTCTCCTGCAGCCGTCCGGGTTTCTTTCCCGGGGCTTTCAGCTCTGCAAAAAATACCCTGACATTTGGGGCTAAAATTATCCTGTCCGGCAGCCCTGACATACTCGGCGAAACAAATTTCAGGCATAGCCACCCTTTCTTCTTGCACTCCTTTACAAAAAATCTTTCGATTTCACTCTCTTTCATGCTTTTTCCTCACCTCATCACTCTTTTAAGTTTACGGTACAAACCTTGATTTTCTGCGGTTTTCATTCTATGCGTAAACTTTGGAAACCTTTTTTCCATAAAGTACAATGAATTATAGAATTTTATAGGATTTATAGAATATGTAAAAACCTATAAATCCTATAATTCAAATCACTTACACAATAAATTTAAGTTTACAAGTTTACAAATGCCATCAAAGCCTTGATTTTCCTAGCTTCTCTGCGTAAACCTTAGAACCGCTTTAAAGTTTACATTTCCTGAAAAATCCTTTTTGGTGTCCATACAATTCTCCAAAACGTATGCCGCTTTTCGCGCGTTCCCACTCTCCTGTTTTCAGAATAATGTCATTGATTTCTTTGCTTTTCTGTCTGGTTAAATCCTTCTTTTCTCCATTAAAAAGCTCACACCAGATTTCCAATGCACATACCTTTTCACGCCGTTTTGTTGCATGAATATTCATTTCAAAGCCGTCATTCTGAATAAAACTGCGTCTTGTGAATAAATCCAGTGTATCCCAGTTTTCCGGCAGCAATCGTTCCAGATATGCCCGAATATCTCCCGTTAGGGGGCTTTCCTCCAGATGCCTGTCCTGCTCCTCCTTCGCCATGCGGTCAAGCTCCGTATCATCAATATGGATTTTTTCCTTCTGCCGAAAAAGTACAACCGCCTCAGCCCAGATCTGGTCTACTGCTTCCTTTGTCAGATCTCCCCATACCTGCTTTGTTATCCTGTCGGGGTTTACGTCTACGGGCCAGAAACGGCGGTTTCCCGTCATATCCTTCAGAAAATCATAGGTATTCGTGGTGCCGAAAAATACGCACTGCCGCTTGAAGGTTTCAACGTGGTGTCCGTATGCGGCTCTGTAGGAATCCTCGCCCTTTGCGGTAAATTGCTTGATAGACTCCACCTCATGCCGCTTCAATGCCGACAGCTCCGCCATTTCGATAATCCAAAAACCTTGGATTTGCTCGTAAGCCTCCTTTCCCTGCACCGTAGTCAGGGAATCAGAAAACCATTCCTGCCCCAGCTTTTTCAAAAGAGAGCTTTTTCCACAGCCCTGCGGGCCAACCAGAACCAACACGTTATCATACTTTATGCCCGGCACAAATATCCTCGCCACTGCGGCCACAAGTGCCTTCTTCGTGACCTCTCTGGTGTATCGGCTGTCCTCCGCCCCCTGATACTCAATCAGCAGCGTTTCCAATCTAGGGACACCGTCCCACACCAACCCGTTCAGATAGTCCCTGACAGGGTGGTAACGGTTTTCATTTGCAATCAGTGTCCACGCGTCCTCAATCGTAGATTTTCCTTTAATCTGGTAAATCTTCTCCATGTAGTGCCGCAGTCCGGCATCGTCCGCATCTGTCCAGTCTCTTTCTTTTTTCTCTTTTTCCCATGGCGTTTCGCCAAATACCCTATATTTTTTCGTAAATTCATTTTTACGGATTTTTCCTTTTAAAGCCCTGTCATTCGCTAAAATGATTTTTGCATTGTTGATAGTTGGCAGGCAGCGTCCTTTGGAATCCACATCCAGGCGCAAAGCCCATTCATCCTCTTCCGTTTCTCCATCCTCCGAGAGATATTCCCCGAAGTCTTTTTTCATTTCTTCCTGTCTTTCTCTGTGCTTCAGCAAGCGCACCCTTTCATCATTCGATGCAAGTTCCAACATCTTCAGATAAGAAGGCAGCTTCACCGTAGGTGTTCCCTGTGTGGCATCCTCGTCCAGTTCCCTGAACTTATGCAGGCGCACCAGATCAAAGGCATTGCACAGTACACCGCCTGCCGGGTCGGTTGCATGATTGGAGTACAGGAACCTCCCGTCATCATATACGATTGCCCCGGCGGCAGTGCTGCCGGCAGCGTAGGTGTATCTCCCCTCCACAGCACAGGCAGTATATACACCCGGAAGAAAACGTTCCATCGCCTCCTCCACGGTATATGTACGGCAAAAATCCCCGACTGTCCCTTTTTTCGTTGTGGGGTCTTCCTGCTTTTTCAGCAGGCTTTCCCTCTTTTTCAGTGTCCTGCCCGAAGTTGGCCACTCTGTCACATCATGCCAGTCCTTATATTTCGCAAGCACCGCATCTGCGGAAAGAAAAGTCCCTTCCACAGTTTTATAAACATACTCCGCATTCTGACTCGTACTCGGCCAAAACATCAGACGGTGTGCCTGATAGGTGGTATCATCGAATTGGTCTATCCCGATTTCTTCTGCTACCTTACGGGAAATTGCCTCGTATTCCTCCGCACTGACAGAGCGGTCTAACGGAATCAGCAGGCGCAGACGAGGCTTTTCCGACGTATGCTTATGCGTAGAATACACGCACCATGCACAGGAGAGGAAGATGTCCAGTTGGTCGCAGAAATCCTCTGTAGCAAAGTCCGCATCCAGAGTCAGAATATCTCTGCAATCCACATGATCCGCCTTTCTGCGTCCATTCCGCAGCTTGCCGCCGACAAAGCCACCCACATCCTTGATTGCGTCCTGCTGCGCTTTTGTCATATTGGCGTATTCCCCCTGCGTCTCCGTTGTCCTACAGGTTGTCCGCAGTCGTTCCTTCAATTCCTCCCATGTTACGGTTGTATTTTTCCAGAGTACCGCTGTGCGGCTTGCACCGGTTGCAATATAAAGTTTTCGCATGATTCCCCCTCCCTTCTTAATCCTTCCTGTAATACTCACATTCATACGCATCTGCATTTAACGGCAATCCGGGTGCCCAGCTGATGGGCTGCCCCATCAGTGCTGCAACCTCCTGTGCGGAGCTGCGGTTTTTCGGTTCATCCAGAATAACCTCATCATGCACATGGAAAACTACTCTGTAACCGGCTTTATCCAGCTTTATAATATTTTCCGCCAGACAGTCTCTTGCGAAAGCCTGTACAATGTTTTCGACCAATTTACCGCCCCATGTTTCCAGTCTTGTCCATTTCTTACTCGTCTGGTCCATTCCCATGTATGTGATGGATTTCCCTCCGAAACGGTTTTCTCCGATTTCCGGCTTTACATACGCAATTCTCCTGCCGCTCGGTAAACCGATAAACAAAATGCCTGCCTCTCGGATAAAGCTGATCCCATGCGGCAATCTTCTCGGTTTGCCTTTGATTGCGTCCATGGCTGCATCCTGCACTGTCCTCCAGAATCTGACGATAGCAGGGTTGGAGGTTCTCCACATCTCCACCAGCTCCGGCAATTCATCCTCATTCAAGCCCATATCCAATGCACCCATACTAATCAGTGCGCCGGCACTGCCGCCATACCCAAGGGCCAACTCTGCGATTTTCCCTTTCTGCCGCAAATGCCCGTTGATGCCATGCTTCACAACAGGAACATGAAACATCTGGGATGCCGATGCACAGTAAATATCTCCGCCTTCTGCAAACACATTCAGCCTCCATGTTTCATCCGCAAGGTATGCAATCACACGTGCCTCGATTGCAGAAAAGTCCGATACAATAAATCTGCACCCGTCAGATGGAATCAGCACCGTCCGGATCAGCTCCGAAAGTGTCTGGGGGACAGGGAAAAGCATACGAAATATATCGTACTCTCCCCCTCGCACCAGCTCTCTGGCAAGGTCTAAATCCTGCAAATGGTTCTGCGGAAGATTCTGCACCTGCAAAATTCGTCCTGCCCATCTGCCTGTACGGTTTGCGCCATAAAATTGCAGAATGCCACGCACACGCCCATCCTTGCAGACAGAACGCTCCACCGCCTCATACTTTGCCACAGATGTTTTCGCCGTTTCCGCTCTCAACCTTAGCACCTTTTTCAAGATTTCATCCTTTGTTGTGGTAAGGATGGTTTTCAGATTCTTTTTATCTAAGCTGGGAACAACCTCTCCCGTTCTCTCCTTTATCCACCGCTTTAGCTGTGCCACCGAATTTACGTTTGCGATCCCTGTCAGCCTTTGCAGCTGCTCCTTGCAGTTTTCCTTGTGTGCATTGTTATACAAAATCGCATTTTGTGCCAGCAGGGAATCCGCAGCCACGCCGCAATCAAGGATATGCTGATCTACTTCCCACAACCTCTGCTCACTCTCCGCCATAGGAAAGCGGGAAATTTTCTTTTTGATTGCTCTTTCAACCGCTACATCCTGCACGCAATACTCCTTGAATACCGCCCACTTTTCAGAATCATGCTGCGGAAGGTTTCTTGTTCTGCCACCATTTACCTTTGTCGGCTTGCAGGGCTTTGAAAAATAATTGATTAACGCCTTCCCTCTTGCATCCTTTTGTTCTTGTAGCCCAAGAGCCTCGGCCACACCTGCCAATGTCTGCGGCAATCCCAGTTCCGCCGCAGCTACGGCAGAACACCGCCACTGCTCCGGCGGCATCGGCGTTTTCAGATAAGCCGCAATGCAGGTTCTTTCAAAATTGGCATTGTAGGCAGTTTTGATAATCTTCGGATCTGTAAGGGCTTCTGTAATTTTTTCCGGCAAGGCTTCACCGCTTGCCAAATCTACAATCTTAATATCCTCGTCATCAAAAGCATAGGCAAAAAGCAGGATTGTAAAATCAGGGGCCTCCGCATAGCGGTAAACCCCCGTTTTTAACAAATCCTCACTGCTGTATGTTTCAATGTCTATCGACAGTTCTTTCATTCAGCATCCCTCAATTCTTACTGGAGGAAATCGTCAGAATCCTCAATCAAGCCTGCAAAATCGTCCTCCACCTTACTTCTACCGCCCAGAGGTTCTCCATCTCTTGTTTTCATCAGATGATTCAGACCGCAGGCAATCCCTTTGTTTCCGTTATTATTAAAGGCAAAGAAGTTGATAGACGCATGACCGTAGCAGCCACTGTAGAGATCTGTGCTGTCAATAATTTTCTGTCCGTTTTTGTAAACAAGTCCGGGCTGCTGCTTACAGTTTGCGTTTACAAAGTAATGTCCTGCGTATACCTCGTCATCCGGTCTTTCTGCATCGCCGTCACGCAGGGGCAGCTTCATCACTGCGGGAATTTTTCCGCCAAACTTGCCGATGCCTGCTTGTTTTGCCGCCTCTACCGCTCTGTTGATGGCATTGATTGTTTTTGTGTCTGTCTTGGGAATCAGCAGGGATACCGAATATTTTTCCTCACTGCCGTTGATGCTCTTTGGCTCAAATACATTCAAAAAAGAAAATCTTACCTCACCCGTTACTACCTTTGTTGCGTTGTTCATATTTTCCATAAATCTTTCATCCTTTCTCATTCTTCGATTATCGTTTCAAAATCTTTTACCGCTGCATCTGCGGAGTGCAGTGCGGGGCGTTTATCTGATTCCGGCACCAGAGTCGGCTTGCCTGTCGGCTTGATAACAAATTCCCCCAATAAAGCGTTGAAATCTTTTTTCCCCAGATATTTTTCCAAAGCACCAATACCAATCAGCTTTCTGGGATAAAAGCTGTCCTCGTTGTATCCCTTTGCAATCAGCTGTCCGGCAATCAGCGTATCATCAATGGAAAATGCTCTGTTGCTTCTGCCTTCCACCACCTTGTAGCCGGGGAATATGGTGCCATTGTTCACTGCTTCATCCAAAGCATACTCCTTGATCAGCGTGGCCCACTTGGCAAGTGCCTCCGCTTGCTCCAGAATCTCTGAAATTTCTTCCGTTGTCAGCTGCGCAGGCTTTTTGAAATCATACTTTGCCATTTCCTGTTTTCTTTCTGCGTATGCTCTGCAGAACGGACGGGCTTTGCAGAAGTTTGTGTCGCAGTGATTGCCGGCACAATATTCCTCTGTTCCGGAAAAGGCTTTCTCCGCTGCCGGTCGAATTTCCTCGCCCCATGCCCGCAGCTCCGCTGCTGTCATAACAGTATCATCGATGTTATCAATACGTGGCTGAAAAATACACATATCAATTTCTTCAATGTCATAAAGAAAATCGTAGGTCTCTAAAGCCCCCAGTGCATACAGACGCATTTGAGGGTTCCCTTCCGCTTGAATTGGCACGCCCTTTCCGTACTTTAGATCTATAATCTGCAATCTTCTGTCACTGATAATAACGCAGTCCCCCGTACCAAATCCCTCCGGCACATATTTTGAAAAATCAAGCCTCTGTTCTAAGAGCAGGATTGCATCAGCTGTGCGCTGCTTCGCCTGATTGAGCTGTTCAATGACAAAATCCCTGTATGCATCTGTGTATTCTTCCATTTCATCATCAATTTCTAAATCTTTGATGGCTTTGTGGTACTTCGCCTTGGTGTACTCCCTTGTTGCAAGTCTGATTTTTGCTTCTCCCAAAGCGTGAGCGGTTGTTCCTTCTGCGGCATACGCACTGGGCTTGTCCTGCACGTTCGCCTCTAATAAGACAGAACCGGGGCAGGCAATCCACTTTTTTGCGCCGGAGGCAGATAATTTTGCATGTACATCAGGCATCACAGCACCTCCTTCGCTTCCTCTAATACCGCCGCATAAAGAGTATCATCCAATCCGGATAGATTCTCTGCACCATGTTTCCGCAGAATCGCCTTTGCCGCCTCTGCACCATGTTTCTTGCTGACCTTGGCAAGAGCTGCCCTTACTTTCTCAATACTGACTGTGATTTCCGCACCGCTTTCCGCTACAGGCTCTGCGACCTCTTTCGGTGTCTGGGCTACAGGTGTTTCTTTCTGCGGTTCGATTTTCTGCACCGCAGGATTGCTTTCCCGCACTTCCGCTGCGGGTTCCGCCAAACGCTCCGCAAACCCTTTTACCATGTCCAAAATACCGGGGTTCTTCATCAAATCCTGCTCGTTGATTGTAATTACAACATCCATATATGTATCCTCCTTTTTCAAATCCGCAGATGTCTGCGGATTTCTCTTGTAAAAACCATCATTTTCTGGTATCTTTAAATTGGTTTTTTGATTTAGTCCCCCGAAGCGTGCCACCGCCAAAGGGGATTTTTTATTTCTTAGGCGATTCCCTGCCATAAAACACATTTCCGATTGCAAAGGCAATCATCGTGCCCGAAATCAGATAAAGCATCATCCTGCTGTCGGGATTCTCCAGAATCCATACTAAGCCGCACTGCGCCAACAGCGTCCCGAAGAATACCACCGCCCAACGCAGCAAACCACGGCGGATATAGAAAAACGTCCGTTTCCAGTTTCTCATGGTTTCACCTCCTCTCCCTGTTCCAGAGGGATGATGTTGTTCGGGTCGGACACATCGTAGCCCTCATACTTCCGCAGGAATTCCTCCACCGCCTCTCTGCGGCATTTCAGCTGCCCCAGCTTGAGAAACGGCAGCAGCCCCGCATCCTTCAGACCATATACTCTGGTCGCGTTGCATTTCAGAATCTGCGCAACTTCCTTTACTGTGTAAAGCATCGGCTCCATAAGAACACCTCCTTTTAGTTTGGTCTTTTTTCTCCTCGTACTCCTTATAAAGCATAATAGCCAATATAATCGCCGCAAAAATATTTGCTTCCAGTTCCTTTGCATCGGTGCTCAAGCTATTGTCTGTGTGTCCCAGAAGGATATGACCAAGCTCATGTAATACGATGTGGTTCTTTTCTACTTTTCCTGCTGCATCATCATACAGAATGGTTGTATTCGCTACACCGGCTTCTGGCGTTATCACAAAACCGCCACCCCTTGCTTTATATTTCAACCCTGCATCATTAAGGGAAACCAGTTTGATATTATTCTTTCTGCACACATGGCGGATAAACCCCAATGAAAGCACCTCCTATTCTTCTTTCGCCTTGCTTTTCTCCTCTCTCACCAATGTCAGTAACTCCTTAAAGGCTTCTCCTAAAGCCTGCTGCACTTCCTCTGCATTACTTTCAATGATTGAAACCAGAGTCTTATAAAATTCGCTTGTATTTGCAAACGCTTCACTCTCAACAAAGGAATCGTAGTATACCAGTGTAATTGCGTGCAGTTCTTCTGCCTTCCGGAGAATATCCTCCAGATCAAGGACTGCTAAGCGTACTTTTTTTTCGTCCATTGCATCACCCCCTTTACCACCTTTCTACAATACGCAGCGTCCCATCATTCAAGCAGTGGATTGACCAATGCACTGCCAGTTCCTCCGGCTTTCCTTTTTCAAAGAAGATAAATGATAAGCCAATTTCTTCATCCTTCTCATTTACCACTGTCCCAACTCCATGGAATTTTTTGTCTCGAACAAAATCAATAACCTCTGCGATAGTTGTTCTATTAACCATTGTTTTATCCCTCCTTATCTTCTGCTTCTTGTCCCTCTCTGCCGCTTGGAAGGCTTCTCCGCAGAAAGCTTTCCAAGGGTTCTTTCCAAAGTCTCGGCAATCTGAAGGATTCTATCCAGTTCGTCACCGTCCTCCTGCGAATCAGGCTCTTCTGCATTCAAATCCGGTTCTAAAATTACCATATTCTCAATGGCATACGCTGTGATTTTCTGCAAAATCTGAATCATGGGCAATCCCGTCAGAGCGTGCAATTCTCTCAAAGTGTTGTAGGTTTCTGCGGATACCCGCATCACTGCCGTTTCGTTTATCGAAACAGGCTTGGGGCGTTTCTTCGCCGTAAAAATAAGATTTTCCATTTTATTCCTCCTTCTTTACTTTGCTTGACATTTTTCTCCCCCTGCCCTATTCTGAAAATACAGGCTGTTGCAGCAGCCGAGTACACAGGAAAGGAGATATTTTTATGATTACGAAAAATCAAAAAGAGTTACTGGATTTTTTAGGCCCCCAGTACTCTATCAAAACCATTGATGGTGAGCCTTGCATCTACAGGAAGATCAATTCACACTATGATATTGAAATATCCGGCACAAGAGCAAAATCATCCCCTCTTGCAGTTTTTATATGGGATATTTCGCATGGGACAAATTTTTCCGCCCAAATTGTAGAAAAGGTCTTTGATATTCCTGACAAGGACACACTACTACAGGTTCTTAACAGTTTTCTGGAAAAATACAAGGATTTAACTTAACCGCCTGTAGTACCAAAATCACATCCTCTTTGGATAAGTTCTTTTTCTCTACCAGAGTTTTGAACTTATCCATTTTTTCTTTATCCCCGATGGGAATAAATCGTCTGTACTCACAACCCATACTGTTTCCCACTTCCCTCACCTCCTTTTAACTTACGTCCTTATCTTTTTGCTGTTTAAAAGCAACTTTTAAAGTTACTCATCTGCAAAAAAAATTTCAATCGGATTATCAATGTGCAATTCATCAATCATAATCTGAATTTCATCACTTCCGAATACCCCAATTTTCATCTTTTCGTAAAATGTTTTTGGCGTAATTCCGATTTTTCTTGCAATATCAGACTGAGAATACCCCTTTTCCGCAATAACTCCGCGAAGTTTATCTGTTCTAATCAACAAATCACCTCCATTCTTTATATATCTGCTACCATTATAATTTATAATTGTAACTTTTTAAGTTACCATTATAATACCTACATTTTGGTAACTTGTCAAGATGTTTTTTCTTGCATTTATAACTTTTTTGTGCTATCATTAAGTTACTTCGAAAGGATGTGTTTGTATGGATACAATCGGAAAAAGAATCAAAAACCTACGTTGCAACAAAATGCACATGAGTCAGGTTGCTTTTGCTGACAAAATAAATGTTTCAAAACAAACACTATATAAATATGAAAATGATATTGTAACAAATATCCCTTCGGACAAAATTGAGGACATTGCAAAATTCTGCGGTGTTTCCCCCTCTTATCTCATGGGATGGGAAGATACAAACCCCCTCCCCGAAGGTGCCATCCCCTACGTTCCCGAACCAATGGTAAACGTCCCTCT
>OLJW01002164.1_pt1 | contig 18285 bp, 12 predicted proteins | sample 1603411 | NCBI WGS metagenome assembly OLJW01 (sample SAMN04168659, study PRJEB22393) | human gut metagenome | biome: human gut microbiome; feature: stool | host: Homo sapiens | collected 2014-05-12 | reverse complement strand
CGGCGAACTCATACTCGCCGTTGAGGAAGATGTACTCGTTGGGGATGAACACGTGATCCAGAACCACCAGAGCCTCCTGGCCGCCAAACTTGGCGTTGCCCACGTCAATAGAGGCGTCTTCCTCCATCTTCCGGGTGTCGCAGGACTGACGGCCGTAGATCATGTACATACCCTCGGCGTCGGTGGGGCAGGCAAAGCTGACAGCCCAATCCTTATCGGCTTCACCCATGGAGATGGTGGGCATGAAGATGTGCCAGTGGGAGTTGATGGAGCCGGTCTGGTGGCACTTGGCACCGCAGACCACGATGCCGTCGGGACGGCGCTCCACAACATGAACGTACATGTCGGGATCAGCCTGCTGGCTGGGAGATTTGGAACGGTCACCCTTGGGGTCGGTCATAGCGCCGTCCACGGTGAGGTCGTTGTCCTGAACATAGGTCAGGAACTTCTTGAAGTTCTCGTGATAGTGGGTGCCGTACTTCTCGTCGATCTCATAGGTGGTGGAGAAGACGGAGTTAAAGGCGTCCATGCCCACGCAGCGCTGGAAGCAGGAAGCGGTCTTCTGGCCCAGCAGACGCTGCATCTTCACCTTGTTCATCAGATCCTCGGTGGACTGATGCAGGTGGGTGAAGCGGTTAATGGTGTGACCGGTGAGGCTGGACTTCACGGTCATCAGATCAGCGTACTGAGGATCCTGAGCCAAAGCGTAGGTCATGGCCACGCAGTTGATGGAGGGGCGGATCATGGGGTGGTCCACCCAGTTCTCGATCTTCTCGCCGAACATGTAGACGCGGGTGTTCAGCTTCCGCAGGGACTCAATGTATTCTTGGGGGGTCATCAATGCCATTTTTTGTTATCCTCCTAATTGATTTGGGGACTAAGGGGGGATCGCTCCCCCCTTAGAGGGATGTTTAGTCGTTAGCCAGACCCATCAGTTCTTCACGGAAGATGCGCTCATCCATGAGCTTCAGGTCATCGGCGATCTTGGGCATGAACTCCATCTGATCCAGAACCTGGGTCTGGAGGTCAATGCCGGGGGCGATCTCCACCAGCGTCACGCCCTCGGGCCGCAGCTCGAACACGGCGCGCTCGGTGATGTACAGAACGGGCTGGTGCACCTTGTTGGCGTAATCGCCGGAGAAGGTGATCTGCTCCACCTTGTTGACGAACTTCTTCTTGGCACCCTCCTGGGTGATGACCAGCTTGCCGTCCTTGCACTCGGTCTTGAGGCCCTTGGCGGTAAAGGTGCCGCAGTAAACGACCTTCTTGGCGTTCTGGGTGATATCGATGAAGCCGCCGGCGCCGGCCAGACGGGTGCCGAACTTGGAGACGTTCAGGTCGCCGTTTGGAGCGGTCTCGGCCAGGCCCAGGAAGGCCACGTCCAGGCCGCCGCCCTGATAGAAATCGAACTGGACGTTGTGGTCCAGAATGGCCATGGAGTTGGCTGCGCCGCCGAACTGGGTGACGCCGTAGGGCACACCGGCGATGGAGCCGGCTTCCACGGTCAGAGTCATCTTGTTGGAGATGCCCTCCTCAGCGCAGACGTTGGCGATCTTCTCGGGAGCGCCGGTGCCCAGGTTCACGATGGCGTCCTGAGGCAGCTCCATAGCGGCCCGGCGGGCGATGATCTTCTTGGCGTCCATGGGGATGGGGGGGATATCGTCCACGGGGATGCGGAACTCACCGGAGAGAGCTCCGTCATAGGGCATGCCCAGGCACTGGTTGTTGTCCTCGGGAGAGCCCACGACGATGGCATCCACATAGATGCCGGGGATCTTCACCAGGCGGGGGTCCAGGGTGCCGCCCTGGACGATCTTCTCCACCTGAACAATGACGATACCGCCGGAGTTCTTGGTGGCCTGGCACTGGGCGGTGACATCCAGAGGACCGATCTCGCGGTGGACGGTGCAGTTGCCGTATTCATCGGCGTAGGAGCCGCGGACCAGGCACACATTGATGGGGATGGGCTTGTAGAGCAGGCGCTCCTCACCGTCAATGTTCACCAGCTTCACCAGGTCTTCCTTGGTGCACTCGTTGAGCTTGCCGCCCTCGTGACGGGGGTCTACGAAGGTGTTCAGGCCAACGTGGGTGATGGTGCCGATGTTGTGGGCGGCGATGTCGCGGTACATGTGGGTGATGACGCCCTGAGGCAGGTTATAGGCCTCCAGCTTGTTGGCCAGAGCCAGCTCGCCCAGCTTAGCGGCGCGGTCCCAGTGACCGCCGACTACCCGCTTGCACATACCCTCGTGGCCGAAGTGGTCGCCGCCGGTGCCGTCCCGGTGGCCCTGACCAGCTGCAAAGAACAGAGTCAGGTCGCGGGGATGGCCGGTTTCCACAAAACGGTTTTCCAGAGCCTTGGTCAGCGCCTCGGGGCAGGCGCAGCTAACGAAGCCGCCGGTGGAGACGGTGTCACCGTCCTTGACCATCAGGGCCGCTTCCTCAGCGGTAATGACACGTACTTTTTTCATGCTGTAAATTCCTCTTTTGTCAGAAATTTTTTAAGCGATGGATACGGAGTCTAACTTACTTGTTCTGGAAGTGCTTTTCCTTGCGCTTTTCAACGAAGGCGCTCATGCCTTCCTTCTGGTCGGCGGTGGCGAAGCACATGGCGAACAGCTCGTTCTCCAGAGCGATGCCGTCGTCAATGTCCATCTGCATGCCGCGGTCGATGCAGGCCTTGGAATACTTCACGGCGATGGGAGCGTTGGCGGTGAAGGACTTGGCCATGGCGATGGCACCGGGGATCAGCTCCTCGGGAGCATACACGGCGTTGACCAGGCCGATCTTCTCAGCCTCAGCGGCGCCGATGACCTTGCCGGAGAAGATCAGCTCCTTGGCCTTGGCGATGCCCACGCGGCGGGGCAGGCGCTGAGTGCCGGAGAAGCCGGGGGTGATGCCCAGGCCAACCTCGGGCTGGCCGAACTTGGCGCCGCCCTTGCCCTCAGCGTTGGGGCCGGCGGCCAGAATGATGTCGCAGGACATGGCCAGCTCACAGCCGCCGCCCAGAGCGAAGCCGTTCACTGCGGCGATGGTGGGGATCTCCAGCTTCTCGATCCGGCGGAACAGGGCGCTGCCCCGCTGGCCCCACTTGCGGCCGCCGGCCACATCCAGGGGGAGCTGCTCGCCGATGTCGGCACCGGCCACAAAGGAACGGCCCTCGCCGGTGATGATGAGAGCGCCCAGCTCGGCGTCCTTCTCCACCTCGGTGATGGCCTGCTCCAGGTCGCCGATGACGGTGGAGTTCAGTGCGTTCAGCGCCTCGGGACGGTTGATGGTGAGAATGCCGATGTTTTCCTGCTTTTCATAACGAAGGGTCTGATACATAAGTAGATTCCTCCTCAAAAATAATATGTAAGCGTCTGTGCTGACGGAGATGTGGGTCCAGCTGCACCCGTCAGCCTATCCATGGTTGTACAGTGAGTAATGTAGCAATTTATGTGCCAAGATTGGCAAGCTGTTTTTCACAAAAATAGGGCTGACAACTGTGCGGGTTCGACAAAAAAACCGGGGTATTTCGGCGGTGTTTTCCTTTTTTCAGCGACCTCATTCGGGCACTATTCAAAAATGAATAGGCTGGATGCGCATATATCTTTCCCTGCGTAGGACATCCTTTCGGCAAGAACCACGAAAGCCGGCGGTTATTTTTTTACAAAAGATACAGAAGAAACTTGGCACTGGCTCTTTCTATTCGTTTTTGAATATGCTATAATCAAAAATGAATAGATCACACGCGGGAGGTACTCTCATGGCGCATACACCTGACCTTCCTCATTTCTTTGAGGAAAATATCAATCTGGAGGGACTTTTCGACATCCTCAGCCCCAAAAACAATCTGGTCCTGGCAGACGATATGATGCTCTCTGACGCAGACGGCATCATTCTCCGGGTCAGTGAGAACTATGAGCGGAACTTTGGCTTTACCCACGATTCCATCGTGGGCAAATCCGCCTTTGATCTGGAGGCGGACGGCACCTTTTCCCCCTGCATCACGGCGGAGGTCATCCGGCAGAAGAAAAAGATCACCGCCACCCAGACCATCAACCACACCCATAAAAATGTCATGACGGTGGGAATTCCGCTGTTTGACCAAAACGGTGTGCTGAAATATGCCGTGTGCTTCAACACGGTGTCCATGGAGCAAATCAACACCATTCAGCAGAACTACCGGCATTTACAGGACTCCCTGCAGCAGTATACGCAGGAGATCGCGGAACTGCGGCTCCGGGCCACCGCCACGGATCTGGTGGTGAAGAGCCCTGCCATGCAGCGGTTATGGACACTGATCCTGAATACCGCCAACACGAAGGCCAATATTCTCATCACCGGGGAGACCGGCGTGGGCAAAAGCGCAGTGGCCAAGGCCATCCACGCCATCAGCAACCGGGCCAACGGCCCCTTTATCGAGGTCAACTGCGCGGTGCTCCATGAAAACCTCATTGAATCCGAGCTGTTCGGCTATGAAAAGGGAGCCTTTACCGGCGCGGCCTCTGCCGGTAAGATTGGTAAGATCGAACTGGCCAACCACGGCACCCTGTTTCTGGATGAGATCGGAGAGCTGCCGCCTCATATTCAATCTAAGCTGCTGCAGCTCATTCAGGAAAAGACCATCGAGCGGGTGTCCGGCACCAAGCGCATTGAGTTGGATTTCCGTCTGTTGGTGGCCACTAACCGCAATCTGGAGGAGGAGGTGCAGCGGGGGCTGTTCCGTTCGGACCTTTTCTACCGGCTGAACGTCATCCGGGTCCACATTCCCCCTCTGCGGCAGCGCCCTGAGGATATCCTGCCTATGGCGCATCAGTTTTTGGAGCGGTTCTGCAAGGAATACGGCAAGCAGCTGGCGTTAAGTCCCCGGTTTGTGGCCTTTCTGGAGCAATATCCCTGGCCCGGCAATGTGCGTCAGCTGGAAAACCTGATGGAACGGCTGGTCATCACCGCCCAGAATCCGATTTTGGACATTACGGCCCTGCCGCTGGAATACAACAGCGGCGGCAGCGCACCGGACCTCCCCTCTCAGGAGGGGACTCTGGCGGAGCGGATGGATGCCTTCGAGGGACAGATCATCCGGGATTCCTACCGCCGCTGCGGCACCACGGTGGCTGTGGCGAAGGAACTGGGCATCTCTCAGGCCACCGCTGTCCGGAAAATCGCCAAATATGTGAAGGACCGGAAGGAATGAAGCTGTTATGAATCTCATTTCTTTAAAAACAGAACTGCGGCAGGAGCTGAAGCTGACGCCGCAGCTACTGCAATCCATGGAAGTCTTGCAGATGAATTCTCAGGAGTTGCTGGACTATCTGGGGAATCTCTCCGAGGAGAATCCCACCTTGGAACTTTCGGAGGCCTCGGAGCTTCGCTCTGCCTATGCGGAGCTGCAGCAGAAAGCCAGTTGGCTGGACGCGGGGACCTTTGGGACCTCCTTTGCCCATGAGGAGGATGCCCCACCGGAGCCGGGAGCGACTGATAAGGAGCTGGACAGCCTGTCTGCGTTTCTCTGCGATCAGTTGGAACGGAAACGACTGCCGAAGCCCATGCTGGCCCTGTGTAAATATATGGCGGAGCTGGTGGACGAGGACGGATATCTGACGCAGGAGGATCTGGACGGCCTGACAGAAATGAAGATCCCCCAGACGATGGTAGATCAGGCGCTGGATGCGATTCAGTCCTTGGAGCCTGCCGGTGTGGGTGCCCGGGATCTGTCGGAGTGTCTGGTGCTTCAGCTGAGCCGCCGGAAGGACAACGTTCCCTACGCTATGGACATTGCCGCACGGTTCCTCACGGAACTGAGCCGCAGCCACTATGGGCCCATCACCAAGGCCCTTGGGGCCAGTATCTCTGAAATTCAGGCGGCGGAGAAGGCCATCGCTGCCTTGGATCCTCACCCCGGTCAGGCGTTTCAGCCGGCAGAGCCGACCCTCTATGTCCGGCCGGATGTGTTCATTGTGGAGTTGGAAGGGGAATTGCAGGTGCTGCTGAACGAATACTATCTTCCAAAGGTCACTGTGAACCCTTATTACAGCAGTATGGCCAAGGAGAGTGACGATCCGGAGGCCCGCACTTATTTAAAGGAGAAGCTGCGGCAGACCAAATGGCTGCTGGACAGTCTGGAACGCCGGGGCAGCACCCTGCGCCGCTGCGCGCAGGCCATTCTGGACGCGCAGAGACCATTCTTTTCCGGGCAGACTGCGGAACTGTCACCCATGAAGCTGTCCTCCTTGGCGGAGACGCTGGACCTGCACCCTTCCACCGTTTCCCGTGCCGTGCGGGATAAATACCTGCAATGCCGTCAGGGAATCTATCCGCTGCGATACTTTTTCAGTCGGGCGGTGGGACAGCAAGGACTGTCCCGTCAGGCGGTGAAGCAGCGGATGCTGCTTCGCTTCAAGGATGAGGATTCCAGCCATCCTCTCAGCGATCAGACCCTTTGCGACCTGCTGGCGGCGGAGGGGGTTTTCCTGGCCCGCCGCACTGTGGCAAAATATCGGATCGAGCTGGGAATCGGTTCCTCTACGGCCCGCCGGGCCCGGAACCGTGGAAAATGAGGTATGATTGCTTTAAGATCAAAAGACGGAAGGCCCTGATTGGCGTCCGCTGACACCTATTTAATTTTAGAGGTATGCGTTGATTTGACGCATACCTCTGTTTTTTGCAATGACGGGCGTATAGCCGGCAAGACAGCCTATGGGACTGGGCACGTTTTATAAGAGCCGTGTAAAACGGAAATTGAAATGGATTTGCATTGCGTAAGGCGACGTAAAAATTTTGTAAAAACTAAAAACTTTTCTTGCAATCAAGGTTGTCAGTTTGTATAATAGGCGTATGAATAAAGGGGTGAGCTTTATGGACAATGACGGATTGACCCAATATATGCGAATCGCAATCTCTGTGGCTGAGCGGATCGCGGCGGGAGAACTGCGGGAAGGGGAAAAAATCTCCGGTCGGTCCAAGCTCTCATCGGAATACGAGGTGTCGCCGGAGACTGTCCGGCGGGCCATCCAGCTTCTCAGTGATATGCGGGTGGTGGCGGTGAAGGAGCAGAGCGGCGTATATGTGCTCTCTGCGGACAACGCCAAGCGCTATCTGCGAAACTTTGAGAACAGGGCAGATCTGATGAGCAAACGCCGGAAACTGCGGGAACTGATCGAGGAAAAGGAGGCGCTGAACCGCCGCATGGGGGAACTGTGCCAGAGTATTCTGGAGGATACCCTCTATCCTGTTCAACCGGCGGAGACGCTGCCTACGTTTAGCTGCCGGGTGCCGGATGGTTGGTACGGCATCGGAAAAAATTTGGGTGACCTGCGATTCTGGCAGGTGACCGGCGCTACGGTGGCCGCCATCCGCCGGGGCACCACGGATATTCTTTCCCCCGGCCCCTACGCGGAGCTGTACGCCGGGGATACCGTTATTTTTGTGGGCGAAAAGAAAGCGAAGGAGGCGGTGGAACGCTTCCTGAACACAGAGCAGGAAACCGGATCCGGCAAGGGTCCTTAATCGGAAAGGAGCAGCCTATGGTTCACAATCAACTTCACGCAATCGACCTCATCATCATCGCAGCCTACCTGATTTCCATGGTTTTGATCGGCGTGGTGGTGGTCAAGAAAGTTCAGAGCATGGACGACTACTATCTGGGCGGCCGGTCCTTCGGTCCACTGGTGCTGATGGCTACCGTGTGCGCCACCATCATTGGCGGCAGCGGCCTTATGGGCCGGGCGGGCGTGGCCTATTCCAGCGGCTTCAAGGCCATTATGACGGCACTGCCCTATCTTCTGGGTATGTTTATTTTCTCCGGCTTTGCCGGGCGGATCTCCGCAGTGGGCACTACGTTCCATGTGACCTCAATCCCGGACCTTTTTGAGCAGCGCTTCGGCAAGACCACCAAGGTGATTTTAGGCGGCCTGATCGCCTTTACCATGATGGGCACTGTGGCCTCGCAGGTGACGGCCACCGCCGCCATCATCAATATGCTGGGCAATGAGATCGGAATTTCCTACGAGATGGGCGCGCTCATCGCCTGTGTCGTGTTTATAGTCTATACGGCCACCTCCGGCCTGTTCGGCGTGATCTATACGGATGTATTTCAGTTTGTCATGCTGATTCTGTTTGTCTACATTCTGATTCCCTCGGCGTCTCTGGTCAAGCTGGGCGGCTTGTCCGCCTTTTTGGAGGGGCTTGCTCCGGAATTAGCAAAGCCCTATCTGGATGGCGGCATCGTGGGCGACATCATCACCTATTTCGTCTTTACTCTGGCGGGAGCGGAAATGTGGCAGCGGGCCTTCGCTGCCAAGAGCCAGAAGGCGGCCAAGGAGGGGCTGTTTCTGGGGACGCTGGCCTACGGCCTTACCATTCCGCTGGTGTGGTTCATGGGCGTGGTGGCACATCAGCTGGTGCCGGCGGAAAAGCTGGCCCAGTACGGCTCTACGGACGCGGTAGTCCCGGCTCTGGCCATTGAGATCCTGCCGGTGGGCCTGACGGGTCTGGCACTGGCGGGGATTCTGTCCGTTATCATGTCTACGGCGGACAGCTACCTGATCGTCTCCGTGCAGACCTGCGTCCACGATATTTATAAGGTCTTCAATCCCAATATTTCTGAGAAAAAGGAACTGCGGTTGACCCGCGTGTTCGCGGTGATCCTACCCTTGGGAGCGCTGGTGATCGCCCTGTACATCAAAAACGCTTACAGCATCCTGATGTTCGCGTGGAGCTTTTACGCGGCGGCGGCGGGACTGCCGGCATTTGCGGCGCTGTATTGGAAAAAGGCCACCAAGGCCGGCATCATCGCCGGTATGGTGGCGGGTTTCACGGTCTGTGTAGGCTGGAAACTGGCGGGGGTGCCCTTCGGCCTCGGGCCTACGGTCCCCGGCGCCATTGCCTGCGCTGCTGCATTGGTTGGAGTCAGTCTGTCTACCTATCGGAAGGCACCGACCCCCTTTCTGGACCCTTATCAGAACACGGCAGGCCGCTGAACGGTTGATGCCGGTATGAAAATCTGATACCATATTCTCCGGGGAAGATTCCCCGGAGAATTTTTTGCTTTTTACGCGACGGAACGCACGGATTTCTCGTCTATATGGGCAGAGAGACAAAAAGGAGGCACGGCTATGGACGATACGCAGATCATTGACCTCTACTGGGACCGGGATCAGGGAGCCATTACAGCTACCGCCGGGAAGTACGGCAGTTTTCTCCATGCACTGTCCTGGAATATCCTCCGCAGCCATCACGATGCGGAAGAGTGCGTCAACGATACTTATTTCCGGGCCTGGAACGCCATACCGCCGGAGCGACCAAGTGCACTGCGGGCATGGCTGGGGCGGATCACCCGGAACCTGTCGCTGGACCGCTGGAAGGCGGGGCGGACCCAAAGCCGGGGCGCGGGTATGGAGACGCTGCTGGGGGAACTGGACGAGTGCATCCCCGACCATCGGGGACCGGAGCAGGCGGCGGAGGAGCGGGTTTTGGCGGAATGTGTCAGCGCGTTTCTGCGGGGACAGACGGCGGATAACCGGTATATCTTCCTGCGGCGCTATTGGTACGGCGAGGATATCGCCGCCATCGCAAAGCGTCTGGATTGCGGCGAGAGCCGGGTAAAATCTGCCCTGTTCCGCACGAGAAAGGCCCTGCGGGCATTTTTGGAAAAGGAGGGGATCACGGTATGAAAGCAGAGCGATTGTTCCGGGCCATCGGTTTGGTGGATGAGGGTCTGATCGAGGCGGCCGCTGAGACCCCTGCGAAAAAGCGGCCCGTCTGGCGGCGGTATGCGGCTGCAGCGGCCTGCTTGATGGTGCTCTGCGGGGCGGGAGCCGCCTATCTGATCACCGGCGGATTTCGCGGCTATGGGGCCAGTGCGGGGGGCAGCGGGATCAACAACGCGGGCGGCGCTGCAGACGCCGTCACCTTTATGTCGTATGCCGGGCCGGTGCTGCCCCTGACCACAGCAGAAGAAACCCCCGGCGTGACGGCGGAACGCCACACGGATTGGGATTTTACCCCCCGGACAGACCCGGAGGGGTACGATTCTCAGTGGGGCGCGGCGATAACGGACGGTTATATCCTCGGCAATCCAACCGATACGGATGTGACGCTGACCCTGCTGTATCCCATTGTGGGCGGGATCAAGGATCTGCTTTCCATAGATCCCAGCGTGACGGTGAACGGAGAGAAAGCGGAGAAGGAGTTGGTCATCGGCGATTATGCGGGCGGCTTTGGCGGCGCCGGCGGCGGTGACACTTCTACCCTGAATCTGCGGTATCCCAGCCAATGGACGGATTATCAGACGCTTCTGGACGGCGGCGGTTACCGGGAAGCAGCCGCCGGGACGCATACACCGGCGGATATTCCGGTCACAGTCTACACCTTTACGGATTTTGAAGCGCCTACGGAACAGTATCAGGCGGCTACTCAGGCGGTGACGTTTACAGCGGATGAAGCCCGCACCACGGTGCTGTCCTACGGCTTTGAGGGGTACGGCTGGGATGAACGCACCGGAGAGGTCACTTACAGCTATTTTGTACCTGACGGGCAGCGGCGGAGTAAAACCGACAAGAAGCTGATCGTGATCGGGACGGACCTGACGGGCTACACATTACAAGGCTATCGGGACGGCGGCTGCGATCCCGGCGAGGAGATCGACGGTGTTTCCTGCACCGTTACCCGGAGTGCGACTACGCTTCATGAGGTGCTGCTGACCCTGTGCTGGGAGATCCTTGACACAATGGAAGAAAATCCTGACTATTACGGCTGGCTCAGCGAGGCGGCGGAGATTTTGAACCCGGAAACTTATTGCTTGCTGGCGGAGCGGGCGTTGGAGCAATACGGCCTGTTGTCGGATAAACCGGTGGACCGTTATGACAGCGGACGGCTGGATGAGCTGATGGACGAGGTGCTGTCTGTGGATCGGGTACTGTATCTGAAAACGGAGGTTACCGTTCCGACTGGCGGTACGGCGGAGGTGACGGCGCAGTATTGGAAGGCCCCCAGCTTCGACTTTGCCTGCTCCGGTTCGGACCGCCGGAACTTGCAGGGATATGATCTGATGACCACGCTGGATTCCACGCTGACCTTCACGGCTCAGACGGCCTCCGTTACCCATGCAGAAAACGTCCAAATCACAGGTCAGAACTTCGGCTTTGATCCGGAAAACGGCGTTACGGAGGTGACGCTGGACTTGAACCAGCCCCATTACTATTTGGAAATTCAACCGGTTCCCAAGGAGACAGATTGACAGACGGAATGAACAGGAGGCACAGCATTGACGCTGTGCCTCCTGCGTTCATCTGTTATTTTTCGTAGAATTTGATCAGAGCCTGAGTGCCCAGATCACCGCAGCCTCGGTCGATCAAGGATTGACAGTTGGAAAGCGCCTGCTGCAAAACATTCAGATCCAGCCCGGCGTTTTCTGCTTCCTCTTCCGCAAGACGCATATCTTTCACAAAGTGCTTCATGAAGAAGCCGGGGGCAAAGTCACCTGTCAGGATCTTCTTGCCCTGAAAGTCCAGCTGCTTGCTGCCAGCGGCTCCGGTGGATACGGCGCCCAGCAAAGTATTCCCGTCTAACCCCTCCGCCTTGGCATAGGCCAGGGCTTCACACACGCCGGAGAGCGCTCCGGCGATCATGATCTGATTGGCCATTTTGGCGTGTTGGCCGCAGCCTGCGGGACCGAAATAGGTGATGTTAGTGCCCATTGCCTGGAAAATGGGGAGGCAAGCGTCGAAATCTGCCTGATCGCCGCCTACCAGAATGGAAAGCGTTCCAGCACGGGCCCCGCTGTCACCGCCGGTGACGGGGGCGTCCAGCACTCGCAGTCTCCGGGCGGCGCCCTCTTGGTAGATCCGCTGGGCCAGGGTGGGGCTGGTGGTGGTCATGTCGATGAGCGTCATACCCTTGGCGGCGCTGTCCAGAATATTGCCGGGGGCAAAGTAGACCTCCTCCACATCCTTGGGGAAGCCCACCATGGTGATGACCACCTCGCTGGCCTTTACGCACTCCGCAATGCTGCCGTGGGGTACGGCACCCTCGGATACCACGTCTGCCACTTTTTCCGGGTGACGGGCATAAATGTGGACCTCGTAGCCCGCTTTCATCAGGTTCCGCACCATGGCTTTCCCCATGATGCCTACGCCGATCCAGCTGATCCTCTGCATATTGATCCCTCCTGTGTCATTTTTTTCAGCATGACACATTTAAAGAGGGGTGTCAAGAGAAACAACTGTCCTTGTTGTAAATACACATAAAATTGGTAGGAAAAGCGCGGAAAATTTGACATCTGAAATCTTGACGGATGAACTGCGCGGGGCTATAATCAGTCCATCAATTTCGGAGCGGGCCAACGCTCCGGCCATATTGAAAATGCGTGGATCGAGACAAGTACCGTGGCCAAACGGTCACAGCGAGCCGGGGACAGTGGGAGCCCGGTACAACGGGGCGGCGGGAATAACACTCAGGAGCAGCGATCTGAACGGCGGCAGCCCAGTAGGAGAGACGCGGCGTGCGGCGTTAAAGCACAGGGGTTTGTTGGAACCCCGCAAAGGGGCTGATTTTCGATCAGCAAGTTAGGTGGCACCACGGATGCGGCAGCGATTCGTCCTAAAATTTTAGGATCGTTCGCTGCTTTTATTTTTTCCGGAGGTGCTTTTTTATGTGCGCAATTATGGGATTTTCCACGAAGAAACTGGACAAGCATGAGATTTGGGAGTATTTCGACCGAACACTCTCCCGGGGACCCGATATGTCCAAGATCATGGACACCGGCTCTGGCTGGCTGTGTTTCCACCGGCTGGCCATCATGGGCCTGACCGAGGCCGGCATGCAGCCCTTTGAGCTGGACGGCGATATGGTGGTGTGCAACGGGGAGTTGTACGGCTTCCGTCCCCTGAAGCGGCAGCTGACGGAGAAGGGCTACGAATTCAAGAGCGGCAGCGACTGCGAGATCATTCTGCCGTTGTACCGGGAATACGGCCTTTCTATGTTTGCCAAGCTGGACGCGGAGTTTGCCATGATCATCTATGACCACAAGACGGATTCCCTCATCGCCGCCCGGGACCCCATCGGCATCCGGCCGCTGTTCTACGGCTATCTGGATGACGGTGGCATCGTGTTCGCCAGCGAGGCCAAGAACCTTATCGGCCTCTGCAAGGAGGTCTGTCCCTTCCCGCCGGGGCATTATTACGCAGACGGCAAGTTTGTCCGCTACGCCGACCTGACCACCGTTACGGAGTATTGCCATGACGATCTGGAGACTGTCTGCCGTACCATCCGCAACAAGCTGATCGCCGGTGTGGATAAGCGGTTGGACGCCGACGCCCCTTTGGGCTTCCTGCTCTCCGGCGGACTGGATTCCTCTCTGGTGTGCGCCATCAGCGCCCTGGTGCTGGGGAAGAAGATCCGTACTTTCGCCATCGGAATGGACAAGGATGCCATTGATCTGAAATACGCCAGAGAAGTGGCGGATTACATCGGCGCGGATCACACCGAGGTATATATGACCCGCCAGCAGGTGCTGGATACGCTGGAGGAGGTGATCTCCCTGCTGGGGACCTATGACATCACCACCATCCGGGCCAGCATGGGTATGTACCTCTGCTGCAAGGCCATCCACGAGCAGACCGACATCCGGGTGCTGCTGACCGGCGAGATCAGTGACGAGCTCTTCGGCTACAAGTACACCGACTTCGCCCCTTCCCCCGAAGCCTTCCAGCAGGAGGCGAAGAAGCGGGTGGATGAGCTGTATATGTACGATGTGCTCCGGGCGGACCGCTGCATCTCCGCCAACTCTCTGGAGGCTCGGGTGCCCTTCGGTGATCTGGATTTCGTGAAGTATGTCATGAGCATCGACCCGGCCATGAAGGTCAACACCTACGACATGGGCAAGTACCTTCTGCGCCACGCCTTTGAAAAGGACCACCTGCTGCCTGACGACATCCTCTGGCGCCAGAAGGCCGCCTTCTCCGACGCCGTGGGCCACTCCATGGTGGACGACCTGAAGGAGTACGCCGAGACCAAGTACACCGACGCCGAGTTTGAGGAAAAGCGGAAGAAATACGATTTTGCCCAGCCGTTCACCAAGGAATCCCTGCTGTACCGGGAGATCTTCGAGAAGTACTATCCCGGTCAGGCTCCTATGGTGAAGGACTTCTGGATGCCAAATAAGAGCTGGAAGGGCTGCGACGTCAACGATCCCTCTGCCCGCGTGCTGAGCAACTACGGCGAGAGCGGAACATAAAGAATCAAATCACCTCCGTCGTTTTCGGCGGAGGTGATTTTGATACACATATAAATTAAGGGGTACACTTCGGCCTTTTCAGTGCTTTCGGGCTTAGTCAGAGGGGGTGATCTGGGAGAGGTAGCGGTAAATGCTGGCGGTGGAACAGCCGAGGGCGGCCGCGGCGCTTTTAATGGCGCCCTTCAGCAGAAAAATGCCGGCGGATTCCAGAGAAGTGATGACCTGAAGCCGCTCGCTGTGGGTGAGGTGGCCGGGCGTGCCCCCCATCCGTTCCAACTCCCGGTTGATGGCGTCCAAAGCCACCGCATCTGCGGAGTTGCGGAATTTTTCCGGGGAGGATCGGGCGGACATGTCATCTTCACTCTCCGGCAGCGGCTGCGCCAGCACATCGGTTACGAACAGGTCCGGGTGGCACAGCTTCAGGATATGGTCGCTGATGGCCCGATAGCGGCTGTCGTCAAAGTTGATGCACAGCAGGCCGATGAGTTTGCCGCTGTCCTTGATGAAAAAGGTGCTGGATCGGAGGTCCTTACCGTTGACGTTGATGCTGTAATAGTGGAGATGATAGTCCGTATGCTCATAGCTCTTGTCCCGGAGACTACTCAGGGCCATATTGGTCAGAGGCGCGCCGACCTCCCGGCCGCTGATATAATTATTGGCGATGGCGATGATGGAACGGTCCTTCCGGGTCAGATCGTGGAGGGCCACTTCATAGTCGGGACCCAGCGCTTTCCCCAAAAATTCGGTTAGCTTGATGTAATGCTGAAGAATCAGGTTGGAAGAGGACGTCATAAGATTCCCTCGTTTCATTTTGCATATTTTCAGGCTATGAAAATATTATATATGAGAAAGTCATATTGTCAAAGTAAAAAATAATGAGAAAAAATTATTATCCGTCCATCGAGGAAACGTGCAAAATATATAAATTTAAACAGCTAAACAGCGTAAAAAATATTGAAGATATGCAAAAAAATCGCAATAAAAGTTGACGACCCTTAAAAAACATGATAAAATAATCGCACAACAGGAAAGGGGCGGAGACAGGATCCCTGCTTGGCGTTCTATTCAGGCAGCCTGAAACGAGCCGCTCCACGATTCTTTTGTATCGGATACTGTCCGCCAGGCGCAGAGCGGGAAATGGGAAGCCCGCTCTTCGACGACCGGGGTATCTCCAAAAAAACAGGCGAAAAACGCCAAATTGTGGAGGTAAACAAAATGGACAAGAATGCGAAGCACTATCCCCTGAACGTGACGATGCCTCAGCACTGCGCATATGTGGTGCGCGATCTTCCTCAGGCTACCGTTGAACAGCGCGAGCGCGCTCTGAATGCTACGCACTGGAATGAGTTTGCGTTCCCCTCCGGCATGCTGACTGTGGATATGCTGTCTGACTCCGGTACCACCGCTATGACCAACCAGCAGTGGGCGACCCTGTTCCTGGGTGACGAGGCCTACGGCCGCAACACCGGCTACTATGTGCTGCTGGATACCTTCCGCGACATTTTCGAGCGCGGCGGCGAGAAGAACTGGAAGAAGGTCATCGACCTGGTCCGCACCGATTGCCGTGACATCGAGAAGATGATGGACGAGGTCTATCTCTGCGAGTACGAGGGCGGCCTGTTCAACGGCGGCGCTGCTCAGATGGAGCGCCCCAATGCCTTCATCATTCAGCAGGGCCGTGCCGCTGAGTCCGTCCTGATGGAGATCGTGAAGAAGATCCTGGCCCAGCGTCATCCCGGCAAGGTCTTCACCATCCCCTCCAACGGCCACTTCGACACCACCGAGGGCAACATCAAGCAGATGGGCTCCATCCCCCGCAACCTGTACAACAAGGAGCTGCTGTATGAGATCCCCGAGGGCGGCTCTTACGAGAAGAACCCGTTCAAGGGCAACATGGACATCGAGAAGCTGGAGCAGCTGATCCAGGGCGTTGGTCCCGAGAACGTACCTCTGGTGTTCACCTGCATCACCAACAACCCCATCTGCGGTCAGCCCGTCTCCATGGCCAACATCCGGGAAATCAACCGCGTGGCGCATAAGTATGACATTCCTCTGGTGTTCGACGTTGCCCGCTGGGCCGAGAACTGCTACTTCATCAAGATGAACGAGGAAGGCTACGCCGACAAGTCCATCGCCGAGATCGCCAGCGAGATGTTCTCCTACTGCGACGCCTTCACCATGTCCGCCAAGAAGGACGGCCACGCCAACATGGGCGGTATGCTGGCCTTCCGCGACCGCGGCCTGTTCTGGCAGAAGTTCTCCGATTTCAACGAGGACGGTACCGTGAAGACCGACGTGGGCGTGCTCATCAAGGTCAAGCAGATCTCCTGCTACGGCAACGACTCCTACGGCGGCATGTCCGGCCGTGACATCATGGCTCTGGCCTGCGGCCTCTATGAGAGCTGCGACTTCGGCTACATGCATGACCGTGTGCAGCAGTGCGAGTACCTGGCACAGGGCTTCTACAAGGCCGGCGTCAAGGGCGTCGTTCTCCCCGCCGGCGGCCACGCTGTGTACATCAACATGGATGAGTTCTTCGACGGCAAGCGCGATCATACCACCTTCGCCGGCACTGGCTTCTCTCTGGAGCTGATCCGCCGCTACGGTATCCGCGTGTCCGAGCTGGGCGACTTCTCCATGGAATATGACCTGAAGACTCCCGAGCAGCAGGCTGAGCTGGCCAACGTGGTGCGTTTCGCCATCGACCGCAGCCGTCTGACCCAGGAGCACCTGGACTACGTCATCGCCGCTGTCAAGGCGCTGTATGAGGACCGCGAGTCCATCCCCAACATGCGGATCGTCTGGGGCCACAAGCTGCCCATGCGTCATTTCCACGCCTTCCTGGAGCCCTACGCCAACGAGGAGAAGTAAGACCTTCTTCATGCTATGGGATCTCCCCGGCTTCGGTACCGTGTAAGCCAAGCCGGGGAGCTATAAAAGAGCACAGCGGACGAGCTGTGTGAAAAATGATCAGGCATCTTTGTACAGTCTGCGCCGGTAACGCAGCGAATGACCGCCTGCCTGCCAAGACAAAAGCAAAGTGGCTGTCGAATCCACCCACCCCCGCGTACAACGCTATCTGTGTACTATATGGAGGTTATTTTATGTCAGGAAAAAATACTACTACACTTGCAAAGCAGGATGGGTTCAAATCTCAATGGGGCTTTATCATGGCTGCAGTCGGCTCCTGTGTCGGCATGGCAAACGTTTGGCGGTTTCCCATGCTGGTCTCCCGGTACGGCGGCCTGACGTTCCTGATCCCTTATTTCATCTTTGTATTTGTCATCAGCCAATCCGGCATGATGGAAGAATTCTCTCTGGGCCGCTGGGCAGGCTACGGACCGGTAGGCTCTTTCGGCAAAGCCATGGAAGATGGCGGTAAATCCAAGAAGGTCGGCGAACTCATTGGTGGTGTCCCTGTGTTTGCGTCCCTCTGCCTCGGCATCGGCTACTCCGTCATCATGGGCTGGGTATTCTACTATGCAAAAATGGCATTGACCGGCGAGCTGGTCGCTATGGGCAACGATATGAGTGTCATCGGCGGGACCTTTGGCGCTGTCGCACCGGAAGCAAGCAGCCTGCCGGAGGCCATTAAGATGACCTTTGAAACAGGCGGCGCCAACAATTTCTGGATCATTCTGGCGATTGCCGCGTCCTTCCTTATCATGATTTTAGGTGTTGCGGGCGGCATTGAGAAATCCTGCAAGGTCATGATCCCCGCCCTGTATGTACTGTTCATCGCACTGGCGATCATGATGCCCTTTGTGCCTGGCAGCAGCGAGGGCTATAAGTATATCTTCTCTTTGGATCCCAGAGGTCTGCTGGATGTGAACGTATGGGTGTTTGCCTTTGGTCAGTGCTTCTTCTCTCTGTCTGTGGCTGGTTCCGGTTCCGTTATTTATGGCTCCTATCTCGGCAAGGACGTCAAAATCCGCCAGTCCGCGATTCTCTGCGCACTGTTCGATACCTCTGCGGCACTACTGGCCATGTTCATCGTTATTCCCGCAATGGCCACCACCGGCGCCGACCTTGGCAACGGCGGCCCCGGCCTGATGTTCGTCTATCTGGTC
>OLJW01002077.1_pt1 | contig 19049 bp, 16 predicted proteins | sample 1603411 | NCBI WGS metagenome assembly OLJW01 (sample SAMN04168659, study PRJEB22393) | human gut metagenome | biome: human gut microbiome; feature: stool | host: Homo sapiens | collected 2014-05-12 | reverse complement strand
ATACAAAGTAAAAGCAGGTGACAAGGGGCCAGTAGACGGAAAGGATCAGGGATATCGTCTTGGCTGTGCTATTTGAGGAATGGGTGAAGTGTTCTTCCTTTTTTTCCGCCTTCCGTTTCTTTTCCTGCAGCAGAATTTTATAAATTTCTTCTTCGCCGCTGGAGGTTACAAAGAGATATACGGCGATGGCAATAAAGAGAAGCATGAAGAAAACCCCGATGGTCCCTCCGTTTTCCTCGCCCAGGAAGGTGGATTCACCAATCTGGGAAATGATAATCAGGATAAAGGGAGAAAGCACGCACAGCACAATGCCTATTGTTGTAATCACAGCATATTGGGGCTGGAAATCAGCCTGCATACTCATGATAAACGACTGGAGGGAAGGGCTTACTATCAGGTTGGAATGCTTCAGGAACTTGTACTGCTCCAGTCTGCTGCTTCCGTAAATAATCAGGCTCAGCCCGACGGCCAGGCCCAGAAACAGGGGAAACAGAGTCAGCAGCCCGTGAAGGCTGGAAAAATCACGAATAAATCCGGCGGCGGTGGGACTGTCAGGTGAAAATATGCCGCCGAGAAGTATCATAAAAGCAGGGCCGATAATGCAGAGGGCTATGCCGATGCCCATCATGCGGTGGTATTTTCTTGTATCGGAGATTACCTGCTCCACCTGATCCCTGGACAGGTAAATATCCCCGCTGTCATAGTCCGCAAAGCCTTCCGCCTGACGGCTGCCGGAGGCGTCTCCAGAATTTCCTGTTTCCCGGAAACCGCCGTTTACGTTGCCGGCGCCGTTCTCTGCGGCTGTGGAAAGCAGGCCCAGCTCATCAATAAGCTCATCAATATTCCCAAATTCGGAAATAACGATTCCTATGGCTTCATTTTCCGATTTGCCTTCCATCTTCAATTCTTCGTATTTATCTTCCATTGTCCGGAGCATATCGTTCTCCAGTTTGATTATTTCAGGAGTACGGGGTAATCTGCTAAACATATTTTCCAGATAAATTCTAATCGTTTCCATAGGGTTCCTTTCTTTACAGACGTATGAACTGTTCAACAACTTCCTTGGTTACTTTCCACTCTTCGCACTTTTCCGCATAATAACGCCGGCCGGTTTCCGTAATGCGGTAGTAGGTACGGCGCTTTCCGTTTGTCTCATCCCCGGAAAAGGATTCAATATAACCGTTTTTCTCAAGCCTTGTGAAGGCGGAGTACAGCGTCGTCTCTTTAATAATGTATTTTCCATCGGACTGCTCCCTGATATGCTTTGAAATCTCGTAGCCGTAAGAGGGGCCGTCCAGCAGAAAGAAAAGAATGAAGGTATCATTGTAGCCGCGGATGACATCACTGCTTATCAACTCATCAGCTCCTTTTAACTTCCGAAGGCGGCGGAAACAACCTGCCAGGCCAGGGGAACTTTTTATTCTACTTCATCTGTCGTACTATGTCTGTCGTAGTAATTACAGTATAGCAGGTAATCTGTGGATGTCAATGCTATTTTGTAATAAAAAAACCGGAAGACTGCAAAAGCGGCAGCTTCCGGGGGAATGCTTGAGTATGCGGTTATGCTTCGGCGGCTTATATCGGGGTTAATTGCCCCGCCGTTTGCGCCGTCCTGGTTTTGATGCCTTTCCGGCAGGGGGAATTGAAGCTTTTGAGCGCTGTCCTGCGTTGGAAGGGCCGGGAACCGTGCGTCGCACTGCATTGGAGGGCATGGATTTCATGCTGCGCTGCCTGCGACCGGCCGGCTGTTTTTTGTGCTTTGCAAGCAGTATGACAAGAAGGAGGGAAAGCACATTGGACAGCGCAAGCCGGAATATCTGAAGCTCATCTGTCCCTGTAGCTGTGACTACATGCAGGAAGCTGCCGATAACATTACTAAAAAAATGTTGGAAGATACCTGTCCAGAGAGTACCGGTGAGCGTGACGCACAGGCCCCATGCAAAGCCCGAGATACCGGCGGTGAGGAGATAGCCGGCGCCGAAAAGCAGCGCAGAGGGAATTGTCAGGCTGCCCTGCCTGTACCATACAACAACCGTAATCAGATGCCAGATGCTAAAAAGCAGCGCCTGGAGCAGGTTGGCATATTTTGCGGAAAGGGCGCGGCGGCCCAGCTTGTAAAAAAGCCCTCTGAAAAGGCCTTCCTCCGCCAGTACATTTATGATATTTCCGGCAATGCAGATAAGGATCGCTGAGACGGTAAGTTTGGTGGCTGTCCGGTTGGTCAGGGAAAAACTGGTGAGGTAAAAACCAGGCCTGGGAGATTTGCCAAGGATAAGAAGTAGGATGAATTCCACCAGGTATGAGGCCGTGAAGGTAATAATACCGATGGAAAAACCCAGAATCATACCTTTGGTAATACCGCTGCGGCGCAGGCCGATGCTTCTCCAGGTGAGTTTCCGGTCTTCCAGACACAGATAAATCATGAGGAGGGCAAAAAGCTTGCAGAATATATTTTCCGCCAGGAAGGTTTCGTCCGTTTTCAGGACGAGAAATTCGAAATCCATGGCGGCAGAGCACAAAATAAAAACAAACAGAATGTAAAGCAGCGTATTTTTTTGCTTTTTTGTAAGCATTAAGGCTCCTGTTCCGACACTTCCGGCAGGTTTTATCTGATGATAAACGCCTGCGAGCATATCTTCTGTAATAAGCGTCACTTTACTGCACATTTTCACTCCTTCCATGAGGAAAAGGAGGAACGCAGCAGTTTCCTTTGGAGAAAAGTGGCTCAAGGGCCGCTTTTCTCTTATTGTAAAGGGCAGTGGGGGAAAAATCAAGAGAAGATGCTGGCAGGCGTCGGTTGTTACGGACGTTCAGGCAGATTGGCGTGCAGAATTTCAAGTACCTTATCCATACATGAGGCGGCCTCCCTTATTTTTGCGGCAATTTTGCCGCGCCTGGTTTTGTCCTGGAGGTTGGGGAGAGTGACATTAAAGCCTCCGCCCAGGGCTTCCAAATCATTTCCGTTGTCGTTATTCCAGATTTCCGCCGTGCGCCTGTACTGTCTGCCGATATCCTCGAGGAAGGCAAAATCAGGATTCAGTTCCCGCGCTCTGTCGAGAAAGGTAAAAACACAGCTGCCATTAGTCGCCATGTTGCAGATATTGCTGATATGGGAATCCCAGCCGTCCTCAAAGCTTTCAAGGCTCATAGCGTCGAATTTTCCGCTTTCTATGCTCTCAGCCCAGGCGCGGAAGGCTTCCGGGCCAAAACAGAACCTGTCCGTTTTTACGGTGAGCAGCCGGGGCATATCGATAATAATGTTCCGGTAGACCTGCGTCAAATCCACTGTGCGCTTCTTTTCACCGATAAACAGCCAGCCCTGGCCGGCATAGGTCGCTGTCTGTTGTTCATCGATTGCCTGTTGTGCGGGAATCCGTTCAGGCTCCGTTTTATCACCCGACAAATAAAGCAGGGTTCTGCCGTATTCCTCATAACCTGCATAAATACCCCAGGGAGCGTCCCCGACAAAACGGGTGACGGCAATGACGGGCACGCCTTTGTCAATATAGGCCATAAGCGTCTGCAGATACATTTCCCTGTTGGAACAAAGCTGTTCCAGGCTTACAAAGGTGGAGGCATAGCCGCACTTTTCAAAAATTCCCTGAAAATAGCTGCCGCCCATGCTGTTGAACATACAGGAGGATACGGCCTCTCCCATATATTTTTCATAAGAATATACCTGTGCAAGAATATCGCCGGTCAGACCTGCGAAAAACCAGTAGCCAAAGTCAGGCTCCGCGGTATATTCGCCAAGCGATTCCATAACGTACCGGGCGCAGCCGCTGAACCAGTAATTTTCTCCGAATTCGCTGGTGATAAGCCGGTGGATATTGGGTATGATATTATTGCTTTGTCTGGTAACCATGGTTAATGCCCCTTTCTGTATCCTGATTTTTGGAAGCTGTGCCAGCTGCGAAATGCGTATGGCGCGGTAATATTTTTTAATGGAGCTGTCGGAGCCAAGAATAATCGGCCGGGGTTGTTCCTGGTACATATTAACGGACATATACGGGAAATTCCTGCCGCAGTAGCGGATTTCTTCGTTGATAATGACCGCAAAATGATTCTGGCCCACAATCCAGGTCAGGTGATTATACACCTCAGGCAGGATTGCGCCCCGTCCGGGAAAGCTGTAATAGTCGCCAAATACCGGCTGGTGGAAGCAAATGGCCTTCCGGGAAAGCCTTTCGTCGGTATGGTTGTACATATTGATACCGAACAGAAAATTCAGATCGTCGCCATGATGGAAACGGATGCTTTCTTCTTTTTTGCCATGGCCCCATCCCCCGCTTTCTTCGCCAATACGGAAATCAATATCGACGCGGAAAGGAAGCCGGACTTCCACATTGGTGGACAGCACCCGGGTGCTGATCCAGGAAATATACTCCGCTTCCCCCTGTTCAGTGACGCGGTAATGCGGATGGTTGATGGGTATCAGCTGATCCATGGGGACATCCTTCGACCAAAGCACGGGATTGGCCCGTTCGATTTCCTCAGGCGTAATGGAATCCGGCGGTATTTCCTCCGGGGCTTTGAACAGTTTGGGATCCGGCAGGCGCTTTTTCACCGGCACCAGCAGGGAGACAAGCTCGCGGCGGCTGTCCGGCGATATCAGATCCTCCAGAAGGGGTTCCTGCCGCAGGCGGCCGCCATGGGTATAGTCTATTTCGTAATAGGGATTGTTATCAAAGGCTGACAGGAGGCTGCAAAAGCCGGCGTTCATATCCTCATCCAGATACAGATCGGCCGCCGCAAACAGGCCGCCTTCCCAATAGTAATCCAGATAGGGGCTGCTGTTTTGGAAGTCCTTTGCAAGCTTTAGAAGAATGATATCACCGGCCTCCGTCCGGGTATCAAAGCGTTCATGTGCGCCCGGCCTGCCTGAGGGGATTCCATGCATCTGCACCCAGCGGGAGAAGCCTTCAACATCGGAGATCTGGCTGTTTTCCTTAAGACAGGAGGAAAGAATCCGCATGGGGGGCAGCTGCACAAGGGAAGGCTGCACAGGCTTTGTCAGACGGTCCGATATTGAGGCAAGCTCTTTATAGCTTCCGGTCCTGTTATTTTCCAGGGAATCCAACTGTTTTTCCATACTTTCATATAAAAGCGGCAACGCTGAAATTTTAGTGATTCCGTTCCGCGTCATTGTCGCAAGGAAATCGTTAACGATGCGGCGTAGGTCGGTTAAGGCGTTTACCTCCTCGTCTATGGCGCGGATGCGGCTGACAAAGGTCTCCACAACGACGCTCATATCCTCGCTTTCGTAGATACGGAGAATATCTTTGACGGGAATCTGCATTTTGCGCAGTACAAGGATCTGCCTGAGACGCTCGATGTTTGCGGCATCATAGTACCTGTACTTCCCCGAATCCGGCCGGACGCTGCGGATCAGTCCCGCCTGCTCATAGTAACGCAGGCTGCGGGATGTGATGCCAAGCATACCGGTCAGCTCGGTTATTTTCACCAGCTCCATAAATTCTGCTCCTCTCGTTTTGTATATGTCCAGAATAGCACTTGACCTTGCGTCAATGTCAAGATGAAATACAGGGCCGCTTGCAAGGTTTTCCGGCGGTCTTCAAATGATAGCTGTTAAAATCCGGTTAACACTTGCCTCGTCACCGGAGACTGTCAGGAAAATGACTGGAATACCAAGGGCTTTCTTCCAGCAGCCCGCATTTGCGGGTATACATTGTGCAATCCGCAAAAGATGTAATAAAAATATATTATGCTCGTAGGGAAGGGGAAAGAAAAGCATTCTGTGATATAATGGAAAACGGGAGGAGAGGGTTATGGACAAAAAATTTCTGGTTATCGGATGCTGCGGGGCCGGGAAGAGTACTCTGGCAAAGAAGATGCAGGAACGGACGGGTTTGCCGCTAATTCATCTGGAACATGAATATTACCGGCCGGGGTGGGTGAAACCAGAATTAAAAGAGTTTAAGGAACAGAGGGAAAAATGATGGAGAAGGAAAAGATTCTGGAAATATTGAATGAGCACTATCCCGTGTATTTTGACAGTCTGGAGTTTGTACGGGACAGCGGCAGTATGGCTTATGCTGTATTTTCCGGCAGGGATAAGTATTTCCTGCGGATTACGAAACCAGCGTTTTTTGATACGGTGCATAAATCACTGGAGATTCATGTATTTCTGATGAAACAGGGATTTTCCGTGCCGCCGGTTATTTTTACCCGGGATGGTTCACCTTGTGTCCATACGAGTGAAGAAGACGGAGAACATCTTTATATTCTGTATGAGTTCATAGAAGGCAAAGAAGTGGATCCGGAACAGGATGCGGAGGCAATTGGTGCTTTGCTGGGGAAATTTCACAGCGCGATGAAGGCGTATCCCGGCACGCTTGTGAAGCGGGATAAATACTTTTATATCGGCAGGTACATAGATATTCTGCGGGAAAAGAAGTATCCCAGGGCTGAAGAGTTCGCTGCATACGGCGAGGCTTTATGGGAAAAGATCAGGGGTCTGCCGACGGGGTACTGTCATGGGGATATGTACCGGGGGAATATCCATAAGGCGGGCGACGGGAGACTTTACATATTGGATTTTGATACCTCCTGTGAAGGTTTTCCCATGTATGCTCCGGTATTAATCTGTAATATGACCGATTATTTTGAGTTTCAGGAGAACGGCTATGAGAAATCCCGTGAGGTGTTTGCCCGCTTCCTGCCTGCGTATTTAAAATATAGTGACCTTATGCCGGAGGAGGAGGCAGCATTTTATGATCTGATCGCACTTTACCATTTTGCCCTGCAGGCCACGATTGTTGAGGTATTCGGCATGGACTGTGTGGATGATGAATTTTTCGACTGCCAGTTGGAGTGGCTGTATAAATGGCGGGAGCAATGTGAGAAATATAAATGGAACTGATATAAAAGGGAACCTGCGGCGGAAAGGCCGGGGTTCCCTTTTGACAGCCCGTAAACTTAAGCGGAGAGGTTTACTCCATGTAGCCGCCCTTCATAGGTGAAACCGCATGTTCGGAGTAAATTTTCAGCACTCCTTTTTTATATTTCGGCTCCCTGGGCTTCAGGTTAGCTCTTCGTTCTTCCAGAATTTTATCTATTTCCTCTGGAGGAAGCTCCCGGCCCTTGACGCCGATGATCTCCAGCACACGGGCCGGAATGTCAATACGGATCAGGTCATCCTCTTCCACAAGGGCAATCGGGCCGCCGTCAGCGGCTTCCGGAGAAACATGGCCGATGGCAGGGCCTTTGGAGGCGCCTGAAAATCTGCCGTCTGTAATCAGCGCAATGGATCTGCCAAGCTCCGGATCGGAAGAAATAGCTTCCGTAGTATAGAACATTTCCGGCATCCCCGATCCCTTCGGGCCTTCGTAACGGATAAAAACCGCATCTCCGGGGCGGATTTTCCGGGATAAAACAGCGGCGATGGCATCCTCCTCACAGTCAAAGGGGCGGGCTTTAAGAACTGCCTGAAACATTTCGGCAGGTACGGCGGAGTGTTTTACAACAGAGCCTTCCGGGGCGAGGTTGCCGCGGAGAATGGCAACGGTTCCGTCCGAACCGATGGGATTATCAAAAGGGCGTATGACGTCCGTACGCTTCAGCCCCCATTTTTCCAGGGATACGCTGCATTTTTCATAGAAACCGTTCTGCTTCAGCTCCTCCAGGTTTTCTCCCAGAGTTTTTCCCGTGACCGTCATGACATCCAGATGGAGCATGGACTTGATTTCCTCCATGACGGCAGGGACGCCGCCTGCATAATAGAAAAACTGTGCGGGCCATTTGCCTGCGGGGCGGATATCCAGGAGATAGTGGGCGCCGCGGTGCATCCGGTCAAAGGTGTCCGCATCGATTTCCAGGCCGAGCTCATGGGCCATTGCCGGGATGTGCAGCAGGGAATTGGTGGAGCCGGAAATAGCCGCGTGAACCATGATCGCGTTTTCAAAGGCTTCCATTGTTACGATATCACTTACCTTCAGCCCTGCTTTAACCAGTTCCATTACCTGTCTGCCTGCTTTATAGGCCATCTCCTTCAGCTCCGGGCAGGTGGCGGGCATCAGCGCTGAACCGGGAAGCATTAGTCCCAGCGCTTCCGCCATAATCTGCATGGTGGAAGCGGTTCCCATAAAGGAGCATGCGCCGCAGGAGGGGCATGCATTCTGTTTATAATAGGTAAGCTTTTCTTCGGTAATTTCGCCGCGCTGGCACATTGCGGAATAAGCGCCGATTTGTTCCAGAGTCAGCAGGTCGGGTCCGGCTTCCATGACACCCCCCGTAATGACGATGGAGGGCATATTAAGCCTTGCCAGCCCCATCAGACAGGCCGGAACGGATTTATCACAGCTGGCGATGAATACACCGCCGTCAAAACCAGTAGAATTGCCATGTATTTCAATCATATTGGCAATCATATCCCGATGGGCGAGGGAATAGTTAATTCCGTCATGCCCCTGGGCGATTCCGTCACAGATATCCGTCGTAAAATAACGCGCGCCCCTGCCGCCCGAATCCCGGATCCCTTTCATGGCTTCTTCCACAAAAAGATTCAGGTGCGCGCTTCCCGGATGGCTGTCCCCGAAGGTGCTTTCCACAAGAATCTGCGGCTTATCAAGATCCTCAACCGTCCAACCCATGCCGATTTTCAGTGGATCGTTTTCCGGGGCCAGTGCCCTGACCCGCTGACTATTCAATTCCATTTGTCAATCCCTCCATGTTTTGCGGAGCAAAATGCGAGCCCTCTGGCGAGCAGAGGGATTTTCCTCCATGTTTTGCGGAGCAAAATATAAATCATCAGATGTTTCGTTGCTTTTATCCTAGCATTCCCTAATTCTCTTAGCAAGTTGTCAGATGTGTATTCTACTTTTTGCTGGAATTATTATTATTTATTTGGACAGGTTCCATAAAAATTCGTTTAATTACCTGCTCGTTTGCTGATTTTCCAGATTTTTGTGATGATGACAGGAAGCAAATCATCAGATGTCTTTTGCTTTATCCCTATGGTTTGGGTGAGCAAGGGTAGGAGCTTCCTGTTCTTTTATCAATTGCTTTATCATATCCCGGTTATAGATCATATGCATCAGCATCGCTGTTTTGGCGCCGATGGAATCATGTTCTGCAATGGCATCCGTAATGGCGCGGTGGGTCTGGATGGTTTCTTTGGTTAGCCGGCGGTGGGTTACATTGACAAACATCAGGACGGCAGTATCAATGATGGGAATGAGCTGCTTTACCACGATATTGCCGGAACATTCTGCAATGCAGGTATGAAAAGCAATATCCTCGTCAATGTAGCTTTCTTCCCTGGCAATTCGTTTTTCGATAAGGCGGCACAGGCTGTCCAGCTTTTCTACGTCTGCGGGACGGGCTTTAAGGGCGGCCATTTCTGCAATTCCCGGTTCCAGTATAATCCGTACATCAGCCAAATCAAGGGCGAGTGCCATTTTATCCTCTGCTTTTCTCAGTCCCAGCGGATCCAGGTCCGCGGGAGTGGTTGAAACTACATAGGTTCCCGAACCTCTTCTCACTTCCAGAATACCACGGGAAGCAAGCAGCTTCACCGCCTCCCGGACAGTGCTTCGTCCCACACCGAATTTCCGGCCCAGTTCAAATTCATTGGGAAGGCGCGCACCGACAGACAGAGGGGTGTTTAGTATAAACTGATAGATTTGTTCCTGAACCTGCTCCGCAAGCAGGGCATGTTTCAGGTTGGAAAAACCATCCATATTTTTTCTCCATAAGAAGGGAAGCGGTCAGATGCCGCCGCCAGCTATCCGCTGTGCGGCAAAACCTCCAAGTTGCGTCCTGCCGGCATTCCCGTTATAATAAATTGTATAGCAGCCATTTTGCAGCAACGGGAGCTTCGGGAGATTCTGAAGCCCATTATTTCATGATAACACAGATGAAGAAAACAGTCAGCAGGGGGAAAACACCGATGACAAAAAAAGAGAAGCTACTGCATATATTGGAGACTCTGGATAAGATTTATGGTACTACAAAAGACGGGTTTTATCATAATCAGGACTGGCAGCTGCTGACAGCGATAATGCTCAGTGCCCAGAGCACGGACAAACAGGTGGATGAGGCCCTTCCCGGCCTGTTTGGAAGATTTCGGACGGCGGAGGAAGTGGCACAGGCCCCGGTGGAAGAGATAGAGGAATATATCCGGTCAGTGGGGCTTTATAAAAATAAGGCGAAAAACATGAAAAAATGTTGTGAACAGCTTGTAAAAGATTATGGCGGGAAAGTCCCGGATAAGCTGGAAGAAGTGCTGAAGCTGGCCGGTGTGGGAAGAAAGACGGCCACTCTTTTTCTGGCGGACGCTTATGGGATTCCCGGGGTTACAGTGGATACCCATGTATTTCGGATTTCCCACAGGCTGGGCTGGGCAAAAGGGAAAAACCCCCAGCAGACGGAACAGGAATTGATGAAGGTTCTGCCCAGGGATCACTGGAACCGGATTAATTTTCAGCTGATTTATCTGGGACGGGAGATCTGTACAGCGCGTAAAGCCAAATGTACACAATGTCCGCTTCAGGAATGGTGCGAGAAAAATTTGTGATAAAATAGATGAACTGGTAAAGTGGGTTAATGATCAGAGGAAAAAGTGATGATTGAATTAACAGGTTTCCTGCAGAATGTTTTTGCAGCTCTTGCGGAAAAGACCGGGGTAGACGGAACTGCTTTTATTCCAGCGCCTGCTGAGGCATGAGATGATTCATTTGAAGCATGAAAAAGGACGAACTAAAATTCTGAAAGTAAGCGTTTGTAATATTCCTGAATTACTTTCTTATGGTCAGCGTCGTAGATGCGCTGATCTGCTGAATAATTATTATAAATTCATATATTCTTATAGGAAAAAGACGTTGACTGATAAACGGCCAGCGTCTTTTTCCTGCAATTTTCCAGGGTAATATAAATAAACAACCCCTTATGTATTCCCGGAAGCTGCCAGCTGGGACAGGATTTCCCGCACATCGTCACCCATTTTTATAAGGGCGGCCATATCGGGAATTTCAATTCCATGGACAAGGACATTCCGGGCGTTCCGCAACGCAACCACCCGGTCCAGGTTTTCCTTGGAAAGTACCTTCATCCGTTTCAGGCTGTTCACATTAAAGGTGCCTTTTGCCTTGGGATTGCTTTTCAGGGTCAGCCTGCCGAGAATGGTTTCCAGGCTAATCCAGGGCTTCATAAAGTATTCCATGGCCTGGTACTGTTCTTTGCTCAGCTTTTCTCCGGGAGCGCGAAGCTCCCTGTAAAGATGATAGCGTTTTTCATTGCCGCAGATGATCTAGTCGGAGAGCTGTTCTGAGATGGTCCGCTTATCGTTGACAAGCTTTGTGGACTTCAGAATCGGTTCAAGCTCTTTGGCGTTGGCTATTTTCAGCCGTCCCATCAGACGCAGGAGCAGTTCTACATTTCCCATGCGCGGTTCGATATCCATCCGCTTATACCGGGTGCTCAGATAATTGTAAAGATAAGCCGCCAGATCATATTGGTTGTTAAAGGATGTATTTTTACTCTGGATCCGCTCGTTTCCTGCGGCCTGCAGCCGTTCCAAAGCTATCTCGCCGCTGAGGACAAGACCGTTCAGTTCGTCAAGGATGGCTAGCTCTTCATCGGAAAGGGTGCCCTGAAGCGGCTTGTAAACCAAATCATGCTCCACCTCCGACCAGGCATGCATCAGAACGGACGCCACCTGGATTTCCAGGCGCACAGGGGCATATTTTATCCGGCTTTTATCCAGGGAATCTTCCTTCATGGAAGCCCGGTAATGGGTAGCCCAGTAGCCGGAAAAACGTTTGTTGTAGGAAGGCTGTTTCGACTGCACCGGGAATTTCTTGGTTTCAGCCACCGTAAACAGGTTGTTGATGACCCGATCCGCTTTGGCACGGTCGCCGGGGAAATAGAGGGACACGCGTACGCCGGAAAGGTCGGCGATATCCGCATAGATTTCGCTCATGTTTTTATAGGGAGTTTCCCGTTTTTCATTCCGCTGCGTCACCTTGATTTTGAGCCGGCTGGGGCTCTTGGCGCGCGAGGTTACCATGGCGCGGATACCGGAGGAGCGCAGGGCATCCTCCAGCATTTCGGCGGCAATGCGTCCTGCTGTTTCGTAAAAGTTTATTTTCTTCTTGTAATTTTCTATAAATTGATTTATCAGATCCATATTGATTGCCTCTTAATTGTGTCTTACGGTCGCAGCCAATCCTCATTGGGCAGGGACTGGCCGCCATCGGAATATATGATCGTATTTGTTTTATATTCAAAAATCAAATCGTCATAGTCAGTGGAATATAAAAACCTTGTTTCATTCAAATCCTCATAAATATCCAGATAAATGCCTTCCTCCACAGAGGTCTCATCCGGGCCGACGCTGATGTCGGTGAGATCGCAGGGAAGGGTAAGGAATTCTTGCCCGGCACTGTTGCTCATATGGACAGAACCCTGGATTTCAACGATAGTTCTGTCTGCGCTGTTGTTGGTAACTTCAAAAATAAAGTAGCAGCGGGGAAGGGTCACATCCGGGGCAGCGCCTTTTTCCACGTTGATTTTATCCGTTATAGTAACCTCTGCGGGCTTCTTGCTTTTGGCCGCCTGCTTTTCCTTTTCTTCCCGGATGCTGCGGAACTGTTCCAGCACATTCTGAAGGATGGAATCCGGCTTTTTGCTTTCTTCCAGGCGGGAGCTTATAACGGCCGGATTTTCAGTAATCCCCACATTTACAGCGCCGTGCCTGCCCGGCCCTCCGCCGGACTGCAGCAACAAAATAAGCAGAACTATATTTACAGTCGCCAGGATGCCAATGGCAACAGCGCATATTATTATTATTTTCCTTTTGGATTTGGAATCCTTTTTTTCAGTAATCATCATAACTATCCCCCATATCAATTTGTTTTTATTATAATGGAGTACGGGCAAATATACAATCAAAAACGAACAGCAGCCTGAGCGGTGCCTATACAGAAATAAATAGCCTGATCTTCAGAGAATCTTAATGGGAAGTGAAGAAAGTTTTATAATTAACAGGTTATGATGGAAGCAGATAAAAGAAAACTGTCTGAAAGGGGAGGATGAGGGAATGTTATTTATCCTGAATTTGGCAATAGGGGCCGGCAGCGGACTGGCGCTTTCCATTCCTTTTCTGGGATGGCTGGAGGGCACGGTGCATAAAAGGATGCGCAACACGGCGCAAAAGGGTATGGCACAGTGCAGTACGGCTCAGGGGAAAGGAAAGTGTGAAATAAGCGGATGGCATACGGCGGGTGTCTTTCTGTTTGCATTTTTGCTGGCTGGTATTCTGACGCTGACAGGGGTGCCGGCGTTTCAGGAATTTCATTTTGACGCTAATATCAATATGATTCCTATGGTGGAATTTTTCAGTAATTCCAGACAATATTTTGAAAACACGCTGCTGTTTATGCCCCTGGGTTTTCTTGTCCCCCTGCTTTGGCGGCGGGAACAGATGGTGGAAAAGACGGTGAGCATCGGCTTCCTCTTTTCTCTGTTTATTGAGGCTGCGCAGTTATTCTCCTTCCGGGCTACAGATATTGATGATCTGCTTATGAATACTATGGGCACATGGCTGGGATATCTGCTGTTTCTGGCAATAAACCGTATTTTTCCCAGGACGTGCGGCAGGTTCGGCGTGGGAGAAAAGCCGGAGCCCGGAAGTCTGTGGGCAGTGGAGGAGACAGGCAGTCAGGAGGCGAAAGCGGAGGGAAATGTGCAAGGAAATGCGGAGGATGCCTGTATGAAGGCACAGACTGTGAATGAGGAATGCTGCGGAAGTAAAAGCTGTGGGAATAAAGGCTGCGGAAATGAAAGCTCCGGCGCGGAAAGTCCCGTCTGCCGATACGAGATGGAGCTTTCCTTTGCCATTGTCATTCTTATTATGATGACCCTGCAGCCGTTGCTTGGCAGTGTTCTCTGGAACCTTTGGTATGACCTCCGGTAAATCAGGTAGGATATCCGGAGGGGAACCTCCGCCGGAATAACCGGCAGAAGTCAGAATACCCTTGTCGTCCATTTGGTGCAGTCCCAGACATCGGTTGCCAGCCCGTCATAAAATTCAGGTTCGTGACAAACCATGAGAATGCTTCCCCTGTACTCCTGAAGCGCGCGCTTCAGTTCGGCCTTTGCATCCACGTCCAGATGGTTGGTAGGCTCGTCCAGAAGCAGGATGTTGGTTTCCTTATTGATGAGCTTGCACAGACGTACCTTTGCCTGCTCGCCGCCGCTTAAGACCTTTACCATGCTTTCGATATGTTTTGTGGTCAGCCCGCATTTCGCCAGGGCGGAGCGGACCTCATATTGGGTGAACCCGGGGAATTCCTGCCAGATTTCCTCAATGCAGCTGGTGGATATATCCGGCGGCATCTCCTGTTCAAAATAGCCTATGCTCAGATAATCCCCTTGCTCCACGGCACCGGAAAGAGGCGGGATCAGGCCGAGTATACTTTTTAAAAGCGTGGTTTTACCTATGCCGTTGGAACCGATGAGGGCGATTTTCTGACCCCGTTCCATGGACAGGTTCAGCGGCGTGGAAAGCGGCTCGTCATAACCGATCACCAGATCCTGCGTGGTAAAAATGTAACGGCCGGGGGTACGGGCCTCTTTAAAATGAAATTCCGGCTTAGGCTTTTCGCCGGCAAGCTCAATCACATCCATTTTATCCAGTTTTTTCTGACGGGACATGGCCATGTTCCTGGTGGCGACCCGTGCTTTGTTTCTGGCTACAAAATCCTTGAGATCCGCAATTTCCTTCTGCTGCTTGTTGTAAGCGGCCTCCAGCTGCGACTTTTTCATGGCATAGACTTCCTGGAACTTGTCATAATCCCCCACATAGCGTGTCAGGGCCTGGTTATCCATGTGGTAAATCAGGTTGATAACGCTGTTTAAGAAAGGAATGTCATGAGATATCAGGATAAAGGCGTTTTCATAATCGTTCAGATACCGTTTCAGCCATTCGATATGTTCTGCGTCCAGATAGTTGGTAGGCTCGTCCAAGAGCAGGATATCCGGCTTCTCTAACAGGAGTTTTCCCAGCAGGACCTTGGTACGCTGGCCGCCGGACAGTTCGGTGACATCACGATCGAGACCAATCTCCATCAACCCTAAGGCTCTTGCCACTTCTTCCACCTTGGCATCGATCATATAAAAATCATGCATGGTTAAGAGGTCCTGGATCGTCCCCAGATCTTCCATATACTGTTCCAGCTCTTCGGGAGTGGCATCTCCCATTTTGTCGCAGATTTCGTTCATCTGTGCTTCCATATCATATAAAAAGTCAAAGGCGGAAGCCAGCACCTGGCGGATGGTCATGCCGGGAGTCAGCACGGTATGCTGGTCCAGATAGCCGACACGGACATTTTTCGCCCATTCTACTTTTCCCTCATCCGGCATGAGCTTGCCGGTGATAATATTCATAAAAGTAGATTTGCCCTCGCCGTTGGCACCGATGAGACCGATATGCTCGCCCTTTAGCAGCCGAAACGATACATCGTTAAAAATAGCACGGTCGCCGAAGCCGTGGGTCAGGTGTTCTACGTTTAATATACTCATAATTCCTCACATTCTGCTGCGTATGCAGCGGACTCATTTCCGTATTCTCCTGCAAGTATAGCCTACGACCCGCAGCTTTGTAAAGAAAGAAAGCAAAAATTGATTTTTTTGAAACTTTTCATCAGCAGCTGTCGTCTGATAGTATAGGAAGCCCCGTCTGAGGGACACTACAACAATAAATATGGGCATGCCCCATAGAAATGAGGAGAGAATTATGAAGAAGAAATTAGCATGTATGTTACTTATGGGTACTTTGGCACTGGCTATGGCTGCCTGCGGAAACGGGCAGGACAAGAATACCGGTGCTACTACAGAGACCGGTGTGGAAAGTACAGAAGGCACCGCGGAATCCACCGGGACGAGTGCAGAGAGCACTGAGGCGGAAAATGCCGGCACACAGCAGGAAAGTGGAGATGTGGCATCGGCATTACAGAGCGCCAAAAAGGCAGTGACAGATGCGCTGGGTGATGATTACTGGCCGGATTCCGAAATTCCGGAGGAAATGCTGAATGAGACTTACGGTGTCAGTGCGGATCTGTATGATGCTTATATGGGCGAATGTCCCATGATCAGTGTCAATGTAGATACTTTATTGATTATTCACGCAAAAGATGGTAAGGTAGAGGATGTAGAAAATGCATTGAACGCCTATCGTGACAGTCTGGTGAATGACACGATGCAGTATCCCATGAATCTTGGTAAGATTCAGGCATCTCGGGTGGAACGGATAGGTGATTATGTATGCTTTGTACAGTTGGGCGCGGACACTTCCTCTGTGGAAGAGCAGGGGGATGAGGCTGTGATCACTTACTGTCAGGAGCAGAATGAACTTGCCCTGGAGGCTATCAGACAGACTCTGGAGTAAATGCGGAGTAGAGTGAATGGTATTCAGCAGTGTGTTGTTTCTTTTTCGGTTTTTACCGATTTTTATGATCTGCTATTTCCTGGTTCCCCGGAACATGAAGAATCTGGTTCTGTTTCTGGGGAGCCTGGTCTTTTATGCCTGGGGAGAGCCGGTCTATATTTTTCTGATGCTTTTTTCCACGATTTCGGATTTCGTATGGGGAAGGCTGATAGAGGAATATAGGGGGGAGGATCGCTCCAGGATCTTTTTGTTATGTTCTGTTGTTATCAATCTGTTTATCCTGGGATTTTTTAAATATGCCGATTTTCTGCTGCAGACGGTGAATACAGTGTTCGGAACATCGATCCCATTGCTGGGGCTTCCGTTACCCATCGGTATCTCTTTTTACACCTTCCAGACCATGTCTTACGTGATCGATGTATACAGAGGAGATACCAAAGCGCAGCGTAATATTTTACAGTTCGGTGTCTACGTGACCATGTTCCCGCAGTTGATCGCGGGACCGATCCTAAAGTATCATCAGATCGAAAAATATCTTCAGGAAAGGCGTTCCGATCTGGATGCCATCAGTTACGGAGCGAAACGCTTTGTGACGGGACTTGCGAAAAAAGTTCTTCTGGCCAACAATCTCGGACTTTTGTGGACACAGATATCTTCCCTGAAAAATGATCAGATGAGTGTGCTGATGGCGTGGATAGGAATTGTGGCATACGCTTTTCAGATCTATTTTGATTTTTCCGGATATTCGGATATGGCGATCGGACTGGGAGCAATTTTGGGATTTCATTTCCCGGAGAACTTTAATTATCCTTATATTGCCACCTCTGTTACGGATTTTTGGCACAGATGGCATATTTCCCTCAGCACCTGGTTCAAGGAGTATGTATATATTCCCCTGGGCGGTAACCGTAAGGGGCTGCCCAGACAGATCCTCAATGTATTGATCGTATGGACGCTGACGGGAATCTGGCATGGCGCAGGGTGGAATTTCCTGTTCTGGGGACTTTGGTTTGCCCTGTTTTTGATATTGGAAAAACTGTTTTTGGGAGAGCTCCTGAAAAATGCTCCGGTGGTGTTTGGCAGAGTCTATACGCTGACAGTGGTATTGATCAGCTGGGTATTTTTCGCACTGGAGAAGCCGGGAGAGATTCTGGCATATCTGCAGGCGATGTTTGGATTAAATGGTGTTGGACTTATGAACACACAGGCAATGTTTTTGGGAAATGAGTATCTGGTGCTTCTGATCATTGCACTGGTGGCATGTCTGCCCGTCGGCAGTCTGCTGATACACAGACTCAAAAGCAGCAAGACAGGGCCAGCCATGGCATTATACCGCGTAGGTGAAAAAGTCGTTCCGGCGGCATTGCTGATTTTGTCTGTAGCATATATAGTGGATGCATCTTATAACCCGTTTTTGTATTTCCGATTCTGACAGGGAAGGAGGAACCGTGTGTGGATGATAAGAGAAATGCTCTGCTGACTGTCGGACTGATATGTGCGGTTCTTTTCGTTCTGGGAATCGCCGATCTGTGTAACAGTGACAGAGTTTATTCTGAGACAGAGAACAGGGTGCTGGCTTCCAGACCGACATTTTCCTGGGAGAGCCTGCTGTCGGGAGAGTATGGCGACGATTACGAAGAATATATGTCTGACCAGTTTGTAGGACGTGATAAATGGGTGGGAATAAAGACCCGCGCGGATATTCTGTTTCAGAAAAAGGAGATCAACGGAGTCTATCTGGGGGCAGACCGCTATCTGATCAGGGTAAATGATCCGGAAGAATACACGGAACAGATGGAAGATTCCCGGATTGCGTCCCTGAAAAAGCTGGTAAACCGGTGGGATGCCAAAGTCATGCTGGTACCTACCGCGGATAATATTCTGACAGATAAGCTGCCCGCTTTTGCACCGCATTATGATGAGATGAGACTGCTTGCGAAGGTGAAGGAGTCTGTCGGTGAGGAGCACTATATCGATGTGTACTCCGCATTGCAGGAGCATGCGGGGGAACCGATTTATTACCGCACGGATCATCACTGGACCAGCCTCGGAGCCTATTACGGATTCCTGGCATGGGCAGACAACATGGGAAAATTCCCCTATCCGTATAATACGGCAGGCATGAAGACAGTGTCGGAGGATTTTCAGGGGACACTGCAGTCCCGGATCAATGTGGCCTGGACGAAGGACAGGATACAGTATTTTCCCGAGACGGAGAAAAAGCCGGTATCGGTCACCTATGATTTCGCAGACACGGCGGACTCTCTGTATGCGCCGGAATATCTGGAGACCAAGAATCAGTACGGATTTTTCCTGAATGATAATCATGCCTTTATAGAGATTCATACCGGCTATAACCCTGGCAAGACGCTTTTTGTGATCAAGGATTCCTATGCGAACAGCATGATCCCGCTGCTCGCGGCGCACTATGAGACAATCTATGTGGTGGATCTTCGGTATTTTAACGGGAAACTGTTCCAGCTCATGGAGCAGTACGAGCCCGAGCAGGGCATGGATGTGCTGGTACTGTATGATTGCATTCACTTTTTAGAGGATTTTAAATTCTATTAAGGATTTACATTGATGCCAGGGTCAAAAGGTCTAAGCCCACATGAGCTTGCTCATAAGTGGGTGAAAGACC
>OLJW01002066.1_pt1 | contig 19130 bp, 14 predicted proteins | sample 1603411 | NCBI WGS metagenome assembly OLJW01 (sample SAMN04168659, study PRJEB22393) | human gut metagenome | biome: human gut microbiome; feature: stool | host: Homo sapiens | collected 2014-05-12 | reverse complement strand
TTGTTTAATTTACAAGGTGCACGCTCCATTCGCGGAACAGGTGTTATCTTAGCACCTACCCGCCCTTTTGTCAACACCTTTTTTCACTTTTTTCAAATTATTTTTCAGAGCCAGATAGAGACAAATCCATCCATTGATGTTATAATAGGAAAACCGTTTCATTTTGGAGGTATTTCCCTTGGATTTCCAACATATTGAGGCAACTTTCGGGAAGCTGGAGCACCGTTCGCTCTCGTTTTCGAAAGGTCTTAATATTATAGAAGCGCCGAATGAGTCCGGCAAGTCGACGCTTCTCGCGTTTCTTCGCGTGATGCTCTACGGCTTTCCGCCGCGGGAGCGCGGCGCGCTGGCGGACAAGAACCGCTACGCCCCATGGTCGCTATCGCCGATGCGCGGCACGCTGGCTCTCACATGTCAAAAGGGCGACATTACGTTGCAGCGCGACACCGCGCGCGCGAATAGTCCCATGGGCCGCTTTTCCGCCGTCTATACCGGCAGCAGTGAAACGGTCGACGGCCTGACCGCCGCCGACTGCGGCGAAACGCTGCTCGGTGTCCCGTGCGAGGTCTACGAGCGCAGCGCGTTCATCCGCCAGAGCAGTCTGACGGTCGACGCGAGCGCCGAGCTTGAGCGCCGCATCGCCGCGCTCATCACCACGGGCGAGGAGGGCCAGTCGTTCAGCGAAGCGTCCGCCGCGCTCAAAAAGCAGCTCAACGCCCGCAAATACAACAAGTCCGGCCGCATCCCCGCGCTCGAGGCCGAGATCAGCGCACAGGAGCGCGCGCTCGAGGAACTGTCGCAGCTCACGCGCAGCAAGCGCAAGGCCGAGGAAGCCCTCGCCTCATTCGATGCCGAGGAAGCCTCGCTGCGCGAACAGCTCCGCGCACACGATCTCTGCGATGCGCAGGACGCCCGCCGCGCCGCCGCGGAAGTGCAGCAGGCATGGCAGAGCACCGAAAGCAAAGCCGAATATCTTCGCCGCGCGCTGATTGAACAGAATGTGCCCGCGCGCGACGCGTTGGAGCAGGGCCGCGCAAGGCTCAACGCGCTCTCTTCCCTCAAGGTTGAGGCCGCGGACGCGCAGCAGTGCTGTGACACCGCTGAAACCGCTCTGTCCGATTTTGACGCAAAGCCCGTCGAACGTCCACGCTCACTATTACCTTATATAATAGTAAGCGCCGTGCTATTGCTGCTCTTTATATTTGTTTCCGCATTGCCCAGCCCTGTCACTCTGGCCGGGTGCATCGTCTCCGGCGCTGCGCTGGCTGCACTTCTTGTCTTAAACTGGAACAACGCACGCAAAGTTCGCGCCGCACATGAGGAAAAGCGCGGTGTCTTAGAGCAAGCCCTGCGCGATGCGCGTTCCGATGCCGCCGCACAGCAAAAGCTGTATGATGCCGCCGCGCGCGAGCTGCTCGTGCTCATCCCCGCGGGCGACATCTCCCGCGTTGGCGCATATCTCGACGCCGCGCTGCAAAAATACGCCGAGCTGGACACCCTGACGCGCGAGGCGCGCGACCTGTCGCTGCGCTGCGAGCTGCTTTCCGCCCGCGCGCCGAAGGGTGACGTTCCCGACGAGCCAGTTGTGCGCCCCGCACGCTCCCGTGCGGAGCTGCAAACTGCGCTCGACGCGCTCGCACGGTGCCGTCGTGAAGCGCAGAGCACCTTTGACTACACCTCCGGCCGCTGCCGCGCCATCGGCGACGCCGCCGAGCTTGAAGCCGCACTCGCGCAGAAGCGCGACGAGCTTGCACAAAAACAAGCGGAATACGATGCCATCGCCCTCGCGATGGAATCGCTGCAAAGCGCGAACACCGCACTGCAAAACCGCTTTTCTCCCGCGCTCAGCCGCCGCGCCGGCGAGCTTTTCTCCCGCCTGACGGGCGGCAAATACGAAAGCGTCCTGCTTGACCGCACGTTTTCCGCGCAGGCGGGCGAAACGGGCGAGAGCGTTTCCCATGACGCACAGCTTTTGAGCCTCGGCACGCTCGACCAGCTGTATCTTGCCGTGCGCCTCGCCATCTGCGAAAGCGCCCTGCCCGCGGACGATCCCCCGCCCATCGTGCTCGACGACGCACTTGTCCGCTTCGACGACGAGCGCTGCCGCGCCGCGCTCGAGCTTTTATTAGAGGAAAGCAAATCCCGTCAAATTCTGCTTTTCACCTGTCAGCACCGCGAGAGCGCGTATCTCTCCGGCCGCGACGGCGTCACATTCCTGTCCCTATAATTCCAAATTGATAAAGGAGAAATTGAATGACCACACTGCAAGCCCTTCCCCTGCCTTCCAACTTCGAAGACCTCTGCGAGCTGTTTTTGCTCTACATCGCGTACAGCACCCTCGGCTGGTGCGGCGAGATGCTATACTGCTCCATCCCCAAGGGTCACATCTGCGAAAAGAGAGGCTTCCTCAACGGCTTCCTCTGCCCCATTTACGGCCATGGCGCGCTGCTCGTGCTGTATCTTCTGCACGGCGGCTTCCAGAATCCGGTGCTCACGTTCATCTTCGGTGCGATCGTCACGTCGATCCTTGAATACTTCACGAGCTGGATCATGGAAAAGCTCTTCCACATGCGCTGGTGGGACTACTCCCATTATAAATTCCAGATCAATGGCCGTGTGTGCCTTCTGAACTCCACATGCTTTGGCCTTGCGTGCGTGCTGCTGTGCCACCTTGTCCAGCCCTGGCTGTGGGAGCACATCGTGAATCTCGGCCCTACCATCACCGTGCCGCTCGCGTCCTTCATCTTCGGCATCTATCTGATGGACACCGTGCTCTCCATCCGCAGCGCCATCCAGCTCAGCTCTCAGATGGGCAAGCTGCGCGAGCTGCAATCGGAGCTCAAGGACTATGTCGCTGAAAAGCGTGAGGAGAGCCAGGAGCGCAAGGCCGAGCGCCGTGCCGAGGTACGCGAGCGCGCCCGCATGCTGCGTGACGGCGCGGATATCTTCGAGCGCCGCCTGCTCCACTCCCACCCCGACATCCGCAAGTCGCGTGAAGACCTGCTCGCCACGATCCGCGCCCGCCTGAACGAGAGCGAGACCGAGGCCAAGAAAGCTGCCGACGAGCTCTTCGGCGATGAGCGCAAGGCGTAATTTGCCAAGCCGCGCGCGGTTGACTTCCGCGCGCAAACGGTATAAACTAAGCGCGCCGTCGTTAAGCTGACGGCGCACCATGCAGCAAAGGAGAATACTGATCTATGAGCGAATGCACCCATAATTGCTCTACCTGCGGCGAGAGCTGCGCTGAGCGTGCAACGCCGCAATCCCTGCGCAAAGCGCCGCACCCCGAAAGCCGCATCGGCAAGGTGTTCGGCGTTGTGTCCGGCAAGGGCGGCGTCGGCAAGTCCATGGTCACGAGCCAGCTCGCCGTCACGCTGCACCGCCGCGGTTACAAGGTCGGCGTCATGGACGCCGATATCACCGGTCCCTCCATCCCGCAGGCCTTCGGCGTGCACGACAAGGCCGTCGGCACGCAGACCGCGCTCTACCCCTGCGTCAGCCACAGCGGCATCGAGGTCATGTCCATCAACCTGCTTTTGGAGGATGAGACCGATCCCGTCATCTGGCGCGGCCCCGTCATCGGCGGTGTCGTCCAGCAGTTCTGGACGGATGTTGCCTGGGATGTGGACTATCTGTTCGTCGATATGCCCCCCGGCACGGGCGACGTGCCACTGAGCGTCTTCCAGTCCATCGCGCTCGACGGCATCATCGTCGTCACCTCCCCGCAGGAGCTTGTCTCCATGGTCGTGGAGAAGGCCGTGAAGATGGCTGAAAAGATGGACGTCCCCATCGTCGGCGTCGTGGAGAACATGAGCTATGTCGCCTGCCCCGACTGCGGCAAAAAGATCTACCTCTTCGGCGAGGGCAAGAGCGAAGAGGCCGCAAAGCGTCACAATCTTCCCCTGCTCGCCCAGATGCCCATCGACCCGAAGCTCGCCGCCCTTGTGGACGCGGGCAGGATCGAAGAGTTCGAGGGCACATGGCTGAACGCCGCCGCCGATGCGCTCGAAAAGACGCGCAAGCGCGCCGAATAACTTGAGCATTGACAAAAAATCGCACCTCGTTCGAGGTGCGATTTTTTATGTTCTGTTTGTGGCTCAGTCGTTGGAATAGTTGTCGAAGTAGCCCTGAATGTAAACAATGGGCGTGCCCTTGTCGCCGCTGCCGCTCGTCAGGTCGCAGAGCGAGCCGATCAGGTCGGTCAGGCGGCGGGGCGTCGTGCCCTCGGACACCATGTTGCCGACCAGGCTCTCGCTGGTCTTCTCGCGGATGCGCTCTTCGATGGCTTCCTTCAACGCCTCGCCCTTGAGATCGCCGAAGTCATTGTCGGCGAGGTACTTGAGCTTCAGCTCGTTCGGCGTGCCGACAAGGCCCTTGGTGTAGCCGGGGGAGACGACGGGGTCAGCGAGCTCCCAGATCTTGCCGACGGGGTCTTTGAACGCACCGTCGCCGTAGACCATGGCCTCGATGTGCTTGCCGCTGGCCTTGCTGAGTCTCTCGCCCAGCTCCTCGGCAACGGCCATGCAGTCGCGCGGGAAGAGCTTAACGGTCTCCTCGGTCGCCTTGTTGGAGCCGAGCAGGCCGTATTCGGCGTTGTAGCCGCTGCCGTCGACGCTTCTGTTGAGCAGATCGTCGAGGCCGAGCACCACGCGGGCGCCAGCGGCCTTGAGCAGGCGCTTGCTGCGCGCGCGGGTGTGGATGTCGCAGGTGATGACGGCGTCGGTGTAGTCGCACAGCGTCTGCACGCGATTGCCGAAGATGACCTCGACCTCAGCGCCGGCGTCGGTGATGATGCCGGAGTAGAAGTCGATGTAGTCGACGCCCGTGAACGGGTGCACCGCCGCGCCGAATTTCTTGCGGAATTGTTCGAGCGTCAGAACATCGCTGTACGGGTCGACGCCCGCCTCGTCGAGCTTGTCCCAGTCGACAAGGCCGTTGCCCACCTCGTCAGAGGGGTAGGAGAGCAGCAGCACGATCTTCTTGCAGCCCATCGCCATGCCGCGCAGCAGCAGGGAGAAGCGGTTGCGGCTCAGGATTGGGAACGCGACGCCCACGGTGCCGCCGCCGGTCTTTTCGCGCACGTCTTTCGCGATCTGGTCGAGCGTTGCGTAGTTGCCCTGCGCACGCGCCACGACGGATTCCGTCACAGCGACGACGTCGCGGTCGCGCGGCTCGATGCCCGCTTCCTTCCACGCTTCCATCACGGAAGCGGCAGCGACCTCAGCAATGTTATCTCCCTCGCGGATGATGGGTGCGCGCACGCCGCGCACGACAGTTCCGATCGTTCTCATCTTGATCTCCTTTTTACTTTATAGTCAGCGCACAAGGCGCTCTTGCAAAGTCATACAGTTTAGTATTATAATCACGGTATAGGGATAAGTAAAGCATCGTTTTTTGATAATAAATATAAATCATTCTTATGGTTTAAGATCAGGAGGGTTTGCCAAATGGTCAAGCTGGAGCTTTACCGCGTCTTCCGCGAGGTCGCCGAGGCCGGGAATATTTCCCTGGCAGCGGAGAATCTTTACCTTTCGCAGTCCGCCGTCAGCCAGAGCGTCAAGCAGCTCGAGCAGCAGCTCGGCACGCGTCTTTTCCTGCGCTCGCCGCGCGGCGTCACGCTCACCGAGGACGGCCGCCTCTTATTTGAATATGTGCGCAGCGCCATGGGTCTTCTCGAGACCGGAGAAGATAAGCTCCAGCAGTCGCGCACGCTTCAGGCCGGCACGCTCGTCATCGGCGCGAGCGACACGGTGACAAGTCAATTCCTGCTGCCGCATCTCGACGCCTTCCACCGCCGCTATCCCAACATCCACATCCGCATCATCAGCGGCCGCAGCTATAAGGTGCTGGGGCTTCTCCGCGCCGGAAGGGTCGATATCGCCTTTGCGAGCGCCCCCGGCGACGCGGACGACTTAGAGCACATCCCCTGCTTTGAAACGCATTCCTGCTTTGTCGCCGCGCCGGACTACCCCTGCGACTTCACCCGCGCCTACACGACCGAGGAGATCGCCGCATTCCCGCTCATTCTTCTTGAAAAGAAGGCCTCCTCGCGCACTTACCTTGAAAAATACTTCCTCCAAAGCGGCGTCAGGCTCACGCCGGAGATCGAGCTCGGCGCGCGCAGCCTTCTTGTCGACCTGGCGAAGATTGGCTTCGGCGTTGCGGGCGTCACGCGCGAATTCGTCCAGGGCGAGCTCGCCGCGGGCGAGATCCGCGAGCTTTCCACCGCTTTTTCCATCCCGCCGCGCACCGTCGACCTCTGCATGCTGCGCAACGTTTCGCCCAGCGCCGCAACCGAACGTTTTGCCCGCGATGTGCTTGAAAAATTACAGGGCAAATCCCTTTCCGTTTAAATTCTGCAAGGTTTCCGTCATTTTGCACATCGAGTCTGCATAATTTTTGTCATTTTCGCTAAGGCGATTTTCTTGACAAGATTTTTGCGGCATGTTACCTTCTTTTTCGCTGCAACGAGCGAAGATACACGGTTTTCAGGATCTTTTTGAAACTGAAAGCGCTGGAAAACTCTGGAGAACTCATTCAGTTGGGAGCCGGAGGGGCAAGGCCTTTGCTAAAATTGTTAAGGCTGAATCTCTCAGGCAAAAGGACGGAGAGCATCGGCACCATGCCGGTTTTTCCGTCCTCACTTTTTTCTCTATTGTTTTTTAAGCTGTCGATCTTCTGTTGGATCGGCAGCTTTATATTTTTTGCATTTTCGACTTTACAATATAAGGAGAGCATCATGGCTTCATCATTCGAGACCACCCTTTTCCCTATCGTTCAGACCATCAACGAATACCTCAGCAACTACGTTTTGGTCATCCTGCTGCTCGGCGTCGGCATCTGGTACACGATCAAAACGCGCTGCGTGCAGGTCCGCTGCTTTAAGGAGGGCTGGAACCGCGTGTTCGGCAACATCACCCTCAACGGCAAGAAGGGCGACGGCGGAATGAGCTCGTTTCAGGCGCTCGCCACTGCCATCGCCGCCCAGGTCGGCACCGGCATCATCGTCGGCGTCGCGGGCGCGATACTCACCGGCGGCCCGGGCGCGGTGTTCTGGATGTGGGTCATCTCGTTTTTCGGCATGGCCACGATCTACGCGGAAGCGACGCTCGCGCAGGAGACGCGCATCGTCGAGCTCGACGGCACGATCAAGGGCGGTCCTGTCTACTACATTACGACAGCCTTCAAGGGGAAATTCGGCAAGTTTCTCGCGGGCTTCTTCGCCGTCGCCATCACGCTGGCGCTCGGCTTCATGGGCTGCATGGTGCAGTCCAACTCCATCAGCGCAACGATGGAGACCGCGTTTGGCATCCCATCCTGGGTCGTCGGCATCGTGCTGATCGTCATCTGCGCCTTCATCTTCCTCGGCGGCGTGCAGCGCCTTGCGTCCGTGACGGAAAAGGTCGTGCCGCTCATGGCGGCGGTATTCCTCTTCGGCGGCCTCATCGTGCTTGTCGTTCGCATCAAGTACATTCCCGAGACCTTTGCCATGATCTTCCGCTATGCCTTTGAGCCGCAGGCCATCGTCGGCGGCGGCTTCGGCTACGCCATCAAGCTCGCCATCTCCCAGGGCGCGAAGCGCGGTCTGTTCTCCAACGAGGCCGGTATGGGCTCCACGCCCCACGCCCACGCGCTCGCCAACGTCAAAAATCCGCACGAGCAGGGCACCGTCGCCATCATCGGCGTGTTCATCGACATGTTCGTCATCCTGACGCTCAACGCCCTCGTCATCATCTCCACACTTTACGCAGGCGACGGCCCGCTCGCCGGCTGCGGCGCAGCGGCGCTGAGCAGCACCTTCAATAAGACGAACCTTGCCCAGTGCGCGTTCGGCACGGTGTTTGGCTACAAGGCGGGCAGTATGTTCGTCGCGATCTGCCTGTTCTTCTTCGCGTTCTCCACGATCCTGAGCTGGAACCTGTTCGGCAAGATCAACATGGTCTACCTCTTCGGCAAAAAGAGCGCCAACGTCTACACGCTGCTCGCGCTGATTTTCATCTTCCTCGGCACCACGATGTCCAACGACCTCGTCTGGGAGCTGAGCGACATGCTCAACCAGCTCATGGTCATCCCCAACGCCATCGCCCTGCTCGCCCTGACGAGCCACGTCGTCAAGCATTCCCACACGCCCGACCGCCTGTCCGGCCGGGAAAACGGCTGATATTCCCCAAAAAAGCGCAAAAGAGCGCGGCTTTTGATAAAAGCCGCGCTCTTTTTTCATGCTCCACCCGCATTTTTTAATGTTTTGCGGCGTAATTCCTTTTCGGAATGGTATTCCATTTTCCATTTATTAAAAATATAAAAGTTCATCATCAATTTGCATAATATTTTTGATGAATCTTTGGCGGTTTTGAAGCCGCCGCTTCTCTTGACTTCTTCTTTACGGCATGTTACGCTTTTACTGCTGAAACAAACGAATATCTACCGATGACGCTTTCGGGATCTCGCAAACCGGAAGCCGAGGAAACTCTGGAGAACTCATTGAATTGAGTGCCGAAGGTGCAAGGCCATGGTGGTCGAATCTCTCAGGCAAAGGGACAGAGAAGCAGGACGTTTTTACGTCGTCGCACCGTTTCTCCTCCCCGCTCAACTGAATGCTACTTCCGGAGTTGCTGATTTTCGTATCGGCAACTTCTTTTGTTTTTAGAGGAGAGAGATAACCATGTTTGAATCCATCGAAAGCACCCTGTATCCCATTGTATGCAACATCAACACCTACCTGAGCAACTACATTCTCGTGTTCCTGCTGCTCGGCGTGGGCCTTTGGTACTCCATCAAGACCCGCTTCGTACAGCTGCGCTGCTTCAAAGAGGGCTGGAACAGCGTGTTCGGCAACCTGTCGCTGCGCGGCAAGAAGCATGACAGCGGTATGAGCTCCTTCCAGGCGCTCGCCACCGCCATCGCCGCTCAGGTCGGTACGGGCAACATCGTCGGCGCGTCCGGCGCGATCCTGACCGGCGGCCCCGGCGCCATCTTCTGGATGTGGATCATCGCCTTCCTCGGCATGGCCACGATCTACGCGGAAGCGACGCTCGCCCAGGAGACCCGCATCGTCGAAAAGGACGGCAACGTCAAGGGCGGTCCTGTCTACTACATCACGACGGCCTTTAAGGGCGGCTTCGGCAAGTTCCTCGCCGGCTTCTTCGCCGTCGCCATCACGCTGGCACTCGGCTTCTTCGGCTGCATGGTGCAGTCCAACTCCATCGGCTCCACGATGCAGACCGCCTTTGGCATTCCCTCCTGGATCGTCGGTATCGTCCTCGTCGCGATCTGCGCGTTCATCTTCCTTGGCGGCGTACAGCGCCTCGCCTCCGTCACGGAGAAGGTCGTCCCCATCATGGCGGCCATCTTCCTGCTCGGCGGCCTGATCGTCCTGATCGTCCGCATCAAGTACGTCCCCGCCACCATCGGCATGATCTTCAAGTATGCCTTCCAGCCCCAGGCCATCATCGGCGGCGGCTTCGGCTACGCCATCAAGACCGCGATTTCTCAGGGCGCCAAGCGCGGCCTGTTCTCCAACGAGGCCGGTATGGGCTCCACCCCGCACGCCCACGCCCTCGCGAATGTTGACTGCCCGCACGACCAGGGCGTCGTCGCCATGATCGGCGTGTTCATCGACACCTTCGTCGTCCTGACGCTCAACGCGCTCGTCATCATCTCCACCCTTTACACGGCGGACGGCCCTCTCGCGAGCGGCTATGTCGGCGATGTCACCGGCGTGCTCGGCAAGGCCAACCTCGCCCAGACCGCCTTCGGCGTCGTCTTCGGCGAGAGTGCGGGCAACATGTTCGTCGCCGTCTGCCTGTTCTTCTTCGCCTTCTCCACGATCCTGAGCTGGAACCTCTTCGGCAAGATCAACGTCTCCTACCTCTTCGGCAAGAAGAGCACCGTGGTCTACACCGTCCTCGCGCTCGTGTTCATCTTCCTCGGCACGATGATGTCCAACGACCTCGTCTGGGAGCTGAGCGACATGTTCAACAACCTCATGGTCATCCCCAACGCCGTTGCGCTGTTCGCTCTCACCAGCCTTGTTGTCAAGCACGCCGATGACCCGAACCGCATCCCCGGCAAAAAGTGAACCTTTCCATCCTCTGTTAAAATAGGCAAAAGCGCCCCCGATTCGTTCGGGGGCGCTTTTCCTGTCTTCACTTCTACCAAACAGGCCGCCGAATCATTCGATGCGGCAGCCTTGTTCCTCTTTGCCTTTTTATGCTTCCAGCAGTTCCCGGAACGCGAGGCCCAGTCCCCGCGTCACGAGCTCCCGCGGGCTCGCACAATACGCGGTCATTTCCTGCGCCAGAAGCTCTCCCGCGCGGCCGTGGAGCCACACGCCGAGCGACGCGGCCTCTGCCGCGCCCATGCCCTGGCACAGAAGCGACGCGATCAAGCCTGTCAGCACGTCCCCGCTCCCGCCCTTTGAGAGCGCCGAGCAGCCGCTCGTGTTGACGAGCATCCGCCCGTCCGGCAGCGCAATGCGCGTCCGGTGCCCCTTGAGCACCAAGATACAGCCGTGCTCGCAGGCAAAGCGGTTCGCAAGCTCTGTCCGTTCGCTCGACGCGATCTCCCGGAGCGTCCGGTCCGTCAGGCGCGCAAATTCGCCGTCGTGCGGCGTCAAAATCGTCACGCGTCCGCGGCGGACATCCAGCTTTTCCGTGCAGCCCTGTAAGGCGTTCAAACCGTCGGCGTCCAGCACCAGCGGCTCTTTCACCTGCCACAAAAGCGCGTGGACGAGCTGCTCTGTCTCTTTTCCGCGGCCAAGGCCGGGACCGAGCGCTAAAACATCACAGCCTTTGAGCTTGTCCTGCATCTTGTCGAGCGCGGCGAGACAGAGCCTTCCGTCTGTCTCCGGCAGCGGGAACGGCATTGCGCTTACGCACTTTTGCGCCTCAACCGCCCAGATGCTCTCCGGCACGCCGAGATACACGAGCCCGCAGCCCGAATGCACCGCCGCGCTCGCCGCCAGATACGGCGCGCCCGTATAGCCCACGCTGCCGCCGAGGACTAAGAGCTTGCCGAAGTCGCCCTTGTGCCCATCTTCTTTGCGCGGCGGCAGGAGCGTCTTGGCATACGCGCGGTCGACGATCGTTTCACGCATCGCAGTTTTCCTCCGTCAGTTCGAGTTTTTTCGCGCGCGGCAGCTTCTTGATGGCGGCCTCGCGCCGCAGCGCCGCGCCCTTGTCGCTGCATTGCTCGCGGTACACGACCGCGACAGGCGGGTGCGAGCGAGTGTACTTCGCCCCGTGCCCGCTCTTGTGCATGGCAAAGCGCTTTTCCACGTCTGAGGCAATGCCGGTGTAGAGCGAGCCATCCTCGCAGCGCAGCATGTAGACGTACCAGTCCATCTCAACACTTGAGCACGCCCGTCGTGCGCAGCGCGTTATAGAGCGCCGCCGCAGCCTGCTCGCGCAGGATGGGGACCTTGGGCTCGATATCTTCAAGGCTCATGCAGTACATATTCACAGCATCGCCGTTTTCATCGAACACGGAATTCGTCAAAAGCTCCGCGCTGCGGATGGCCCAGTGTGAAAAGCTCTTATACTTCGGCAGCGGCTGCAAAATGGCCAGCGGGTTCTTGTCCAAAAATTCCCGCGCATCCAGATTCACGAATTCCACGAGCCTGCCCAGCACCGTAATGAATTCCTCCTGTGTTATCGTCGCGTTCGGGTCGAATTTTCCCCCGCCCACGCCGGAGACAAGGCCGATGGCCGCCATCGCGTTCACAGAGGGCGCGTACCAGCTCCCCTTGGCAACGTCGGTAAAGTACCCGTCCGCCGTGGAGTAGAGGTCAAGCGCCTGCGCGAGCAGCGCACAGACCTCCGCGCGCGTCATCGTCGCGCCGGGGCGGAACTTGCCGCCATCGCCAAAGACGATGCGGCTCGCCGCAAGCGAATCGATCTCCTGCGCGTACTCGCTGTCCGCCACGTCGGAAAAGTCGAGCGCGGACGATGCGGCAAAGCCGCACTTTTCGCGCGCCTGCGCGAGCGTGAGCTTCCTTTCGCCGCCGTTTTCGCCCCAGTAAAGCACGGCGTCCGGCGTCAGCGCCGCCAAAATGGCCTCAAGCGCGGCGGAAGAGCTCTCCTTCGCTGCGGGAATGTTGATGTAAAAGTCGCAGCCGTTCAGCACCAGGCGGAGATACGCGCTGTCTTTCGTCTTCTCGCCGCTCAGCAGGCGCGCCGCCGCAACGGCCTGATCCTGCGGGATGTAGAGCGTCGGCACCACGCCGATGCGGTCGGTCGTGTTGCCGCCCGCGCAGTAGAAGCGGTACGCCGTCACCTTCACGGCGTCGCCGTGCAGATACGGGCAGTTCGACTCATCGTATAGGACCTGCGCCACGCCCTTGCCATAGCTGCGCGTGCCGATGACGATGCCGCTGCCCGTGCCGAGCACGCCGCCCGCAAAGATCTCCGACGCGCTGGCACTGCCGCTGTCCATCAGTACGATGGCGGGCTTGTCCGTCAGGTCTTTGCCCGAATAGCTCTGCGCGGTACTCTCGCCATCCTGATCGACAAAGTAGATGAGGTCTCCCTCGCCCGAAAACGCGCCGAGCGCCGACACCGCCGCGGAGGTCAGCCCCCCGCCGTTGCCGCGAAGGTCGACGATCCACGCGTGCACAGCGCTGTCATTCCCGCGCACGCCCTCTTGAAAATACGTCCCCGTCTGCGTGCCGAAGCTGTCGCAGTCAATGTAGCCCACGCCGCCCGTGACCGAGACGGTCGTATTCGTCTGCGTGACGAGCGCGCGCGTAACGGTATAATCCGCCTGCGTGCCGTCCGCGTGGCGGACGGTGATGGTCACGCTCGTCCCCGCTTCGCCGAGGAGCTTGGCGCGGTGCTCCGCGCCGCCCGGCGCGCAGGACTCGCTCTCAATGGCGATGATAATGTCGCCCGCGGCAAGGCCCGCCTTCTCCGCGCCGCCGCCCTTGAGGACGGAGACGATGCGGATGCCCTCGGGCACATAGGTGATCTCCGCGCCGATGCCGGCGAAGCTCACATCACCCTCGACGCCCTGCAAAAACGCCTGATACTCCTCCGCCGTCATGTAGTACGTGTAGTCGTCCGTGTAGGAAAAGAGCTCGTCGAGCGACTTCGCGTCCTGCGCGGCGCGCGGCAGCTTATCAACATAGCTGCGCTGCAAAATATCGTAGGCCTCCTCCACGCTGAGCGCCTGCGCACCGGTCGTTATTGTCATCGCCGCGACGCAGCAGAGCGCGCCCAGGCGGAACAGTCTCTTTTTCATGCCCGATTCTCCTTTGTTCGGCAGTTTTCTCCATTATACCGTGCCCGCGGCAAAAAGCAATCGCAAATCCCGCCGCTTCTCCCGCCTTGCCAAGCGGGCGAAAATAGGCTATACTGTCAGCATAATGAGAAATTTTTGCTTTTTGGAGGATCTTATGGACGAGCAGAAGACCACCGGCACCCTTTATATCGTCGCAACGCCCATCGGCAACTCGCGCGACATGTCCGAGCGCGGACGCGAAATCCTGTCCACCGCCGACATCATCGCCGCCGAGGACACCCGCCGCAGCGTGGTGCTGCTCAACAAGCTCGGCATCCGCGGCAACAGTCTGAGCGCCAACCACAAGTTCAACGAATACGGCAAGGCGAAGTGGTTCATCGAACAGCTTGCCTCCGGCAAGGACATCGCCGTCATCACCGACGCGGGCACGCCCTGCATCTCCGACCCCGGCAACGAGCTCATCCGCGCCGCGGTCGAAAACGGCATTCGCGTCGTCGGCGTGCCCGGCTGCTGCGCCGCGGTCAACGCGCTATCGATCTCGGGCTTTGACCTCTCGACCTTTTTCTTCTATGGCTTTTTCCCGCGCGAGACGGCCGACCGCCGCCGCGTGCTGATGATGATGCGCAAGGGCGACACCGCAACCTACGCCTTTTACGAATCTCCCAAGCGCATCATGAGCGTCATCGACTTCTTCATCGAGGAAAACGCGCAGCTGCGCCTGTGCCTCTGCAACGACATGACAAAGCTCCACGAGATGACCTTCCGCGGCACGCCCGAGGAGGTCAAGGCTCAGCTCATCGCCAAAGAGACCTACGAAAAGGGCGAATATGCCCTCATTGTCGAGGTCTGCGATGACTACCGCCTGCGCGAGGTCGAGCACATCACCTCGCCCGAGGCGCTGCTCGTCGACTGCATGGTGCGCAGTGACTGCACGGCCAAGGACGCCATCAAAATGCTCCTCAAGGACGAGAACAACACCTACAGCAAAAACGAGCTGTACGCCGCGCACCTTGCGCTCAAAGAGAGGTTCGGCGCATGAGCATCGTTCTAAGCGACCTTGCCGAGCGCCTCGACACGCTCACCAAGCTCGTCCTCGCCGAGCCGGTCGCGCGCATCGGGCACTCGCGTGTCACCGTGCGGCCGCTCACTCTGCGCGGCAAGGCCTTCTTTCAGCTCGAATACCAGCAGGGGCAGAAGGTCGCGCACCGCAACGTCGCGCGCGGCGCGCTGCTCGAAACGTTCGAGCAGGAGCTTGACGGTCTGTTCCGCTCTGTCACACTCTGCACCGAAACGGAGACGCGCCAGTACGTCCGCAAGACGAACGGCGCGTACAAGTGCACGGCCAAGTCCGGCGCGGCCCGTGCCGCCGTGACCGCCTCGCACAACCGCAAAAAAGAGTACATTTTGCAGGAGGGCGAGAACATCCCCGCCCTCGTCGACCTCGGCGTGTTCACGCCGGACTTCAAGATCGTCAAGGCAAAGTACGACAAATATAAGCAGATCAACCGCTTCATCGAGCTGGTGGACGACGCGTTCCGCGCCTACGGCCGCGACGAGATCACGATTCTGGACTTTGGCTGCGGCAAATCGTACCTCACGTTCGTGCTGTACTACTATTTCGCCGTCAAGCGCGGCGTGCGCGCCAAGATCATCGGCTATGACTTAAAAGAGGATGTCGTCGAGCACTGCAATGAGGTCGCCGCGCGCTACGGCTATTCAGATCTTCACTTCGTCGTGGCTGATGTTACGCGCGATGTGCTCTACAGCGAGCACATTGACATGCTTGTCACGCTCCATGCCTGCGACGTCGCGACCGACTACGCCCTGCACTACGCCATCTCCCGCGGCGTCGAGCACATCTTCTCCGTCCCCTGCTGCCAGCACGAGGTCAATAAGACCATCCAAAAGGGCGGCGATTTCGACATTCTGCTCTCCCACGGGCTGTTTCAGGAGCGCTTCTCGGCGCTGCTGACCGACGCCATCCGCGCAGCGGTCCTGGAGGACGAAGGCTACGACGTCGACGTCATCGAGTTCATCGACTTCGCCCACTCGCCCAAAAATCTGATGCTCCGCTGTCACCGTACCGGCCACCGCGGCACCAAAAAACTCACCGAGTCCCGCCGTCTCCGCGACCAATACGGCTTTGAGCAGACTCTCCTGTCGCTCGTCGAAAATGGCAGAAAATAAGCCTCGCAGAGTTTTTACCCGCAAGGGGTACGCGGCATCCGTAAAGCAGCAAAGCTGCTAACGGCTGCCCAGGCGTCCGCAGACGCGAAATAAATTAAAATCGTTTTTCTGACGACAGAAGGTGAATTGTCGCAAAGCGGCAAGAGAAGCCGCCCTGGGGCGTGCGCGTCAGAAAAACTCTTCTCACTCCGCAAACGTGCGCGCCTATGGCGCGTGCGCTGCCGCGGAGTGCAATCTTTCTCAAAAAAGAGGGACGCAGTTTTCAACTGCGTCCCTCTTTTTTGAATATTTTTTTATTGCGCCGTGCGCACCGTGTCGAGCGAGCGGTTCAGCAGGTTCACGACCGGCGGAGCCACAAACACCATCAGCACCGCCGTAGCCGCGCCGGAGATGATACGCACCACCAGGCCGCCGAAAACATAGGCGTAGCTGTAGTAGTTGTAGATCACACTGTCGATATACATCGCTCCCGTGTTGAGCGCCGTCACGACCAGCGCCGTGCCGATCAGCGCAAGTGTGAGCTGACCGCTGGAGAACTTGTAGCCGCAGTGCTTGGCATACACGCCGACGAGCAGGCCGCGCGCTGCCTGCGGCAGGATCCACAGGATCGTGGTCGCGGTCACGCCATAGGTGAGAAGCTGACCCATGAATGCGCCGAGAAGACCGACGAGCAGGCCGCCGACCGGACCGTAGAGCATCGCGCCCACGATGACGGGCAGCGACGCGACGGAGATGTTGATCCAGCCAAGGCGCACCGTGCCGGCAAAGTTCAGCACGACATAGACGGCGGTCAGCATGGCGATGGTGACCATTTTGCGCGTGGACATGGCCGAGGACTTCCACGTGAAGACCACTGCGGCGATGAGCACGAGGGCGACCGCGATGATGATCGTCCACATGATAGGGGAAAGCGCTTCGATCTGAAGGGACATTGTGAGGACCTCCTTTTTTCATAAAAAGATCTTCCCGCGGCTGCGGTGCCGCGCGGAACGGCTTGATCCGGTGAAAAAAGAAAACACCTCTCCCTCCGGATGGCAGGAACCACGCGGAGGAGAGGCCTCACTTAAACTCTCTTCTGAGTGGCAAGCGGATGCGGAAACCATACTGCAAACCATGGGTTTTTCGTCCGCGGGCAACTTCCCATCCCAACGGCACTATTCGCTCTTCGCGTAAACACATGGTTTCCTACTCTGCCGATGCATAAAGCTCTTCAAAATTTAAACTTCATGCAGGCACAGCATAGCAGACTGCACAACGCACGTCAATCCCTTTTCGACCCTTTTTGCACACTTTTACGTTTTTAAGGTGATATTCCTCTTTTCCCTAATAAATTCAGTCCCTCCAAGGCCCGGTTTTCCTTGACAGGGCCTTACTTTTTTTGCTATTCTAAGATGTGAGAGAACCGGCATAAGTTCGCACTTTTCAGCTTAGCCGCCGGTAATATATCAATCGACTGAAAAATCAGAGGAGGAACACGCACCATGATCAAAGAAACCATGGAATTCCTGTCCCAGTATGACCCCGAAGTCGGCGCCACTATTGAGAAGGAGTATCACCGCGAGCAGCGCAACATCGAGCTGATCGCCTCCGAAAACATCGTCTCCCCGGCTGTCATGATGGCTATGGGCACGTGCCTGACCAACAAGTACGCCGAGGGCTATCCCGGCAAGCGCTACTACGGCGGCTGCTACTGCGTCGACGAGACCGAAGAGATCGCCCGTCAGCGCGCCTGCAAGCTGTTCGGCGCTGAGCATGCCAACGTCCAGCCCCACTCCGGCGCTTCCGCCAACCTGGCCGCGTTCAAGGCTATGCTCCAGCCCGGCGACACCTTCATGGGCATGAACCTCGCCCACGGCGGCCACCTGTCCCACGGCAGCCCGGTCAACATCTCCGGCCAGTACTTCCATCAGGTCCCCTACTCCCTCAACGATGAGACCGAAATGATCGACTACGACGAGGTCTACCGCATCGCGCAGGAGTGCAAGCCCAAGATGATCCTTGCCGGCGCTTCCGCCTATCCCCGCAAGATCGACTTCGCCAAGTTCCGTGAGATCGCTGATTCCGTCGGCGCTTTCTTCATGGTCGATATGGCCCACATCGCCGGTCTCGTCGCCGCTGGCGTTCACGAGAGCCCCGTGCCCTATGCCGACGTTGTCACCACCACCACCCACAAGACCCTGCGCGGCCCCCGCGGCGGTCTGATCCTGACCAACAATCCCATTCTTGCAAAGCGCATCAATTCTGCCGTGTTCCCCGGCACCCAGGGCGGCCCGCTGGAGCATGTGATCGCCGCAAAAGCTGTCTGCTTTGGTGAAGCACTGAAGCCGGAGTTCAAGGAATATGCCCGCAAGATCGTGGAAAATGCAAAGGCTCTGGCAGATGCGCTGCAGGCACGCGGTGTCAAGCTGGTATCCGGCGGCACCGACAACCACCTCATGCTGATCGACCTGCGTGACGAGGAGTGCACCGGCAAGGAGCTGGAAGCACGTCTGGACAGCGTGCACATCACCGCCAATAAGAACACTGTCCCCGGCGAGACCCGCAGCCCGTTCGTGACTTCTGGCGTGCGTCTGGGCACCCCGGCTGTTACCACCCGCGGCATGGGCGTGGCCGAGATGAAGGTGATCGCCGACTGCATCGCCGATTGCATCTGGCACTACGACGAGAAGAAGGACGAGATCAGTGACCGTGTGCTGAAGCTGACCCGGGATTTCCCTCTGTATCAGTAAATATCGCATTGTTTGAAAGAGGAAGCGCCTTCGGGTGCTTCCTCTTCCTTTTTTGCTGGGTTTGTGTTACCATAAACGCAAAGACAAAAGGAGAAATGACCATGAAGCGTACAGGGCTGTTACATCTATATTACGGTGATGGCAAGGGCAAGACCACCGCTGCCATGGGCCTTGCTTTGCGGGCCATGGGCAGCGGAAAGCGGGTGGTGATCCTGCAGTTCCTCAAAGGTGGCAAAAGCGGCGAGGTGCCGCTGCTGGAACAGCTGGGTGCAAAGGTGTACCGCGGCAAGGCGGGGCAGAAATTCGTGTTCCAGATGAACGAAGCGGAAAAGAAAGCCACCCGCCAGCTGCAGAATGCGAACCTCACAGCTGCCATGGCCGACCCAGCCGACCTGCTGATTTTGGACGAAGCAGGCAGCGCATGGGAACTGGATATGGTGGATAAAGCCCTGTTGCAAAAGGCTGTGCTGGAACGCCCGGCAGAGCAGGAATGCGTGCTTACTGCCCATGCTGCGCCGCAGTGGATGCTGGATGCCGCCGACTATGCCACGGAGATGAAGTGCCACCGCCACCCTTACCAGAGGGGAATTTCCGCCCGGCAGGGCATTGAATACTGACCACGGCAGCAGGATACCGGGTGCATGAGTGAAAAGCGCAAAAACCGGGATGGGGTATTTTTCATCTTGCATTTAGCCCACTGGTGTGATATGATGAAGACAAGAAATCATGCGTGCATTTTCTGAGCAGACCCACCACAGAACAGGGAACCGCTCCGCACCGCTGCCGGGCAGTTCCCGACGGCGTTTTGTTTGAAACTACGGTTAGCGCTTCCTAACAGATTCTGCGTCAACGGGCCGATGCGCGCAGAAGATCTGGAGGGGAATAAAATGATTGAAACGATCGTAAAAGTAGATGGTATGATGTGCGGCATGTGCGAGAGCCATGTCAACGAAGCCGTGCGCAAGGCCTTCCCGGAGG
>OLJW01002047.1_pt1 | contig 19248 bp, 15 predicted proteins | sample 1603411 | NCBI WGS metagenome assembly OLJW01 (sample SAMN04168659, study PRJEB22393) | human gut metagenome | biome: human gut microbiome; feature: stool | host: Homo sapiens | collected 2014-05-12 | reverse complement strand
CCTCTATTACATCGTGAAGAAGGGCCGCAGCTATCATCTCCGGTTCATCTGTAAATGCCGTTACGATGGCCGCAGTTTCCATCGGATGCGTAATATAAGGGATCTCCGTTCCCTTTCTGAAAACGCCCTGATGAGCCCGATCTGCAAATTCAGCCGCCTCTTTTATCATATTGTGCTCTACCTCTTTTCCCCCATGTTCAGTTGGCCTCTCTGATACCAGATTGCTACGTGCTTTTGACCCTGGTATCATCATACCATACCCGGACATTATTTTGAAGTTGTATTTTATTGTCACTTTCGTAAGACTTTCTCAATGAATAATTCCTTGTAAGTAAACTGTTTTTCTGCTATGCTATAGAGAGTTTTTAACAAAGGAGGAAATGGTAATGGAACACCATTCATCATACAGCGCACCAAGAAGCAGCCGTGGTTCAGAACATACCCGCCCTGCTGCTTCCCGTCCAAGTCAGAGACGCAGCCGCAGTCCAAAGAAAGGCAGCAGTTTCGGACATATTTTACTATGTTACATACTTCCATTTTTAGCAGTCAATCTGGCGATCTTTTTTATTGTCACGGCTACACCGAAAATTGAAATGACAATCAGCGATACTACCGATTATAAAACGCTGGATGTAAGCTTTAAGGTCCACTCTCTTCTTCCTTTAAAGAAGATGACAACGACTCTGGAGTCCCAGCCAATTGAATTCCAGAAAGAAAAAGGCGTTTATCATGCAGTCCTGACAAACAATGGTACTCTGGAAGTCTACGTATTAAGTTTGAACGGTATGCAGGCCCAGGATATCGAACATATTGCTGTACTGGACGATACACCGCCTTCCTTTGATGAAGAAAGTGTTGTAATAGAAAACGGTACACTTACCATAACAATAGAAGACAGTATCTCCGGCATTAATTATGACTCCCTCTATGCTACCGATGATGCAGGAACCAAGATCCTTCCTGACAGCTACGATAAGGAAAACGGGGAAGTCACCTTTAAACTGGAAGAAGGTTCCCTTACTGTCTATGTAGAAGATATGGCAGGAAACCCAAATCAGGCTTCCTTCTCTCTCAGCCAGTCCGGAATTGATACCGAAGACCGGGAAAGCAAGTTCCCGACAGACGGAAAGAATGGTACGAACGGAACTACAGCAACAGAAACTGAGAACGAAACCAAAGCCTCTGAAACTAAGTCTTCCGAGACAAAGGCTTCTGAGACAAAATCTTCCAGCACCAGCAGTACCAAAGCACAAACAAAGGCTGAGACGAAAGCATCATCTGCAGCTAAGTCTACTACTGCAGCTGCAAAATCCACTACTGCGGCTGCCAAATCTACTACCGCAGCCAAGTCCACCACTGCAGCTGCTAAGTCTACTACTGCGGCTGCTAAGTCCACTACCGCAGCAGCGAAGTCCACCACTGCAGCTGCTAAGTCCACTACCGCAGCAGCGAAATCTACCACTGCGGCTGCCAAGTCCACTACTGCAGCAACCACAGAAGCAGCGAAATCTACTACTGCAGCAGCACATGAACCATCTACAGCGGAAGCACCTGCTACCATTGCTCCGTTAAATTAACAAATAATAAACAACAAAAAGCTGACCGATCTTCTTATTTTTCAAAGAATTTCTGTCAGCTTTTATTTTTATGATACTATTCAGTTCATGGCCGAACTGCAAGTATTTTACCATCCTTCCGCTACGATCTCATCAATAATATCCACGTATTCTGCACAGTATTTTTCATATAACGGCATAACTGCCTGCTGGAACCGCAGTTTTTCTTCCGGTGAAAGCTGGGTGATCACACAGCCTTTTGTTTCTACGCGCTGTCTGGATATAGACTCTCTCGCTTTCCACTGGCTTCTTTCATACCATGCTGACTCCTGGGCACATTCCCGGATGATCTCCCTGTATTCTTCCGGAAGTTTGTTCCAGGTATAAGTAGAAGCGATCTGAACTTCCGGCACACGGCTGTGTTCATCTACTGTAAAATATTTTGCCACTTCGTAATGCCCTGCAGACTCATAGGATGGCCAGTTATTCTCTGCTCCGTCTACTTTTCCAGTCTGAAGTCCGGAATATACTTCCCCATAGATCATAGGAACCGGAACAGCTCCTAAAGCCCGGACTGTATCACTCATCAATTCCGACTCCTGAACACGGATCGTCATTCCTTTTATATCTTCCAGTTTTTCAATGGGTTTTATGGAATTATAAAAACTTCTGGCACCTGCATCATACCATGAAAGCGCAATCAGACCGGAACCATCAAAAGAATTAAGGAAATCATCTCCAATAGGACCTTCCAGTACTTTCCACATGTGATCTGCGCCTGTATACAAATAGGGCATCTGAAGTACATTTAACTTGGGAATGTACTCTGCTACCGTAGAAATGGATACTCTGGCAAAATCAATACCACCAAACTGCAACTGTTCAATGACAGATTTTTCATCTCCCAGGCTTCCGCCTGCATTGACCAGTATCTCAACTTTGCCTTCGGTTTTTTCTTTTACCAGCTCCGCAAACTTATCTGCACCCTGGGTCGTCGGATAATCTTCCGCCTGGTTTTCCGCATAGGTCAGTACAAAATCCGGTTCCGTTTCCTTTTCTTTTCCTTGAAATACCCCGGCACAGCCGCTTAAAATAAGCGCAGCTGCCCACAGACAGAATATCTTCTTTTTTATCATTGTTTCCTCCTGATCTTGTGACTGCTGCGTTTCCTTTTATTTTGACTTTACCTGGATCTGAGACTGCTTTTTCATCAGCCAGTCATAAAAAGTTGCTTTATCTTCTCCGATGACACGGTCTGTAAGTAAATATCCATGGGATGGATCTGTAAAAATGATGGCCATCCCCGGCAGCTTTGCGATCCTTACCATTTTTCTCCACGGGATCTTATCGTAAGTATTTCCCACTTTTACCTGGATCCCAACATCATCCAGACGGATCTCTGTGTCCTCCCCGGAACCGGATGCCAGTTTTCCTGCACTGAGATAGACAGCCAGCGGCTGAAGGATTGGAAAAAGGCAGCAGCCTAAAACCATACAGATGCGGAATACGGTTCCCGAAGACTCCCATTTTGCACAAGTAAGAGCTATAAGAGCTGCTGTAAAAACAAGGTTTACCATGCCGGTCATGGAATGGTAGATGAAATACATGGACATTTTCCAGTATTCACCTCTGGTTGTTTTATAACGGTATTGGTACATGAATTGGTCCCCCTTGAATGTGCGTATACACTCACGAACCCCGCGCATTCGCACTCTACTGCCTGCTGACGCAGGCGGTTCGTTCGTTAATGGCTTGAAAAAAACAAATGTCTGCTTCGCAGCCGCTTGTTTTTCCCTGTGCTCATTACATTATAGCATAAAAGGGGATGTCCACGACACCCCCTTTATTTTTATATGTACTACACTTTTATCAAACTTCTGTCATTCTATCAATGTGCAAATACACTTGGAAGCCATAAGCTGATTCCTGGTACGAAGGTGATCAGCAGCAGGGTAATGATCATGCACAGATAGAATGGTAATGTTGCTTTTACAACCTTTTCCATCGGGATCTTTGCAACAGCAGAACCGATGAAAAGTACAGCACCTACAGGAGGTGTCAGAAGTCCGATACCACAGTTAAGGACAACCATGATACCAAACTGGATCGGGTCAATACCAATAGATGTTGCGATCGGCAGAAGGATAGGAGTTGCGATCAGGATGATCGGAGCCATATCCATAATGCAGCCTAATACCAGAAGGATCAGGTTTAATAACAGAGCGATCAGGATTGGGTTATCAGTCAGTCCAACAATAGCCTGAGCTGCCAGATCCGGTCCGTGAAGTCTTGTAAGGCAGTAACCGAAGATACTGGAGGTTGCGATCAGGATCAGTACGATAGAAAGAGTATCTACACACTCGCCCAGGACTCTCCAAACACCTTTCCAGTCAAGACCTTTGTAGATAAATACGCTGACGATCAAGCTGTAGATAACTGCAACTGCTGCAGACTCAGTAGCTGTGAACACACCGCCTACAACGCCGAACACTACGATCAGAACGGCTGCTAATGCCCAGAAGGAAACGCTTAACTGCTTTAACAGGTTCTTCATGCTGAACTTGTCGCCCTTTGGATAGTTGCGCTTTACAGAAATAATGTAAGAACCAACCATCAGGGATGCTGCTAAAAGAGCTCCCGGAACATAACCCGCAAGGAATAAGCTTCCTACGGAAATACCACCTGCTGTGGTAGCATAAATAACCATGTTGTGGCTAGGTGGAACCAGAAGTCCCTCACAGGAAGAAGTAATAGTAACTGCAGTAGAGAAGTCACCGTCATATCCCTGGTCAACCATCATAGGGATCAGAATAGATCCTAAGGAAGCAGTATCTGCAGATGCAGAACCGGAAATACCACCAAAGAAATAAGATGCAACGATGTTTACCATTGCCATACCGCCTCGCATCCAGCCTACGCAGGCATTTGCCAGAGCGATCAGTTTTTCAGAAATACCACCGGAACCCATCAGGCATCCCATTGTGATAAAGAAAGGTACTGCCATTAAGCTGAAAGAGCTGATACCTTTTACCATCTGCTGACAGATGGTAGTCAGAGGAAGCCCCTGGGCCATCAGACAGAATACAGAAGAAAGAGCTACTGCGTACGCAATCGGGAAACGCAGCATGATCATAAGGAAGAAGCTTCCCAGTAATATAAGAATTGCCATGCTATTTACATCCATACTACTTCTCCTCCTTTACATAAAAGCTTCTGATATGATTGTACAGTGCTTCGATCTCGAAAATGATCATCGCAACACCTGCTAACGGAACCGGCAGATACATCCAGAAACGGGATACTCCAGGCATACTTACATAAGTACCCTTTGAACCGATACCGGAAGCATAAGTCCAGCCTACAGTCAGCATGATGACAGCCAGTACTAAAACAGCTACATCAGCAAGGATATCCAGGGATTTAACCAGCTTCTTTGGCAGATAGCTGTCAAGAGCGGTCATACGGATATGAGCACCGCGGCGGATTGCCAGAGCTGCGGAAAGCACAGCCATATAAGCCATACAGGAAAGAACTACTTCTTCAGACCATGCCGGATCTGGAATAAATGAGATATAACGTCCTGCAACGGACATACTGGTAATAGCGATATCAACTACAAGCAAAAGCTTGCAGATAAATAATACAAATTTATATACCGCATCATACAAAGGACGGATCTTATCGATCTTTTCAAAAATTGAAGGCATTCTTCAGTCCCCTTTCTTAATTAAAAGCGCAGGAGAGACGCGCTCCCCTGCGCCTAATACACCATTTCCCTATTTAACTGGCTGACTCAGATTATTTTGCCATATCAAGGATCTGCTGATACAGTTCTGCGTTATCCTTTGTAGAGGACTCGATAATGTCCTTGCAAGCTTCCTGCCATGGAGTCTTATCTTCTACTTCTACAACGTTTACGCCATTTGCCTTTAACTCATCCAGAACTTTGTTCTCTGCTTCTTCAGAGATCTTACGGTTGAATTCAGATGCATACTTTCCAGCTTCGGTCAGAACATCCTGCTGCTCTGGAGTTAATTTATCCCAAGCGTCATCTGTGATGATAACCTGGATAGCACCTAAGGTATGTCCATCAAGGATCAGGTTAGGAGCAACTTCTGGGAATGCGTTGGACTGATAGTTTGCGATTGGCTGCTCAGCACCGTCAACAACGCCGGTCTGCAGTGCGGAGTACAGTTCGTTGAAGGAAACAACAGTTGCGTTTGCGCCAAGTCCAGCTACCATACCGTTCATGATCGGGTCGTTAGAAACACGAAGCTTCATTCCCTTTAAGTCTTCCAGACCATTTACTGGCTTAACAGTGAAGAAATGACGGAAACCTTCTTCTCCGTAGAACAGACCTCTTACGCCCAGTCCGTTGTCATGCGGTTCCATTAAGAACTCTGGAGCCAGTTCGCTATCTGCAAATTTCCAGAAATGTTCACGGTTTACAAATGTATAAGGTACAGACAGAAGTACGGACTTCTCTGCGCCGTAGCTTGTCAGAGCGAATGCGGAGATACGGGACATATCAATAGTTCCGCCACCACCAAGCATGGTATCCAGAACGTCGTTCTCAGAACCAAGAACACCACTTGCCTGCAGGTCTACAGTGATAGATCCGCCGGACAGCTCTTCTACTTTCTCTTTGAATGCTGTATCAGTCTGTCCAACGATAGTATCCAGTGGATTAACCTCTGCCATTACCAGAGTAACTGCAGGTCCTACAGGCTCCCCAGCTGCTGCAGACTCTCCTTTGGATTCCTCTTTTGCTTCTGCTGCTGTGGTCGCTTCCTCCTTAGCTGCCTCAGTAGCTGCTGCTGTAGTAGTTGTTTCTGGGGATTTTAATCCGCATCCTGCCAGTGATCCGGCTACCATAGCTGTGCAAAGTGCTGCGCTTAACCATCTTTTTTTCATTTTGTTTACCCTCCTGTTAATACGTTTTTCACATATTGTTTATGTTTTTTTACGCTTTCTTTATGCTGATTTCATTATAAGGGTAAAATCTTGTTCTGACCATGGTAAATTTTTGATAATCCTAGTATGATTTTGACCTATACCGTAATTTTTTGTTATAATTCAGCCATGCGCTGGCTTGGAGATTATTTTTCCCGGAACACAGTATTTCGATACTCTGAAGGACTCTGCCCTGTGATCCTTCTAAACACTTTTGTAAAATAATTAGAGTCTTCGTATCCTACTGACTTTCCTATATCCTTAATATTGACGGTAGGTTCTTCTAACATTTTTTTCGCCATGGAAACACGGTATTCTGTAAGATACGCTGTAAAATTCTGTCCAAAACTCTGCTTGAAAAGCCGGCAGAAATAAGGCTCTGAATAATTCATCTTGTCAGCCAGATCCTGTACAGAAAGATCATACATGTAATTTTCACGGATATAGTCCCGTATGATCTCTGTTACTTTATTCATGCGCAGATTTTCACCTGCATCATCTTCTGCCAGTTCTTCCGGATCGTCCCGTTTTTCTTCCTCGGATACCTCTTCTGTCTTTTCTTTCTGAAAATCTTTTTCTTCTCCCGCCATTCGCATGGCTTCTTCCAGTACCAGCATCAATTCTTTTTCATCCCAGGGTTTTAAAAGATAATCTAACGCCCTGACTGTGATTGCCTTCTTGGCATAGGCAAATTCATCAAAAGCTGTAAGAAAGATAATACAGCATTTTTTATCCTTCTCCCTTATCCGCTCTGCTGCCTGGATTCCGTTGATACCTGGCATTTCAATATCCAGTATGGCGATCTGGATCTTTTCTTTTTCATATATTTCCAGTGCTTCTCTTCCGTTTTCTGCCTGGAAGATCTCACACTGCCCCTTCAGGTTCTGGCTTAATGTTTTAAAAAGAACCTTTCTCTCGATCATTTCATCATCTGCGATCAGCAGTCGGTACATATACTTCTTCCCCCTGTTTTTCTTCTCCCTGCGGTATCATCAATTGTATCACTGTTCCTTTTCCTTCCCGGCTGTAGATCCGCAGATCTCCCTTTTGGTACATCATATGGACACGCTTATAAATATTTCCAAGCCCGATCCCAATCTTTGCCGTGCGGTGTTCTTTCATTGCTGCAGCAACTTCTTCGCACCGCTCCTGACTCATACCAAGGCCGGTATCTGCCACTGAAAGGATCAGCATACGGTCCTTTTTCCAGATCCGGATATGGAGGATACCTCCCGTTTCTTTTTTAGAAAGACCATGAACCACCGCATTTTCTACAAGAGGCTGCAGGGACAGGGACGGAATGATCACGTCTGCCGCATCCGTCTCCAGGCTCAGACGGTATTTGATCCTGCTTCCAAAACGCATTTTCTGAAGATACATATAGTCATTTACGATCTTTAACTCCCGGTCTAATGTTACAGTCTGCTCCCTTGTTTTCAGGTTATAGCGGAACAGATTTCCCAGACTTAAGATCATCTTTTCCGTATCCACAGCATCTTCCAGTTTTGCGGTACATGCGATCATATTCAGGGTATTAAAGAGAAAATGGGGATTGATCTGGCTTTTTAACAGTTCCAGCCTTGCGCTTCCTAACTGTTTTTCCATTTCACTGCGCTCTAATTCCTCTTTGTGGAGCAGCTCCTGCATTTTGTTATTTTCTTTCATGGTGGCAATATAGCCCTTGGTACTGTGTTTCATTACATTGAAAGCTGTGACCAATTCTCCCATTTCATCTTTATTTTCTATGATCAGGTCCGGCTCATCAAAGTCATTGGCAGCTATCTTTCTGGTACTTGCAGCCAAAGATACAATGGGTTTTGCAACGGAATTTGAAAGAATTTTTGTCAGCCAGATCGCTATGATCATAAGTGCGATGGAAATGGCCACAATAATATACGGAATATTAGAAAACATTGCTGCTTCTTTCTGATACTCTTCTGTTCCTTCTGCCATGGTTATCTGCACCAGACGGCCGGTATATCCCTGGAGGTACTCCTGCATTTTGTATACGTAATACAGTTCGTCTACAAATTCACTGCCTGTTTTATTTCCTTCCGCTACGTCATCACGATAAACTTTGTAACCTTCATAGGCATTTCTTATGTTCCATGTCCTGGCACTGCGCTCTTTTCCAATCCTTCTGTACTCAGAAGGCAGTGACCACAGGCAACGTTCTGTTCTTACACATGCCACCCTGTAAGTATCCCGGCTTTCCTGGTCTGCATTTCGCACATAATGCTCAAAAGCTCTGATTTCCTGATCCAGTGCCTCCTGAAAGTCATTGCAGCGGGAGTTGTCATTCAAAATTCCTCCAAAGCTTCCCAGGGATACGTTGGTGATCCACACATTAAAAGAAGCGGAAAGAGCCATGATCAAAATGACCATGGCTGCAAAAATTCCTATTTTTCTTTTTATGGAGATCGTCATCCATAGCTTTCTCAGAGAAGGACGCATGATAACCTCCTGTTGTAATTCTTATGTCAGTTTCTTTATGTCTTTTGTAGCTTTTTAGCGTTTTTTATTACGGCCTCTTTTTTTGGCTGCTCTGAGTGCTGCTTTTTTTGCTGCAGCTGAGGTTGGAGCCGGGGCTGCGGGTGCTGGAGATGGAGCTGGCTCTGGTTTTGTAACTGCTGAAGCAGGAGTTGTTACTGGCTCTGCAATCGGATCTGCAGGTGCTAAAACTGGTACTGGTTCAGGCTTTGCTGTTTCCAGTTTCTTTGGTTCTTCTTTTGCAGTTGCCAGCTTTTTCGGCTCTTCTTTTTTTGTTTCCAGCTTGTGAGCTTCTGTCTTGGCAGTTGCTAACTTCTTTGGCTCTTCCTTCGTGGTCTCCAGTTTGTGAGTTTCCGTCTTGGCGGTCGCAAGCTTTTTTGGCTCTTCTTTCTTCTCTGCCGTCAGTTTTTTGAGTTCTGTTTTCTTTGTAGCTAACTTTTTCGGCTCTTCTTTTTTCTCCGTAGTCAGCTTCTTCGGTTCTTCCTTCTTTGTTGCCAGCTTCTTCGGCTCTGCCTTCTTTGTGGTCAGTCTCTTCGGGCTTTCCTTCTTTGTGGTCAGTCTCTTCGGGCTTTCCTTCTTCTCCTCTGGTGTACAGGAGAATACCATAAAGCTCATTGGCGGGATATGGATCTCAATGGAGTTCTCTCTTTCATCCCATTCTATCTTCTTGGATGCTTTCACACGGCTGTTGGTACGGCCTTCGCCGCCAAATTCTTTTGCATCACTGTTGAAGATCTCTTTATATTTTCCTGCAAATGGTACGCCCAGGCGGAATTTCTCATGATCCATATTATCAAAGTTACATACACAGAGCAGAGTTTCTTCTTTGCCTCTGCGCAGGAATATGATCATGCTTTCCTCATGGTAGCTGCAGTTGATCCACTCAAAGCCTTCCGTATCAAAGTCCTGCTCATACAGTGCCGGATGGGCCTGATACAGCTTGTTTAACTCACGGACGTAGGTCTGCATGTTCTTATGCAGCGGATATTTTAACAGATCCCATTCCAGGGACGCATTTTCGTTCCACTCATCGATCTGGCCATAGTCCTGTCCCATAAATAACAGCTTCTTGCCTGGATGGGACATCATAAAGCCATAGGCAGCCCGCAGGTTTTCAGCCTTTGCCTCTAAAGTCTCTCCCGGCATCTTACCCATCATAGAGCCTTTTCCGTGAACGACTTCGTCATGGGAGAATACCAGGACAAAGTTTTCACTGTAGGCATAAAGCATGGAAAACGTCAACTCGCCATAGTTATTTTTACGGAAATATGGATCACAGCGCATGTAGTTGGTGAAATCGTTCATCCAGCCCATATTCCACTTATAATCAAAACCAAGTCCGCCGTCTTTTGGATCACCGGTGATCATTGGCCATGCAGTAGACTCCTCTGCGATCAGCACCGCACCGTTCTTTCTGCCCTTGAATACAGTATTTAAGTGCTTTAAGAACTCTACAGCTTCCAGATTTTCATTTCCGCCGTAGATATTTGCCACCCATTCACCGTCATTTTTACCGTAATCCAGATACAGCATGGAAGCCACCGCGTCCATACGGATGCCGTCTGCGTGGTACTTCTCAGCCCAGAACAGTGCGTTGGCAATGAGGAAGTTAGATACTCCCGGACGGCCGTAGTTATAGATCAGTGTACCCCAGTGCGGATGAGCGCCCTTTCTTGGGTCTGCATGTTCATAGACGCAGGTTCCGTCAAAGCATGCCATTCCGAAAGCATCTCTCGGGAAATGGGCCGGTACCCAGTCTAAGATCACACCAATGCCCTGTTCATGCATATAGTCCATGAAGTACATGAAATCATCCGGTGTTCCATAGCGGCTGGTAGGAGCATAATAACCAGTTACCTGATATCCCCAGGAAGCATCTAAAGGATGTTCCATGATCGGCAGCAGTTCTACATGGGTATAGCCCATATCTTTTACATACTCAGCCAGCTTTACAGCCAGTTCCCTGTAATTGTAGAACTCGGAGCCAATGATATCTTCCCCGTTTTCGTCCTTGGCAATCTCTTTTCGCATCCAGGAACCTAAATGGACTTCATAAATATTGAAAGGCTTGTCCTTTGTATCAGAAGCAGCCCGCTTGTCCATCCATTTTTTATCTTTCCACTGGTAATTGTTGATATCCCATACAATGGAAGCATTATTTGGACGCAGCTCTGCATAATTTCCATATGGGTCTGCCTTCATCATAGGCAGTCCAGCTCTGGTCTTGATCTCATATTTATAAAGGCATCCTGCTTTCAGGCCCGGAATGAACAGCTCAAATACGCTGGCATCTCCTTCGCCTACTTTGCGCATCTGGTGGCGTCTGCCGTCCCATAAGTTAAAGTCACCTACTACACTGACACGCATGGCACATGGAGCCCATACTGCAAAATAAACGCCTTCTACTCCGTCAATGGTCATTGGATGAGCACCCATTTTCTCATAAATGTCGTAGTAGATACCTGCACCGAATTTCTTTAATTCATCTTCTGTAAACTGTGGTCCGAAAGAATAGGGATCGTGGATCTCTTCTTCGGTTCCATTATCATAAGTGACAAGTAAGGTATAATCTGTCACTGTTTTTCTTGGGATCAGTACAGCATAAAATCCTGCTTCATCTGCCAACTCCATAGGGTATTTTTTCCCATTTCCTGTAAGCTTTACAGTGATCGCTGTTGCGGTAGGTATAAATGCCTGTATCAATAAGCCTTCTTCTGTTGCATGTGGTCCTAACATTCTGTGAGGATCGGCTGACTCTGAATAGGTCAGTTCCTCAATCCCCGCCCAGTCCATAATATCATATAATTTCTGTTCCATCTGCGTGCCCCCTTTTAGCAAAAACAATGTTGTTTCTATTATAGCTGTTTCGCCCGTTCTGAAATATTCTGTCTGAAATTGATCACATCATGCTCATATTCTTCATCCATAAGAGGTGATGAGATCATAAAATCTGCACTTGCCTTATTGTTTGCAATGGGAATATCGTAAACCTGTGCAATACGCAGCAGTGCCTTTACATCCGGATCATGAGGCTGTGCTGTCAATGGGTCGGAGAAGAAGATCACGAAATCGATCTGTCCTTCTACGATCTTGGCGCCGATCTGCTGGTCGCCTCCCAATGGGCCGCTGTTATATCCCTTTACCGGAAGTCCGGTATAATCGGTGATCATTCTTGCAGTTGTTCCGGTTCCGCATAAGAAATGTTTCTCCAGAATGGATTTATGTTCCTTGCACCATTCCATTAATTCATGCTTTTTCTGATCATGGGCGATCAGGGCGATATTTTTCTGCTTCTTGATAGTCATTGGGACAAATTCCATTGTATGCATACCTCCTTATGTTGCCTGTCTCTTGTGTTGCTGTCCTAAATATATAGTATACAATTGCTCATTTATGATGATGCCGCCGTCAGGCAGCATACATGTTTATTCAACTACCGGATTGGTAAGTGTGCCGATCCCTTCAATGGTACATTCTACTACATCTCCAGGTTTTAAGAATTTTGGCGGTGTAAAGCCCATTCCTGCGCCTGCCGGTGTGCCGGTGGCAATGATGGTTCCAGGTTTTAATGTCATGCCTTTTGAAAGCTCACTGACGATGTGGTCAATACCAAAGATCAGCAGTTCTGTGTTGCTGTCCTGTCTCAGTTCCCCGTTGACACGGGACTGGATAGAAAGCTTTGGCGGATATGGGATATCTTCCACTGTGGTGATACATGGTCCCATTGGGAAAAATCCGTCTAAACTCTTTCCAAAATACCACTGGTTATGCTGGGTCTGAAGGGTTCTGGCACTGACGTCATTGATAATGGTGTAACCAAAAATGTAATTTTTTACCTCTTCTTCCGGTACATTTTTTGCTTCTTTTCCAATGATTACTGCCAGTTCTACCTCATAGTCTAAATCTGTTACAATGTCTGAATGGCTTTCAATGCCTTCACCGTTTGCCACTGCCTCGTTTACACGTTTGGAGAAGTAAACGGCATAGGGACGTTCGCCTCCAAATGCCTCTTTCTTGTAGCGGGCAGACTCCTCTGCGTGAGCCATATAGTTGATACCCAGGCAGATCACATCCTGTTTCGGATTTGGGATCGGCGCCAGAAACTTTACTTCTTCAATAGGTGCCGCTCCTCTGATCTTATAAGGGTCCTGACCGGACACATATTCAAGCAGCTGTTTTTCTGACTCGCTGATCCCCTCGATCAGTTCCTGCATGGTCTTATAATCCATATCCAGGGAGCGAAGAGGATAGACCCATTTTCCGTCTCTGCTGATCACGCCCAGACCGCCTTTATGTTCCACTTCATATGTAACAAGCCTCATAACAGCCTCCTTATTTCATTTAGCAATTTCTTAATGCTTACTTTATCACATTTTTCGGATATTTTCCACCTTGCCACAAATGTTTTACATAATCTTAGAAAATTTAGCGAACAATTCAGACGTCATTTAAGCGGTTCCTGCGCTCATCATTTTGTAGATCTGAATAACTGCCGTTGGTGCCAGCGCACCTAAAACCACTGCCAGTAACTGTGAGCCCGTCAGATCCCCTGCGGCAAATACATCCTGAAGCTTAGGCACAAAAAGCACTGCACACATAAGGACTACACCTACAAACAATGCCATAACACACCAGAGATTGCTTCCTATTCCCAATGAAAGCAGGCTTTTTCTTCCCCTGCAGTTAAAACCATGGAACAGTCTTGCCAGAGTCAGAGTGGAAAATGCCATAGTACTGGCAATGGCTTCCCCGCCCTGGGAATATCCCATTTCCCATGCCCACATGGTTGCTGCACCAATAAGAAAACCCTGGAATAAGATCTTCCCTGCAAATGGAAAAGAAAGGATCCCTTCTTTTGGGTCTCTGGGAGGCTGGTTTAAAAGATCCCGGTCTGCCGGTTCCATACCTATGGCAATGGCAGGAAGGGAGTCTGTCAGCAGGTTGATAAACAGCAGATGCACCGGCGCAAAAGGCAATGGAAGCGCCTTGATAGATGTATACAGTACACAAAGGATCCCTGCCATATTTCCGGACAACAAAAACTGGATGGAATTTTTAATATTCCGATATACATTTCTTCCATTTGCCACTGCCTTGATAATCGTAGCAAAATTGTCATCTGTTAAGATCATGGCAGCGGCATCCCTTGAAACTTCTGTGCCTGCTTTTCCCATAGCGATCCCTATGTCCGCCTTTTTTAAGGCAGGAGCGTCATTTACCCCGTCTCCTGTCATAGCTGTAATGTGCCCTTTTTTCTGCCATGCTTCCACAATGCGGATCTTATGTTCCGGAGACACCCTGGCATATACGGAGATCTTTTCCAGTCTTTCCTGCAGCTGCTGATCGCTCATCTGATCCAGATCTGCTCCTGTAACAGCCAGATCACCAGCTGTAAAAATACCAATCTCCGAGGCGATCGCTGCCGCAGTCTCTTTATGATCCCCGGTGATCATGACCGTGCGGATCCCTGCTTTTTTAGCATCTGCCACTGCCATTTTAGACTCCGGCCTTGGTGGATCTGTCATAGCAGCCAGACCCAGAAAGATCATATTTTCCGCCTTTGCATCCCTGATTTCTTCCTCTTTTAATGGTTTACATGCCAGTGCCAGAACCCGCATTCCCTTTTTGGACCATAGACCGTTCTGGCGAAGGATCCGCTCTTTATCAGAAAAGGAAAAGGGACGTCCCCAGGAAGCAGTCTCTTCTTCCTGAAAAGAGGGATTGACTGCCAGACTGCATTTAGACAGCAAAACGTCTACCGCCCCTTTTACAAAAAGGATCTTTTCTCCCCCTTTGCTGCATATGGCACCCATATATTTTTTATCAGAGTTAAAAGGGATCTCCGAAATACGACGCCACTGCCTGCGAAGAAGTCCGGGATCTTTTCCTGCTTCTTCTGCCATATGTAAAAGAGCCTGCTCTAAGGGATCTTCTTTTTCCCCGATCTCCTCTCCGGAAGCATTATTTGCAAGAATGACTGATCGCAGGAAAAGAGAAAGATCCGGGTGGTGGGAATATTTTTTTAACTGCCCTGTATCCATGACCTTCCCATTTATGCAAACAGCCTCTGCCCGCAGACTGTTTTGGGTCAGTGTCCCTGTTTTATCAGAACAGATCACAGATACACAGCCTAAACTTTCCACTGCTTTCAGGTCCTTTATGACTGCATGCTCTTTTGCCATTTTCTGGGTTCCCATTGCCTGGACAATGGTCACAATGGAGCCAAGAGCCTCCGGGATGGCTGCAACCGCCAGCGCTACCGCAAACATCAGGGCATCTAATACAGGCTCCCTGCGATACAGGCTGATCAGAAAGATCGCCCCGCAGATCCCCATAATTCCTAAGGCCAGATGGCCGGAAAACCGGTCTAAACTGGCCTGCAAAGGTGTTTTCTTTTCCACTGTGCGGTTCATCAGGGAAGCAATGGTCCCGATCTGGGTATCCATTCCTGTTTCCGTCACTACCGCAGTTCCCCTTCCGCCAGTGATCAGAGCACCGGAAAAGACCATATTGCTCTGATCTCCCGGAGATAAAGGCGTTTTTCCTGCCGGCAGTTTTCCCTCTCTTTTTTCCACATTTAAAGCTTCTCCTGTAAGAGAACTTTCGTTGCAGGTAAGGCTGCAGGACTGAAGGATCCGGCCGTCTGCAGGTACCATTCCTCCTGTTTCCAAAACCAGGATATCCCCTGGAACCACCCTGGAAGATGGCGCCGTACAAACGCGTCCTTCCCGGATCAGAAGTGTTTCCGGAGAAGCAAGTCGCTTTAAGCTTTCCAGGGATTTTCGTGCTTTCTGATGTTCCACAGTCCCTAAAATGGCATTTAACAAAAGGACGGAAAAGATCACAAGAGCGCTTTCCGGATCTCCGGTAACCATGGATACCCCCGCAGCCCCAATGAGGATCATGACCAGAAGATCTTTAAACTGTCCTAAAAATACCTGCCACCAGGGCATTTCTTCCTGTTCTTTTAAAACATTTTCCCCATATGTTTCCAGCCTTCTTTCTGCCTCTTTCTCATTTAGCCCGGTCCTGTTGGTGCCAAGGCGCTTTAAAACTTCTTCCTGGGTCAGACCATACCATTGTGCCATTCCTGCCTCCTATAGACTCTGTATAGACTTCATATAGAAAAAAATGAGGATGCCCTGACCCGTCTGGCCTTTACAGCATCCTCATCTGAATGTATATGTATTTCTCTTTTATCTTTATGCAGGAAAAAACAGGCTTATGACCTGCCTCCGAATATCATCTCAAAAGCAACTCTGTATCCTAAAGGAAGGGAAGCTTCTTCTACATATTCCTCTCTTGTATGAGCGCCGGCTCCACTATAGCAGCCCACACATACGCTTGGGATTCCCATAGAAAGCGGGATATTGCAGTCTGTAGAACCAGAACCAACTCCAGGGCAGATTCCAGTCACTGTCTCTACCGCTGCTTTTGCACGTTCAAGAAGGCGTGCCTGACGTTCTTTATCTACATCACCGGAGCATGGACGGATGCCCAGGATCTCATAAGTAATATCAAGACCGGCTGCCTTTGCCTCATCTACTGCTGCCTCAAATTTTTCTTTCATATAAGCCAGATTTACTTTTCTGTCAGAGCGGAACTCGTATAACATGGAAGCTTCCTGGGCAATGGTATTAACAGAAGTGCCGCCGGAAATAGTGCCTACATTGTAAGTAGTCTTTCCGCCCTCCGGAACCTGGATCCGGTACAGTTTTTCAATGATACCTGCCAGCTTTTCAATGGCATTATCACGGCCGAAATTGCCAAAGCTCATGCGGAGACAGAGTTTGAGAAGTACCGGATTGTCCAGGACCGTCTGTATGAGAGCGACTTTGACCGCTTTATGGCCCTGGAGGGCGGGGAAAACAGCCTACAGGGGTAAAAGCAACACATCTATGTAAGAAAAAGAGAAGGCGCATTACAGAACGAGATCTGTAATGCGTCTTTTTCGGATATAGAATGGTTCAGAACAGATACATACATTTGCAGGCAGGGCGAAGCACCGGCCAGATTCCTCTTGAAATTTTGGCCAGAAACGAATATAATAGCTACATACAGTATCCGAGATTGCCAATGCAGTCCAAGTATCCGTGTCACACAGCGTCCAGAGGCCCATTGTGCCTTTGGGCGCTTTTTTCATTTATGGCCGCCTGGTCACAAACGCATGAGCATGATCGCCCATGCGTTTTTATATAGATTGGAGCCGAAAGGTTCCCCCAACCTTTTTTATCGGGGAGCCTGCTGGCTCACCGTTATATATAAATCAACACATGAGGAGGAGTGATATAGTGGCCGTTTTTGTGGGCTCTGGCCCGGAACGTGAAGTCCTGAGCGCCAGCTGGGACGATGATGCAGAGATCCTGCGCATCATCCATGAGCTGAACTTCGGGAAATTCCGAATGTCGTTATAAGGCGGGTGATCAAGCATGGATTTTTGGCCTATACTGGAAATGCGCTTGGATTATTGGTCAGTCTTAGACCGGCTTTCTGAAATCGAGTCATATCCGTGGGACGGTGTGAAAAACGAGTATTATGACGACTATGCTGACCTATTCAATGAAATGGCAGGCCTGTCTGCCGAATTCTACAATGAGTTTGAGCGGCTGATTCGTGATCTGGAGTACACTTGGAGCCTACCGAAGCGAAAGTTGGAGAACACTGGCATGGAAAATGCACGCGGCGCGGCATGGTTTGACATGGCGGTCTCACTGCTGAATGAAACGGACATGAGTGTTTTATTGGAAAACGAGGGCGTCTATGATCCTGACGATATAGACCGGGAAAGGCAAAAGCGGCGTAAAGCCGTTCTGGCGCTGACCAAGGAGCAGCAGTTCTCACTCTTTACGCAGGTGTTCCATTTTCTGATGCGGTTCATCCAGCTTTCTCTGGCATTTGAAACGGTCAAGGGCTCCATTGACGAGCTGGAGCGGCTGAACTCCCTTCGGGAAACGAATGGGCGGCTACAACTGCCGTCCTCTGCCTACTTGTAGAAAGAAACAGGATGGGATCACATTTCTCAAAACACCCTTGCAAATGCCGACGGGAGCAGGTATAATACTGCTATAAAGTATCAGTAGATTACATCTGTAGTCAAAGTAACCGTGTATCAAAGCGTCTGAAGGCCTATGGCCTTTAGGCGCTTTTTTATTGGATAGGGAAACCACCGGCTCTGCCGGTGGAGGTGCCTCGTAAAAAAGCTTTAGCTTCAAGCATCGAGCGAAGCGAGCTGCTAACAGCAAATTATCAGTGAAGAAAGACTTGCATTAGAACAGCGGCTGCCCGTTTACGGGCTGCGGGGCAAATGATGCGGGTGAAATAAAATTCAGTGCGTCTTGAGACGCATGCCGGTAATAGGCCCTTATAGGGCCAACTCAAGCCACCGGCTTAGCCGGTGGTTATGACTTTCTATAAAACCGGCTTTTCCATGTGTCAGCGCCTTTCTTCTCACCGCTTGGGACGCGGCTTGAAGATCAGGGCCACCAGATAACCGAAGAAAATGGCTGCGGCAATGCCGCCCGCTGCCGCGGTGACTCCCCCGGTAAATGCCCCCAGCAGCCCGTCCTCACTGACGGCCTTTGCCGCGCCCTTGGCCAGGAGGTAGCCAAATCCGGTAAGGGGGACGGTGGCTCCGGCCCCGCCGAACTCCACCACATATTTATAAATGCCCAGTCCCCCCAGGACCACGCCGGACACCACATAGATCACAAGAATCTTGGCCGGAGTCAGCTTGGTCTTGTCGATCAGCACCTGGCCGATGAGGCACAGGACACCGCCGCAGAGAAAGGCCCGGAGGTATTCGCTCAGCATTTCCATGGCTCAGTCTCCTTTCTGCGCGCTGATGGCAACAGCGTGGCAGATGCCGGGAATGCTCTCCCCCTGCATGGTGGATGTGGGCGAAAGGAGGGCCCCGGTACCGCAGAACAGAATGTGCTTCCAACGCCCGGCCTTCATCCCCTTGAGCAGATAGCCCGTGAGAACGGTAGCGGAGCATCCGCAGCCCGAGCCGCCGCAGTGGACATCCTGGCTCTGAGCATCGTAGATGAGCACGCCGCAGTCGTCGTAATTCTGGAGGTCCATCCCATCCTTGTGGAAGAAGTCCAGGACGATCTCCTTGCCCAGGCTGCCCAGATCGCCGGTGACGATCAGGTCGTAATAGGAGGGCTTCCGCCCGGTGTCCGCCAGGTGGGTGGAGATGGTGTCATAGGCGGCGGGGGCCATGGCCGCCCCCATGTTGTTGGCGTCCTTG
>OLJW01002021.1_pt1 | contig 19441 bp, 13 predicted proteins | sample 1603411 | NCBI WGS metagenome assembly OLJW01 (sample SAMN04168659, study PRJEB22393) | human gut metagenome | biome: human gut microbiome; feature: stool | host: Homo sapiens | collected 2014-05-12 | reverse complement strand
AACTGCCGATGTAGTTGCGCAGGAAGTCGAAGACCGGAATCACACACCAGCGGTTGACCCATCCGAAGATGCCCCAGCCCAGCGGCACGAGACGCTCCAGATAAATATCCGCACCGCCCGGCTCCCCGATCTTCTTGAGGATCGAGTACTTGTTGGGGCCGAAATAGAATGCGAAGTCATACCCTTCGGTCTGCGGCGTATAGGGCACGCCCATCTGCGCCGTGAAGGTCTTGAGCAGCGACGACTCGGGAGCCGCCGTGTCGAAGGCGAGGTTGGCGTAGGACACGTTGTCCGGGGCGATGAACACCGACGAGAAGAACTGCTGCTTGAAAGCCACCCAGTTGACCTGCGTCGAGATATTCTTCGACTTTGCGCCTTCGCTCATGCCCAGCTCCTCGATCGAGGTCTCGTCGGGGAAACGGTACGAGAGCGTGGTGTACATGTTCTCGTTCTGGAAACCCTTCTCGTTCTGGAAAGTGGTGTTCGCCCAGTCGATCTGAATCTGCGTCTGGTTGGCCATCTCCGGAGCCATATTCACCAGCCGCACGTCGAAGTCGACGAGGTAGTCGCGCTCGGGAGCCTCCGTATCATATATAAGGTAACGGTACTCCAGATAGGCCCCCTCCGCCACCGGAAGGCGCATCACGACGCTCTTGGCTCCGTCCGCCTCCCCGACTACGGGCTGGGCCGTGAACACGTAATCCAGCGTGTTGACCGGCACGTTCTTCAGCCCGTTCTTCAGATAGAACGAAAGCCCGAAACGCGCCGTGGCGGGGTCCATCATCTCGATTTTCCGGTCGCGTTTTCCGCGCGGACCGTATTGGGTGTAATCCTTCAGCGTGACGCCCTTGATCTGGCCGCCGCGGGTGGAGAAGAGCACCGCCATCACGTCGTTCTCCACGATGAATTCTTCGGCCTCCGCCTCGCGGGCCGCCGTCAGCGACTCGCCCAGCGTCTCCACCTGACGCTCGCGTACCGCTGCCGCAGCCTCTGCGGCCGCCACTTCTGCCTGCACGCCGTTACCCGACGCCAGCGAATCGGCCACGGGAGCCGCCGCACGCGCGGCTGCGGCCACCGAATCGACATAGGCCTCGTATGCGGCTTTCTGTTCCAGATACTCTTTCTGCTGCTGGCTGTTGAAATAGGCGAATCCCAGAAAAAGAACCGCTACGACGGCAATGCCTATGATTGATTTTTTATCCATTAAACTGTCTTCCTTTTTATCTTTTCAGAGGGTGATTACTTCTTCTCCGCATACGCCAGCGCGGCCTTCACAAAGGCCACGAACAGCGGCGAGGGGCTCAATACGGTGCTCTTGTATTCGGGATGGTACTGCGTACCGACGAACCAGGGATGGTTCTCGATCTCGACGACCTCCACCAGATTCGTGTCGGGATTCACGCCCACGGCCTTCATGCCGGCCGCCTCGAACTGCTCCAGATAGTCGTTGTTGAACTCGTAACGGTGGCGGTGACGCTCCGAAATGTTGAGTTTGCCGTAGGCGGCAGCGACTTTCGAGCCTTTCTTCAGCGCACAGGGATAGGCGCCCAGACGCATCGTGCCGCCTTTGGCCGTAACGCCCTTCTGCTCCTCCATCAGGTCGATCACCGGATGCGGCGTCTGCTCCATCTCGCTCGAATTGGCATCGGCGAGATTCAGCACGTGGCGCGCGAACTCGATCACGGCGCACTGCATGCCCAGGCAGATGCCCAGGAACGGGATGTTGTTCTCGCGGGCGAAGCGCACGGCCTCGATCTTCCCCTCGATGCCGCGGTTGCCGAAGCCCGGGGCCACCAGAATGCCGGACATCTTGCCCAGCTGCGCGGCTGCGCTCTCGCGGGTGATCTTCTCCGAATTGACATAGCGCAGCTTGACCTTGCAGTCGTTGACCGCCCCGGCGTGGATGAACGATTCGCAGATCGACTTGTAGGCGTCGGGCAGTTCGGTGTACTTGCCGACCAGCGCGATCTCGATCTTCTTCGAGGGGTGTTTCACCTTCTCGACGAATGCGCTCCACGCGGCCATGTCCGGCTCTTTGTCGGCCGTCAGGTTCAGTTTGTCCAGCACGACCTCGTCCAAATGCTGTTCGTGCATTTTCAGCGGCACTTCGTAGATCGTCGGCACGTCGATCGACTCCATCACGGCGTTGGCGTCGACGTTGCAGAACAGCGCCACCTTGCGCTTGAGCGCCGTCGACAGCGGATGCTCGGCGCGCAGCACGAGGATGTCGGGCTGGAGACCGTTCTCCAGCAGGGCCTTCACCGAGTGCTGCGTGGGTTTGGTCTTCAACTCGCCCGAAGCGGCCATGTAGGGGATCAGCGTCAGGTGAACCAGCGCCGTATTCCGGTAACCCAGCGAATAGCGCAGCTGGCGCACCGACTCGATGAACGGCTGCGACTCGATGTCGCCCACCGTGCCGCCGATCTCGGTGATGATCACGTCGTATTTCTTGGTCTGCGCCAGCAGCTGAATGCGGCGTTTGATCTCGTCGGTGATGTGGGGAATGACCTGCACGGTCTTGCCCAGGTACTCGCCCTTGCGCTCCTTCTCGATGACGCTCTTGTAGATACGGCCCGTCGTGACGTTGTTGGACTTCGACGTGGGCTGGTTCGTGAAGCGCTCGTAGTGCCCCAGGTCGAGGTCCGTCTCGGCGCCGTCCTCGGTGACGTAGCACTCGCCGTGCTCGTAGGGGTTGAGCGTTCCGGGATCTACGTTGATGTAGGGGTCGAGTTTCTGAATGGTCACCGAGTAACCGCGGGCCTGCAACAGGCGGGCGATCGAAGCCGAAATAATACCCTTGCCGAGCGACGACGCCACGCCGCCCGTTACGAATATGTACTTGGGTTTGGAAAGTTTCATTACTGTTTTATTTATAAATTCGTTGTAACACCGTTCAGCGCCTTTTTCCGCAAGCCCCCGCCAAGGCGGGGGTTCGGGGGCGGGTCAAACCTGTATACACGGCGTTCCGCCGTGGGCCGGCGTCCGGAGCGGCAGGACGATCCGATCGTCAGGCATTGTTATTTTCGTCCTGGTCCTGCTTGTCGATCAGCTTCACCTTCTCGATCGTCGAGGCCATCTCCTCGCGGGCGCGCTCGATCTTCGCACGCACGTCGGCCACCAACGCCTCGGCGTTCTTCGATTTGGCGAAGAAGCCGATGTTGTTCTCCAGGAGGCCGATCTCCTGCTCCAGCTGACGCACCTTGTTGTAGAGGCGTTCGCGTTCCGAGCGCAGGCGTCGGTCGCCCGACGCCTTGAACGACGAGACTTTCTCGCGGAAGCGGCCCATCGAACGGTCGCGCTCCGAACCGCGCAACGTGTTGAACAGCTCGTCCACGGCGGCCTTGTACTTTTTCTGGATGGCGTCCTTCTGCTTGATGGGCACGAAACCGATCTCGCCCCAGCGACGCTGGAACTCGCGGATCACCTCGTAGCCCCCGGCCTTCACGTCGGCCCCGGCCATTTCGGCCAGCAGAGCGAGTTTCTTCTGCAGGTTCTCCTCGTGCTCGCCGTCGACGCTCGCGAAGTGCGACGCCTTGCGCTCGAAGAACTTGTCGCAGGCAGCGCGGAAACGCTTCCAGACGGCGTCCGAATGGCGCCGCGACACGGCTCCGATCTGCTTCCAGCGGGCCTGGAGGGCGATCAGTTCGTCGGTGGCCTTCTTCCACTCCTCGCTGTTCATCAGCGACTCGGCGGCCTCGCAGATCTCAATCTTCAATTGAAGGTTGTGCTCCATCTCGGTCTTCATTCCGGCATAGAACTGCCGCTTGGCCTCGAAGAAACGGTCGCACGCCGTGCGGAAACGTTCGTAGATGCGGTTGTTATCTTTCTTCGGCGCGAAACCGATGGTCTTCCAGGTCTTCTGAATCTCCAGCAGACGGTCGCTCGCGCGGTTCCACTCCTTGCGGGTGGTGAGCGGCTGGGACGAAAGTTCCTCCGTGGCGACGCACAGCCCGGTCTTGAGTTCGAGGTTCTTCACCTGCTCGCCCTTCAGCGTTTCGAAATGCTCCTGATGCTGTTTGTTGATACGGCTCGACGCGGCTTTGAAACGCTCCCAGAGCGCCTCCTTGTACTCATTGGCGACGGGACCCGTCTCGCGCCACTCGTCATGGAGTTTTTGCAGCTTGTGGAACGCCTCGACGACGGAAGGCTCCAGCACCAGCGCCTCGGCCTGCTCGCAGAGGGCTACCTTCTGTTCGTAGTTCTTCTTCAGATCGAGGTCACGCAGCTCCTTGTTGATCTTGATGAAGCTGTAAAAATTCTCGACGTGCAGGTTGTAGGTCTCCCACAAATCCTTGACATGCTGCTGCGGCACGATGCCGGTATCCTTCCAGCGCTGCTGCAACTCGCGGAACTTGTTGAACGTATGGTTGAGCGTCTCGTCCGAATTGACCAGCTCCTTCAGCTCCTCGATGATCGCCTGCTTGACCTTGAGATTCGCCTCCTTCTCGGCTTCGAGGTTGGCGATGAACGCGTCGCGGCGGCGGCGGTACTCCTTGAACTGCTCCTTGAGCTGAATTTCGGCGCCGTCCACCGAAGGAGCGAAATCCTCCTCGGCGCCGCCCTCCTCGACGAAGCGGCGGCGTGCGGCCTCGACCTCGGCGCGGCGGATGCGGTAAAAGGCGATCTTCAACGCCTCCACATCCCGGCGGATCGACTGCACGGGCTGCTCTTCGAGCATCCGGGCGAACAGGGCCACCAACTCCTCCTTGCCTTTTCCGGCGAACTTGTCCTCCTCGGGCTTCTGCGCGGCGAGTTCCTCCGCGGCCTCCTCCTCGGGCGTCGCGCCCTCGATCTCCAGCCCGGCATTCTGCGCCGCGAGCGCAGCCTCCTCATCGGCAAAGTCCACCTGCACGTCCCGGGACGCGTCCTCCTCCGATTCCGCAACCTCCGGCCCGGCGGCAGGCTTGATCCGGGCACGTTTGGCGCGCGGCGCAGCCTCCTCGCCGGAAATCCGCTCCGCAGCGGCCTCCTCCGCAGGCGTTTCTGCGGCGGGCGTCTTCGTCACGGCGGATTCCGCGGGCGCATCCGCAACCTCCGCAACGGGTTCTTCCGCAGCGGCGGACGCCTCCGCAGCCGGTCCTGCGGCGGGCATTTCGGGTTCAGGGACTCGGGCAGTCACGGCAGGATTCGCTTGCGCATCTTCAGCCGCAGGGCTGACTTGCTCCTCGGGAGCAGGAAGTGTCGGTTTTTCAGTAGCCATTTCAGTACACGTTTTTGGTTCCCGCATGTGCGGGAGCATATAAATCTCGCAAATATAACCATTTTATGCGGAACGCCGAAAAGATTTCGTCAAAACATGCAACAACGCCGCCCTGCGGAAGCGCGAAATCGCTGCATCCCGGCACGGCGGCGCAATTTTCCGGTCTGTTCCGGCCCTTCGTCAGCGCTTGCGGCCCTTTGCGGCAATGCGTTTGGGCGCAGCCTGACGGCCCGTGGTGACGGGACGGCCGCTGCGGCGGACGCTCCTGGTCCCGCCGCCGCGCTTGGGCTTCTCCCATGCCGCGGCATCGTCGTAACGCTGGAAAGCCTCCCAGTCGAACCCGTCGTTGCCGCCTGCCGGAGACGCGTTCCAGTCGTTCTCGGCCTTTTTCCGGCTCCGCGTCACGGAACGCCGCTCCCCGGCGTCGTCCGCCGTTTCCGCGGTTTCCCTGCGCGGCCGCCTTTCGGAGCGGAACTCCTCCGCGCCCTCGGGCTGCCCGGCCTTCCTGCGGCCCCGCGTCTCGGAACGAGGCTCTCCGGCCGATTCGCTTCCGGACGCGCCTTCGCCGCCGTTGCGACCCTCCGTAGCCGGCCGGCGCCGCTTTCCGCCGCCGTTCTCCGCATCGGAACCGTCAATCTTGGCGATGCGGCGACGGCCTCCCGAGGCGTTGAGCTGCCCCACGACCGCCTCGGCGTCGCTGAACGGCACGCTCACCAGCGAATAGTTCTCGAAGACACGCACGTCGTCGATATTCTTGTCCCGCAGTCCGCACTTGCGCTTGAGCATCTCCACGATCCGGCGGGCCGTGTAGCCGTCGCGGCCTCCGAGCGCCAGGAACAGCCGCGCCTTGCCCTTGCGGTCGACCGAGAACGAACGGATTTCGGGATAATTGCTCTGATCCAGTTCACTGCGGAAAGCCAGCCGCAGCAAGGCCCCCAGCGCCACGTCGGGCGCATAGCTTTCGAGCAGTTCGGCCGCGATGTCGGCGTAGTCGCCGTAGCTCTCATTGGCCACGATCTCCTGCAAATCGTCCTTGATCTTGGCGCGCTTCATCGCCACGATGTCCTGCGGCGAAGGCAGCGTCTCCCGCTTGATGTCGGCCTTGATGTCGCGCATCATCCAGTTGAAACGGCGCAGTTCGGCGCCCGAAATGAAGGTGATGGCCGTACCCTGGTTGCCGGCGCGGCCCGTACGGCCGATGCGGTGGACGTAGCTCTCCGAATCCTGCGGCAGCGAATAGTTGATCACGTGCGAGAGGTTCGACACGTCGATACCCCGCGCAGCCACGTCGGTCGCCACCAGGATGTTGACCGCCTTGTCGCGGAACTTGCGGAGAATCTTCTCGCGCTGGGCCTGCGACACGTCGCCGTGCAGCCCCTCGGCCGAATAGCCCTGGGCCACCAGACGCGTCGCCACCTCGTCCACGCCGATCTTCGTGCGGCAGAAGACGATGCCGTAAAAGTCCGGTTCGATGTCGATGATGCGCGTCATGGCGTCGAACTTGTCGGCTTCGCGCACCTCGAAATAGATCTGGTTCGTGAGGTCGGCCGTCAGGTGCTGCGACTCCACGCGCAGCACCTCCGTATTGCGCATGTAAGCCTCCGAAAGACGGATGATCCGCTCGGGCATCGTGGCCGAAAAGAGCAGCACGCGGCGGTCTTCGCCCGTATGGCCCATGATCTCCTCGACATCCTCCACGAAGCCCATGTTGAGCATTTCATCGGCTTCGTCCAGGACCAGGAAACGGACCTTGTCCAATTTGAGCGTACCGCGGCGGATGTGGTCCAGCACGCGCCCCGGCGTGCCGACGACGATGTCGACGCCCCGCGACAGGCGGCGCAGCTGCTCGCTCATCGCGGCCCCTCCGTAGATGGCCGTGATCGAGAGCCGCCGCTCGCGGTTGTAACTCAAAAGTTCCTCGGCGGCCTGCACGGCCAGCTCGCGCGTCGGGACGAGGATGATGGACTGCACGCCCTCTTTCGAAGGCTCGATCTGCTGGAGTATCGGCAGCCCGAAAGCCGCCGTTTTACCCGTGCCGGTCTGGGATTGCGCGATGATGTCGTTCTCTCCCGAGAGCAGACGGGGAATCGTAAGTCGTTGGATGGAGGTGGGTGTTTCGAACCCTTTTGCCTGGACGGCCGCGAGCATCTCCTCGCTGAGGCCTAAAGCGCTGAAATCAGCTTCGTTGATCATATATGAATAGTTGAAAGGCCAAAGGTACGACAATTTATTGAATATTCGCCGGAAAATCATTATCTTCGCAAAAAGTTACGCACACACGGCCCCTCGCGGGCCGCCTGACCGAAAACCGACACCATGAGTCACCGTATCCTGCTGGTCGACGACGAGGTAGACATCCTCGAATTCGTCCGTTACAACCTCGTACGCGAGGGTTACGAAGTCTTCACGGCCGAAAACGGCGCCGAGGCGCTGAAAGTGGCCGCCGAATGCCGTCCGCACCTGATTCTGCTGGACATGATGATGCCGGTGATGGACGGGGCGCAGACCTGCCGCGCGATCCGCCGAAACCCCGTGCTGAAGGACACGATGGTGGTTTTCCTCTCGGCGCTGGGCGAGGAGGGGCAGCAGCTGGCAGGGTTCGACGTGGGAGCCGACGACTACCTGACCAAGCCTATCAAGATGAAGCTGCTGGTAAGCCGCGTGCAGGCGATCCTCAAGCGCATCGACGCCGACAGACCTCCCGAGAAGGCCCCGGCCCCGGGGCTCACGGTCGACCGCGAGCGTTACACGGTGATCCGCGACGGACAGGAGATCACCCTCCCGCGCAAGGAGTTCGCGCTGCTGGACCTGCTCCACTCGTCGCCCGGGAAGCTGATTCCCCGCGAGGAGATTTACGCCAAGATCTGGGGCACGGAGGTCGTCGTGGGCGACCGCACGATCGACGTGCACATCCGCAAGCTGCGCCAGAAAATCGGCGACGAACGCATCGTCACGGTCAAGGGCGTGGGATATAAATATGAACCCTGAAACGAAAGGTGAAAATTGGATTGTCATTCCGGGAAGAGCCGAAGGACCGACGTGGGAATCCGCCGAACGCGTTGTGAGGTTACGACCTTTGATCGGATTGCCGCGTCGCCACGCTCCTCGCAATGACGGGAGAGGGGGGGGGGCAGGCGACCGAATCCGTTTGTCCGGACGAAGCGATTTTGAATTGTGAATTATGAATTGTGAATCGAAAAAATACCGCCGCATCGTCGTCAAGATCGGCAGCAATGTGCTCACCCGCGAGGACGGACGGCCCGACACCACGCGCATCTCGGCGCTCGTGGACCAGTTGGCGCGCCTGCACCGGGCCGGCACGGAGTTCATCCTCGTCTCGTCGGGCGCCGTGGCCTCGGGCCGCAGCCTGCTCGAAACCCGCGTCGGACGCATCGACACCGTTTCGGCCCGCCAGCTCTTCTCGGCCGTCGGGCAGGTGAAACTGCTGAACCGCTACTACGACCTCTTCAACGAATACGGCATCGCCTGCGGGCAGGTGCTCACCACCAAGGAGAGCCTCTCCACGCGGCGGCAGTACCTCAACCAGCGCAACTGCATGGAGGCGATGCTCGCGGCGGGCGTCGTCCCGATCGTCAACGAGAACGACACGATCTCGGTCACGGAGCTGATGTTCACCGACAACGACGAACTTTCGGGTCTCGTGGCGGCGATGATGGGAGCCGAGGCGCTCGTCATCTTGAGCAATATCGACGGCATCTACGACGGTTCGCCTTCGGACCCCGCCTCGCAGGTCATCCGCCGCGTCGCCCCGGGCCGCGACCTCTCGCAGTACATCGACACGGCGCGTTCCTCGCGCGGCCGCGGAGGCATGACGACCAAGAGCCGCATTTCGTCGCGCGCGGCGGGCGAGGGCATCGAGGTCGTGATCGCCAACGGCCGCCGCGACAATATCCTGACGGATCTGATCCTCACGGACCGCGACGTCGTATGCACGCGTTTCGAAGCGGCTCCCCGACCGGCTTCGGGGGTCAAGAAGTGGATCGCCAGCAGCGAAGGCTTCGCCAAGGGCGCCCTGCACCTCGACGCCGGGGCCGCCGCGGCCGTCTCGCAGAGCAAGGCCGCGAGCATCCTCGCCGTGGGCGTCACGGCCGTCGAAGGGGATTTCGAGCGCGACGACATCGTACGCATCCTCTCGCCCGAAGGCGCCCCGCTGGGCGTGGGCCGCATCTCGTGCGACAGCGCGACGGCCCGCCGCAACCTCGGCCGCAAAGGTCTCAAACCGCTGATTCACTGCGATTACCTATATCTGGAATAAAAATGGAATACGATACGATCTTCGCCGCCGCCCGGCGCGCCGGCAATGAACTGGCCCTTGTCGACGCCGGGCGATTGAGCCGCACCGTCGCGAAAGCCGCTGCCCTGCTGCGGGAAAACGCCGGAAAAGTGCTCGCGGCCAACGCCATCGACCTGGAGGCGATGGACGCCGATTCACCCATGCGCGACCGCCTGCGGCTGACGGCGGAACGCATCGCCTCGATCGCCGCCGACATGGAATCCGTCGCCGGACTGCCCTCGCCGCAGGGCGAAACGATCGCCGAATGGACCCGTCCCAACGGCATGACCCTCCGCAAGGTCCGCGTACCGTTCGGCGTGGTGGGCATGATCTGCGAGGCGCGCCCCAACGTCACGGCCGACATTTTCTCGCTCTCGATGAAGACGGGCAACGCCTGCGTGCTGAAGGGCGGCAGCGACGCCCGCCGCTCCAACGAAGCCATCGCCGCCCTGCTCCGCGAGGCGCTCCGCAGCGAAGGCGTCGACCCGGCGGCCTTCACCCTGCTGCCCGCGGGCCACGAGGCTGCCGGAGCGCTGCTGAACGCCGTGGGTTACGTCGACGTGGTGATCCCGCGCGGCGGCGCGGGACTGATCCGCTTCGTGCGCGAAAACGCCCGCATACCCGTGATCGAGACCGGGGCGGGCATCGTCCACACCTACTTCGACCTCGACGGCGATCTGACGAAAGGCCGCGCCGTGGTCTGCAACGCCAAGACGCGGCGCGTCAGCGTCTGCAACGCCCTCGACTGCCTCATCGTCCACCGCGAACGGCTCCGGGACCTCGCGGAACTGTGCGACCCGATGGCCGCCGAACGCGTCACGGTCTACGCCGACGCGGAGGCGTACGCCGCACTCGAAGGCCGCTACCCCGCGTGCCTGCTCCGCCCCGCCGCGGAGGAGCACTTCGGGACCGAATTCCTCGACTACAAGCTGGCCGTGCGGACCGTCGGCTCCCTCGACGAAGCTCTGGCGCACATCGCCCGCTACTCCTCGCGCCACAGCGAAGCCATCGTCACCGAAAACGCCGGGACGGCCCGGGAGTTCACCCGGCGGGTCGATGCGGCGTGCGTCTACGTCAACGTCTCGACGGCCTTCACCGACGGCGGCCAGTTCGGGTTCGGCGCCGAGGTCGGCATTTCGACCCAGAAACTCCACGCCCGCGGCCCGATGGGGCTGCCCGAACTCACGACCTACAAATACGTGATTTCAGGCAACGGACAGACCAGAGAGCCATGACGGTCACGCCGCCGCCCGCCGTTTTCGCGGCATCCCGCCGCGTTCCCGACTCCGCCCCGCACGGGAGAAGCGAAGTCGCCGCGCACCGATGCATCCCCCGACGCCCCTCGCGGAAGGGAAACGCCGCCGCATGGCCCGGACGGCCGGCGCCAAAAGGTCCCGACCCATATGTGACAAAAATTCCACTTATTTCGGCAAATAATTGAACGATTCGTAATCATTTTTTGCTTAAATTTGCACATCCGTAAAATAATACATATATTTAAATTATGATTCGTGAACTTTTCGCCGTGGGCCTGGGAGGCGCCGCCGGAAGCATCGTCCGCTATATGCTCTCCGTCTGGCTGCTCGGAGGGCACACGTTGCTGGGTTTTCCGGCCGGAACGTTCACGGTTAACGCCGCGGGATCGCTGCTGATCGGCATTCTGCTGGAGACCACGAATTCGGCTGCGGCAGGATGGTTGCTCATCGCAGGATTCTGCGGAGGATTCACCACCTTTTCGACCTTTTCGGCCGATGCCGTGCGGTTGCTGCGTGCCGGAGACTACGGGCCTGCGACGGCCTACATTGCGTTGAGCGTCGCGGTCTGCATCGCCTTCGCCGCACTGGGCATGTGGATCGGAGCGCAAATTGCACGCAATTAAAAATGAAAAATTAAGAATTAAAAATAACCTGCAACCCGGTTAAATCCCGGTCGCGCTGCGACAAGCCCCCCGAGGAGGGGATTTAGGGGAGGGTCAGAATTGGATACGCGGCGGAACGCCGCGAATTAGATGGCTGAATTTGCCCGAGGTCAGGCTTGTAAACGACGCCAAAGGCGGCGACGACACCGCCCGGAAGCACAACGACGAAGAAAAAACGCAAACAACCGGATTGCAGCCCTAAAGCGAATGAAACGTACGCCATCTCCCTCCCCGAGGGAGGGCCGGGGTGGGGTCAGGCTTGTAAACGACGCCGAAGGCGGCGACAACACCGCCCGGAAGCACAACGACGAAGAAAAAACATAAAAACTTAAAATAGAAGTTATGGTAATTCTGGTTTTAAACTGCGGCTCCTCTTCGATCAAATATCAGGTGATCGACATGGAGGACGCGTCGAGCAAACTGCTCGCAAAAGGCATCGTGGAACGTATCGGCCTCCCGGAAGGCGACCTGACCCATAAACCCGTCGGCAAGGAGCCGTTCGAGCTTCACCAGCCGATTCCCGACCACACGACCGGCATCAAGCTCGTGCTCGACGCCCTCACCGACCCCGCCCACGGCGTGATCGCGTCGCTCGACGAAGTGAAGGCCGTCGGCCACCGCGTAGCCCACGGCGGCGAGTTCTTCCCCGAGAGCTGCATCGTCACCGAGGACGTCAAGGCGAAGATCCGCTCGCTGTTCGAGATCGCCCCGCTGCACAACCCCGCCAATCTCGAAGGCGTGCTTTCGATCGAAAAGGTCCTGCCGGGCGTGAAGCAGGTCACGGTGTTCGACACCTCGTTCCACCAGTCGATCCCGGCGGTGAATTACATGTACGCCCTGCCCCACGCCTATTACGAGAAATACCGCGTGCGCAAGTACGGCTTCCACGGAACCAGCCACAAGTATGTGGCCAAGGTGGGCGCCGAACTGGCCGGACTGGATTTCCACAACTCGCGGATCATCACCTGCCACATCGGCAACGGCGGTTCGGTGACGGCGATTCTCAACGGCAAGTCCTACGACACCTCGATGGGCTTCTCGCCGCTCGACGGCCTGGTGATGGGCACGCGCTGCGGCCAGGTGGACGCCAGCGCCATCACGTTCATCGGCGAAAAGGAGGGCATGAGCTATGCCGAGCTGAACACGATGATGAACAAGAAGTCGGGCGTGCAGGGCCTCACGGACATTTCGAGCGACATGCGCGACATCGACCGCGCCTACGACGAGGGCAATCCCCGCGCAATCCTGGCGCGCGATATGTACTACGGACGCATCAAGAAGTTCATCGGCGAATACGCCGCCGAAATGGGCGGTGTCGACATGATCATCTTCACGGGCGGCGTGGGCGAGAATTCGTGCGAAATGCGCGAGGCGGTCTGCACCGGACTGGAGTTCATGGGCGTGAAATTCGACCCTGCGGCCAACAAGGGCGCGCGCGGCGTGAACAAGATCCTCTCGGCGGCGGATTCGAAAGTCAAGGTAGCCACCATCGCCACCAACGAGGAGCTGGTGATCGCCACGGACACCTACAATCTGGTAAAATAACGTCCGCATCCCGGCCGCATGCGATAAGCCCCTCCCGAGAAAGGGTTTTTGGGGTGGGGTCGGGCTTGCAAACGACGCCGGCGGCGGCAACGACCGCCGACAGCCGACAGCATAGAGGCAAAACAACAAAGCATATATCAATTTTAAACGTAACAACACCATGATTCAGCATCTTACCGAAATCGTCGAGGAGGCGAGGAAACGGGGTAAAAAACGTCTTGCCGTAGCTTACGGACAGGATTCGCATACGCTGGAAGCGGTCTACGAAGCCTATAAGGAGGGTCTCGTGGAGCCTACGCTCTTCGGCGACAAGGAGGTTATCAAACAGGTCTGCCAGGAGAACGGCATCGACATCAACGCCTTCAACATCGTCAACGAACCCAACGATGTGAAATGCGTCCAGCAGGCCGTCGCATCGGTCGTTTCGGGCAACGCCGACGTTCTGATGAAAGGTCTGGTCTCGACCGACAAATACATGCGCGGCATCCTCAACAAGGAGGCCGGACTGTTCCCCCCGAAAGGCGTCCTGAGCCACGTTTCGATCGTCGAAATGCCCTGCTACCACAAACTGCTGATCATCTCGGACGTGGCGGTCATTCCGCTCCCCGACTTCAAGCAGAAGATGGTGCAGATCGGCTACCTGGCCCGCACGGCCAACCTGCTGGGCATAGCAACGCCGAAAATCGCCTGCATCGCCCCCTCGGAGCAGCTGCTCCCCAACGTGATCTCCTCGACCGAAGGCGCGCTGCTGGCCAAGATGGCCGACCGCGGCCAGCTGGGCAACGTCGTCGTCGACGGTCCGCTGTCGCTGGACGTGGCGCTCTACAAGGAGGTCGCCGAGCACAAAAAGGTCAAGGGTTCGTCGGTGGCCGGCGATCCGGACTGCCTGCTGTTCCCCAACCTCGAATCGGCCAACGTCTTCTTCAAGTCGGTCTCGCACCTCTGCGGCGGCGAACTGGCGGCGATGGTCATGGGTACGAAGGTTCCGTGCGTGCTCACCTCGCGCGGCGACACGAGCAAGACCAAGCTCTTCTCAATAGCGCTGGCCTGCCTGGCGGTAAAAAAATAAAATTCCGGTCATCCGGACCTAACCCAATCTTAAATCAGCCCGACGAAAGAAACAACGCCTCCCGGTTGAAAGTCACCCTTCGACAATCAGTCGTTGCGAATCCGTCGGACTCACGTTAAAAACGAACCGAGAACTTATGGGCTACAAAATTTTAGCAATAAATCCCGGCTCAACGTCTACAAAGGTCGCCCTCTACGACGAGGAGCGGCCTTTGTTGGAATTGAACCTCCGTCACTCCACCGAGGAAATCTCCCGCTTCGCCGGCGTGAACGACCAGCTGGACTGGCGCCGCGGACTGATCCTTTCGGCGCTCCGCGAAGAGGCGTTCGACATCAGAAACCTCTCGGCGGTGATCGGCCGCGGCGGACTGATACGCCCCATTCCCGCAGGAGTCTACGAAGTCAATTCGCGCATGCGCTACGATCTGCGGAACGCGCAGATGAAACACGCCTGCAACCTCGGGGGACTGCTGGCCGCACAGATCGCCCACATGGCGGGTGTCAAGGCCTACATCGCCGACCCGCCGGTGGTCGACGAGATGGACGACGCGGCACGCATCTCGGGCATGCCGATGTGCCCGCGCAAACCGGTCTTCCACGCCCTGAACCAGAAGGCCACGGCGCGTCTCCACTGCGAACGGATGGGCTGGGTGTACGAAGAGTCGAATCTGATCGTGGCCCACATGGGCGGCGGCATTTCGGTCGCCGCACACAAGCAGGGACGTATCGTCGATGTCAACAACGCGCTCGACGGCGACGGTCCTTTCGCCCCGGACCGCGCAGGGAGCATCCCCTCGAGCGAACTGATCAAGGTCTGCTTCTCGGGACAATATACGAAAGAGGAGCTGCTGAAATTCATTTCGAGCAAAGGCGGGCTGGTGGCCTACCTGGGAACCAACTCCGTGATTCAGGTCATGGAACGCATCGCACAGGGCGACCAGCGGGCCAAAAAGGTTCTCGACGCCATGTGCTACAACATCGTGAAACAGATCGGAGCCATGGCCGCGGCCCTCTCGGGCAGCGTTCAGGCCATTGTCCTCACGGGCGGCATCGCCTACAACGAGCCTGTCGTGGAGTACATCCGCGAACGCTGCTCGTTCATCGCTCCGATCGCGGTCTATCCGGGCGAGAACGAACTCGAAGCGCTGGTCACCAATGCGCTGGTGGTGCTCCGGGGCGTCATCACCCCCAAAGTCTACAAATAACCCGCATTCTTCCGGGAAACGAACGGGCCGCATCCTTCCGGGGTGCGGCCCGTTCGTTCAGATGCGGGAGCAACGGGAGCGGCAAAAATAACGAAACACCCCTGCGTCACTCGAAAGCGATGCTCTTCCAAGTAAGCGGATCTCCGTAGTAGTTCGTGGCCCATTGGTCGGCGGACGCAGCTTTCGGGGCCGCCGTGCCGGTGCTGTAATGCTTGTCGGCATTCAGCGTAAGATCGCATACTTTGGCGAAGTTCGGGCTGAAAGGAGTTGCTCCACTGTCCATTTCCAGGGTAATATTCCCTGCTGCTGTCAGCCGCAGCTCGGTCAGAGCATCGCAGTGCTGAAATGCGCTGTATCCGAGTCGGGTCGTTTCGGGCAGCGAAAGGGAGGTCAGGCCGGAAGCCATGAAAGCTGCGTTATAAATCCGAACCGCCTCGGGCAGTTGCACGCTCTCCAGCGAAGGGCAGCCCGACAAGGCCTGCACTCCGACCTCCTCCACGCCGTCGCAGGAGACGAAGCTCAACGCCTGGCAGGCGAAAAATGCCAAACAGCCGAGCGCTTTCACTCCGGCGGGCAGTCTCACTTCGCGCAGGGCGGGATAGGCATAATGGAACGCTCCGTTATCATATTTTTGTCCGTCGAACGCCCTTGCCGGCAGACCGCGGACATCGTCCGGGGGAAAGTTGAAATCGTCGTCCACCCGTCCGTTCACATTCACTTCCGGCCAGTCGGTCACGCCGGTCAGGTCGATCTTTTCCACGCCGGAGTCGTAGAAAGGGTTGCCGACCGGAGGGGTGCTGGAAAAGGAGACCCAAGCGGGAATCCCGATCTTGGCAAACTCGCCCGTCAGTTTGAATTCGGTGATGCCCGCGTCGAGTGCGGCTCCGATCGCGGTCTTTACCTCATCGGCGGTCATCCGGGTCATATCGACCGTGCCGGATACCGGTGACGCCTTGTTCCCGCCGCCGTCCGAGCACCCCGCCAGCGCCAGCACCGCGGCCGACACGGCCAATGCGGCCAATGCGGCCAATGCGGCCAATGCGGCCGTAAAAAATCCTTTCATCATCATATTGCATTCGTTTTAATCCGATGATAAAAGTAGCGCAAAACGGCTGCGGAGGAGTCCGGGAACTTAAAAAACAACGCCGGGTTTCTGGACTCGGCGTTGTTTTCATTCTTGCGAAGGGGCGATCGGGTCTCCGCCGGCATAGCGGCGGCGGTATTCGCCGGGCGACATGCCCGTCACTTCGGAGAACTGCGCGAAAAAAGTACTGCGCCCGTGGATGCCGACCATCTCGCCCACCTCGAGGGCCGAAGCCCCGGGATGCTCCAGCAACAGCCGCTGCGATTCGGCAATGCGCAGGGCGCGTATCCACGATTTGAAGTTAAGCCCCAACTCGGAGTTGACATACCGCGACAGGTAACTGCGGTTGCACCCGACCTCGCGGGCCAGCGACTCCAGCGAAAGCCCCGGGCGGACATACCCTTTCGCGGCGATCCATTCGTCGAGCGCCGTACGGATATTCTCCCCGGCGGCCAAAGGCTCCGGCACATCGTCGGCGATCACGGGAGCGATCCGCCCGAACTCCGCGGGATAGTTGATATACTTCATTCCGAAGAAGGTGTAGAACACCATGTAGACCCCCGTAAAAGCAAACAGGTAAGGCATCCCTAACCCCGACACCAGCCATGCCGCGGCCGTCAGTCCGATCAAGGCCGTCATCAGAAACGACACGGCCACCCATCGCAGACGGCGCATCTCTCCGTCCGAAAAAAAGTTGTCCAGCTTGCGGCGACAGACCCGGTATTCGCGTACGAAAGTCCGCGCAAAGAGGGCTATCTGCACACAATAAGCGGCTGCCGTCAGCCGGAAAAGCACTGGAAAGGCCTGCGGAAAGAACAACATGCAGCCGAACAGCGACGCCGTTCCGGCAGCCACGGCAAGCAGATGACGGCGAACTCCCCGCGCAAGCGGAAAACGGGAGTTGACCAACGTCACCAGCGCCCCGGAGAACATCGTGGCCTGCACCGCAGCGACGGCCAGCACCAGAATCCGCGTGAAATCCAGCTCATACTCCTCCCGCAAGAAGAGCAGCCACAGCACATCGGTGAAAGCGAGCGAAAAGTAGGCCCAGCCGACAAAACGGCGCGAAAGGCGGTAATTGCGCAGGCGTTCATCGCCCGGCATACGCAGCCAAAAAAGAGATCCGCCGACCACCGCGAGAATGATCGCCGAACAAAGCAACACTCCGGCATAGAGTGAATCGGGTTGTCGGAACATGTCAGAGGCCCTTGGGTTTCAAACCTTATTTTTTCAGCTGCCTGCGCACGATGGCCGTCACCTCCCGGAAGGCTTCCAGCCGGAACAGCGCCGACAGCGCGAGGTAGCTGACCACGCCCGTCGCCAGTTCGGCCAGCAGCCGCACGAGATCGTTGCCGGGAATCGCCGCGGCCGTGAGCCGCACGAGGAGGTACATCGTCCCCGACACCAGCGCCACGGGCAGCAGCGTACGGACGAAACGCCGGAACGTCAGGGAGGTGAAGCGCGTCGTCGCCAGGAAATTGACCGCCATTTCGCAGAATGCGATGGCCACCAGCCCCCAGACCACGGCCATCACGCTGTGCGGAATCGTCACGGCGAAAATCGCCGTCATAATGATCTTCTTCACCACTTCGAGACGCACGATCAACGGACCCTTACACCTTGCTTTCAACACATTGTAAGCCGTCAAAGCGATCGGCGAGAACAGTCCTGCCAGACATACCGCCTCGAAATAGGGAACCGTCGGCATCCACTCCTCGCCCAGCAGCACGGCGAACATGTCGCGGGCCACGGCCGACATGCCCAGCATGATCGGAAACATCACGTAAGAGACGACCATCACCACCTGCCGGTAACCCTCGGCGAACCTCGGGGCGTCGTCGCGGATCTTCGCCAAGGCCGGGAACGTGACGTTTTGCACGGCCTGAATGCCCGTCGCGGCGGGCATGTCCTTGAGTTTCACCGCCTGGTCGAACGATCCGAGCACCGCGGGCGAATAGAGTTTTCCGAGAAAAAACTGGGGTATCTTGTTATAGAAATTCGAAATCAGGTCCGTCACCATCAGACTGCACCCGAACGGCGCCATCTCGCGCAGGGGCTTCAGCCCGCACTTGCCGCAGGGGCGCCAGTCGCTCAACCACCACAGCAGCGCGGTCCGCATCCCGACCGCGATCACACGCTCCGCCACGAGGCTCCAGATGCCCCACCCGGCCATCGCCAGCGCAATGGCCGTAAGCCCGCCCGCCAGCGACGAAAGGAAGGTCACCTTCGAGAGCAGCGCGAAACGGAACTGCCGGATGAAAATCGTATTCTGAACGGCGCACAGGGCGTTGAGCGGCAGCAGCAGGAAGAAAACCGGGGCGATCCGCGCGATTTCGGGCATGCCGTACCAGCGCGCCGCAAGGGGCGCCAGGGCCACCAGCACCCCGTAGAGCACCGCCGAAACGGCGATGTTGAAGAGGAAAACCGACTTGTAATCGCTCTGCGAAGGCCCTTTGTGGCGGACCAGACTCTGCGAGAACCCGCTGTCGACGATCACCAGCAGCACCGTCACGACGGCCGACGGAATGGACATGAAGCCCAGTATGTCGCGCGTCAGCAGGCGCAGGATGATCAGCCGCACGGCCATTGCGAGGAGCATCGAGCCGATCTTCTCGGCCATGCTCCACGCCACGCCCTGCGCGACTTTCTCTTTGAGTTCGCCGCCCAACAGCCTAACAGTTGTGCTGCGCGACGATCTCCTCGTTACGCTTGCGGATATTCTGCACGTTGGCGATCTCGACGTACGACGCACCGCCGTCGGGACCGAAACTGCCGCCCACGATGGCCATCAGGTCCCCGTCGTCGAGTTTGCGGTACTGGTCGAGGAACTCCAGCGCATCGACCAGGAAATGGTATCTGTCGGAGAGTTCCTGATTCCGGAGAATCGGCACGACGCCGTACGACAGGGCCAGAATCCGCTGCGCATGCAGCTGGTAGCAGACGGCCATCACGGTCTTGCGGCCGCGGAACGCCGCCAGATAACGGCCCGTGCGGCCCGTCTTGGTGTCGAGCACCACGTATTTGATCGGCAGGTTGGTCGAGGCGCGCACGGCCGAACGGGCCAGCTGCGCGGTGATCTCGTGGTTCACCGAAACCATGTCCATGTCGATCATCGGCTTGAAATGCG
>OLJW01002003.1_pt1 | contig 19566 bp, 18 predicted proteins | sample 1603411 | NCBI WGS metagenome assembly OLJW01 (sample SAMN04168659, study PRJEB22393) | human gut metagenome | biome: human gut microbiome; feature: stool | host: Homo sapiens | collected 2014-05-12 | reverse complement strand
GTCACTTTGCCCAGCTTTAGTCCTCGTTTGAAATCGCGATTATAGCCGCAGACAAGGGTCCCTATCTGATGACTGATGCAAAAATCGAGGATATAGCGGGCTGTCTTGCGAAGGATGTCCTGCATCCGGAAATTGCGTTTCTTCGCTAACTGACAGAGCTGGTTCGTCGTCTTCTGGCCCTGCTTGGCGGCAATGCTTTGGAGTCTGGCTTTGCGTTTGTTCCAATACTGGTTGATAGATTTGAGTTTACGACCGTCCATGAGGAACGACGTCCCCGTATTGGTAACGCAGGCGGCCAGATTGTCCAGGCCCAAGTCGATAGCCAGGACACGGTCTGGCGAGGTTTTCACCGGTTCTGGGTCCTGTAAGTAGCAATACTGAATCTTGAAATACCGTCCGCCATACATGGGACAGATGCGGACTTCCTTGATTTTCTTATCCTTCAGCCTGTCGGGAACAGGAATCCGAATCCGATGGCCATTATGGCGTTTCATATATTCACGGCTCATCGGCACGGTTAAGAAGCCATTCTTAATGGTAATAGCGTTCGTTGACAAGATGAGATTGAAGAGACCGCCTTTTTTCACGATAGTATGGCAGGCGGACAGCCTTTGAACCATAGTCACCTGACTTGACTTTCTGCAAAAGCCCGAAAAAAGAACGAAAACTGCGGTCGGCCATCTTCAATATCTGCTGGGCAACACCGGCCTGCAACAAGCCATAGTTTTCATTTTCCTTGCAAATGGGGTAATTTTCTTCGTACCGCAAGAATTGCTGGGTATCGAAGTAATGCTGCCGAATCGTATAGACCGCTACATTGTACAGGTTATTGCTGTATTGGCACATTTCCCGGAGCATCGTATACTCTTGTTTCGACAAGCCGCGGATGACATTCGATTGCGTCAAGTACATCTAGGATTCACCTCCTCTGTTATCTACCATTATACCGTAGACGAAGTGAAAAGGCTAAGACGGAAAAGACATAGGGTGGATTTCGCAGGCATCGAACCTGCGAAATCCATCGCCATTGATGCCCCTACCTAAGAGGAAGGAGTCTTCTGGCGAAACTGTGATAAAAAAAGCGCTGTCGCGATGCGACAGCGCCTTTTTTTAGTGGTTAGTAGCTAGTGGCTAGGGGTTAGCGGAGGTTTTTAAATTTAAAGTCATCTTCTACAAACTATAAACTACATACTACAAACTATAAAGTGAAAAGGACCTCGCATGATGACAAGCCCCTTTTTCGACAGCGGGCGCCCTACGTGGCGCTCCTACAGGGAATACCGCTTGAAAGCGGTATTCCCTTGCACCCCTTCCTCACCTCGTGTATACTTAGGATAATATGATTGCCCCAGGCAGAGGAGGTCTTAGTATGACAAAAACGCAGCATGGTATTGTGGCTTGTGTCATCGGTGCGACGACGTGGGGGTTCAATGGCGTTGTCAGTCAGTTCCTGCTCTCTCATTATCCTGTCGAGCCGTCCTGGCTGGCGTCGATACGCATGTGCCTGGCCGGGTTGTTCCTGACGCTCATGGTACTGCCGACGAAGCGGGCCGAGATACGCCAGATGCTGCATGACCCGGTCAGTCTGCGCCACTTGGTCCTGTTTGCCCTATTCGGCCTCATCTTGAGCCAGTTCTCGTATTTATCGGCCATAAAGAACTCGAACGCCGGCACGGCGACGGTCCTGCAGACCCTGAGTGTCGTCCTCATGTCGCTCTATTTAGCCGTCCGCTTCCATAAACGGCCGACAGGGCGGGAAATCCTGTCGGTCTTCCTGGCCTTTGGCGGCGTCTACCTGGCTGCGACCAACGGCAACCCGTCGACGATGGTCATTTCTCCGTTAGGCCTGACCTGGGGCCTCATCGGCGCCATCGCCTGTGTCACCTATCCTGTCCCAGGGGCTGGCAGCTCATTGGGGAGCGGCCGTTGCCAACGGCCTGGGCATGATCATCGGCGGCGTTTTTCTCAGTCTGACCCTGCAGGTCTGGACGGTCTGGCCCGCATTGGACCTGACGGGCTGGCTGGCTGTTGCCTTTATCGTCATCATCGGCACGGCCCTGTCTTTTACGGCTTTTGTCACGGGTATCAGTGAAATCGGCCCGATGAAGGCGACTCTCCTGGGCACGCTGGAACCGGTCGTCGCTTCAGTGACTTCGGCCATCGCCTTGGGTACGACGTTCCATACGGTTGAACTCATCGGCTATGCCTGTATCATCGCTACGGTCTTCATTATCATCTTGCAGAAGAAACCAGCTATTTCGTAATACGTACTTTTCGTGTATAATAAGAGATGAATGAATAATGTTTTTTTCATCTTTTGAGAAAGGTGTGTTACTATGATTATTGATGATGCCGGCGGCCTCGTCTTCCGCCCGCCCAGTGAAGCCCGCAGCTTCATCCTGCGCGTTACTATCGGCTGTTCCCACAATACCTGCCGTTTCTGCGATATGTACAAAGCGTCTAAATTCCGCATCCGTCCCATGGAAGAAATAGAAGGGATCATCGAGCGCGGCGCCTATGCCATGCCCTTCATCCGCCGGATTTTCCTGGCTGATGGCGATGCCCTGGTCCTGCCGACGGACAAACTCGTAGCTATCATGCAGAAATGCTACGAAAAATTCCCCAATCTGAACCGTATCGGTGCCTATGCGACTCCGGCTGACCTGGTCCGCAAGACGCCGGAAGAATTGAAGCGCCTCCGCGAAGCGGGCCTGGCCATCGTCTACATGGGCATTGAAAGCGGAGACGACGAAGTCTTGAAACTCGTCGATAAAGGGACGACGGCAGCCCTGACCATCGAAGCCGGGAAAAAAGCCCTGGCAGCAGGCATGAAGCTGTCGACGATGATTCTCCTCGGTCTGGGCGGCCAGGAACGGACCAAGGAACATGCCCTGCATACGGCCCAGGTCGTATCGGCCATCAACCCGACTATGCTCAGCGCCTTGTCGCTCATTATTCCCCGCGAAGTACCGCTCTACCAGGATGTCGTCAATGGAACGTTTACCCCCCTGACAGCGCGGGGCTTCCTCCAGGAACTGGACATGATCCTGCGCCATACGGAAATGACCAAGCCCTGCATCTTCCGCAGTAACCACGTTTCCAATCTCCTGCCTGTCGGCGGCACCCTGCCGATGGATAAGGAAAAAATGCTGGCCACTTTGGAACGCTACATCCCGCAAGTCGACGACACGCTGCCGCTCTTAAACGATAACGGCAATTTCTGATTTTTTGCTGGAGGTGTTGCCTCGTGAAAAAACTCTGTCTTTTGCTCTTCTTCTGCATCCTGTCGATTACAACGGTCTTTGCCGACGGCCCGCGCTTCAATAACATGCGCACTGTCGTCATTGCCGATACGACACAGGACAGCTACGCCGCCCGTTTCATGAAAAACCGGCTGAAACAGCCGTTCCGCATCCCCTACTGGGACCGCATCGAAACGGATACGGCTCTGTCGCCGTCTGACGTCAACATCGACACGATGCGCGCCCTTTCGGCCCAGTATAAAGCCGACGTCGTCCTGGTCCCCGTCGTCCAGACCTGGTACTGGCGGCAGCACATGGCCGGGCTCTGGCGCTATGATGATGACGAAATCATCACGGAATGTCTCTATCACCTGACGGTATACGCCTACGATAAGTGGACCGATACCTTCAAGAGCTACAGCGACAAAGGCCGTGAAATCGAATCGGCATCTATCCTGAACGACCCCAAGGAAATCCTGACGGAATCTATGGACCGCATTATGAAAAAGCTGCCCTATAAGCGCATCCCGACGGATATCGAAGACGTCGCAACGGTTGGAACGTCCTTGCAGACAAAAACCACCGAAGGCGGGGCTAAAATACTGACCAACACCTTCCCGCAGGTCATTTGAGGTTAGGGATTAGTGGCTCGTGGTTAGTGGCTCGTAAAAAAAGGGGCTGTCGCATGTGCGACAGCCCCTTTTTGTGTTGTAGGGGCGACCCGTGGGGCGCCCGCTCCGGTATATGTACGATGTCCCAATCAGCTTGCTAGGAAAACCATCCAAATCCCTAGCGGGTCGCCCACGGGCGACCCCCACAAACTTTCATTCATGCAAACGACACACATTCTTGTGGCGGGCTCGCCACGTGCGAGCCCCTACGTTAGAATGCTACTTTTTTATGAACTTTTATCTATAAGGTTTCCTATTTCATGCAGGCTGGTTTCTGCTTTTTGGTCATCGAAGGGTTCGCAGTGGACGCGGTTGCGTCCGGCTTCTTTGGCTTGATAGAGGAAACGGTCGGCTAAGGCGAACATCTTCCGCAGGTCGACGGCACCCTGGCAGAGGCCCCACGTATAGCCGCCGCTCATCGTCGGCTGGCGGGTCAAATCGTCAAAGGGCAAGTCCTTCAAGTGCCGCTGGAACCGCTCTACATCGTCCTGGAATGAAGGCTGTTCCCGAAATGACAGGACCAGGAATTCGTCGCCGCCATAGATGTCGCAAATCATGACACAAATCGTCTGTCCTAAATACTGTTCAAAATCTTCCCGCAGGGCTTCGCGGTTCAGCAGCCCGGTCAGCTCATCGGTCCGGCTCCGCTGGTAAAACTCTCTTCATTACTGGACCGGAGGTGCATGCGTATCTGGGCAAAAGCCAGGGCCAGATGGCGCCGCGAAAAGATGATGACCAGACAAACCAGATAAAAGAGGACGATATCGTATTGGTCCTGCCAGGCAATCTGATGACCTGTCATGGCGATGACGGCAAAGGTCGTGACCAGATTGACGGCGACGATGGGAAACAAAACCTTGAGGTTATCGTAAATGGGCAGCAAATAGACCATGATGAGCATGAGCAGGTATTCAAAGAAGAAACTGCTCCCGTCCTGGGTGCTGAAAAAAGTCAGGCACGCCAGGGATGAATTGATGAACAAAAAGATATAGACCAGATTTTCTAATATCTTTTCATTGCGGACCGCTCCGTGCAGACATCGGTAGAAACCGGCAAAAAAGAGGACATTGACGCTAAAAATGATTCCATAGACTGCCGTTGCATTGATAGCCGGCAAGACGGCTCCGGCTGCATTGGGCGCATACGTACCGATGACCCCGGTCAGGGCGATGATGCACAGGAGGCAGGAAATGAAACTGCAGGCATAGAGATTATCCCGTATTTTCCGTTTCCTGAATTCCGGATCCGCCAAAATAGCCTGGATATCACCAAATGGCCCATGAAATATTTTATGTACATGTTTTCGTAAATATATAACAAATCTCATGAAAAAGCCCCCATTTGTCTATACTTATAGTATCAAAACAAATGAGGGCTTGCAAGTTTTACTCGATGACCTCAATGACTGCCCGGTACGGCTTCCATGAGCGTTTCGGCCTGAGCCTTCGCTTTTTCTTTGGCTTCATGAGCATCCATGTGGCGGGCAAAGATGCCGGCCAGGATAGAACCCGTTACCTGATGGATAGCCGCTCCGACGGCTGCCGGAATGGCGACGGCCGGGGCAAAGAAGACCGATACCGGCGAAATGGCCAGGGCGTCGTTCTGCATGCCGACTTCCAACGTGACCGAGTGCTGCTGTTTCTTGCCCAAGCCCAGCTTGCCTGTAACGAAATAGCCGATGAGGAAGCCGCCGAGATTGTGCAGGAGGACCATGAGGATGATGAAGATACCCATGTCCAGGATTTTAGCGCCATTGATGGCAATGACACCGCCGACGATAACCAGGACGCCGAAAGCCGAAACGAGGACCAGGACCTTCGACAGGGAGGCAATATGTTTTTCTCCCATCAGGCGATGCGTCAATAAGCCGAGGATCAAGGGAACCAGGATGACTTTCATGACCGTCATGGCCATAGCCATAAAGGAAACTTCGACCCATTGGCCGGCCAGGCCCCAGACGATGAAAGGCATCATAATCGGCGCCAGCAAGGTCGAACACGTCGTAATGGAAACGGACAGGGGTACATCGGCCTTGGCCAGGAAACCCATGACATTTGACGCCGTCCCGCTGGGACAGGAGCCGAGGAGGATCATGCCGACGGCGATTTCCGGCGGCATTTCAAAGGCCAGGACCAGGGCATAGGCCAAGAGGGGCATAATCGTATAGTGAGCCGTACAGCCGATGAGGACTTCCTTCGGCCGCTGGACGATCAATTTGAAATCCCGGGCATGGAGCGTCATACCCATACCGAACATGATGACGCCTAACAAGAGGACCGTATGAGGAACCGCCCAGAGAAAGGCATTGGGCATGAAATACGCCCAGATGACGACGAGAAAGACGATATACGTCAAATTTTTCCCAACAAAACCGCTCAACTTTCCAATGAAATCCATCATAGTCACGCACATCCTTTCTAAAATAAGACCTGACAAATACAAATACGCAAACGGTTTTGATGGAGCAAAAAAAAAACTTTGCCTCTAAAAAGAGACAAAGTATTCACTCTGCGGTACCACTCTCATTGTCGTAATGACCACTTTTCCAGCATCTCCGGGACAGCCCATGTAATGCCTGGCAAGGTAACGGTTGCCTGCCGGCTGCGTCTACTAGCGAAATACGTTCGGGCAGCAGCTCCTGGACGACTTCACGCCGGGATTCCATCCTGCCTCTCAGCCGCCAGCAGGTCTCTGTCATGGTTTCCCAAACATTACTATTTCCATTCAACACTGTTCTGTATTTGTTGAGGTCTATTATACCGTGTCACTCCCGTGAAGTCAATAAGCTTTTAAGTTAGTTGTACGTTTTACCGTCAAAAATTTACATATGTCATGGTCATCTTTTCTATATTTTATAGTTGAAATTTGAATTTGAATTATATATAATAGAAAGAGAAAATTCTGCTAATCTGCATACCGTCCTAAGAAAGAAGGAATGTCCATGCTCTCCGCTTCCCTGCAAGCCCATAAGAAACAGCTCTTCATTTTCATCATCCTCCTGGCCGCTGCCGCCGGGGCCTGGTGCTACTGGCAGCAGCCTAAAGCAGCGCCGCTTACGCTCCATGGCAATGTCGATGTCCGTCAGGTTTCGCTCACATTCAATGCCAGTGAACGCATCGCCTCGATGAATGTCGAAGAAGGCGACCGTGTCCACCAAGGGCAGGTCCTGGCGACGCTCAATACGACGCCCCTGAAATTGACGATTGCCCGCTGCCAGGCGCAAATCGCCCAGCAGGAAGCCGTCGTCGCTAAGATGAACAACGGCTCGCGGCCCGAAGAAATTGCCGAAGCTGCGGCTTCTGTTCAATCGGCTCAGGCCGAAGCGGATAATGCCGCCGCCGATTATCAGCGCATGAGTACGCTCTATGCCGGCGACGCCATCAGCAAGCAGACCTTGGATGCAGCGGAAGCCAAGGCCAAATCGACAGCGGCTACCCTGGCCCATGCTCAGTCGGCCCACGACCTGGCCAGCAACGGCTATCGCCAGGAAGACATCGACGCCGCACAGGCACAGCTCCAGTCTCTGCAGAACGAACTGCAGACCGCCCAGTATAACCTGAGCCAGGCCACTCTCGTCGCCCCGCAGGACGGCGTCATCCGCTCGCGCCTCGTCGAACCGGGCGACATGGCCTCACCGTCGACACCGGTTTATACGCTCAGCCTGGATACGACCAAGTGGATCCGGGCCTACATTTCGGAAGATAAACTGGGAAAAATCCACGAAGGCCAGTCGGCAACGGTCACTATCGACAGCGTCGACACGCCCTTGACGGGCCAGGTCGGTTACATTTCCGACACGGCAGAGTTTACGCCGAAATCCGTGGAAACCGATGACCTCAGGACATCCCTCGTCTATGAAGTCCGGATTTACGTCACCGACCCCGACAACGTCCTGCGCCTGGGCATGCCGGCGACAGTCACCTTCTGAGGCAGAAAGGAAGGATTCCCATGACGAACTGTCAGCCTGCATCGACCTCCCTGGCCATCGAGGCCCAGGGGATCGTAAAACAATTCATCCGCCCTGGTCAGTCCAGTCCGGTCACGGCTTTATCAGGGGTTTCACTGACCGTCCGCACCGGGAGTCTGACGGCCATCATCGGCCCTGACGGGGCTGGCAAGACGACTTTCATGCGCCTCGTCTGCGGCCTGTTGAAAAGCGATGCCGGCAGCCTGTCGGTCCTGGGTATGGACGTGGCCAGCCATCCTCAGGCCGTCCAGGACCATATCGGTTATATGCCCCAGGAATTCGGTCTCTATGAAGACCTGTCGGTCCAGGAAAACCTGGACCTCTACGCCAACCTCCACGCGGTCCCTCAAGCCGTGCGCCAGGAGCGCTTCAAGAAACTGCTCGACCTGACCGGTCTGAGCCCGTTCACGAAGCGCATGGCCGGCAAGCTCTCTGGCGGTATGAAGCAGAAATTGGGGCTGGCCTGCACCCTCGTTTCCATGCCGCCGCTGCTGCTCCTCGACGAGCCGACAGTCGGCGTCGACCCCCTATCGCGGCGGGAACTGTGGCAAATCCTCGACACCCTGTCGGCATCGGGGTCCCTGACCGTCCTGGTCGCAACGGCCTACCTGGAAGAAGCCGAACACTGCCACGACGTATACATCCTGCATAAAGGGCATATCCTGGCCCAGGGCGCACCGGACACGCTCTGCCACTATGCCCAGGGCCGCTGTTATGTCGTCAGGCCGCCGGAAAATGTCCCACCGCGGCTCATACAGGCTGCCCTCATCGACGAAACGGAAGCCGTAGCCGATGCCGTTCCCGAAGGCGGGGCCGTCCGTTTCAGTCTGACGCCCCAGGCCAGCCTGGAGGACCTCGCCCTGCCCGGCCTGACAGTAACGGCCGTCCCGGCCAGACTGGAAGATAGTTTCATGAGCCTCCTGCGCCAGCAGGAACCGTCCCTTCCCTCCCACTACAGCCGCCCCGATATGACTGCTGCCAAAAGAGTAGAAACAGGACGGAAAATCATCGAAGTCCGGGACATTGTCCGCCGCTTCGGCGATTTCATCGCCGTCAATCATACGTCGTTCAGCGTCTACGAAGGGGAAATCTTCGGCCTCCTCGGCCCGAACGGAGCCGGGAAATCGACGACGTTCCGCATGCTCTGCGGCCTGCTTCCCGTATCGTCCGGCCAGATTTCCATAGCCGGCGTCAACCTGCGAACCGCCCGAGCCCAGGCCAGGGCCCATATCGGCTACGTAGCGCAAAAATTCTCCCTCTACACGACGCTGTCCGTCGAAGAGAACCTCCGCTTCTTCGGCAGTGCCTACGGCCTGCGCGGCCGCCGGCTGGACCAGCGCATCGAAGCGGTCATCGAAGAATTCGATTTGTCCGGCTTCCGCCATATGCCGGCCGGCAGCCTTCCTGGCGGCTACAAACAACGCCTGTCCATGGCAGCGGCCCTGCTCCACGAACCACCTATCCTCTTTCTCGACGAACCGACAAGCGGCATCGACCCGCTGGCCCGCCGTCTCTTCTGGCGGCAGATCACGGACCTGTCGGCCAAGGGGACGACGATCATCGTCACGACACATTTCATGGAAGAAGCCGAATACTGCGACCGCATCATGATACAGGACCGGGGGCAGCTCATCGCCATCGGCACGCCGTCGGCCATCCGGAAACAGGGCGGTAATAGTCCGACTATGAATGACGCCTTCATCCATATCGTCGAGTCCGGCCGCCATCATCAGGAGGTATCGTCATGAACCTGCATCGTTTTCTCGCCTTATGTCATAAAGAATTCTGTCAGATGCTGCGCGACCCCAGCAGCTTCCTCATCGGCATCGTCATCCCTCTCATGCTCATCATCCTCATGGGATCCGGCCTATCCCTCGATGTCAAGGACCTGCCCGTCGCCGTCGCCCTGGAAGACAGCTCGCCGACGGCCCGCAGCACCCTTCACTTCCTCGACGGCTCGCCATATTTCTCACCGCACTACGTATCTTCCATAAGTGAGGCCGCCGCCCTGATGGATGCCCGCCAGGCCGATGCCATCATCGTCATCCCGCCGGATTTCACGGACCGCCTGGAACAAGGCCATGCGACGGTGCAGGTCCTCTTGTATGGCATCGATGCGACGACGGCCAATGCGGCCAATACCTATATTTCCAGCGGCTTCCAGGCCTGGCAGGCCGCTTGGGCCAAAAGCCACGGCGCAGCGTCCCGGACGGGTACGATTACACTGGTGTCGCGGCAATGGTTCAACGACGCCAATACGAGTTCATGGATGTTCATCCCCGGACTCATCGTCATCGTCATGACCCTGGTCGGCGTCTTCCTGACCTCCCTGGTCATGGCCCGGGAATGGGAACGGGGCACACTGGAATCCCTCTTCGTCACACCCGTCCGGCCGCTGGAAATCATTGCCGCCAAAATGATACCCTATTTCTGCATCGCCCTGGTCGGCCTTGTTCTCTGCCTCGTCGCCGCTTATTACGGCTACGGCGTGCCCATGCACGGGTCTCTTGCCTTGATTCTTCTATCATCTATTGAATACATCTTCGTCGCCATCGGCATGGGCCTCACCATTTCGTCGCTGACCAAGAACCAGTTCCTGGCCTGCCAGATGGCCCTGGTCGTCAGCCTGCTCCCGACGATCATGCTCAGTGGTTTCCTCTTTGACCTGCGTAGCGTACCGACAGCCATTGCCGTCATCGGCCACGTCCTGCCAGCGACGTATTATATGGAATTGATGAAATCCTTGTTCCTGGCCGGCACGACGGGGCCCCTGGTCATCAAGGACTGTGCCATCCTCGGCGCTTATGCCGTATTCTTCGTTTTCCTGTCCCTGCGCGTCACCAAAAAGGGGGTTGCCTGATGGACACATTCCGACTGACTTTTTATAAAATCTACCAGCTCATCGTCAAAGAACTGCTGACGACCTTGAAAGACCCGAAGAGCCGTGTCATCCTGGTCATCCCCGTCCTCGTCCAAGGACTCCTATTTGGGTATACGGCGACGTATAACCTCGACAATGTACCGTATGCCCTCGTCGATGAAGACCACAGCCGGGAATCGGCCGATTTCATCGCCCATCTCGATGGGACCGGCATCTTCCAGCGCGTCCAGACCTTGTCGTCGACACAGCAGATCGCCCAGGCCATCGACAGCGGCGAGGCCATGATCGTCATTACCATCCCATCGGACTTTGCCCGCCGACTGAACAGCGGCCAGGAAGCGCCGATCCAGACGGTCACCGACGGACGCAATCCCATGACAGCCGGCCTGGCGGCCAGTTATGCTGCCTCTATCGTCTCAGCCATGAATGTCCAGCGAAGCGGCCATCAGCCACTCATCGAAATCCGTTCGCGCATCTGGTATAACCCCAATAACATTACACGCCGCATGTTCCTGCCATCGCTCATCCCCATGCTGGCCTTGACACAGGTCCTCATCCTGGCCGGCCTCTCCGTCGCCAGGGAACGGGAAAATGGCACCTTCGACCAGCTTCTGGTCACGCCGCTGACGCCGCCAGAAATCCTCATCGGCAAAGCCGTGCCGCCTATCCTCATCGGCCTCGTCCAGGCGACGCTCATGTTGTGCATCGCCGTGTTTTGGTTTAAAATGCAATTAGTCGGTTCCCTGGCCGCTCTCTACCTTACGATTTTCATTTTCCTCGTAAGTTGTGTCGGCCTGGGCCTGTCGATTTCAGCCGTAGCCAAGAACATGCAGCAAGTCATGGTATACTGTTTCTTATTCCTCATGCCCATGATACTCCTGTCAGGACTGGCGACACCAGTCCGCAACATGCCGCAGGTCCTGCAGTACGTGACCTATATCAATCCCATGCGCTTTGCCATCGAAGCCATACGCCGCATCTACCTGGAAGGCGCCGGTATCCCTGTAATTGCCTATACTTATCTGCCCATGCTGGCCGTTGCCGCCGTCACCCTGCCCCTGGCTGCCTGGCTGTTTCGCCATAAATTATCATAGAAAGAGGGATTGCTATGCCTCATAAAGCGCCTGTGACGTCGAGCCGCGAAGACGGCCGGGAAACAAAAGCACGCATCATCGAAGCTGCAGGCCCGCTCTTTGCCCAACACGGCTACGACGGTACGACAAGTAAGGAAATCTGCCAAAAAGCTGGTGTCAATATGGCGGCTGTCAACTATCACTTCGGCAGCCGCGACGGCCTGTACGTCGCCGTCCTCGAAGAAGTCCAGGATTACCTGGTCAATGTGGACGTACTCAAAAAACTGGCGCAGCAAGAAGGCCCGCCGCGCCAGAAATTAGAACGTTTTGTCGATTATTTTATAGAAGATGCCTTTCGCCGCAACGACTGGCACGTCCGCGTCTGGATCCAGGAACTCCTGCACCCGTCGCCGTACATTCAGAATATCATTTCCCAAAAGGGCCTGCCCAAATTCTACGTATCCTCAGGCGTCCTGCAGCAGGCCTTGGGCTATGACACGGCGGATATCGGATTTTACAGTGCCTACCTCAGCCTCATCGCGCCGTTCACCCTGGCCTTCCTGGCCCAGAACAGCCCGGTCATCAAGGCTCTGCCCGTCCACTATCCAAAGGAAGAATTCATCCAGCACTTAAAGAAAAACTTCTTCAAGACTCTCGATGCCTTGACGGTTCCCAAAACGTAGTGCCTGGCTGATTTACGGGAGTACAGACCGGACCCGATTCTGGAGCTCCGGCACGACGTCGGCCTCGAACCAGGGATTCTTGGCCTGCCAGCGGAAGTTGAGCGGACTGGGATGAACGATGGGGAAATAGTCCGGCAAGTAAGCCTGATAATTCCGCACAGTCTCCGTCAGGTTGCGTTCCGTCCGGCCTTTCAAATAATAGTCGATGGCGTACTTGCCGACGAGGATGGTCAGTGCCAGGTCCGGCATGAGTTGCAGAATTTCACGATGATATTCCTGGGCGATGAACCGTCTCGGCGGTTTGTCGCCCGTTTTGGCTTTGCCCGGATAGTAGAAATCCATAGGCATAATGGAAATGGCCGGCGAATAGAAAGTCTGGCTGTCAATGCCCATCCAGGCCATCAGCTTTTCACCGGACTTGTCATGGAAAGGAATCCCCGATTCTTCGACCTTCTTGCCCGGAGCCTGACCGATGATCAAGATTCTCGCTTTCTCGTGGATCTGAAAAATAGGACCGATGCCGCGGGCCGTATACGACGCGTTCCGTTCGTCCGTTTTTAATTGATCAATGATCTCCTGCAAATGCATAAAACGCCTCCTAAATGGTAAAGAGCCTGCCATGATACACGAATAGGCTGTGGTCGAACATCACCACGGGCCGCCCTGGCCGGGACGGCCCCTACGCAGGCGGCAGATAGCCGCGTTATTTTTCATCGCCTGTATGCGATGCCGTAGGGGACGCCTGTCTAAGGCGTCCCGCCGTGAATCCTGTAAATGATTGGAATATATGACAAGTGGCACATTGTCGTAATACCATCATCAGACGATTAAATGATAATAAATAATAGGTATGAATAGGGCTGGCAGGAAGTCGGCTACTTTCAGCTTCGTCAACTGGAACATGTTGAGGGCAATACCCAGGATCATGACACTGCCGACGGCATTCAATTCCCGGATGACATCGGGCGTCATGAGGGGCATGATGAAGGTCGCCAACAGATAGAAAAAGCCCTGATAGATGAAGAGGACGATGCCGACGGGAACGACGCCCAAGCCGTAAAGGGTCCCAAAAATGAAAGAAGACGTAAAGTCCAGGGCGCTCTTGAAATAGAGAAGGTCATGACTCCCCAGGGCCGCCTGGATAGGGCCGAGGATGGCCATGGCGCCGATGACCTGCATGATGGATAAGGTGACGAAGCCCCGGACGAACCGCGAATCATCGCCGTGGCCCATGCGTTTCTTGAGGAATTCGCCGAAGCGGTTCATGCCATCTTCGATGCCGATAGCCGTCCCGACGAGGGTACCGATAATCATGCTAGCCAATACGAGGAGCAGATTCTGGCTCTGGACGGCTCCTTGTATGCCCATGATGGCGACGCACAGAGAAATGACACCAAAAATGGCCTTGGTAAAGCGCTCCGGTATGCCGCGCTTCAAAAGAAATCCCAGCAATGCCCCTAATGACGACGTCACGGCATTGACGATGACAGCGAACATGTACTTTCCCCCTGACAAGTGAATTTGTATCCATTATAGCAGAAAAAAGGCGCTGTCGCACGAAGACAGCGCCTTTTTTTAGCAGTTAGCAGCTAGCCGTTAGCAGTTAGTGGATGGCTTTGAATTTAAAGGCTTTCTATGTAAACTACAAACTCCATACTATAAACTATAAAGAGAATGGGAGCGCACATGATGGCAGAAGCCTTCGTGCGATAGTCTCTTTTAGCAGTTAGTGGATGGAATCGAATTTAATGGGCTGCTGTGGGCGATACGCTGGCAGCGGCTTTCTGGTCGGTTTCGTAGTTGGAGTCGAAGCGTTTGTTCAGGTAGTTGACGTAGAGATAGGCCAAGACGGCACCGGAGATGTTGTGCCATGCACTGAAGACGGCACCGGGGACGCCGGCCATGGGCAGGGATGCAAAGTGTGCTTTGGCCAGGCCCGTTGCTAAGCCGGAATTCTGCATGCCGACTTCGATGGACAAGGCGACCATTTTCTTCCAGCTCATGCCGCAGAGATGGCCGATAAAGAATCCCAGGGCATAGCCCAGGCAGTTGTGCAGGATGACGACCAGCAGGATGATGCCCGAACTGTTGAGGATAGCATCGCGGCTGGCTCCGATGATGCCGGCGATGAGGAAGGAAATAGCCAGGGCCGAAACAGCCGGCAGGTAATCCGCAGCCGTATCAGCCAGCTTCGGCAGGAAGCTCTTGACGATGAGGCCCAGAGCGATGGGGACGATGACGATCTGCAGGATCGATAAGAACATGCCGACCGGGTCAAAGGAGATGCGCTGACCGATGATGAGATACGTCAAAAGCGGCGTCATGATCGGCGAAATTAACGTCGATACACTGGTCATCGTGACCGACAGGGGTACGTCGCCTTTGCTCATGAAGGTGATGACATTAGACGATGTACCGCCCGGGCAGGTCCCGACGAGGACGACGCCAACCGTCAGGGCCGGGTCGAGCTGGAAAATCGTCGAAAGGACGTAGGCCAGGAAAGGCATGACGAAATACTGGGCGCAGGCGCCAAAAAAGACATCTTTCGGCCGCTTGAGGACCAGGGCGAAATCGTGGACGCTCATGGTCATGCCCATGCCGAACATGATGACGCCGAGGAGGACGGAGAGAACGGAAATGCCGCCCACCTTGCCGAGGACCCAAGAAAAGCTCGTCGGCAGGGTCATGCCGATGATGAGGAAGATGACGGCGATGACGCCGAAATATTTACCGATAAGGGCACAGACTTTTTTCATGATGAATACCTCTTTTTAAAACAATATGTTTATAAGTCCAAAAAAAAAGGAACCTCCTGCCCCGATGGGGATTCTCCGCCATTCCGAAGAGGCCCGGCCAGGGCAAGAGGCTCGTTGAAAGACTAATTATTTCATGACAGCGCCGGTATTGGCAGACGTGACGAGTTTCGCATAGCGGGACAAGTAACCGGTCTTGACCTTCGGTTCCGGCTGCTTCCATTCAGCTTTGCGTTTTGCCAATTCTTCATCGCTGACTTCCAGTTCCAATTTACGGTTGGGAATGTCGATGGAAATAGTGTCTCCGTCGTGGACCAGGGCCAGGGGGCCGCCTTCCATAGCTTCCGGCGAGATGTGGCCGATGCAGGCGCCGCGGCTGGCACCGCTGAAGCGGCCGTCAGTCAGGAGGGCGACTTTCAGGCCCATGCCGGTGATGACAGCTGTCGGGTTGAGCATTTCACGCATGCCCGGACCGCCTTTCGGACCTTCGTAGCGGATGACGACGACGTGGCCTTCTTTGATTTCACCGCCGATGATAGCGGCAATAGCAGCTTCTTCCGAGTCATAGCATTTGGCCGTACCTTTATAGACCAGGAGGTCCGGTTCGACGGCACTTTCCTTGATGACCGAGCCGAGAGGCGCCAGGTTGCCTTTGAGGACGGCAATGCCGCCTTTATGCATATAGGCGTTTTCTACGGAATGGATGACGTCGTGGTTGAGGATCTTCGCATCTTTGATGCGGTCGCCGACCGTGCCGGTAATGGTCTTGGCGTCGGTGTGGATGAGGCCCAATTTGGAGACCTCTTTCATGACAGCGCAGATGCCGCCGGCTTCATCGAGGTCCTGCATATGATACGTGCCGCCAGGGCTCATCTTGCAGATATAGGCTGCTTTACGGCTGATTTCGTCGAATTCATCGAGCGAGAGGTCGACGCCGGCTTCGTGGGCGATGGCCGGTAAATGGAGGGCCGTGTTGGTCGAACCACCGATAGCCATGTCGACGGCAATGGCGTTTTCAAAGGCTTCCAGGGTCATGATGTCGCGCGGCTTGATATCTTTGCGGACCAAATCCATGACGACCTGGCCGGCTTTCTTAGCCAACATGCGGCGCAGGCCCGTATAGGCAGCGGGAATGGTGCCGTTGCCGGGAAGGCCCATGCCGAGGACTTCGGTCATGCAGTTCATGGTGTTGGCTGTGAACAAGCCGGAACAGGAACCGCAGCCCGGGCAGGCCTGGAATTCCATCTGGTGCATTTCTTCCGGTGTCATCTGGCCCGATTCGACTTTGCCAGCGGCTTCAAACATGGTGCTGACGCTGATGTTCTTGCCGTTGTGACGGCCGGCGAGCATGGGGCCGCCGCTGACGACGACTGTCGGGATGTTGAGGCGGCCGGCAGCCATGAGCATAGCCGGGACGATTTTATCGCAGTTCGGGATGAGTACCAGGCCATCAAAGGCATGAGCTGTCGCTACGGCTTCAATGGAGTCACAGATCAGTTCACGGCTGGACAAGGAAAAGCTCATGCCGCGATGACCCATGGCGATACCGTCGCAGACGCCGATGGACGGGAATTCAATCGGTGTACCGCCGGCAGCGGCAACGCCGAGCTTGACTGCTTCGGCAATATCGCGCAAATGGATATGGCCGGGAATGATTTCATTGAAGGCATTACAGATACCGATCAACGGTTTCTGCAAATCTTCATCGCTATAGCCCATAGCATGGAATAACGTACGATGGGCGGTTCGGGTAACGCCCTTTTTAACAACATCACTGCGCATGGTATTCATCCTTTCTCTACATATCCTTGACGGCCATTTCGCCGCGGGACAGGGAAATCTGCCCGGTCCGGGCGATTTCAATAATATCATAATCTTTCAGCATTTCCAAAAGAGCCTCGATATGGTCTTCCCGGCCTGTCAGGCGCAGGACCAGGGAACGGCGCTGGACGTCGACGATCTTGGCGTTGAAGAGCTGGGCGATATTGGTCAGTTCTTCGCGGGTCTGCGGCGTCGGGCTCTGGACTTTGATCATCGCCAGTTCATAGCTGATGAACGGCGCATCGTCGAGGTTGACGACTTTGATGACGTCGATGAGCTTGGCCAGCTGGTTGACGGCCTGGTCGAGTTCCCAGCGGTTTTCAACGGAAACGACGATGTTGATACGCGTTACGTCAGCTTCTTCCGTATAACCGGCATTGATACATTCAATATTAATGGCTCTGCGGCTGATCAGGCCGGCGACGTGCGTCAGGACGCCCGGTTTATTGTCGCAGAGAATAGCGAGATGTTGTCTCATCATTTCCCTTCACCTCCCAATACCATCTGGTCCAGGCGCTTGCCGCCGGGAACCATGGGATAGACATTTTCATCAGCCGGGATGAAGACGTCGAGCAGTGCCGGCCCTTCCGTCTTGAACAGGGCTTCTACGGCTTTAGCCAGGTCTTCCGGCTTATGGACGGCCGTCCCGGGAACCCCCATGGACGCGGATACGGCTGTCAAATCGGGGTTATCCCCAATCAGCGATTCAGCGCAGTGGCCGTTGTAGAACAAGCGCTGCCACTGGTTGACCATGCCCAGGACGTTGTTGTGGAGGACGATGGTCTTGACATCGACGCCATATTTATGAAGAGTGGCGAATTCCTGGCAGTTCATCATGATACTGCCGTCGCCAGTGAATAAGACGACTTTCGACTTGGGACAGCCCAGCTTGGCACCGAGGGCAGCCGGCAGGCCATAGCCCATAGTACCCAGACCGCCAGAGGTAACGAAGCGGCGGGGCTTATTCAAATCGAAGAACTGAGCTGCCCACATCTGGTGCTGGCCGACGTCGGTAACGACGATGGTGTCGTCGTCGGTCCACTTCTGGACCTCTTCAAAGAGCTTCTGCGGCGAAACGGCATCGGGAAGGTCCCGCGTGGCAAAGGGATGAGCGGCCTTCATATCGAGGACGAAAGTCCGCCATTCACCATAGCGGTCCGCCAGATGCGTTTCATGAGCTGCCAGCTTTTCGTCGAGGAGCGGCAGGGACCAGCGGAGGTCGCCGTTGACGCTGATGTCGGCGTGGACGATTTTATTGATTTCTACTTTATCGATATCGAAGTGGACGATCTGCGCGTTCGGCGCGAAATTTTCGACGTCGCCAGTGACGCGGTCATCGAATCGGGCGCCGATGGCGACCAGGAGGTCGCATTTCGTAACGGCCATATTGGCAGCGTACGAGCCATGCATGCCGACCATGCCCAGGTGGGCGTCATACGTATCGGGGACGCAGCCCTTGCCCATGAGGGTCGTGACGACAGGGACATGCATCTGCTGGACGATGTGCTTCAAGCGGTCCGACATGTTGGAAAGGACGACGCCGCCACCGGTGAGGATGACCGGGCGCTTTGCCTTTTCAATGGCTTCGACGGCGTGGTCGACATCGGCTTCATTGCCGACGTGATGGCCCTGGTAGCCGCGCAGATGGACTTCTTCGGGATATTCAAATTCAAAAGGTGTATCGAATACATCCTTGGCAATATCGACAAGGACCGGCCCGGGCCGGCCTGTGGTTGCGATGTAAAAGGCTTCTTTCAAGACCCGGGGCAATTCCTTGACGTTCTTCACTAAATAGTTGTGTTTCGTAATCGGCGTGGTAATACCGGAGATATCAGCTTCCTGGAAGGAATCGCGCCCGATAAGGGGCGTTGCTACCTGGCCGCTGATGACGACGAGGGGAATGGAATCCATGTTGGCCGTGGCAATGCCTGTAACCATGTTGCAGACGCCAGGACCGGACGTAGCAAAGCAGACACCGGGCTTGCCCGTAGCGCGGGCATAGCCGTCAGCGGCGTGGACAGCTCCCTGTTCGTGGCCTGTCAGGACATGGGGAAATTTGGCTTTATATAATTCATCATATAATGTCAGGACAGCCCCGCCGGGATAGCCGAAGACGACTTGTACCTGTTCACGTTTCAAGCATTCGATCACTGCTTGTGCTCCGGTCATTTTCATCTCATTCACATCATCATAAAACATGACTCATACTTACAAAGAAGCTATTCTTCAATCAACCTGCTTCTTGGGTTTGATGTCTGAAGTTTGATGTTAAAAGTTATTTCCAACTTCAAACTCCAAACATCCAACTTCAAACTATGTCTTAGTCGTTCTGGTCGTTGTTGTGGAGCCACGGCATCATGGCACGGAGTTTTTCACCGACCTGTTCGAGCGGATGTTCCGCATGCTGACGGCGCATAGCCAGGAAGTGAGCGCGGCCGCCGGCTTTGTTTTCGAGGAGCCAATCTTTGGCGAAGG
>OLJW01001987.1_pt1 | contig 19702 bp, 16 predicted proteins | sample 1603411 | NCBI WGS metagenome assembly OLJW01 (sample SAMN04168659, study PRJEB22393) | human gut metagenome | biome: human gut microbiome; feature: stool | host: Homo sapiens | collected 2014-05-12 | reverse complement strand
CTCGGCCCCATATCCTTCAAAATTATCGAGCTGTGTCTTTTTTCGCTGTTCTGCGGCTTTCTCAACTGCCTCTGCCTCATTCTCGTCCTTTGTTTTCACCAGAAGGAGCTCGTTGACTCCCATTGTTTCATTCGTATAATACAGTGTTATATCTTCATAATCCTTTGGATTGATCCCATAGAATCTCTTGATCTCCTGGGTTCCGGCAAGTGTCATGTTCTTGTCATCTGCCGCATCCACAACCGCTTTCTGTACATCTGCAAACGGTGTATCGCTGTCTCCCTTAGACTGAAAGATCAGACCGATATAGATAAGCAAAATAATTACCATCCCAGCTCTGATATTACGCAGAACTGTAAATTCCCCTTTTTTCTTTGTCATATTCCGGCCACCTCCGCCATATGTTCTGCCCAGATTGGATAATACTCCGCCTTCATATGCTCGCCATCCTGCTCATAATACTCATCTTTTACGATCTCTGTATTATCGATAAATGTAATTCCTTCTTCATCACACATTGCTTTAAGTGCGGTATTATAATCCGGAATCTTGGCATAAACCGGCTCTTCTTCTTCTTTTTGAACGGAAACAGGAAGAACACAGTTGATATAGAGCACTGCATCGGGCATCTGCTCACGCACATTTGCAAGTACCGCTTTGTATTTTTCAATAAATGCATCTGTATCTCCATCTGTTCCGGAAATGTCATTCAGTCCAAGTGCCAGAAAGAGGACTTCCGGCTTTAACTCTGCTGCTGTCCTGATCAGATCACCGGTCTGATCAAGGTGCATTCCTTTTTCCGCTACAACCTTAGAAGTATCAAGCACATCATATACGGTAAAACCGGTTGTGATCGAATCTCCGAGAATCACCGCATGCGCAAATTTTTCGGACAACGGACGGTTCTGCCAGTCCTCTGTCGCCTGTTTTTCTTCTTTCTCAATATTTGAAATTTTGGTCTCCACCTCAGATACATCTGCTTTTTCAAGCTTCTTGATTGCTTTTACTCCTGCTGATGTATTCACCTTATCTGTTCCAAGATGCGAAAGACCAATACTTACGATTACAGTCAGTACAACAACCGTTCCTGCAATTTCCATCAGAATTTTTTTTCTTCTTTCTTCTGCCTGATTTTCTTTCTCCATCGTTCTTTTCTTCATGCTATGCATCCTATCTTTTATTAAAATATGAGTTTCATTTTCATTGAATCATGTGATAAATACTCTAACCTATTCATTTTACTTTCTTCTATTATAAAAGTCAAATCTTTAATAATGCCAAAATCACCAAATGTGCAGGGTAAAACACGTAAAAAAAATACTTTTTCACAAGAAAATGTTTCTGTGATTTTTTTCCGTTATAAAATACCAAAACACAGCCTCCCGCTGCCAGTACTGCAATCATTGCCCCTGCTCCAGCTGCGATTCCTGCAACTCCCGGAAGTTCTGCTGTCACCGTAATCCCCAGAACAAGTGCTGCAATAAAAAAAGCCTTTTTCCGGCGCTTTGGATCCTCTCCTGCCCGGTAAAACCAAAGCGTATACAATGGAGCCAGAATTGCCCAGTCACAGATACTGCTTACTGCTATAATTCCCAATACAACCAGACTTTTCTTTCCCGGATCTGATATTTTTTCCTCTGCGATCATCAGACACAGGCACAGAAAAAGTGTAAATATCATATTTAAAGTATACCACGGTGCCAGATGATTCCGCGCAAATGCCAGATAATACGGAAGCTGTGAAATGACAGCAAAGATCAGCAGTCTTCCGGCATATTTTTTTACTGACCTTGTATAACGGTATCCTTCAACCAGAAACCAGCACATGACCGGTGCTGTAAAATAACCGATATCCTTTAGTGCTTCGCAGGCAAAGGTTCCTGGTTGCAGAAATATATTTGCAACGTGATTGAGCAGCATAGTAAACACTGCAATGTATTTGATCTGATCCCGGTTTAATTCTATTTTCATCTTGTTATCCATCCTTTTTCTTTCCCGTATTGTATCAAATTCTTATGCATATCTCAAGATTTATGCTATACTGATACTATTACACTGATGACGGGAGGAAGTCTATGCTTATTTTTTCTCTGGATACAAAAAAATGCATGAACGCACTTTTACTGCATCCTGCATTTGATTCCTTTTTATTTATTGAAGGAGATATCACAACTTTTAATACCTTTCAATTTAACGGACGACTGAAAAAAGATTTCTTCAGTGCTGAAGAAAAAGAAGCTCTGGATGACCGGGAATATGCTCTCTGGAAGGAACTTCGCGAGTTTTGTCTTTCTCTGATCAAAGGAAAGCGTACTCCGCTGGGATTTCATTTTGTTCTTTCTATGTCAGCACCGAATATTGCACGGCTTCTCGAACAGGAACATCTTTCATTTGCTCCGGCAGATGTGCAGGGACTGTACCTGAATTTTAAATATGACGGGACAAAACTTAGCTGTACGACAGGAACATCTATGAACCTGTTCACGTTGGACAAATCACTGGAGCAGGCATGGGACAAGATGGCGCAGCGGATTTTTGCGAAGTACGAGATTCCGTTTGAGGTTGAGTAAAATTTTGAAAATAGTGATGAGACAAAGAGCATAAAATACTGTATGCAGTATTTTATGCTCTTTGTCTTTCTACCTCGTTGGCAAAATTCTTACCCAATGCCTCAACTCGGAATTGCAAGAGGACGGTCGGCGGGTTCCGGAAAATCCGGAACCTTGGACCTGGTTCTGGGTAAATTCAGATATATGTTCCGTTTCTTATACGTGGGTAATGATTGCTGTCAGTAATTCCTGGAATTGCTCAGCCACCCGGTCGGCGGTTTGTTGGACTTCCTGGTGGTTCAGATGTTGTGATGTCATGCCGGCGGCGAGGTTGGTGATACAGGAGATGCCACAGACTTCGATTCCCATGTGGCGGGCAGCGATCGTCTCGCAGGCGGTGCTCATGCCTACGGCATCAGCCCCACAGGTGCGGTACATACGGATTTCTGCCGGAGTTTCATAAGATGGACCGGTAAGCTGAAGGTATACACCTTCTTTCAGAGGAATGCCGAGTTTTTGGGCTTCTTTCTTTATGATCTGCTGCATCCGTTCACTATAGGCTTCACTCATATCCGGAAAACGGGTTCCAAGTTCTTCGACATTGGCACCGATCAGTGGATTAGGAATTCCACTCATAATCTGGTCTGTGATGAGCATGAGATCGCCCGGATGGAATCCGGTATTGATTCCGCCTGATGCATTGGTAAGAATCAGCTTCTTTGCGCCTAACATTCCCATCAGCCGCACCGGAAGCACCACATCTGTTACCGGATACCCTTCATAATAATGCACACGTCCCTGCATAATCACAACCGGAACTTCTTTTACATAACCAAATACAAATTGTCCTTTATGTCCCACAACTGTCGACACTGGAAAACCTTCAATTTCTGTATATGGAATGATCTGTTCCATCTTGATTTTTGATGCGTACTCGCCAAGACCGGAGCCCAGAATCACTGCCACTTCCGGTTTAAAATTCGTTTTTTGGAGAATGCTTTTCCGGCATATTTCCAGCTTTTCATAAATTTCATTGCTCATACAGAATTCCTCTTTTCTATTATTCTTCAGAGTCAATCCTCTCTGTTTGTAGTTTCTTTATTTCAGCATTTTGCAAATTTTATCTTTTATAGAATCATCGGCAAATGCAGTATCAATTGCATTTTTCATCATCAGAAGGATTTCTTCGTCCCGGATTCCATAATTTTTCTGAATAAATTCCAGTTCTTTCGTAAGGCTGGTGTTACTTACCGTTCGGTTATCTGTGTTGACCGATACTTTTAACCCTGCATCCAGAAATTCCCGCATCGGATATTCCGCCATGCTGTTTACAGATTTGGTCTGTAAATTGCTGATCGGACACATCTCGATACCAATACCTGCTTTTTTGACCATTTTCCGGATCTCCTGGTTGCCACGCATCGCGATCCCATGCCCGATCCTTCCAGCTCCCACGTTTATCGAATCTATGACATTCTGTGGATTTCCACATTCTCCGGCATGGAGTGTAAATGGCATTCCCATCTTCTTTGTCTCTGTAAAAATATCCATAAATTCAGACATCGGATACAATGCTTCTGCTCCTGCAAGATCTGCTGCACAAACTCCGGATCCCAGATATTCTCTTGCCGTCTTGATCATCCGCATATTATCCTCAGTGCTGTGATGCCGCATTGCACAGACGATCACACCATACTCGATTCCAAAATCTTTTTTCCCCTGCTCCATTCCGCTGATTACTGCTTCGATCACCTTCCGGCTGTCCATCTTTTTTGTCTCTGACAGAAGTGGAGCAAAACGGATCTCCGCATAACAGACATTTTCTTCGTTCATCTGGGAGAGCAGATCATACGCAGCTCCGGAAAGTCCCTCTTCATCCATAATACATCTGCCGGGAAGGTCAAATTTTTCCAGATATTCATTCAGACTTGTACAGTTTTCTGAAACACTGAGTTCTTCAGGTCTTACAGTTCTTCCAAGCCTTTTTTCAATAAATGGTCTGCTAAGAGAACCGTCCAGATGACAGTGAAGCTCAATCTTTGGTAATTCTTTCAAGGTTTCCTGTGTCATTTTTCATTCCTTCTCTTTTTCCTTTTCTTCAAAAATCTTCTTTTAGAGTCTAAGTCCTTTTTCATTCTGTAAGATTGGATGGTCCGAAACCTTTTGGCAACATTTCTTTCAAGGTATAGATATCATATTGCTTTGCATCTATTGCAAGAATGATCTGAAATGTCTCCGGATCGCAGAATTCCATCATGACCTGCCTGCATACTCCGCACGGCGGTGCATACTCTGTCACAACACCGCCCTTTCCCCCTACAATACAGATTGCATCAAATTCTTTTACTCCTTCGCTGACTGCCTTGAAAAATGCGGTACGCTCCGCACAGTTTGTCGGTGTATAAGCCGCATTTTCAATATTGCATCCCGTATATATCCGTCCATTCTTTCCAAGCAGCGCAGCTCCCACTTTAAAGTCAGAATAAGGGGTATAAGAATATGCAAGCTGAGAAAGCGCGATTTCTATCATTTTTTTAATTTGTTCTTTTTTCATTCTCTTTTTTCCTGCTTTTTCTTGCTAAATAAGTTCATTCAGAATCGAATGCCCGATCGTTCCTTCCGGCATTTTTACACCAAAATTATCTGTGACCGTTGCCCCGATCACTGCAAAGGTATTTTTCTCCATAATCACGCCACCCTCATCCATCTTTTTGGAATACGCCAAAAACGGTACATATTCCCGTGTATGATCGGTTCCTGTGTAGGTCGGATCGTTTCCATGATCGGCGGTAATAATAAGAAGATCATCCTCCCGCAGATCATCCAGCAAAATTCCAAGATTTTTATCAAATCTCTCAATCTCATGTCCGTAGCCAACCGGATCACGCCGGTGTCCCCACTGTGCATCAAAATCAACCAGATTTACAAAGCACAGTCCGTCAAAATCTTTTTTGCAAATCTCAATGGTCTGCTCCATTCCATGCACGGAACTGTTGGAATGATACGATTCTGTGATTCCTTCTCCGCAAAAGATATCATGGATCTTTCCGACTGCGATCACATCCTTTCCCGCATCTTTCAGTGCGTCAAGTGCAGTCTTTCCGGTCGGCTCAAGTGCATAATCCCTGCGGTTGCTGGTTCTTTTAAATTCACCTTTTTTCTTTCCTACATACGGTCTTGCAATGACTCGTCCCACGCGCCATTCATCCTTCATCGTGATCTCTCTTGCGATCTCACAACACCGGTACAGATTTGCCAGATCAAATGTCTCTTCATTTCCACAAATCTGCAATACAGAATCCGCAGAGGTATAGACAATCATTGCACCTGTTTCAATTTCTTCTTCCCCAAGTTCTTCAATGATCTTTGTTCCGCTCTCACTACGGTTTCCAATCACTTTTTTCCCGCAACGTTTTTCCAGTTCTGCGATCAGTTCCGGTGGAAATCCATGTTCGGTAAAGGTTTTAAATGGTTTTTCTGTATAAATTCCCATCATTTCCCAGTGTCCGGTCATCGTATCTTTTCCGTTACTCGCCTCTTTCAGCCTGGTAATTTTTCCAACCGGATTCTCGATTCCATACATCTTTCCCCCGGTATGCAGATTCAGCATACCAAGCTTCTGAAGATTTGGAATCTCCAGTGTTCCCATTCTGTCTAAAATATGACCAAATGTATCTACATCCCTGTCACCGAATTTCTCAGAATCAGGCATTGCACCAATTCCGAGCGAATCCAGAACGATCACAAAGATTCGTTTATATATTGTTTCTTTCATTTACCGATCCTCTTTGATCAACTTTCTGATGGCTTCCACTGCCACCTGTACTGCCATATCTGTATCATGTACTACCGGATTTTCAAGTCCCAGTTTTTCTCTTTCCTGATTTGCCATTACAAGGAAACACGCACCCACGCGTACATGAAGCTTTGCTGCCACAATGTAAAGTGCTGCCGTCTCCATCTCTGATGCCAGACATCCCAGTTTCTTCCAGGCTTCCCATTTATTGATCAGTTCATAACCTGCCGGCATCATCTCCGGCTCATGCTGTCCGTAAAATGCATCTTTTGACTGTACCACTCCGGTATAAAATTCACAGTCCTTTTCCTTCGCAGCACTGACCAGTGCGTTCACCACCATAAGGTCTGCCACTGCCGGATATTCGATCGGCGCATATTCTTTGCTAGTCCCTTCCATTCTGACGGCACCCGTAGCAACTACTATATCCCCACTTTTTACTTCCGGCTGTATCCCACCGCAGGTTCCAATCCGTACAAACGTATCAGCTCCACATCTGGCTAATTCTTCCATCGCAATTGCTGCTGATGGTCCCCCAATTCCGGTAGATGTGACACTTACCTTTACGCCATCTAAAGTTCCTGTATAAGTGATAAATTCCCGGTTATCCGCAATCATCACCGGATCTTCAAAATACTGTGCTATTTTTTTGCAGCGCTTTGGATCTCCCGGGAGAATGACATAACGGCCGACTTCCCCGTTGGCCACCTGAATATGGTATTGTCTGCTTATATCCTTTGAATAATTCTTCATCGTATCCACCGCCTCTCTTTTGTTATATTATACTATAAAAGATCAGGAAGTTCACCAACACTTTGTGGAAAGTATTTCCAAATACAGAAAAAAAGCCTGCCCATTCAGACCTTTTCGCATAAGCGAAAATGGGAATCTGAATGGTTCAGGCTTTTCCGGGTATCTACAGCAAGATTATTTTGCCAGTTTCATCATAATTTCATTACTGCGTTTCACAAATTCTGTCATCTCTTCCGGGCTGAGTGGCTTGTGTGCTAGCATTGCCAGGTCATATAACTGATGGCAGAACATTTCTGTATTTTCGCCATCTTTATGTGCTACAACATATTCTACCAGCGGATGATTTGCATTCAGGATCAGGGTTGCATTGGTTCCGAACATAGACGGATCCATGCCTGACATTCCATACATCTTCATCATTTCCTGCATACGGCGTGATTCTTCGGAAAGTGTAATCATAGATGCCACATTTTCATCTTTCATCTTTTCCACTTTTACTTCCAGTTTGTCATTGCCAAGTGCTTTGCGGAAGATTTCGACCAGACTGTCAGTTTTTTCTTTGAATGCTTCTTTTTCTTCTTCAGATACATCTTCTTTGAAGTGATCAGTCAGATCTGCGTCGATTCTCTGGAACTTGATATGTTCGTTCTTCTGCTCCATCTGAGTAATAAATGGAGAATCAATATTATGTGACAAGATCACTGCGTCCAGTCCCTCTTTTTTGAACATATTGATATACTGGCTCTGCTGCTGTTCATCTGTTACATAGTAGATTGTTGTCTTCTCTGTTTCTTTCTTTTCTGCTGACTGCTCTGCATTTTCACCCTCGGTCTTTTCCTCCGGTTCTGCTTTTCCGCCGTTTTTTTCGATGCATTCTTTGAGTGTCATATACTTGTGATCCAGGTTCTTGAACAGAACATAATCGCTCATCTTCTCGCAGAATTTTTCATCTTTCAGGCATCCGAACTTGATGAACGGACTGATGTTATCCCAGTATTTCTCATAATCTTCTCTCTTTGTCTTACACATTCCGGAAAGCTTATCTGCAACTTTCTTGGAAATGTACTCCGATATCTTATTGACGAATCCATCATTCTGCAGTGCGCTTCGTGATACGTTAAGCGGCAGATCCGGACAATCAATGACTCCTTTTAATACCATCAGAAATTCCGGAATAACTTCTTTGATATTGTCTGCGATAAATACCTGATTGTTGTACAATTTGATGGTTCCTTCAATGGAATCGTATTCGGTATTGATCTTAGGGAAGTACAGAATACCCTTTAAGTTGAATGGATAATCCATGTTCAGATGAATCCAGAACAGAGGTTCTTTGTAATCCATAAATACTTTCCGGTAGAAATCAATATAATCTTCTTTGCTGCATTCGTTTGGATGCTTTGTCCACAGCGGTGCCGGATCACTGATCGATACCGGGCGTTTCACGATCTTTGCTTTGTCGGATGCCGGTGAAACTTCAACCATTTCTTTTTCACCGTTCTCATTTTCTTTTTCTTCCATCTTGGCGTCTTCATGGATATGTTCAACAACCGTATCGGTATCCAGGACTTCATCCTCCGGGATCGTCTCATATTCCGGTTCTGCATTTGCTTTGGATACAAAAATCTCTACCGGCATGAATGAACAGTATTTCTCAAGGACTTCGCGGATTCTGTATTCATTTGAAAATTCTACACAATCTTCGTTCAGGAATAAGGTGATTTCAGAACCAACTTCCTCTTTATCCCCTTCTTCCATCTCATACTCTGTACCGCCTTCACTTACCCAGTGTACCGGTTTTGCACCTTCTTTATAAGAAAGGGTATCAATATGAACTTCATCAGCTACCATGAAGGCAGAGTAGAATCCAAGACCAAAGTGTCCGATCATATCATCCTCTGTTGTCTTATCTTTGTATTTGTTCAGGAATTCGGTTGCTCCTGAAAATGCGATCTGTGTGATATATTCTTCTACTTCATCAGCAGTCATACCAAGACCATTATCGATGAATTTCAAAGTCTTCTCTTCCGGGTTTACAATAACCTGGATCTTTCCTTTATAATCATCCGGAAGTGTATATTCTCCCATCATGTCCAGCTTCTTTAATTTTGTGATCGCGTCGCATCCATTGGAAACAAGCTCTCTTGCGAAAATATCATGATCAGAATATACCCATTTCTTGATAATCGGGAAAATATTTTCGCTGCTGATTGAAAGACTACCTTTTTTTGCTGCCATTTTTATCACTCCTAAATTTCATATTCTATCTTTTTACGGTTTCAAATACCGTATTTTTCTGTCTATGAAATATCTTAATACCCTGATTTCTAAATGTCAATAGAAAATTAGCACTCTTTTGACAAGAGTGCTAATAATTCTGTGAAGAATATAAACTTTCTGTGAAATATATTTTCCGATTCTTTGTGTACCGTCTATAAGAAATCTTTGACATACACTTGCAAAAGCTTTTACTCCACGCTCTTCAAAGATTCCACCATATCGATCTTCTTCAGCTTGTAGAACATTACCCAGTTTACAAATAAAGAAAATGCTACAGTAAACAAGAAACTGTACAGATAACTCTGCCAGTGTATCTGACGTCCGAACATCGCCTCTTCTACTTCGACCGTCAGGATGATATACCGGTGAAGCAGATTACCAAGCACCATACCCACAACCGATCCAATGATCGTCAGCAGGATATTCTCTCTGTATACATAAGAGGCAACCTCTCCGTCGTAGAATCCCAGAACCTTCAAGGTTGCAAGCTCTCTCTGACGCTCGGTGATGTTGATATTGTTCAGATTGTACAGTACCACAAATGCCAGCATTCCGGCAGATACGATCAGTACCACGATGACCAAATTCAGGCTTCGCAGCATGTCATCCAGCCTTCCTTCAATACTGCTGGTATAACTTACATTCAGTACTCCATCCATCGACAGAAGCTTTGTTCCGATCTTCTCGATCTGATCATCCTTTCCGTCCTTTACACTGTAGATGATCGTGTTATATTCTGCCGGTACACCATATAATTCCTCGTATTTTTCCGGTGACAGATACAGGTAATGGCTCATATAGTTCTCGCAGATGGCGCCAACCGTCACCGTCTGGTCTCCCCTGTCCTCGTCCTCGATCGTAAGCTCATCTCCCACCTTTACATTCAGAAGGGATGCCATTTTCTCAGTCAGAATCACTTCGTCTTTTTTCAGTGAATAAACCTCGTCCTTATTGGTCCTGCTGTGGAAGCTTAAAAAGTCCTCAATCTTTTCATTATCCGATGGCACCATCAGATAAAGTGTCTTTTTACCGGATGCAGATTTTACATCGGTCTTCTGCATCCGCGCTTCGATCGTCTCTTTTATATCTGCATTCTGATCCAGATAATCATGGAGCTGTTGTCTGTTCTCTTCGGATATGTCGTTACTCATGTAGGTTGCCGCATCATAGAACTGCACCTTCTCATACTGCAGGCTGACGATCTCATAGATACAGTCCTTCAGTCCGAATCCGACTACCATCAGTGCCATACAGCCTCCGATTCCGAAAATGGTCATAAAGAATCGCTTCTTATACCGGATCAGATTCCGCACAGTCGATTTCCATGTAAAATTCAGATGCTTCCAGATAATTCCGATCCGCTCCAGAAGAATCCGCTTCCCCTGCTTCGGTGCTGCCGGACGCATCAGCTCTGCCGGTTCTGCTGCCAACTCTTTATAGCAGGATGCGATCGTTGCGATCAGTGTACATGCCACTGCGATTACCGAAGCCTGGAGTGCATAGCTCATATGGTACGGTACCAGGATCGCCGGCAGATGCTTATACAGGATCATATAAGCATAAATAATGATAAACGGCAGGATCTTTTCCCCGGTCAGTACTCCGAAAATACTTCCGCCAAGCGTTGCAATCAGAGCATAACCAATGTATTTCCCTGCAATTGCAGCTTTTCCATAACCGAGAGCCTTCAACGTTCCGATCTGGACTCTCTGCTCCTCTACCATTCGTGTCATCGTCGTCAGACTGATCAGTGCTGCCACCAGGAAGAAAAGTACCGGAAATACTTTTCCAATAGAACGCATGCGGTCTGCATTATCTCCGTATCCTTGATATTCCGTCAGTGCATCCTCTCTCGTCTGCACATACCACTTCGGATTTTCGATTTTTTTGATCTCAGTCTTTGCGTCTGCGATCTGCTGCTTTGCATCCGTCAGCTGCTTCTCTCCATCTGTAATCTTTGCCTGTCCGTCCGTAATCTGTTCTTCCGCTTCTTTTGCTGCCTGCTCATATTCACTCCGTCCATCCGCGAGCTCCTGTTCACCGGATGCAAGTTGTGCTTTACTTGCATTTAAAGTGTCCTCTTTTTCATTCAGAAGTGCCCATGCAGACAGGATCTGTGCTTTTCCGTCCGTGATCTGTGATTTTGTGCTGTCAAGCTGGGATCTGGCTGCTGCGATCTGACTCTTGCCGTCTGTAATCTGTCTGCCTGCACTTAACAGCTCTTCTTCCTGTGCGGCAAGTGCCTGCTCCTGCTGAAGAAGTGCCGTCTCTTTTGCATCCAGATCTGCTTTTTGCTCAGTCAGGCTGGTAATCTGTGCCTCCAGGTCTGCTTCTGTGGCAAAACCTGCCTTGTTCAGCATCTCCTGCTTTGTCTTTTCAAGCTGCGTCTTATGCTCCTGCATACCGGCAAGCTTTGTATTTAAATTCTCCCATTTTTCTACATAAGCTTGTTCTTCTTCATTTCTATTCTCTTTAGGAATATTTACATATTTCCGATATACCTCGCTGTCCATTCCGTCCAGCTGCGTCTTCAATCCTGTAATTTTTGAATCACACTGACTGATTTCATCTTCAATCCCAGCCAGTTCGTCTTTCAGCCGATTAAGCGGTGCAAGTTCCTCGTCCAACCGTTTCTTCCCATCCGCGATCTGTGACTTTCCTGCTGGAATCTGTTCCTTCCCCGCCGTAATGATTGGCATATATTTCGAGTAATTGCTCAGATAAACCTGTTCCGCATCTGCAAGCTCCTGTTCTTTCTGATCCAGCTGTGTTTTTCCGGATTCATACTGTGCCTCCGCCGAATCAAGCTGTGCCTGCTTATCATTCAGCTGCGCTTTTGCATCGGCAAGCTGTGTCTCGCCGTCTGCAATCTGCAGCTTTGCATCCGCAAGCTCTGCTTCTCCATCCGTAAGCTGCTGCTTTGCTTTTTCCAGTTCTTCGGCTGCCTTGCTTTTCCCACTCTCCAGCTCTTTTTTCGCATCCTCCAGTTCCTGCGATTTTTCATTCACTGTCTTCTCTGAATCAGCAAGCTTTTCATTTGCCTCATCTACGATCTCCTGTTTGCGGGCTGCACAGCGTTCCTCTTCGATTGCACTCACGGCTTCCTTTGCTGCATCCGACAGATTATTGTATTCATCCGTAAATGCAGTTTTCTCTTCTGCACCGCTCACTTTCACATAAGCTTCCGTATAAACATCCATGTCAAAAGAAGCTTTATCCACTACAACAAATCCACTGATCTCTCCGGTTCCGATCGTACTGCTTCCTCTTCCAAATGAAATATACAGCGGACTGTTCCCGATACCTACAATCTTGTATGTATCTGTAACCAGCGAATCCGTCAATGCCTCTCCATCTCCGGAATGGAAAGTTACCGTGTCGCCAACCTTCAGGTCTGTATAGCTCAGAAAATCTTCATCCACCAGACATTCTCCGGCTTTTTCCGGCAGCCTGCCTTCCACAACCGAAACCTGATTAAAATTCTTCTGCATACTCAGCATATGGACAACCTTTTCATTGTCTCCAACCGGGCAAAGCACGTCTTTGCTGTATCCGCCTTCTACAGCTTCAATTCCTGATACCTTTCCAATTGCTTTGATATCCGCTTTGGTAAGTCCCATGGTTCCCATTACCTTCAGATCCATCAGCTCTGAATCATCGAAATACTGATCTGCAGTGATCCGCATACTTGGCTCTGATGCACGGATTCCCGAATAAAATGCGACACCCAATGCTACGATAAAAAAGATTGATACAAACCGTCCCATCGTCTTTTTTATTTCTATTATAAAATCTTTGCGTAAAACATTTTTCTTCATCGGTCTTTACGTCCACCTACCATTCAATCGTCTCTACCGGAACCGGTCTTTCATTCAGCTTCATGCTTCCGACTTTTCCATTCTTCATTTTAATTACACGATCTGCCATCGGCGTGATCGCTGAATTGTGTGTGATCAGGATCACTGTCATCCCTCGTTCACGACACATATCCTGTAAAAGCTTTAATATTGCCTTACCGGTATTGTAATCCAGCGCCCCTGTCGGCTCATCACACAAAAGAAGCTTCGGGTTCTTTGCCAGTGCACGCGCAATCGATACCCTCTGCTGCTCCCCACCGGAAAGCTGTGCCGGGAAATTCTTCATACGATCTGCCAGTCCCACTTCCCTAAGAACCATCTCCGCATCCAACGGATCCTTACAGATCTGCAGTGCCAACTCTACATTTTCAAGCGCCGTCAGGTTCGGAATCAAGTTGTAAAACTGGAATACAAATCCAATATCATCCCTTCTATAGGAAGTAAGCTGCCTCGGCGAATACTTTACAATATTCTTTCCATCGATCCAGACCTCTCCACTTGTTGCCGTATCCATTCCCCCCAGAATGTTAAGCACTGTCGTTTTTCCCGCACCACTTGGGCCTACCACAACTGCAAATTCACCTTTTTTTATCTGAAAATCAATTCCATCTGCTGCGGCAATCTCAACTTCACCCATACGGTAAATCTTACGAACATCCCGCATTTCAACAAATTCTTTCATCATCTTTCCCCTTATCTGTAAAATTTTCTGCTTTTTTTAATTTTAACATATTGGAAAAGCAAATCAAATATGAAGTCGTAAGATTATAAAACTTTCACATTTTCCATTTTTTGCACCGTTTTTGGCTATATTGCACAATTTTACAGTATCATTTTTGTAACATTTGTCTTTTCTGCGAATTTACAGAAGAGTATACACATGGTATTATAATATCAAGTTAAGGATAGCACTTAACGAAACTAAATAAGACGTTTTCAGTATTTTGATACTTTTTATTTTCATTTCTCCTTTAATGAAATTACAGAAAAAAGAGTTTACGACATTTCCCCCGATCATATGTCGTAAGCTCTTTTTTCATTCTACCCAACTCTTTTTCCATATATATTTTGCAGGATAAAAATCCCACTTTATTTCATCCGCTAACTAAATTATCCAAAACTTCTTTCTTATAAACTTTTACCACGTTTCCAGGCGTCAGCATTCATTTTTCCGCCTCTCTTCTGTAGATCGCTACATTTTCTTTCAAAGCTATTTTTCTGTCTTTATACATTTTCTTGCAAGAATACAGATCACGATGGTAATGACCATATCCGGGAGTGTATTTCCAAGCGGAATATCCACATTCATCAGAATACGGTAAAGTATAAAACCGATCACCCAGATTACACCATTCATGACATCCAGAGATACTTCCAGGCTGTCCTTTCTCTTCAGAATGAAGAAATCCGCAATCTGGATTGCGATCATCGGCGCGAATACAGAACCGATCAGGTACAGGAAATCGGTAATGTTGTCCATCGGATAAATGATTGCTCCGATCATTCCGATCACAGTTACAACAATTGCTGCATATTTCCCATTGATTTTTGAAAATACTGACTCTGACGAAATTCCTGCTGAGTAAGCATCCAGGAAGGTTGTCGTAACGGTAGAAAATACAATGATCAGAAGTCCTGCTATTCCAAGTCCAGCTTTTACCATGATACTTGCAATATCAGACTCTCCTGTGTAAATTGCAGCGTTCATACCGATCACGTACATCCAACAACTGACAACTCCATAAACAACGGTGCTGACTGCGGTTGCTTTTACCGGTTCTTTTGCTTCTCTTGTATAGTCACTGATCAGTGGCAACCAGGAAAGTGGCATGGCAACAGAAAGCTCTACTGCTGCACCAAACGTCATGGCATCTCCGCCTGCGCCTGCTACCGATCCGTCACCAAAGATCACTCTGCTGAGTACCAGTGTCAGGATAAATAAAGCAGCCATTGCAACCGTATTGATCTTGCCAAGATTTGTGATTCCGATCACAATCCATAAGATGATCAGTGCACCGATCACCAGACACCATACCCATCTGCCGGTATGAAGAACACCATTTGCTGCAAGTGCCCCATCATAAATCATAATCGCTGTCCAGCCAACCAGCTGCAACACATTCAGGAAGGAGAAGAAGATTCCTCCCTTCTCGCCAAAACTCATTTTTACTGTTTCCATTGCACTTCGTCTGGTCTTTCCACCAATTACTCCGGCAAGGAAAAGCATCATGCATCCTATGATATGACCAATAATAATCGCCAGAACTCCTTTTCCGAATCCAAGCGGCGCAAAGTAAGTACCGGTCAGGATCTCTGCAAGGGACACGCCTGCCCCAAACCAGATCAGTCCATTTTCAAAGATAGAGGTTCTCTTTTCATTCATACTTCTATTCCTCCACTTTGCTTTCTGTATATTCATTTTTAATTGCAAATCCGTGATTCATCGGACCACTGCCTTTACCAAGATCCAACATTGCTGCAAGTGCTCCGGAAATATATTTCTTCGCACGTTCTACTGACTCATCCAAATCATATTCTTTTGCAAGATTTGATGCGATCGCACTGGATAAAGTACATCCTGTTCCGTGCGTGTTCGGATTGTCGATCCGCTCTCCGTAGAACCACTTATATCCACCATCTCTCCACAGCAGATCATTGGCATCGTTCAGTTGATGCCCGCCCTTACAAAGAACTGCACAGTGATATTTGGTGCCGATCTCTTCTGCTGCTCTTATCATATCCGCCTGCGACTGGATTTTCATACCTGCAAGCACTTCTGCTTCCGGGATATTCGGAGTCAGAACGGTTGCCATCGGAAGCAGGCAGCTCTTCAGCGCATCAATCGCTTCCTCGCTGATCAGTCTTGCTCCACTTGTTGCTACCATAACCGGATCAACTACAATATTTTTCGCATCATATTCTTTTAATTTGTCTGCGATCTTTGTGATCAGACCACTTGAAGATACCATTCCAATCTTCACTGCATCCGGGTAAATATCCGTGAAAATATTATCCAGCTGTTCTCCTAGGAATTCCGGCGTTACCTCCATAATTCCGGTAACTCCGGTTGTATTCTGTGCAGTAAGAGCCGTAATTGCGCTCATAGCATAGACTCCGTTACTGATCATTGTTTTGATATCTGCCTGGATACCTGCTCCTCCGCTTGAATCGCTTCCTGCAATTGTAAGTGCTGTTCTCATTTAACTCTCTTCCTCTCTTTTTCCATAATTGTCCTAAATATTTTGTATAAAAAGAATGTGCCTTGGCACATTCTCGCGCCGAGCACGGTCGCTTGCGACATTCTTCATCTTCGTGCAAGTGTGCATCTCCGGCACGCAGTGCCTTTTATTTCATAGGAAGTTCCTTCGGAATTTCCTATGAAATAAAAGAAACACCTGCCATGCACAAGTGTCTCTGAAAAAATCAATATGACTTCCTGCGACGGCATGATCCGTATCAGGTAAAAAAGGGGCGATGCTCTTTTGCTTCCTCTCAGTCTGTCTTTCACCGGCTCCCTCCGTCTTTATTATTCTGTCTCTCCAAGTGTTGTCTGCTTTGTAACTCCTGTTAAACTCTCTCTGGTTCTGGATAAGCCTCTCCAAAAGTTTCAACAGTCACTTTTTTCATTTTCTGTTCTTCCAGCGGTCTGTCACTGTAGTCTGTTGCCGTCTCAGCAATTTTATTTACAACATCCATACCTTCTGTAACTTTACCAAAAGCTGCATATGCGCCGTCAAGATGTGGTGAAGTCTTATGCATGATGAAAAACTGTGATCCTGCCGAATCCGGATGCATTGCACGCGCCATAGAAAGAACGCCCGGTTCATGCTTCAGATCATTTGCAAAACCGTTCTGCTTAAATTCTCCTTTGATACTGTATCCAGGGCCACCCATTCCGGTTCCATCCGGGCATCCACCCTGGATCATGAATCCACTGATGACACGGTGGAAGATCAGTCCATCATAAAATCCCTTATTTACAAGAGATACAAAGTTATTTACTGTATTCGGTGCGATTTCCGGATATAATTCCGCTTTGATCACATCGCCATTTGCCATTTCAAATGTTACTACTGGATTTGTCATTTTATACAATCTCCTTTTCATTGATTTCTCTACCTATTGTAACGGAACTTTTCCCGTCCGTAAATAGTTTTTAGAAAGTCTTTATACATTTTCCAGACAATATCCGATCACCAGAAACCAGTGCCAGATAAAATCCTCAAACTTCTCTTTATTCTTATGCCGGAGCATCAGATGCTTTCTCCTCCGGTTTCAGTGTCGATAAAAACACAGCAGCCAGAATGATAACACCACCAAGGCACTCTCTGAAACTTGGAACTTCTTTCAGAAACAGAAATGCGCTTAAAGTCCCATACACCGGTTCCAGTCCGGATAAAATTCCGGCAATCCTTACCTTCACAGTCCGAAGTCCACTGATAAATAAAGAATGTGCAACTGCTGTAAAAATAATTCCAAGCATCATCAATACGCCTGCATCTGCAAGTGTAATCACCGGCTTCAACACAAACATCATCGGGATCAACACGATCGTTGCAGTTCCCTGTTCATAAAGCGACACCAGTGTTGCCGGATATCTGCTGGAAAAACGGCGATTCATCAGTGACAATATTGCATAGGTAAATGCACTCAGAAGTCCCCACAGAACTCCCTGTGTAATCTGATTATCCATCTGAAATGCGGGTACGATAAAGAATACTCCGACCAGCATCATCAGTGTACAAAACACATCCGATTTCTTCAGTTTTTCATGGAACAGGTATGGCTCCAGAAAAATAACAAATACCGGAAAAGTTGATACCGTAAGCGTACCAACTGCAACCGTCGAACTCTGGATCGACTGCATATAACTACTCCAGTGTATTGCTAAAACTGCACCTGCTCCGACCATCCACAAATAATCACTTTTCTCCTCCAGGCGAATTTTCTGCTTTTTAAAACGCAGAAAAATCCAGAGGAAAATAGATGAAAAAAATACCCTTCCAAGCACGATGATCACTGCAGGCAGATCTACCAGCTTGGCAAACAGTCCGACAAAACCAAACAATGCCACAGCAACATGTACTGAAATTAAACCTTTTCTCTGACTCTCTTTCATATGAAAACCTTTCTCTATTCGGGCTGATCTACCCGGAAATGTTCCATTAAAATCGGCATATATTCCTTACTGTATTCTCCAAGCGAATAATTCCCCCTGTTCAGACACCAGTCTGATACCAGTGCCCGCTCACAGAGTGAATAATACTTGGTAATCTCCTGGATACTCTTCTCTCTGCTGATCTGATTTCGCACATGCCCCTCTTCTATGATCCTGCTGATCAGCTTGTAATAAGTACGGTTCTGATCCAGAAGATTCCTGTCTCCCTTGGCAATCAATTGTGTTGAATATAAGGATGATAACAATGCTACATCAATCTTTTGCTCCATAAATGAATGCGACCGGTAATTGAGATACATCAGTTTATCAAAACTGTTCATTTCCGGATCCAGTTCATCTTCAAGCTTTGCATAATTCTCATCCAGAATAGTTGACAATGTATCAAGCAGAGAATCTTTGCTGCTGAAATAATAATAGAACGATCCTTTTGATGTCTCAGAAAGACGAATGATATCATCTACTGTTGTATCATCATATCCTTTTTCATAGAACAATTCCCATGCGGCATCTACAATCCGCCGCTTTACATTCTGTTTTGCTGCCATCTATCTACCTCCTATGGTATCATGTTCCACGCGGAGCGTTTTTTATTATCAGGAAAGACCTTTCTTAATAGATAAAAAAAGACCGGCTGCGTCATACGCCCCGGTCCTTCTCAGGTTTACGTGGACATGTTTTTCCCCGTAAACAAGTATATCGTATCTACATTCCTTTTGCAACATCAACACATGCCTTCATTGCATCAATGACCGCACTTCTGAATCCGTGTTCTTCCAATACACCTACGGCTTCAATCGTTGTTCCTGCCGGTGAGCATACCATGTCTTTGAGTTCTCCCGGATGCTTTCCTGTTTCAAGAACCATCTTCGCACTTCCAAGAACTGCCTGTGCTGCAAATTTGTATGCCTGTGCTCTCGGCATTCCCTCTGCAACAGCAGCATCTGCCATTGCTTCGATAAACATAAATACATATGCCGGTGAACTTCCGCTTACTGCAACAACTGCATCCATCATATGCTCTGCCACAACTTCTACTTTACCAAATGCAGAAAGAATCTTGCATGCATAATCAAGTTCTTCTTTTGTTACATGTTCATTCGGTGTGGCAGCTGTCATACCTTCTCCAACCATAGCCGGAGTGTTCGGCATTGTACGAACAATCTTAACATCTTTTCCAAACTGTTCGGCAAGCCATGCAAGTGTCTTTCCTGGTGCGATCGTGATAATAAGCTGTTCCGGTCTTACCAGATCTTTTACTTCCTGAATGACATCTGCATAAAACTGTGGT
>OLJW01001912.1_pt1 | contig 20414 bp, 19 predicted proteins | sample 1603411 | NCBI WGS metagenome assembly OLJW01 (sample SAMN04168659, study PRJEB22393) | human gut metagenome | biome: human gut microbiome; feature: stool | host: Homo sapiens | collected 2014-05-12 | reverse complement strand
AAGATCCGGCGATGGTTCAAAAGCGTAATTCATTTCTTTGCGGACATGTCGTTTGGGAACGGGAAGCGGGTTATCCAGATATTCTCCCGGCGCAGGCTTTGGTGGTTCCTTTGGCGCTTTCTCAAAAAGCGCAGACTCCCCCTCCTGCCCAAACTCAGCTGCCGGTATGGTATTCTGTGAAGCGTGTTTCTTCTTTTTCCCCCAACTCATGCTTCGCCCTCACTGTGCAAAAAAACTCTTTCCCATAAGATCAAAACGCAATACGAGGATTTTAGAGTGCCTGTTCCAGATCCGCGATGATATCGTTTACATTTTCAATACCGACGGAAAGACGGATCAGATCGGGCGCTACGCCGGCCTCTTTTAGCTGCTCATCGTTCATCTGACGGTGCGTATGGCTGGCAGGATGCAGAATGCTGGTGCGGGAATCCGCCACATGGGTAACAATAGCTGCAAGCTTTAACTTATCCATCATTTCTTCCGCCGCCTTGCGTCCGCCTTTTAAGCCAAAGGAAATGACGCCGCAGGTGCCGTTCGGCATGTATTTCTGTGCCAGCTCATAATATTTGCTGCTCTTTAAGCCGGGGTAGTTGACCCATGCAACCTTCTCGTTCGCTTCCAGAAATTCCGCAACCTTCTGCGCATTGTAGCAGTGGCGTTCCATCCGAAGCGGCAGCGTCTCCAGACCGACATTCAGCAGAAACGCGTTCTGAGGAGACTGGACCGCGCCGAGATCGCGCATCAGCTGGGAGGTTGCCTTGGTTATGTATGCTGCCTTGCCGAATTTTTCGGTATAAACTACACCGTGATAGGATTCATCCGGTGCGCAGAGTCCCGGAAACTTATCCGGGTATGCAGACCAGTCGAAATTGCCGGAATCCACGATCGCACCGCCCAGTGCCATCGCATGACCGTCCATATATTTGGTGGTGGAATGCGTTACGATATCGACACCCCATTTGAACGGATTGCAGTTGATCGGGGTAGGGAACGTGTTGTCAACGATTAACGGCACATGATGCGCATGTGCTGCACGGGCGAATTTTTCAAAATCCAGCACAACCAGCGCAGGATTTGCCAGGGATTCCGCCATGACGCATTTGGTATTGGGCTGGAACGCCTTGCAGATCGTATCGTAATCCGCATCCGGGTCTACGACAGTACAGGATACGCCCATTTTTTTCATGGTAACCGCCAGCAGATTGAAGGTTCCGCCGTATACGGTGGACGATAATACGACATGGTCGCCCGCCTCGCAGATATTGAAAACGGCATAGTAGTTTGCCGCCTGTCCGGAACCGGTCAGCATCGCTGCTGCGCCGCCCTCCAGTTCACAGATTTTCTGTGCGACACAGTCGTTGGTCGGATTTGCCAGACGGCTGTAAAAATATCCGGATTCCTCCAGATCAAAAAGTCTGCCCATCTGCTCAGAGGATTCATATTTAAACGTCGTACTCTGATAAATCGGGAGCACTCTCGGTTCTCCGTTCTTCGGCTTCCAGCCAGACTGTATGCAGATCGTTTCCTTTGCGTATGCCATAGTATCCTCTTACCTCTTTGTCTTTCCGACAAAAATCCGGTCTTTTGTCCGTTTTATTCTTCGTCCCAGTTGTGATATACTGCCTGAACGTCGTCATCCTCGTCCAGCAGATCCAGGGTACGCTGCAGTCCCTTTAATGCAGTCTCGTCTGTTACCTTGACATAGTTCTGAGGAATCATGGTAACATCTGCGGATGCCATCGGAATACCTGCCTTCTCCAGCGCTTCGCGCACTTCTTCAAAAGTATCAGGATCGGTCAGGATTTCGAAGCTGTCCTCTTCCTCGCTGAAATCCTCTGCGCCTGCATCCAGGGCGGTCATCATCAGATCGTCTGCTTCCATATCACATTCTTCTTTATCGATGATGATCTGACCCTTCTTATCGAACATAAAGGATACACAGCCAGGTGTGCCAATGTTGCCGTTGCCCTTTGTGAACGCGCTTCTGACGTTGGCAGCGGTACGGTTCTTGTTATCGGTCAGGGCATCGACGATGATTGCGATTCCGCCGGGGCCATAGCCTTCGTAAGTAATATATTCGTAATTAACGTTGCCGACGTCGCCGGCAGCCTTCTTAATTCCTCGTTCAATGGTGTCGTTAGGCATGTTGTTGGATTTTGCCTTTGCAACGACCTGTGCCAGCTTGAAGTTGTTCGCAGGGTCAGGACCACCCTCTTTTACGGCAACTGCAATTTCTCTTCCGAGAATGGTGAAAATTTTTCCCTTTGCAGCGTCATTTTTTTCTTTTTTATGCTTGATGTTTGCAAATTTTGAATGTCCGGACATTTCTTTTCTCCTTTATCTAACGTGTTTCTAGTTCTTTATCATAGCATTTTGGCTGGAAAACGTCAAGAAAACATCTGCTTTGTACGGTTTCTTTATGTATCCAGCGAAAGGCTGACCTTCAAGGCAGAGTTTACGCGGTTCATCACCCGCGCATCCAGATGGCATACTTTGTCTTTCAGCCTCTTTTTATCTATTGTGCGGAGCTGTTCCAGTAAAATTACGGAATCCTTTTCGATTTCATATTCCCCGGAAAAAATTTCGATATGGGTCGGAAGCTTTGTTTTATTCATCCTGGAAGTAATCGCCGCACAGATCACAGTCGGGCTGTAACGGTTGCCGATATCGTTCTGGATAATCAGCACCGGGCGGACACCTCCCTGTTCCGATCCGACCACGGGTCTTAAATCTGCATAATAAATATCTCCGCGCTTCACTCTTTTTTCTTCCTTTCCTGTTTTTTTACCTCAGGACAAGTATTGGCTGCTTTCTCAGCGCGTATACCATTCTTTAAAAAAAGAGTTTCTCTTCGTGAAAATAATCCCGCGTACAGACGATTTTTCCGCCTTTTTCATAGACGCGTGGAATCCGCTTTCCGAGGCAGCACGCGGTTTCGTAGTTAAATCTGCCGGAGCGGTCGCCGATTTCTTCCATTGTAATCGTTTCGATGCCGTCCGTGCCGATGAGCGTTGCGACATCCCCTACCTTTGCCTCCGGAATCTTTGTCACATCGACCATGAACTGATCCATGCAGACGCGCCCCAGGATCCTTGCGCGCTTTCCGGCAATCAGAACATCGCCCTTGTTGGAAAGTCCGCGCGGATAGCCGTCCGCATAACCCACCGGAATCGTCGCTACGCGCATAGGATGCGCTGTACGAAATGTCCCGCCGTAGCTGATTTCCTGCCCTGCATCCAGCTCTTTGATATAAGCGATACGGCTCTTTAAAGACAGGAGCGGTTCTAACACGATGCCGTCGCGTTTGACTTCATCTGACGGCCACATGCCATAGAGAATGATTCCGGCGCGCACCGCATCCATGTGCATATCGGGCAGCTCCAGGATGGACGCACTGTTGGAGCAATGCCGCAGCGGGATTTTCAGTGAAAGCTCCTTTTCCACACGGTCGGTAAAGCTCGAAAATTTTTCATACTGCACATTCGTTCTGGATTTATCTGCTTCATCCGCTGTCGCAAAATGGGTAAAAATCCCCTCAATTGAAAGATTCGGACACTGCATCGCGCGTGCGACAAAGGAAAGCCCTTCATCGTCCGGGCGGATGCCGATTCTCGACATACCGGTGTCTACCGCGATGTGAACATGCATTTTTTTGCCGGCTTTTTGGGCAGCACGGTTCATATCCTCCAGCATCTGATCGGTGAAAACCGTCGCATGGACACCCCGAAGTGCCATTTCCTCATAAGCCTCCGAAAAGGTATAGCCGAGCACCATCGCGGGCTTTTTGATTCCGGCATCTGCCAGCAATACTGCCTCTTCCTCCGTTGCCACCGCATAGCCGATGACTTCCGGAATTTCATCCATTTCCCGCGCCAGCATCACCGCGCCGTGTCCGTAACCGTCCGCTTTGATGACCGCGATGATTCCGGCATCATTTTTCCGACAGGCTGCAATCTGACGCAGATTGTCGTGCAGCGCGTCCAGATTTACGCAAGCCCACACTCTTCTATATGGATTTTTGATTATTTTCTCACACATATTTTTTCTCCTGCTTCGCAAGTACCGCCCATACCGCTTCCGCGATATCATTGGAGGTCATACTGTATTCGCCCTTTGTATGGGCTGCCAAGTCGCCTGCCAGACCGTGCAGATAGACGCCGATACACAGCGCCAAGAACGGATCGTCGATCGTAGAAAGCAGTGCCGTCACAATTCCGGTCAGTACGTCTCCGCTCCCGGCCACCGCCATGCCGCTGTTGCCGCTGCGATTGATATAAATGCTGCCGTCCGGCGAAGCTGCAATGCTTCTCGCACCCTTACACAGAACAGCTGCCTGCAAACGATTCGCCCACTTTTTTGCATAGAACACGGGCTGTTTTAAAATTTCTTCAATCGCGCAGCCCTCCAGCCGGGCAAGCTCCCCGGGATGCGGCGTTAAAATCAGCTTCCGGCGTGTCGCCGGATTCTGTTGGTGTTCAATCAGCTCCTGTAAAAGTGCTTCGTCCTTTGCGATAAGATTGATTGCGTCCGCATCCAGCACAAGCGGCTGCAAGGTCTGCTGCAGCACAAACAAAAGCTCTTTCCGGGCACGATCAGATAAGGATAGCCCGGGACCTGCGCCGATCACATCCGCCCAGCCAGCGGATGCTTCCACAGAATCTGCGGTCATTGCCTCCGGAAGCGCCGTCTGAATCACCGGATGTATCAATGTCGGACAGGAAAGCTTTACCATGCCGACTCCTGCATAAAACGCGCCCCGACCGCACAGAATCGCCGCTCCCGCCATAGTTTCACTGCCCGCAAGCAGCAGCACTTTTCCAAACGTGCCCTTATTTCCATCCTCAGGACGTGCCGGAATCAGCTCTGTCACCGGTGCAGTAAATGTAAAGGCTTCCGGCGTCTGATCCAAAAATCCATCCTCAGTGATGCCGATCTGTGTGCAGATCACTTTTCCGGTATAGTTGCAGCCCGGATAGAACAAAAGCCCGCGCTTCCAGAAGCCGAACGTGACTGTCACGTCTGCCCGGACAGCGCAGCCAAGCACCGCCCCGGTATCCGTTTCGATTCCGGAGGGAAGATCCACCGCAAGCACAAAGGCATCCTGCGCGTTGATCCATTCGATTGCTTCCCGGTAAGTTCCTTCTGCCGGACGGCACAGACCGATTCCAAACAAAGCATCTACAATAATATCATATTCTCCATCCGGGATTGTGTCACAGATAACGGCGCCGTAAGCCTTTGCCGCATGCAGCTGCAGCTTTAAAAGTTCGCCCGCTTTTTCTTCACTGGACGTCAGATAAAAGGAAACATCATATCCTTCCTGCAAAAGAAGTCTGCCAATTGCGATACCATCCGCCCCGTTATTGCCTCCGCCCGCTGCAATCAGGACGCGCCGTTTTGGATGTAAGCCAAGCTGCCCTGCCTGCTCTTCCAGCTCTTTTTGACGCGACACAATCACATCAACACAGGAAAGCGCAGCCCGTTCCATCAAAACGACGGACGGGACACCGAAAATCTCAGAAGTATTGCTGTCGCAGCGTTTCATTTCTGCCGCAGTTAAAAGCCAGCAGACAACTGGATGGCCAGAGCCCGGCGCTGGCAAAACGCATTTATTCATTCGTTTTCCTGCTCTCCTTTTCGTAACGCTCAAGCATATAAGATAGCTTCATCAGGCTGTCGGACAGATGGACGTTCTCAACCTGCACTTCTTTTGAAACCTTCAAATCCACATGTGCAAAATTCCAGATCGCCTTGATCCCGACGGAAACGAGACGCTCTGCGACTTCCTCCGCACTGTTTTTGGGAATCGTCAAAACTGCGATATCTACATTGTTCTGCTCAACAAAATCCGCTACCTCTTCCATCGGACGTACCTCGATGCCTCGGATTTTACGCCCGTACAACGCCGGATTATTATCAAAGACTCCGGTAAAAATAAAGCCGCGCCGTTCAAAATTCATATAATTGGCAAGCGCCTGTCCGAGGTTGCCTGCTCCTACAATAATCAGGTGGTGGGTTTTGTCCAACCCCAGAATCCTGCCGATTTCCTGATACAGATATTCGACGTTGTAGCCGTAGCCCTGCTGCCCGAATCCGCCAAAGTTGTTGAAATCCTGTCGGATCTGAGATGCCGTCACATTCATGATGCCGGACAGCTCCTGTGAGGAAATCCGTTCCACACCTTCGTCTTTTAATTCTCCCAGAAAGCGGAAATATCTGGGAAGCCTGCCGATTACAGCCTGTGAAATTTCCTTCTCTGCCACTTCGTATGCCTCCTTCGTCCGCTGTCAGATACTGTTTTCCATTCGTAACTGTTCAGTAACCTCACAGTTACATGCAAAAATCCATTCAAAATCGGCTATGCCGATAGGATTTTTGCCTTCTAGTCTAAGTTTTCTTACGGTCAGCGCAGTAAATGCGCAGACCTACTGAACATTTACTTCCATTCTATTATACCCTGCGTTAAAAAAATGTCAATGCGTACTCCGACCGTCCGATTGGACTTGACACGTTATTTGCACACAGGTAAACTGTTACATAGTATAAAGAAGGAGAACCATCATGATACTTTCCTGTCAGAATATCGAAAAAGCATTTCTGGAAAAACAGGTTTTAAAAAACTGTTCTTTTCATATAGAAGATTATGAAAAAGCTGCAATTGTCGGCTTAAATGGTGCAGGCAAGACAACCCTGCTGCGCATCATCGTCGGACAGCTCGAGCCAGACGGCGGCGTAGTCGCCTTTGCAAAGGACAAGACCTTCGGTTATCTGGCGCAGGACAGCGCCGTCAACAGCGACAATACAATTTATGAGGAACTGCTCTCCGTCAAGCAGCATCTGCTCGATCTCGAAAATCAGATCCGCCAGGCGGAGCTTTCCATGAAGCAGCTTTCCGGCGACGCATTAGAGGAGCTGATGCAGAAATATGCAGATCTGACGCACCGTTTCGAAATGGAAAACGGCTACGCCTACAAAAGCGAACTGACCGGCGTTTTAAAGGGCCTTGGCTTTACCGAGGACGAGTTTCAGAAACCGGTTTCCACGCTCTCCGGTGGTCAGAAAACCCGCGTTGCACTCGGCAAACTTCTGTTGCAAAAGCCTGACCTGATCATCCTCGACGAGCCCACCAACCACCTGGACATGTCCTCGATTTCCTGGCTCGAAACCTATCTGCTCAACTATAAGGGAAGCGTTTTAATCGTCTCCCACGACCGGTATTTTCTCGACCGGATCGCTTCGAAGATCATCGAAATCGACAACACGAAGGTGACCGTTTTTTCTGGCAACTATTCCGATTACGCCGCCAAAAAAGAACAGCTGCGTCAGGCACAGCGAAACGCTTATTTAAACCAGCAGGCAGAAATCAAGCATCAGGAAGAGGTCATCACAAAGTTAAAATCCTTTAACCGGGAAAAGTCGATCAAGCGTGCCGAAAGCCGGGAAAAAATGCTTGCCAAAATCGAAGTGCTGGATAAGCCAACTGAGGTGCGTTCCGATATGCACTTACAGCTGACCCCCCGCATCGAAAGCGGAAACGACGTTTTAACCGTCGAGCATCTGGCAAAAACCTTTGACCGCAACACGCTGTTTTCCGATCTTTCCTTTGCGTTAAAGCGCGGCGAGCACGTCGCGATCATCGGCGACAACGGAACCGGAAAGACGACGATTTTAAAACTCATCAACGAGCTGGTGGAACCGGACGCCGGAACCATCCGACTCGGCAGTAAGGTGCAGATCGGCTACTACGATCAGGAGCATCACGTCCTGCATCCCGATAAAACGCTGTTTGAAGAAATTTCGGACGAATATCCATCCCTGAACAACACGGAAATCCGCAATACGCTGGCTGCGTTTTTGTTTACCGGAGACGATGTATTCAAACGGATCAAAGACCTTTCCGGCGGCGAGCGCGGACGTGTTTCCCTCGCAAAGCTCATGCTTTCCGAATCGAACTTCCTGATCCTCGACGAGCCGACGAACCATCTGGACATCGCCTCCAAGGAAATTCTGGAGGATGCGTTAAACAGCTACAACGGAACGGTTTTATATGTTTCCCACGACCGTTATTTTATCAACCGTACTGCGCACCGCATTCTGGAGCTTTCCGGCGGCACGCTGCACCAATATCTGGGCAATTATGATTATTACCTGGAGAAGAAATCCCAACAGGGCGCTTCTGCAGAGTCCGCAGCCTTCGGCACTTTAGCTACGTCTGCTGCCTCTGCAGCTTCTACAGAAAGCTCTGCCTCAAAGCTTTCCTGGCAGGCACAGAAGGAAAAGGAAGCCCAGCGCCGCAAAAAGGAAAATGCCCTGAAAAAATGCGAAGAGCAGATTGCTTCCCTCGAAGAGCGGGATAAACAGATCGACCTCGAAATGAGCGATCCCAAAATCGCAACCGACGTTGCCGCATTGCAGAAGCTCTCCCGCGAAAAGGATGAAATCGCAGACAAGCTCATGGAGCTGATGGAGGAATGGGAACAGCTGAGCGAGTAGAATGTCTCCGCGATCTTTCGCCTGCAGTGTATAAAACCTTTGAATTATACGGAAATAAAAAAGAGCCGAGGACCTGATTTTTAGGAATCTTCGGCTCTTTTATTCATGACAATAGAATGCTCGCAGAGCGTGCATTCTATTGTTTTTCTTTTTCTTCGGCTGCAACTTCTTTTTCCGGCTTTTTTTCGATGAAAATCTTTCTCGTGATAAAGTTATAAACCATTACCACGCCGGTTGCAAACGGCTTAACGATAATGTAGGAACGGCTCCAGAACGGGTCGAGAACCATCGTGCCGAGCTTTAAGACGACATTGTTTAAGATCAGACCGCCGACTGCAAAAATGAAAAAGACGGCGAACTGCTTGCCCTGGTTTGCTTTTTTGTCCGTATCGAATACAAAAAGAATGCTCAGAATATAATTGACGATTGCCGATACGGTAAAGGCAAGGGTGTTGGCTGCGATAACCGGCCATCCGAGCAGCTCCTTAAACAGAATCAACAGCACGTATTCAATGAAGAAACATAAAAAACCCACCGCGCCGAATTTGATGATCTGCTGTCCGAGCTTACTGTTAATCAATTTCTTAATCAAGCTTTAGAACCTCTCTTATTTCTCCATAGTTTTCCGGATCGCTTTGATGAAGTCCTGGCTGTTCAATACCGTGACATCCGTCAGCTCTGTAATCAGTGCCAGGTCCTTTGTCATCCTGCCGCTTTCGATCGTATCCAGTGTTGCTTTTTCCAACTTGTCCGCAAATGCGCACAGCTCCGGAAGCTTGTCCAGCTCGCCGCGTTTTCTGAGTGCGCCCGTCCATGCAAAGATCGTCGCAACGGAGTTCGTAGAGGTTTCCTCACCCTTTAAGTGCTTGTAATAATGTCTCTGAACGGTTCCATGCGCAGCTTCATATTCATAAACGCCTGCAGGAGAAACCAAAACGGAGGTCATCATTGCAAGAGAGCCAAAGGCAGAGCTTACCATATCGCTCATAACGTCGCCGTCATAGTTTTTGCATGCCCAGATGAAGCCACCCTTTGCTTTCATGACGCGCGCTACCGCATCGTCGATCAGGGTGTAGAAATATTCGATACCGAGCTCTTTGAACTTCTCCTGATATTCGTTTTCGTAGATTTCCTGGAAAATATCCTTAAAGGTATGGTCATATTTTTTGGAAATTGTATCCTTGGTCGCAAACCACAGATCCTGCTTCGTATCCACTGCGTAATTAAAGCAAGCGCGGGCAAAGCTCGTGATAGACTTATCCGTATTGTGCATGCCCTGTAAGACACCTGCACCGGTAAAATCGTGGATCAGCTCGCGGGTTTCTGTACCGTCCGCCGCCGTGAACACCAGTTCTGCCTTGCCGGGACCCTCTACGCGGATTTCGGTATTTTTGTATACATCACCGTAAGCGTGACGTGCCAGCGTGATGGGCTTTTCCCAGTTGCGGACGCAGGGACGGATGCCCTTTACCAGAATCGGTGCACGGAACACGGTGCCGTCCAGAATGGAGCGAATCGTGCCGTTGGGGCTCTTCCACATCTTCTTTAAATGATACTCTTCCATTCTCGCTGCGTTGGGTGTGATTGTTGCACATTTGACTGCAACGCCGTATTTTAAGGTTGCATTGGCGCTGTCAATCGTCACCTGATCATCTGTTTCGTTGCGATGCTCCAGACCGAGGTCATAATACTCTGTCTTCAAGTCAATATAAGGAAGCAGAAGCTCATCCTTGATCAGCTGCCAGAGGATTCTGGTCATTTCATCGCCATCCATCTCCACCAGCGGCGTTGTCATCTGAATCTTAGCCATCGATTCTCTCCTTTTCTTCATAGGCATCCAAAAGCCCGTTTTTAATCATATTATCATAAGCATTACGCATATGCAAGGCTGCCAACTCCTGTGCGCGGTCGGCATCCTTCCGGCAGATCGCCTCCATGATCTGTTTGTGCTCGAGCACAGCTTCCAGTCCTCTTTCACTGCCGGAAAGGTTCTGCTTGCGCATTCTCCGCACATATTCATGGAAATCCCTCAGCTGATGCTCCAGCATTTTGCTTGAGCATGCTTCATATAAAATATCGTGGAACTGATCGTCCAGCTCCGTCAGCTTCTGGGCATGTCCCTTGCTGGCGTGAAATTCTGACAGGTAAATATTTTCTTCCAGCGCATCCAGCTGTTTTTCTGTAATATACGCGGTTGCCCAACGGGCACAAAGCCCTTCCAGCAAAGAACGGATCGCATAAATATCCTCCACGTCCTTTCTGGTGATGCCGGTCACATATGCCCCCTTGTTTGGGATAATGCTGACCAGACCTTCCAGTTCCAGCTGGCGCAGCGCTTCCCGGACGGGCGTGCGGGAAACGCCCATCTCTTCGCTGATCGCCATTTCCCGCAGTTCCTCGTGTTCTTTATAATGTCCGCTTAAAATATCCTCCCGCAGCTGATGAAAAACCTTTCCCCTCAGCGAATATCGGTCGGAGCTTTCTTCTTTTTCGTATTGACTCATACCAATAAAATCCCCAGTTTCTTGCTGGCATCATCGATTACCTTCAACAGCTCTTCATCGGTCAGAACGGTAACACGGCCGCTTTCGTATTCGGCGTCCACCCATTTCTTGACCTCGTGAACCAGCTCGCAGTTTTTATCCAGCTTCTTTTCCTCCGGTAAATGGAAGTAAGTATTGATCCAGTGTGCGATTCCGGCAAGGCCGGAGGTGTTCGATACGGCACACAGAACCGGACGGTTTAAAAACTTTTCTGTATCAAAAATGTTGTAAATCTCTTCGTTTTTCAGCAGACCGTCTGCATGGATACCTGCTCTTGTGACATTGAAGTTCTTACCGACAAACGGCGTCCTGGGCGGGATGTGGTAGCCGATTTCTTTTTCGTAGTATTCTGCCAGCTCGGTGATCACCCTGGTGTCCATGCCGTTTAACGTGCCGCGCAGCTGTGCATATTCAAATACCATCGCTTCCAGAGGCGTATTACCGGTACGCTCGCCGATACCGAACAGCGAGGTGTTGACACCGGAGCAGCCATACAGCCATGCCGTCGAGGAATTGACAACTGCCTTATAGAAATCGTTGTGTCCGTGCCATTCCAACAGCTCGTGGGGAACACCCGCGTGCGTGTGCAGCGCATAGATGATTCCCTGTACGCTTCTCGGGATAACGGCACCCGGATAGTTGACGCCGTAGCCCATCGTATCGCAGGCACGGATTTTGATCGGAATCTGATATTCCTTCATCAGCTTCATCAGCTCCAGACAAAACGGAACAACATATCCGTAAATATCGGCCCGCGTGATATCCTCCAGATGGCATCTGGGACTGATTCCCTCTTCCAGGCACTCCTTGATGACGCTCAGGTAATGCTCCATTGCCTGTTTGCGGGTCATTTTCAATTTCATGAAAATGTGATAATCGGAACAGCTGACCAGAATACCGGTTTCCTTCATGCCGATCTCTTTCACCAGCTTGAAGTCCTCCTTGCTCGCTCGAATCCAGCTGGTAATTTCGGGAAATTTATATCCTTTTTCCAGACATTTATACACTGCATCCCGATCTTTTTTACTGTAAAGGAAAAATTCGCTGGCGCGGATCAGACCATTTTCTCCGCCCAGTCGGTGTAGATAGTCATAAATCGTTACAATCTGCTCGGTGGAATAAGGGGCGCGTGACTGCTGACCGTCACGGAACGTCGTATCGGTAATCCAGATGTCCTTTGGCATATCGTGCGGAACGGTACGGTCATTGAACGGAATCTTTGGAATTTCCGAATAAGGGAACATATTCCGGAAAACATTCGGCTTCTTCACGTCATCCAGAATGTACATATGCTCTTCGATCTCGAGCAGGTTCTTGTTCTCATTCATGGTGACCGGACGGTTAGTAAATGTATTGTTCATGATTCCTTCTCCTTCGTTTGCTCGCCGCTTTCTTCCAAGCAGTGTGTTCTGTAATTCAGGTATCATTGTATACAATCATCCAATTTTTGTCAATCCTTCTGAAGCAAAAATTTTATCCCTTTAACGCTCTGCCTACATGAAGCATTCCCCAGCCCTGCATCCCCCAGTTTTCTCCCAGATCCTGCGCATGGTATAGCAACCGTTCCCGTACCTGTTCGTTTGTCAGATGCGGCTCCTTTTCCCACAAAAGTGCTGCTGCCGCGCTGACTGCCGGAACCGCCATTGAGGTCCCATTCTTTGCTGTATACGGATGATTTACCGAGCAGAAATGATTTTTCCGATACCAAGCATTACAGGAAACAATGCCGCTTCCCGGCGCCACCAGATCCGGTTTTTTCACCCTGCCGTTTGCAGGACCTCTCCCGGAATAAGCGGCGCAGGCATTTTTGTGTCCCGGGGTCTGCCTTCCATCATGACATCCGACCGATACGACGTGCGCCTGCAGACCCATCGCAGAGACAGAATCCGGGGCAGGTCCGTTGTTTCCGGCAGCCACTGCGACGAACAGCCCTGCATTCCATGCTTTTGCAATCCAAGAAAGCAGCTCCTGCTCGAGCGCAGCTTCCCGGATCGAGCCGATCCCGACGGAAATATTCAAAATTCTCGTATGATAAATCCGGCGTGTGTCCAGCACATACCGGATGCCTTCTATCATGGCAGCAACGTTTCCGTCCCCACGTTCGTCCAGCACCTTGCATACTACCAGACGGCAGCCTGGCGCAATTCCGGCATACAGACCGTTAGAGCATTTTCCGTTTCCGCACAGGCAGCCCGCCACATGGGTTCCGTGCCCGCTGTCGTCATACGGCTGCTTCTGTCCGCCGACAAAGTCTGCAAACCCTGCGATTCTCCCGGAAAGATCCGGATGCAGCGCGATCCCGGTGTCCAGCACCGCTGCCGTCACACCTTTTCCGGAAAGCCCGTTTACCTCTGCCGCGGTCGCGTGGACAACTCTCTTTACCCTGTTCAAGGCATACGCATCCTTTTTCTTTTAGGATATGGAAGGATGGGGGAAGAGGTGTGCTGCATTCTATGGAAGACAGTAAAAAAGAATCCTGCAAAGCAGGATTCTCCGCCTGCGGCGGGTCGCGTAAGCGACATTCTACCATTCCGCCGCAGTGCGATCCTCGCGGAGCGTTTATTATCGTATGGAAACGAAGTTTCCTATACGATAATAAAGCCGAGCCTCTCGCCGGGCTCCAGTGCACCAGCAAATGATAGGAAAAGTGTTTCAAAAATTTTTCTTCCACGTAAGAAACCTGGACAAGCGTGCGGTCATATCTTAAACCATAACTATCCATTCGGAGGCTCATAACCATGAGTGATTTATCAGCTACCAACTGCGGATGCGGCAATACCTGTCAGAACGGCGGTCTTTTCGGCGGCAACAGTTGCTGCCTCATTCTGATTCTGCTGTTATGCTGCGGCAACAACGGACTCGGAGCAAACAACGGCTGTGGCTGTAACGACGGCTGCAACAACGGCTGTAATTCCCTGATCTGGATTCTGCTGCTTCTGGCTTGCTGCGGCAACGGCTGCAGCGGAATCGGCACGAATAACGGCTGCGGATGCAACAATGGCTGTGGATGCTGATTCCATAGGTATCTGAGCGCATCTGGCTCCCATCCCAAAGGGCATTGCTTCCTCCGGGGGTAATGCCCCTTCGCGATGCAAACGATTTTTCGAGTCCCACAGACGATCTCTGACAGACTGGCAAAAGCAATTCCTTGTTGTCCTATTCTATCTGACTGTTTCATAGGAATAGAATAAACACCGTAAGGAAGCTTTTTAATGAACGTCTGTGAAAACGAAGCTGTCATCGCCTTTGATACGCTCTATACCCAAAACCATATCCAGATTTTAAAAATCCTGCTGCCATATTTTGACCCATATGGTCAAAGCCATCTCGCGGTCTGGATCAAATATCTGGAGCTGCGCTACACCCTGGAATATGTTTCCAGGCATCCGTCCCCTCCATACAAAAATCAAACCTCCGGCACATCCTCGCCGGACTTTGCCGTGTTGTTTGAGCAGATCAAAAACTTTTGTTCTCCCCAGGAAAAAGCGCTGTTTGGAGAACTTCTCAACCTGCAGAAAAATCTCGAGCTGTTCGAGGAAATGAAAGGAATGATGCAGCTGTTCGAAACGTTGAGGGAAAGTGCGCCCGACGTAGACACCGATACTGCGGCAGATGCAGACTGTTTTGGCACGAATCCGGATGCCGGTTATACGAAAGCAGCTGCAAGAGCAGGCAGAGAAACGGATACTGCCGCCGGGCAGGCAACGTCTGCTTTCGATTCCGCGTCAGCATCTTTGACAGGAACAACTACTTTTCCCGACAATTTCGACCCCATGACATTTTTAAAGGGCATGCTCTCACCGGAACAGCAGGCGATGTTCGAGGCGTTCCGCGATGGGCTCTAAATACCGCTTTTTCCAGAATATTTTCAAAACGGAGGTTTTTATGACCAGTCAACAAAATAATGATACAAACACCACTTCGGAACCAAACTGGATGAAGGAAGACTGCGTCCAGAGCATTCCAAAAGAAAAGCTGCATTTTTTACAGAAGCTCGTCTTTGAAAGCAGCTCGCTTTCGCAAAAAGAACTACTGCCGTTTTTGATGGCGCTGGCACAGAAAAGCCGAGAAGCATCGATCAGCTTTTCCGACACGGAAATTTCTTCCATTCTCATGGCGATCCGCAAATATGCAACACCGGAGGAACAGCTGAAAATGAATCAGATCGTCCGCCTGATGGCAAAGAAAATGCCCGGAAAGAGGGAGTAAATCTCCCGCCTTCCGGGCGTTTTCAGGAAACCTTCCGTGGTTCAAAATTTGCAGATAACAAACCCTTCTGTGATTCGTCAGTCCCCGGAGCTTTCTGCAGTTTCCGTTTCGCCAGCCGTCCCGACATTCTCACCGTCTGCGTCCGCACTTTCTGTCTCGCCATCTGCGCTTTCCAGTGTCTTAGCCGCAGCCGTTTCCTCTATAGCGTCAGTTGATGCCGTCTCGTCTGCAGAATCCGCTGTCTCCGTTTCAGTCTCCGTCTCGTCGATGAAGTCCTCCGGATCCTTATCGAAATCCGTCACGATATTGCTGGAAACGAGGTAAACATTGTCGTCGCCTTCCACGTTGATGTAATACTCAGAAAGCAGATCGCTCTTATTTCCGGCATAAATCACAACCTGCGTTCCTTCGGAAAGGACTGCCGTGATCGTCCGGAAAGGCTCCTCCAGTCCGTACTGGGAAAGATCCTCCGGCGCTTCCACAACAGTTTCCGTCGTTGTGATGTTGGCAATTTCATTCAGCAGCGTGTCAACTGTCGATTCTTTCATGGTTTCATCCGGCAGGCTGCTCTCCGTCCAGGTATCGTCTGCTTTCACCAGATGTACCTCGTGGTCGCCGGAAATGATCAGCTCCGTCACATCATCCTTATTGAAGTTGGTAACGTCAACGGAAACGGTTTCTTCCTCCGTTTCAAACGTATGATTCCGGATGATAAAATATCCGCCGACGCAGACGATACATAATACAAGTAAAATCAAAATTTGAATTTTCTGCTTTTTCATTTATCTCTTTCTCCTTCTGACCCAGATGATAATACCGGCTGCCAGCAGACCGATAGGAAGGATGCCCATCAGGAGGATTCCATAGCGGACAGCAGATGCTGTAGGCACGGTCGCATAGGTGGACACCATTGATTTGGTCGGGATGGAAATACTTTCGCTCTCTCCTGCCATCGTGCTTATCGCGTTGGTGAACAGCGTCAGGTTGTTATCCATTGTGTACTGGTTTGTCGACTCTGTGAACAGATAGGACGAGCTGTATAAAATCAGCTGTGCTTCTTCGCCGGAATCGAGCGTTTTCACCGCTTTTACGCCGACAGTAAAGGGTCCCTGCGCATCGTCATCTGTTTTCTTAACGTCGGAGGACTGATTCAAATCGGTCTTGCTGTACGCTTCCTCCGAGGTTGTCAAAAGAGTGGTCAGCGTAACTCCATCCTTCTCCGTAGTCAGAATCGGCTGGGCATACGGCATCATGATATAATCATAGCTCTTTCCGTAAACACCGTTCGTCAGGCTGTCGGAGGAAACGTTCGGCAGCAGATAGATCGGATTCTGATACATTCTCGCATTATCCTGCTCCACGATCAGACCGTTCCCGATGGAAAGTCCGAACTCGGAAAGCACCTTTGTCAGGTTCGGCATCTCCTCAGAGAAGCTATCGATATAAGAGGTGGAAATCAGAACCTTTCCGCCGTTGTTTAAGTATGCAATCAGCTTATCGGCATCCTCTGCGTTTAAGTCGTTTGTAGGGGAAAGGATCAGGACTCCATTTGCATCGTCCGGAACACTGTCCTCTGTCAAAAGTGTCAGCTCCGCAAGGTCGACATTTTCCTTTTTCGCGCCGTTCTCAAACGAGCTGTCCAGGCTGGCTTCTCCGTGACCGTTTAATTCATAAACAACGGAGGTGGAATCGCTCGTCACATAGGCGATCGCGCTTGTCAGCTGTCCTTCTGCATCGTAGCCGCTGACAGAGCTGGAATAGTTGCTGTAGTCATATTCGTAAATATTGTTGTAATTGATTACCTTAAATCGCTGTGCGGATTCCACGATCATGGAGTTTACGGAAATGCTGTCGGTATAATCCTTATAAAAATCAGGGGAAACGACAGGATCCTTGTAAACCAGCTTGATGTGATCGGAAAGCTCTGCATAGCTTTTCAGCGTCTGCTGCAGCGTTTCATCCTGGCTGTTCTCCGAATTGATGACATAAATCGTCACATCCTCAGACAGGTTTTTGACGAGATTTTTCGTCGTCTGTGTCAGCGTATATAGCTTCTGGCTCGTTACATCAATCTTCGTATAGCGATCCGGCAGGGCGGAAAATCCGAGGTTTAAGAACACCGCAATCGCTACGACAAGGGCGATCATACCGCTGCTGTAAGCGCCGATTTGCAGCGTTTTTACCGAAACCTGATATCTTCTTTTCTGGATCGACTGAACCGTTAAGAATAAAAATACGACGATCAGGGTTACAAAATACAGGACGGATTTCAGATTCAGCGTTCCCTCCACCATAGCGTCCAGACGGTCTGTGAAGTTGTAAGCGTTTAAAATTTTTGTCAGTAGGTTGCCGGTTTGGGAAATCAGTCCGGTAATGGAGGACATCATGTAGCCGACAAATAAAAGGGCAAAGGAAAGCACCGCTGCGATGATCTGACTTTCTGTGATTGAGGAAATAAACAGGCCAATCGCAAGGCAGGTCAGACCAAACAGATAATAAGCCAGCAGCGCCGTATAGCTTTCGCCCATCGGAACGGTTCCGTAGCGGCTTAAAATCAGCGGGAACAGCGCCATCACCGCAACCGGAATGGTAAAGACGGTCGCCATCGCAAGGTATTTGCCCACTACGATTCCTCCGATCGAAACCGGAGAAGTCAAAATCAACTGATCCGTTTTCTGCTTACGCTCCTCTGCCAGCATACGCATGGACAGAATCGGTGTCGATAACAGCAGCAAAAACAGGATACTGGAAAAGCTCTGTCCGACATTGCTGTAGCCGGACAGCAGATTGATTGCAAAAAAGTAAAGTCCGGCAAGACAGATATGTGCTGCAATAAACAGCCAGCCGGTTACCGTCGTAAAGAATGTTTTTAATTCTCTTTTATAAATCGCTGTCATTGTTTCGTCTCCTCCTCGGGCTTATCGGTCAGCTGCAGGAAGATATCCTCCAGCGATCCCGTCTTTTTCTCCATGCCAAGCAGGGGCATCCGATTCTCTGCCAGCTCATAAAACAGCGGCTCGCGGATATCGCAATCCGCCTTCTCCGAAACCTGTGCGAGCACGGTTCCGTCTTCTGCTTCTGTCGTCGTAAAGCTTTCTACGCCGTCCAGATTTGACAAAAGCGTCTTTAACTGCGCTGCAGTCCCCTTTACGCAAAGCTCCAGCTCGCCTGCGCCCTTTAGCTTTGCCTGCAGTCCGTCCGGCGTATCGCTTGCAACCAGCTCACCCTTGGAAATAATCAGGATCTGGTCACACACTGCACTGACTTCGGACAGAATATGCGAACTCAAAATAACTGTATGGTTTTTTTTGAGACTGCGGATCAGCTCACGCATCTCGATCATCTGTCTCGGATCCAGACCGACAGTCGGCTCATCCAGAATAATCGTCTCAGGATCGCCGAGCACTGCCTGTGCCAGACCGACTCTTTGTTTATAACCTTTGGAAAGGTTGTTAATCAGACGCTTCCGGACATCCTCCAGCTGCGCGGTTTTGATCGCCTTTTCGATCTGCGCTGCTCTTTCCTTTCCCGGAATGCGCTTTAATTCTGCTGCAAATTTCAGATATTCCTCAACGGTCATCTCACTGTACAGCGGCGGAATTTCCGGCAGATAACCGATATGTTCCTTTGCCTTTTCCGGCTCTTTGACGATGTCAAAGCCGTCCACCTTTACGGTTCCGGCAGTCGGTGCCAGATATCCTGTAATCATATTCATGGTGGTCGATTTTCCGGCTCCGTTTGGTCCTAAGAATCCGTAGATCTGTCCTTCTTCAATCCGGACATTCAGATCCTTAACCGCATAGTGATCGCCATATTTTTTGACCAGATGCGAAATCTCAATCATAGTGAGATCCTCCCTTTCAAATTTTACACTTTCTTAAGTTTATCGGAATTATGTGTTCATTTCAGGAGGATTCTGTGAGAAAAGTGTGTTTAAAAAATGGAAAAAATGTGTTCTGCACGAGGCGTTTTAGCTGCAGCGACGCAAAAACGGCACAATTTAGCTAAAACGCAGCACGATCCTGATGCAGTGCAATCCCAATCCCGCCCAGAGGTCTTTTCTTTCCCATAAAACAAAAATTCCCGATAGACATGAATCCTTTTCATCCACATCTGTCGGGAATTCTATTTTTAACACAACCGATCTGTGCAGCGCACATCTGCTATTTTTCAGCAGTGCCTGTCTGCTTCAGCAGGCAATCGCGTTCAGCCCTTCTGAACGATATTTACCAGACGTCCGGGAACATAGATTTCCTTGACGATCTGACCGGTCAGCTTGTCTGCTACTGCAGCTTTACCTGCTGCAATCGCATCCTCTTTGGAGATATCTGCTGCGATCTTGATGGTTGCACGAACTTTGCCGTTTACCTGAACTGCGATTTCCACTTCAGACTCTACCGTCTTTGCTTCTTCATAAGTCGGCCAGCTGGTCTGATACAGACGTCCGCCATAGTTCATGATTTGCCACAGCTCCTCTGTCATATGGGGCGCTACAGGGTTTAACAGAATCAGCAGAGTTTTAAACTCATCTCTGGTTACCTTGCCAGCCTTGTAGAAATCATTGATCAGAGACATCATCGCAGCGATTGCAGTGTTATACTTTAAGGTCTCGAAGTCGGAAGAAACCTTCTTGATCGTCTGATGCATCCTGGTTTCCAGCTCCTTGGAATAGCCGGCTTCATCGGTTACAATCTCCTGCAGCTTCCAGACACGCTCCAGGAATCTTCTGCAGCCTTTTACGCCTTCATTGCTCCAGGCAGCGCTCAGTTCGAATGCGCCGATGAACATTTCATAGGTACGCAGGGTATCTGCACCGAACTCGTTGACAATATCATCCGGGTTTACCACGTTGCCGCGGGACTTACTCATCTTCTCGCCGTTTTCTCCCAGGATCATGCCGTGAGAGGTTCTCTTCTGGTAAGGCTCCGGACAGGGAACAACCTTTTCGTCATACAGGAAACGATGCCAGAATCTGGAGTACAGAAGATGCAGTGTGGTATGCTCCATGCCGCCGTTGTACCAGTCAACCGGCATCCAGTATTTGAGGGCTTCCGGGCTTGCCAGTGCTTCCGTATTGTGGGGATCGGTATAACGCAGGAAGTACCAGGAAGAACCGGCCCACTGAGGCATGGTATCGGTTTCCCTCTCTGCAGGACCTCCGCAGCAGGG
>OLJW01001910.1_pt1 | contig 20497 bp, 17 predicted proteins | sample 1603411 | NCBI WGS metagenome assembly OLJW01 (sample SAMN04168659, study PRJEB22393) | human gut metagenome | biome: human gut microbiome; feature: stool | host: Homo sapiens | collected 2014-05-12 | reverse complement strand
CCTGATAGACAAATTCCAGGCTCTCCTTGTCCACGGCGATGTCGTTTCCATAGTCGGGCCCGGTGACCTCGGCCTCCACCGCGATGGGGTAGTAGATGTCGTGCTCACCGATGCTGTTGTCAGAGTCCCTGAGATCCAGCATGAGGGAGATGGTCTCGTCCTCCAGCTTCCGCACCCGGTCCAGGGTGCATTGGAAGGTGAAGGTGGCGGTGTCCCCGGGCATGATCCACCTGGCGTCCACCGGATAGGTGATCCAGGCCCCAGGCGGGACCACCCAGGCCTCCTCGGAGATGGTGATGGTGGTCAGCCCCTCCTCGGATACCAGCTTGACGGGGCTGTTAAAATCGTTCCAGCCATAGTAGCGCAGCTCCTCGCTGCCGTGGTTGGTGACGCTCAGGGACAGGGTCTGGGGGAAGAGGTCGCCCCCCTCCCGGTACTCTGCCGTCCCGAAGTCCAGCACCTCCGTGCTGAAGGACAGGTCCACCCCCAGGGCGGCGGCGTTGTCCAGCAGGGCGCCGGTGGCCCCGGCGTCCAGCAGGTACCGCTTTCCTCCGTGCTCGATGTGGAGGGCCAGGCCGTGCTCACAGCGCAGGGCCCCCTCCGGGGCGGTGTTTTCCATCAGGGCAGTGATCCGCATGGGACCCTCCTCCTTTTTCTCCGGCGGTGCCCTCCGCCCCGCAAATGGTCCGCAGAAAGGCCCGGACCTGCCGGCGGCTCCGCAGCCGCACCAGCTTCTCCGGCCAGGCCCCGGCGATGGCGGCGTAGCCCGCCCGCTGCGCCGGGCTCCGGCTCTCCCACAGGAGCCACCGGAGGAATTCCCCGTCCAGCTTCTCCACACATCCCGGGGCGGCGCTGTCCCGGACAGTGCCCCGGTGCCTCCAGTACCGGCCCAGGGCCTGGAGCAGGCAGCGCCCCCGGCAGACGTCCAGAAAGACGATCCGGTCGGCCTCCTCCATCCGCCGCTCCTGGAGGAGCCCGGCGTAATTGCCGTCGATGACCCAGCCGCCTGCGTTCTCGTCGAGAAACTGCCGGACAATGGCTTCTTCCTCGGCGAAGGGCCGCTCCACCCAGCCGGGCAGGAAATGCACGGTATCCATATGGAGCACCGGCAGGCCGTATCTCTCTCCCAGGCGCTTTGCCAGCGTGGATTTCCCGCTGCCGCTGGTACCTAAGATTGCTATTTTCATCTCTGCCTCCTTTTACCTTATATAAGATGTATCAGACAGTATACGCTGACCGTCTGATAACGTCAAGTTCCGGCTTGACATTTCGTCTGCCTGCTCGTATGCTATAATCATAGAGTCTATGACAGGAGGTCTTGCAGATGGCATCTCCCAAAAAACGTGTCAATCCGCTGTTTGTTGCTTTAGCGGTCGTGCTGGTGGCCGTAGTGGCCGCTGTGGGCGTGGTCTTTTTCCAGCTGCACAGCAAAATCTCGGCTCTGCAAACCGGTGCATCCTTCACCTTCCGGTATGAGATAGCGCCCAACAGCCCGGATAAGCCGCCGCTGCTGAACATCCTCGAGCGGGTGAACGCTTCCAGCGGAAGCGTCAGCGGGCAGTATGCGCCCGGAAAGCTGCAGCTCTCTTTCTACCAGCTCAACGAAGACGACTCCGTCAAGACATCTCCCTTTACCCGGGTCTATATCGACTCGGAAGAGACGCTCTTCGACATCGGGCAGCTCTACACCGTTCTGCGTCAGGCTGTCACCGATAAACTCTCCCTCGCAAGCATTCTTCTGCCCGAGTGGAGCCTCGGAGACTACATCTCCCAGACGCAGGCTGCCGCCGTACTGGGCGTCGAGACGAACAAGGTCGAGCTGCAGGAGCTTTCCGGCTTCACCCTCTCGCTCAAGGGGCTAAAAAAAGTCTCTCCTTCCGCCGCGCGAGACGGCTACCGCTACTATCAGTTCCCCGCCGCAGCCGACGGCACGACCCTCGTGCTCGGCTTTTCGACGGACGCTCTCTTCTCGAAGACCACGCCCATCCATGTGCTGCTGACCATCCCGGACCACAACGTCCACATCCAGCTCACCGGCACGGTGACTTCTGCCAAGACGGTGCTCTCTCCCCCGGCTTCCCGGATGAGTGACGAGGACATCGCCACGCTGGCTCAGATACGCCAGAGCATCGAGTCTGTCTGGAAGATGATACAGTCCGCCGCCCAGACCACAAACTGAATGATACAAAAAAGCAGACGCTTTGTGCAGCGTCTGCTTTTTTTGGTTTGCGCTTTTCGTTGTCATGACCACAGAGAGAGAGGAAGTTTTTCTCAGTAATGCACGACATTGCCCGCATTGCGGATGCGTGCCAGCACCGGCTCTGCCTCCGGGCTGCGGAAATAGTCGAGGCTGGTCCTGGGCAGCAGCGTCTCGAGGGTATCCCAGTCGCCGCTCTGCAGGCACTGGCGGACGGTGGAAGCACTGATGGCCTTGCCGTTTGCTTCTTTGCGGGGTACAACGACACACTCGATACCCGCTTTGGGCAGCTGCTCGCACATGATCTGGTTGTAAAGCCCCGTCACCTGACTGGCAGGCTCCTCGCCCACATAGCGGGCGGTGATGTTCAGCGCCGCCGCGATTTTCGTAAAGACGGCGAGGTCCAGCCGGGCATGGCCGTCGATGACAGCTGCCTCATCCTTCAGGAAGTAGCTGGGGAAGGTGGCATTCGAGATGATGTAGGGGCCGCTGTCGTGGAGCACGACGTTGGGCAGATGGGCCACGCCCGCCTCCACCAGCTTCCTGCGCACGGCGAAAGGCACGAGGCTGGCGTCCTCACTGACCACGAACAGGTGGAGCGTGTCGCAGGCGGCAGCGGCTTTTTCCACAAGATACTGATGACCGAGGGTAAAAGGGTTCGCATTCATGACGAGGGCCGCACTTTTGCCCTCGGTCCTGGTCTTTTCCAGATCGCGCAGATAGGCCCCGAAGCCGTCGCGGCGGTTCTCCATGAAGACAAGGGTATCCTCCACCCGGGCGATCTCGTAGAAGCCGAGGTCGCCGAAAAACTTGGAGCTTTTCACCTTGGTGTAGAGAAACAGGTGCATATTCCCCCGCGCACACTGCACCTCGATGAGATGGGTGATGATCTGGTTCAGCAGACCCTCGCCCTGATGGGCGCTGCTGACGGCGAAGCACCGCAGGGTGCTGCCGAAGCAGCTGCCGGTGCCGATGACATTGTATTCCTCGTCGAACATGGCGCAGATGTAGTCCAGATTGCCGTCGCGGCGGATGCCCTCCTGACTCAGCAGTGTGTCGATTTGGGCCAGAACGGTTTTATCGGTCGGATAGACCTGCGAAATGGTATATTCACTCATCGATATTCCCCTCAGTAGTAACAAAATGGAGCAGCCAGGTCAGCGCCAGCAGGTCGGCACTGCCGCCGGGCGAGAGATTTTCTGCAATGAACCGGTCATCCAGTGCCGCGAGGGCATCTTTGTCCGGGTAAGGTGTCTGGGTGAGAAGGGCTTTCAGCTCTTCGGTGAGGGCCAGCTGACGCTCCCGGCTCGAGCGGGCAATGATGTTGGTATCGGTGCTGTTGGCCAGGATGGCCAGCAGTGCGCCGCCGCCGACGCGGTCGAAGTCGTAACCCTTGGCAAGGCCGGCTTCCAGCACCGGCAGACCGACATTCAGCACTGCGGGAAGTCCGGCTTCCACCTGCCCGCGCACACCGGTGATGCCGTACCGGATATAAAGCTTCTGGCCCACGGTGGCGGCGTTCTCGGCAGTGACGCCTGCAAAGTCCTTCTCGGTCAGGCCCACCGTCATGGCGGATACTTCCGCCAGAACGCGGGCTGCATCCACCCAAAGGGAGCGGTCGAGGCGTCCCAGCGCCGCGCAGACGATGCCCACCGAAAAGACCGCGCCCTTGTGGGTGTTGACGCCGCCGGTGGCGTCCAGCATCTCGCCCTCGGCCTCACAACCCAGGGGCCGCAGGGCCGCGAAGGTCTCGAGCGCGGGCTGTTCCGCCGTCTCGCGGCCCGTCCGGGCGCAGGCTTCAAAATAGGGATAGAGCGCCGCGGCGCTGTCCATGAAGGTGAAGACGTCCATGTCCCTGTGGCTTCCGCTGTTGCGCCGGTCCACAAGGCCGGGCTTCGGGGTGGTGGTCACTTCGTAGAGCAGGGCGCGGACGGCCAGACGGGCCGCGTCGGCGATGTCCTGCGCGTCCCGGGCCTCGGTCAGGATCTCCGTCGTCTTTTCCTGCAGTTCGGCCACGGTATGGATGCGGCGGCTGCTGCACACCTTAGCAGGCCCGCCGCAGATGAGACAGCGGCGGCCTTCGAGGTTTAGCTCTTCTCTGTCCACTTTGAGGCCGTCCGGACGGATGACGTCCATGTCGAACAGCCGCCCCAGCGGGGTGGCGTCCTCGATGTCGGTGGTGAATTTCTTGATGGTCAGCGGGTCGGCGTCCAGCACATAGAACGCCTCGCAACCGGTCACTTCCCGGACGGCGCCCTGATACAGCGGCGTCAGCTTTGCCCGCAGAAACTGCTGGCGCAGCAGCTGACGCCCCCGCGCAAAGCCCCGCCGGATGAGGGGCGAATCCTTTATCGGGCCGCAGATATTCATGGTAAAGCAGATGAGAGGCTTGTGGTACCGGGCCAGCAGCTCCTGCTGATGCTGCACCCGGCGCTCCCGTGCATCCAGCATCTGGACCAGCGAAACAGTCGTTTCCATGTTTTTCTCCTCTCAGCGGTGCTTTTTGAGCATGTCCATAAAGAGCTTCACCTGCGGCAGGGCGGCTGTGTCTCTCTGGCAGAAAATATAGGTGCGCCGGACGAAGGGCTCGCCGTTCTCGAAGGTGCAGGGCTTGACATAGCCCTTGAAGTTATCCAGCGCCACTTCCGGCATCAGCGCCCAGCCAAGGCCCCGCTCCACCATCTCGCGGCAGACCATGATGTTGTCCACCACAAAATTGCCCGCATCGTTGGTCACGCCGTTCTCATAGCGCCAGCGGGCCATCTGGGCGCTGATGGTGGCATCGCTGCTGTGGTCGATATAAAGGTAATCGGAGATGGGCCTGTCCTTGTTCTCCTCGCTGCAGATCAGGCAGATATTCTCTTGCGAGAGCAGGAACTGGGTGCCGTCCCACGGATACTCGCCCCGCAGCACTGCCACGTCCAGCGAGGAATCCAGCATCTGCTGATAGATGTTCCGGCTGTGGCCGGTAGCGATGTCCAGACGCACTTTCGGGTAGGCTTTGTGGTACTCCGTCAGCACCTCGGGCAGACGGTAGTAGGAGAAGTTCACCGAGATGCCGGCCCGCAGGGTACCGCAGGCTTCGCCCTGGATGGAGGCCAGCTGGCGGCGCATCTTTTCCATCTCGCGGGCGGCGGCAGCGCTGTGGAGCAGCACCTGTTCACCGGCCGGCGTGAAGCGGATGCCCTGCCGTGAGCGCAGGACGATCTCCACCCCCAGCTCCTGTTCCAGCGCCTTGATGCGCTTGGACAGTGCCGACTGGGTCATGTACAGTTTGTCCGCTGCGTGGGTGATGTTGCGCGTCTCGTCCAGCGCGTGCAGCAGCTCGTAATCTTTTTCGTCCATCGTAGCTCTCCCCCTATTGCCCTTTATTTTATCATTTCTGTTTGCGCTTCATCCAGGCGCATTTTGCTCAGATTCCATATCTGTTATTCATAATACAACAGATTTCAGCAAATGAAAAGGGGGATATTCGCCTTGATTTTCCCGAAAGTCCATTCCCAGATGGAATAACTCGGCACTTTTCTTGCAGTTTTCTTAACCCTGCCTTAATTCCATCTTAATGCGGTGTTGTTGTACACAACATCTTCATTTTTTCTCTGCCGACAGACGGTCTTCCTCCCGCAGTACAGAAAACGCAGCTCTCTTTTCATTTTTGCCTGAAAAATAAGCAAAAGTCCAGTTTATCGGACATTATTTGCATTATCATAAAAACAAGAAAAAACTCGTTTCTTTCTTCTTTGGCACATTGCAGATTTTTCCGTCTGCTTTTTGTGCAAAGTCCCAGAATTTTTCGTTGAAAAGCGCGTTTTGTTGACAGCCGCTTTTTGAAAAGCGTATCCTTATTGCAAACCAGAGTCAGGAGGTCATTTTATGGAGCACTCCATACGTCTTGCCCACATCAGCGAGGACGGCACCCGCACCCAGACCGTCTACGACCATCTCGCCGGCACTGCCAGACTGGCCGGTTCCTTCGCAGCCCCCTTCGGGGCGCAGCGCGAGGCCGAATTTGCCGCGTGGCTCCACGACGTCGGGAAGTACAGCGACGCCTTCCAGCTGCGGCTCAAAGGCGGTCCCAAGGTGGACCACTCCACCGCCGGGGCGCAGGAGGCCTGGGTTCGCCAGCATCTCCACGCCGCCTTTGCGGTGGCCGGACACCACAGCGGCCTGCCCGACGGCGGGAGCCCCGCCGATGACCCGGGCGACGCCACCCTGTTTGGCCGGAGCAAGAAGCCGGTAGACCCCTACGACGGCTGGCAGGAAGTAACGCTCCCCGCCTCGACGCCGCCCGCGTGGGCCTGCGCCGACCCGCTGAGCCTCGCGTTCTTCACCCGGATGCTCTACTCCTGCCTTGTGGACGCCGACTTCATCGACACCGAGACCTTCATGGACGGCAAGGCCGCACCCCGGGGCAGCGGCGCGGACATCGCCGCGCTGCGGGACATCGTCTCGGCACAGGCGCAGCGCTATCTCAGGGCCGAATCGCCCTCGCCCGTCAGCGTCCAGCGCAACGCCGTCCTCCGCGCCTGTCTCGAGAAAGGCACGCACGGCCCGCAGGGGCTCTACACCCTCACCGTACCCACCGGCGGCGGCAAGACCTTCGCCTCCCTCGCCTTTGCGCTGGAGCACGCCGCCGCCCAGAAGATGAAGCGGGTCATCTACGTCATCCCTTATATGTCCATCATCGACCAGACCGCCGCCGTCTTCTCGGGCCTGCTGGGCGCAGAAAATGTTCTGGCCGACTTCTCCAACGCCGAGTACAAGACTGTTGAGCAGGACGACCTGACCCCCGCCCAGTACCGCCAGATGCTGGCCAGCGAAAACTGGGACGCCCCCGTCGTGGTGACGACGGCGGTGCAGTTCTTCGAGTCGCTCTACGCCAACCGCAGCAGCCGCTGCCGCAAGCTCCACAACATCGCCGACAGCGTCATCATCTTCGACGAGGCGCAGACCCTCCCTGGCGACTACCTCGCCCCCTGCGTCAGTGCCATCGCCCAGCTCATCCAGCATTACCACTCCACGGCCGTCCTCTGCACGGCCACCCAGCCTGCCCTCGAGCCGCTGTTCCGGCGCTTTGCGCCGGAGCTCCACCCGCAGGAGATCACGCCCGACGCGGCCCGCCTCTACGAAGTGCTCCGGCGCACCACCCTGCAAGACCTCGGCACCCTGCCGCAGGAGGAGTTCGCCGCCCGGCTGGCAAATCACCCGCAGGTGCTCTGCGTGGTCAACCGCCGCAAGACGGCCCAGCAGCTCTACGCTGCTCTGCCCGCCGAGGGCAGCTACTGCCTGACCACCCTGCTCTGCGCCGCCGACCGCCGCCGTCAGCTGGACGACATCCGCCAGCGGCTGAAAGAGGGTCTGCCCTGCCGGGTGGTGTCCACCTCTCTCATCGAGGCGGGCGTGGACGTGGATTTTCCCGTCGCTTACCGGGAGCAGTGCGGTCTTGACTCTCTCTTACAGACTGCCGGGCGCTGCAACCGCGAGGGGCGGCGGGGCGCAGAGGAAAGCATCGTCTACCGGTTCCGGCTGGACGAGTGTTCCACGCCCCAGATGCTCAGGCAGAACGTCAGCGCGCTGGACTACACCGCCCGGCATCAGGACACACTGGACACGCCCCGGGCCATTCAGCTCTACTTCAACGAGCTCTCCGAACTGCGCGGCCCCGACGCCGTGGACAAGCACGGCATTCTGGACGCCTTTCTCCGGGGCATCCGGGGCTGCCAGTTCCCCTTTGCACAGGTGGCGGAGGAATTCCGCCTCATCGAGAACGCTGCCCGCACGGTCTATCTGCCCGTCGGCGAGGGCGCAGCCCTCTGTGAACAGCTGCGCAGCGGTCATGTTACCCGGACGCTGCTGCGGAAGCTGGGCGTTTACAGTGTCTCCTGTTATAAGGACCAGTTCGACAAGCTCGACGCCGCCGGGGCGCTGGAACTGCGGCCCGATGGTTCCGCCATCCTCACCGACACCAGCTGCTACAGTGAAAAGACCGGCCTTGCCATGGATGTGGAGACCGGCATCGGCCTTTACTTCTAAAAAGAGAGAAGCGGCAAAGCATACGCCGCCTTGCCGCTTCTCTCTCAACGCATTTGACACTAATCAAATATTTCAACCCGCATCGGCGGCATAAATACCGCCAACGACACAACTAGTATAGGTCAGAACCGACCTGTCCGCAACATTTTTTTGCACATTTTATTGACAAGCCCTCTACAAAGTGCTATATTGAAGTCAAGGAGACATATCAAACGCATTTGAACTAAACAAATGAAATAATTTTTGAAAGAGGTGGTTGCAATGGCTGACATTTATCTTAGTCTGAAAATTCAACTTCACCCGGAAAGGAGGCAATGCTGATGTCCATGCTCATTGAAGTATGGGGCAGCTACGGGTGCTTTACCCGCCCCGAGATGAAGACCGAGCGCGTGAGCTACGACATGCCCACCCCGTCCGCTGCGCGGGGCCTTGTGGAAGCCATCTACTGGCACCCCGGGCTGCGTTATACGGTTGACCGCATCTATCTGCTCAAGCCCTTCGGCCTTGACCCCGTGGATGAGGCATCCACGGAGGAATACACCCAGCGGCCCATCCGGTTCACCAACATCCGGCGCAACGAGGTCAAGTCTACCCTGCTGTCCTCCGCCGCCCTCAGTGCGGCCAAAGGCGGCACACCGCCGGTGCTCTACACCTCGGAGGACATCCAGCAGCGGGCCGCGATGGTCCTGCAGGACGTCCACTACGTCATCGAGTGCCACTTTGATTTGACGGACAAGGCCGCCCCCAGCGACAATCCCGGCAAGTTCCAGGACATCCTGCGCCGACGCCTGCGCAAAGGTCAGTGCTATCACCAGCCCTGTTTCGGGTGCCGGGAGTTCCCGGCCAACTTCCGGGAGTGGCCGGGCGGCAGCATTCCGGCGCTGAAGGTCACGCAGGACCTCGGCTTCATGCTCCACAGCCTCGATTACTCTGATTCGGCCAACATCCGCAGCCAGTTCTTCCGCGCAAAACTGGTGGACGGCGTGATGGAATGCCGGGACGTGGAGGTGTTTACATGATACTCCAAGCTCTCACCGCCTATTATGAACAGCTCTTGAAGCAGGGCAAGGTGGAGGCCCCCGGCTGGGACAGTAAGTTCAAAGTCAGCTATGAACTGCGCCTCGGCCCCGACGGCCAGCTCCTCGCCCTCAACGACCTGCGGCAGGAAGTCCCTAAGGGCAAAAAGACCGTCATCGCCCCCCGTGAGCTCCCTGTCCCCCACCGGGTCAGGCGCACCTCCGGCGTCGCCGCAGACTTTTTGTGCTGCAATACATCCTATCTGCTGGGCGCAGACGAAAAGGGCAAGCCCGAGCGCTCCCGCCAGTGCTTCGAGGCCTGCGCCGCCCTCCACCACAAGGTGCTCGACGGCGTGGACTCCCCTGCCGCCAAAGCCATCCTCGCCTTTTTTGACAGCTGGGAGCCAGATACAGCCCCCACCCACCCGCTGCTGGCAGAGCAGTGGGCCGACCTGAACAACAACGCGAACCTCGTGTTCGGCTACGAATCCCCCGACGGTTCCCACTGGCTGGCCACCACCGACAACGCCATCCGGGCCGCATGGCAGTCCGCCCTTCACACCTCCGATGCAGACGCCGAGACGGCCCGCTGCCTCATCACCGGCAAAGAGGCCGGCATCGCCCGCATCCACCCCGCCATCAAGGGTGTGATGGGTGCGCACTCCTCTGGCGCTCCCCTCGTTTCCTTCAACGCGCCCGCTTTCTGCTCCTACGGCCACGAGCAGGGTGCCAACGCCCCCGTCAGCGAGTACGCGGCCTTCGCCTACACCACGGCCCTCAATCTGCTGCTGGCTGACCGGAACTGCTGTCAGCGCATCGGCGACACCACCATCGTCTGCTGGGCCGAAAACGCCGCCCCCGCCTACTCAAACGCCATGCTGATGTTTTTCTGCGGCGGTGCCGAGGCGCGTGGCGTCTCAGAAAGCGACCTTGCAGCCGCACTGAAAGCCCTTTCTCAGGGACGTTCCGTCTCCTTCCTCGATGACAAGCTGGACCCGAACCAGAACTTCTATGTGCTGGGCATCTCGCCCAACGTGACCCGGCTCTCCGTCCGGTTCTTCCTGCACAGCAGTTTCGGACAGTTTGCCAAAAATCTGCAGGACCACGCCGACCGGCTCGAAATCACCCGCCCCGCCTTCGACAAGCGGGAAAACCTGTCGGTCTGGGCGCTGGCGCAGGAGACGGTCAACCAGAAATCCCGGGACAAAAATCCATCGCCCCAGCTGGTGGGCGATCTGCTCCGGGCCATCCTCACCGGCGGGCCCTATCCCGCCACCCTGCTCAACGGCGTGACCCTCCGCATCCGGGCCGAACGGGAAGTCACCCGGGGCCGCGCCGCCATCCTGAAAGCCTACTATCTCCGCAACTACCCCACCGAGCTCAACAAGGAGGTATTTACCGTGAGCCTGAACGAAAGCAGCAATGTCCCCTATGTTCTGGGGCGTCTCTTCTCTGTGCTGGAGACGATCCAGAGCGTCGCCAATCCCGGCATCAACGCCACCATCAAAGACCGGTACTTCAACTCGGCCTGTGCCACCCCGGCAACGGCTTTCCCCACGCTGGTCAAGCTGGCTCAGAAGCATCTGCAGAAGATGAGCACCCCCAACGAGGTGCATTTCAGCAAACAGCTCACCGAGCTGATGGCCCAGCTGCCTGAGACAGGCTTCCCGGCACGGCTCAGTCTGCCGGAGCAGGGTGCCTTTGAGATCGGCTACTACCACCAGACCCAGAAACGCTACGCCAAAAAGAATGAGGAGGAATAAACCATGTCTGAGCCCATCAAGAACCGCTATGATTTCGTCATCCTGTTCGACGTCGAGAACGGCAACCCCAACGGCGACCCCGACGCAGGCAATATGCCCCGCATCGACCCCGAGACGGGCTACGGTCTGGTGACCGACGTCTGCCTCAAGCGGAAGATCCGCAACTATGTCGAGACCCTGAAAGAGGACGAAAAAGGCTACCGCATCTACATCAAGGACGGCGTTCCCCTCAACCGCAGCGACGCCGAGGCCATCAAAACTCTGGGCATCGACCCCGACCTGAAAGCCGCCAAAAAGGCCGACCCCGACATCGATGCCAGGCTGCGGGACTATATGTGTGAGAACTACTTCGACATCCGCACCTTCGGTGCTGTCATGACCACCTTCGTCAAGGGTGCGCTGAACTGCGGTCAGGTGCGCGGCCCCGTCCAGCTGAGCTTTGCCCGCTCGGTGGACCCCATCGTCCCGCAGGAAGTCACCATCACCCGCGTGGCCATCACCACCGAGGCCGACGCCGAGAAGAAGGGTACTGAGATGGGCCGCAAGCACATCGTGCCTTACGCCCTCTATCGCGCCGAGGGCTATGTCTCGGCCAACCTCGCCCGGAAGACCACCGGCTTCTCCGAGGATGATTTGAAGCTTCTGTGGACTGCCATTCTGAACATGTTCGAGAACGACCACAGCGCTGCCCGGGGCAAGATGGCCGTGCGGGAGCTCATCGTGTTCAAGCACGATTCTGAGCTGGGCAATGCCCCGGCCTATAAGCTCTTCGACTCCGTCGCCGTCCGGCGCAAGCCCGATGTGGACGCCGCCCGCAGCTACCGCGACTACACCGTCACGGTGGCAGACACTCTGCCGGAAGGAGTCACCTGCGAGAGGCTGTCCTGATGGCCGGCCCGGACGACTGGCTGCCCCTGTCGGGCATCCAGCACTTCTGCTTCTGCCGCCGCCAGTGGGCGCTCATCCATCTGGAACAGCAGTGGGCGGAGAACCGCCGCACCGTCGAAGGCCAGCTCGACCACGCCCGCTGTCATGACGCAGACCAGACCGAACGGCGCGGCGGCCTGCTCATCACCCGTGGGATGCAGGTGGTCAGCCGTCGGCTTGGCCTGAGCGGAAACTGCGACGTCGTCGAGTTCCGGGCCGACCCAGAGGGCATCCCCCTGCAAAGCACGGAAGGGCTCTGGAAGCCCATGCCTGTCGAGTACAAGCATGGCCGCGCCAAGGCCGACGACGCCGACCGGCTGCAGCTCTGCGCACAGGCCATGGCGCTGGAAGAGATGCTGGTGTGCCGCATCCCGGAGGGTGCGCTCTTCTACGAAGAGACGCGGCGGCGGGAGGTCGTGCCGCTGACCGAAGAACTGCGCCAGGCCACCCAGAAGATGGCCGACGAGATGCACGCCTATTTTGCCCGGGGCTATACCCCCAAATCGAAGCCCGGCACCCACTGCAGCGCCTGCTCCCTCAAAGAGCTCTGCCTCCCCGTGCTGTATCAGCGTGCCGACCCAAAAGCCTATCTCCGCGCCCATCTGGACGAGATGCAGGAGGCCGCGCCATGAGAAAGTTTTTGAACACGCTCTACGTCCTCAACAAGGACGCCTACCTTTCCCTCGAGGGGGAGAACATCGTCCTGCTCTGCAACAAGGCTGAAATTGGCCGGGTCCCGCTCCACACGCTGGAAGGCATCGTCTGCTTCAGCTATCCCGGCGCAAGCCCTGCCCTGATGGGAAAATGCGCCCGCCTCGGGGTCGATTTGAGCTTTTTCAGCCCGCAGGGCCGCTTTCTGGCCCGGGCTGTAGGCGAAGAGCGGGGCAACGTCCTGCTGCGGCAGACCCAGTACCGCATCTCAGACAGCGAGGCAGAGAGTTGTCTCTATGCGCGCAATTTCATTCTGGGCAAAGTCTATAACGCCCGCTGGGTGCTGGAACGGGCCACCCGCGACCACCCCCAGCGGGTGCCGGTGGAACAGCTCAAGCGCACCAGCGCCCAGCTGGCGGCAGCGCTGCCCCTCATCGAGCAGTGCGACGACCTCGACCAGCTTCGCGGCCTGGAGGGCGAGGCGGCACAGCGGTATTTCGACTGCTTTGATTCACTTATCCTGCAGCAGCACGATGATTTTTCTTTCGCTGGCCGAAGCCGCCGCCCGCCTCTGGACAACACCAATGCCCTGCTCTCCTTCGCTTATTCGCTTCTGGCCTCCGACTGCACGGCGGCTCTTCAGAGTGTGGGCCTCGACCCCTACGTCGGCTTTCTCCACCGCGCCCGGCCCGGGCGCAGGAGCCTCGCCCTCGACCTCATGGAAGAGCTGCGCACTGTTTACGCCGACCGTTTTGTGCTCTCCTGCATCAACCAGAAGATCATGACGCCGAAGCATTTCCAGAAGCAGGAGAACGGAGCTGTCCTTCTCACCGATGAGGGCCGCCGCGCCTTTCTGGGCGGGTGGCAGACCCGCAAACAGGAGACCATCACCCACCCGTTCCTGAACGAAAAGCTTCCGTGGGGCCTCGTGCCTTATGTGCAGGCTCTGCTTCTGGCCCGCACCCTGCGGGGCGATATGGAGCTTTACCCGCCATTTTTCTGGAAGTGAGGGATGTGTATGCTGGTCCTTATCACCTACGACGTCAACACCGAAACTCCTGCCGGGCGCAAACGTCTGCGCAAAGTCGCCAAGCGCTGCGTGGACCACGGCCAGCGGGTGCAGAACTCCGTGTTCGAGTGTCTGCTGGATGCCGCGCAGTATGCCGTTCTCAAGGCGGAGCTGACGGCCCTCATCGACCCCGCGCTGGACAGCCTGCGCTTCTACCAGCTGGGCAACAACTATAAGAGCAAGGTGGAGCATATCGGCGTTCATCCGCCCTTCGAGCAGGACGGTCTGCTGTTGTTCTGAGTTTTGCGCCCCGGTGCGAAGGGTGAGTCCTCAGCATCTTTCCGGCACCTTCGCACCGGATTTTCGAGTCGTTTTGCATGATTTGGATAGTTCTTTGATCCGTTGTAAATCAAAGCTCTTCTAAATTCGTGCAGAATGTTGTATAATTTGTTTGAAAATAGAGATTTTGTCTCTGTTTTTGCTGTCGCCCTCCTCGCGGAGGGCGTGGATAGAAATTGTACCGGCACAACGAAGCCGCGTATGAAGGGCGCGTCGCCCTCCTCGCGGAGGGCGTGGATAGAAATTCTCGGAGTTTGAGCGTAACCTATTGGAGCAATATGTCGCCCTCCTCGCGGAGGGCGTGGATAGAAATTTTTCTGCACCCGCGCCACTGCCGAACTTTTCCGTCGCCCTCCTCGCGGAGGGCGTGGATAGAAATCACTTCCAGGGCGCCGCCATGAGTAACGGTGCGGGTCGCCCTCCTCGCGGAGGGCGTGGATAGAAATAAGTTCAGCCAGCCGCCGCCGATCATGTCGGTAAGTCGCCCTCCTCGCGGAGGGCGTGGATAGAAATCATGAAAAATCGCACCAATCGATTGCGCTCTTGGTCGCCCTCCTCGCGGAGGGCGTGGATAGAAATTTCCATCCCTGATTTCCACGCTGGGAACTCTGTTTGTCGCCCTCCTCGCGGAGGGCGTGGATAGAAATCCTTGAAAAGCGCCATGACCTTTTGAACAGTCAGGTCGCCCTCCTCGCGGAGGGCGTGGATAGAAATTATTTGCGGGTCATAAAGGCGGTGACAGCATGAAGTCGCCCTCCTCGCGGAGGGCGTGGATAGAAATTTCCATGCGGGAACGTCCGCATAGTGGCGAACGGTGTCGCCCTCCTCGCGGAGGGCGTGGATAGAAATCTCGAAATCAAGAAAGCCGGGAAACACGATATTGAGCGTCGCCCTCCTCGCGGAGGGCGTGGATAGAAATCAATCCCGCCGCAGACTGCGGCAAGCGCACCCCGCGTCGCCCTCCTCGCGGAGGGCGTGGATAGAAATAAGGAACGCTTGACGGCGGGCGCTCCATAGTCTTTGAAGGTCGCCCTCCTCGCGGAGGGCGTGGATAGAAATAATCTGCCAGCGTGGCAGCGTCCGCAGCTCATACGTCGCCCTCCTCGCGGAGGGCGTGGATAGAAATCCATTCACCAACAGGGAATTGATAGTGTACTGCCATGTCGCCCTCCTCGCGGAGGGCGTGGATAGAAATAGGAGATGTGTGATAACGCATACGGCGAGGGTAAAGGTCGCCCTCCTCGCGGAGGGCGTGGATAGAAATTTTGACCGCATGAAAGCGGCGCTGGAAAAGGAGGTCGCCCTCCTCGCGGAGGGCGTGGATAGAAATATGCAGCAGCTCTCTGCAATGCAGATGCAGCAGCAGTCGCCCTCCTCGCGGAGGGCGTGGATAGAAATCTCCAGCAGAACAGGGCGCAGGCAATCCGCACGGCGTCGCCCTCCTCGCGGAGGGCGTGGATAGAAATAGGGCATCGAGGCGACCATACAGAACCACATCCAGTCGCCCTCCTCGCGGAGGGCGTGGATAGAAATTTCTTCGTTCCGAACAGGTTACTCTGGGAGCACTGGGTCGCCCTCCTCGCGGAGGGCGTGGATAGAAATTGTAAACGACTTGGTAAACATGGACTTGTTCATGGTGTCGCCCTCCTCGCGGAGGGCGTGGATAGAAATTTTAATGATGGTCCACAAGGCCCGGGATGCTGTAGTCGCCCTCCTCGCGGAGGGCGTGGATAGAAATCGCCTAGGAATTTGTTTATGAGTCCTCCGGCGATGTCGCCCTCCTCGCGGAGGGCGTGGATAGAAATTCGAGTCCCTGCTGATAGGTGTGGTCATGTCGGAGTCGCCCTCCTCGCGGAGGGCGTGGATAGAAATCGTTGTACGGTGTTACGGAAATCGCCGCCGTGTGTCGCCCTCCTCGCGGAGGGCGTGGATAGAAATAGAGACCAAAACGTAGACAATCCGGCCATCAACAGGTCGCCCTCCTCGCGGAGGGCGTGGATAGAAATAAGCGGAGGCAAGACGTCAAGTTAACGATGAACGCGTCGCCCTCCTCGCGGAGGGCGTGGATAGAAATAGGTCAACCAGTTTGCACAGCTGTTTCGGCTCTGGTCGCCCTCCTCGCGGAGGGCGTGGATAGAAATTCCGTATGGTACATGGTCTTCGTCGTAGGTCATCGTGTCGCCCTCCTCGCGGAGGGCGTGGATAGAAATATCCGAAAGCTTTACAGACAGCTTAAAAAAGCGGTCGCCCTCCTCGCGGAGGGCGTGGATAGAAATAGAAACCAGAACGTCACGCAGCCAACGCTTGTAGGTCGCCCTCCTCGCGGAGGGCGTGGATAGAAATAAGGAAATAAACGCGCTGTTTAACAACATCCGCAAGTCGCCCTCCTCGCGGAGGGCGTGGATAGAAATACCTTGGTCACTCCTCGGGCTTGTTGCCCTCTACGGTCGCCCTCCTCGCGGAGGGCGTGGATAGAAATCGAAGCTTGCGATGAATTTGTCCACATCGTTGTCGTCGCCCTCCTCGCGGAGGGCGTGGATAGAAATTTGATGATCCTGAAACCATTTGTCTCCGAGTCCTGTCGCCCTCCTCGCGGAGGGCGTGGATAGAAATTGTATGACAACGTAGCAAAACCGGGAGTGCTGGGTCGCCCTCCTCGCGGAGGGCGTGGATAGAAATAGCAAGCTATCATGTCGAGCAGCACAAACCCCGTGTCGCCCTCCTCGCGGAGGGCGTGGATAGAAATCCGTCCACGCTGGACGAGGACGGCGCCCGCTGCACGTCGCCCTCCTCGCGGAGGGCGTGGATAGAAATTCAAAGACGATGTTCACGCCTTTCTGCACCTCGGGTCGCCCTCCTCGCGGAGGGCGTGGATAGAAATCGCTTGGTGGCAGCCGTCGAACCAGAGCGCTTGGTCGCCCTCCTCGCGGAGGGCGTGGATAGAAATCGCCCAGAGGCAGTGCAATCGGCTCGCCTTTCTGCGGGTCGCCCTCCTCGCGGAGGGCGTGGATAGAAATAGATCTTGACGTTCTTTATTTGCGATATTTTCGAGGTCGCCCTCCTCGCGGAGGGCGTGGGAGGTCGCCCTCCTCGCGGAGGGCGTGGATAGAAATCGTATCCGCCCGACGGTGTCTGTGCTCCAAAGCCGGTCGCCCTCCTCGCGGAGGGCGTGGATAGAAATTCGAAGTGCTCCCAGAGTAGACGCGAAGGCACGAAGGTCGCCCTCCTCGCGGAGGGCGTGGATAGAAATGTGCATCGTCGTCCGGGAGATACTACTAATAGTAGTCGCCCTCCTCGCGGAGGGCGTGGATAGAAATACATCGTGCTTATGACTATACGAGCCGGACGGACAGTCGCCCTCCTCGCGGAGGGCGTGGATAGAAATACGGACGTGATCGTCAAGAGGTACATCAGAATAACGTCGCCCTCCTCGCGGAGGGCGTGGATAGAAATTGCGCGTGTTTGATTTTGGCAGCGTAGTCGAGGGCGTCGCCCTCCTCGCGGAGGGCGTGGATAGAAATAAGCGTGACCCTCTCTTGATACCGATGCTGGAATGTCGCCCTCCTCGCGGAGGGCGTGGATAGAAATTCCACGGCCTGGGCCGCAGCAGTCTCTTTCTTAGGTCGCCCTCCTCGCGGAGGGCGTGGATAGAAATTCTTTCCATGACGGCCGATGGCCGGGCGCTCGGTGGTCGCCCTCCTCGCGGAGGGCGTGGATAGAAATTATGGTCGGAGACCGCGTGGCAAAGCTCCAGGCGGTCGCCCTCCTCGCGGAGGGCGTGGATAGAAATCTGTATTTTTCGTCATAGGCACGCCGCATCACAGGTCGCCCTCCTCGCGGAGGGCGTGGATAGAAATCATACTCTCTCGTCTTCCCACCCAAAAAATACAGTCGCCCTCCTCGCGGAGGGCGTGGATAGAAATTCGGTAACGGTCAGAGTATCGCCGTCGGCATCGGTGGTCGCCCTCCTCGCGGAGGGCGTGGATAGAAATAACCTGTCCGCCAAACAGAACAGCAGCTTTTCCAGGTCGCCCTCCTCGCGGAGGGCGTGGATAGAAATGGATTCAGGACATCATTGCAGCCTACAAGGATGCGTCGCCCTCCTCGCGGAGGGCGTGGATAGAAATCGAGATGTTCCGGCGCAGCACCCGCAAGCGGCGTGGTCGCCCTCCTCGCGGAGGGCGTGGATAGAAATTACTTGCAGCAGCGTCCGCAGCCTACCGCATCAGGTCGCCCTCCTCGCGGAGGGCGTGGATAGAAATTGAAATGCAGGGCGCCCGCATTGAAAGCTGTGAGGTCGCCCTCCTCGCGGAGGGCGTGGATAGAAATAAGCTCACCTACGGCACGGTGGAAGATCTGCCGTGTCGCCCTCCTCGCGGAGGGCGTGGATAGAAATCTATATCGCTCTCGCCGGTTTACCATATCTCAGGTCGCCCTCCTCGCGGAGGGCGTGGATAGAAATACTGGCTCTCTGGCGGGACTTGCTGGCCCGCTGACGTCGCCCTCCTCGCGGAGGGCGTGGATAGAAATGTCCTCCTCCTAGTCGATAGTCTCCCGTGTTGCGCTCGTCGCCCTCCTCGCGGAGGGCGTGGATAGAAATCGAATAGCCGTTCTGTTGACTTCGATTGTAAAGTGTCGCCCTCCTCGCGGAGGGCGTGGATAGAAATATCACGGAAATGGAACGTGACGACAAGACAAAGCGTCGCCCTCCTCGCGGAGGGCGTGGATAGAAATATCCGGCGCTTCGTGCAGCAGCACTGCAGTTCCGGACGTCGCCCTCCTCGCGGAGGGCGTGGATAGAAATAGGCCGGTCTCGGTGCTGCCGCCTGCGTCCGTGGTCGCCCTCCTCGCGGAGGGCGTGGATAGAAATCGGCGCGTCTCCGGTTGTCCACTGATGCACTGCGGTCGCCCTCCTCGCGGAGGGCGTGGATAGAAATATGCTCTACCGCCCGAAGCCCTGCTGGTACAGCCTGTCACCCTCCCCGCGGAGGGTACAGATAGAAACCAGTTTTCACCGCGAATCGGGCATCGCCACAATTTTTCCAAAAAGGAGTTTTCCATGCATACAGTTTCCCTCACCCATCAGCTCGTCGCCATCCAGGACGACTTTGACCTCGACAAGATCATCGAAAGCGGCCAGTGCTTCCGGCCACAGAAGCTGTCCGACGGGCGCTACCGTTTTCTTTCCGGCAGCGCACTTCTTTATCTGACTCCGCTGGGCGATGGTCAATACGACGCCGCATGGTATGGCTCAGATCGGGAGTACTGGGCCGACTACTTTGATTTGGGCCGGAACTATGCCGCGCTGCGGTGCAGCTTGGCGGGACAGAGCAGCTATCTGGACAAATCGCTCGATTTCGGGCAGGGCATCCGAGTCCTGCATCAGGATCCATGGGAAATGCTCATCACCTTTCTCATCTCCCAGCGCAAGAGCATTCCGGCCATCCGCACCGCCGTGGAACACCTTGCCCGGTGCTGCGGCGAACCGCTCAGTGCCGAAGGCGATGAAGTTTTCCTCTTTCCTACCCCGCAGCAGCTCTGCGGCCTCTCTGAAGCGCAGCTGATGGGCTGTGGTCTGGGCTACCGCACCCGTTACATCCAGAACGCTGCCGCTCAGGCTTCCAGCGGCACACTCGACCTCGGTGCTCTGGCGGCGCTGCCCGACGACGCTCTCTTTTCCCGCCTCCTCGAGCTGGACGGCGTCGGCAAAAAAGTCGCCAACTGCGTCTGCCTCTTCGGACTCCACCACATCGACGCCTTCCCCGTCGATACCTGGATCGAACAGATCCTGACCAAAGAATACCTTCCCAAACATCCCATCCGCTACCGCCGCCTTCCAAAAAGCCGCCTGTACACTACTATTATCCAGGATTTTTTTGGAAGCTATAAAGGATACGCAGGGGTAATGCAACAGTATATCTTTTATTATGAGCGCAGCATCCGAAACGGAAAATTCTAAAGATTCAGCAGCGCCAATGCCACCAAAATAATCCCGCATCCCCCAATCTGTCTCCGGCTGATTGGATCCCCAAGCACCAGCACGCTCACAAAGCTGACCACCAGGATCGTGCCGACACTAAAGCTCGGATACACGATAAACGCCGGCAGTCTCGACACACTCGCCAGCAGCAGCGAGGTTGAAAAATAGTTTGGAAATCCGACTGCCACACCACTCAAAAAGTCCATCTTTCCAATCTTGCGGCGGGTTCTCTGCTGCTCGAGAAATGCCAGAACCACAGTCAGACCCAGTGCGGTCAGGAACGTATAGAACAGAAACAGCGCATCAAACCGTCTCTCGCCGATCCTCTCCGTTACCTTGGACATCCCGTCTGCCATACCGCTGACGACAAATAAAACGAGCAGAAGTCCCGCCGAACCCATCCTCCGTCTGCGTCCGCAGCCGCGGTCCCCCTCGCTGTTGATGACCCAGATCGCCACAATAACCAGCACAATTCCCACCAGCTGGAACAGCGTCGGGATCTCACCTAAAAACAGGATACTCGCCGTGACCGGAATCACGATACCAAGCTTCGCAAATGCCGACGACAGAACTGCCCCATTT
>OLJW01001861.1_pt1 | contig 21070 bp, 15 predicted proteins | sample 1603411 | NCBI WGS metagenome assembly OLJW01 (sample SAMN04168659, study PRJEB22393) | human gut metagenome | biome: human gut microbiome; feature: stool | host: Homo sapiens | collected 2014-05-12 | reverse complement strand
CCCTGTACATAATATTTCTGTAAAAACAGGAACATAATGATCATAGGCACAGATGCAATAGTCAGTGCAGCCATGATAGGACCATAATAAACCGGAGGTTCTGTAAAGAATGTCTGGATACCAAGCTGTACCGTTCTTTTTCCTGCATCAGTGATAACAAGCAGCGGCCACATAAAGTCGGACCAGTAAGCCACATAATCCAGAATAAAGACAGTAGCAAAAACAGGCTTGGATACCGGTATGATGACCTGTAAAAAGGTTTTAAATGGTCCGGCTCCGTCAATCTCTGCTGCTTCGATCAGATCATCCGGCACATCCAGGAAAAACTGCCTGAACAGGTATACGTCAAAACATTTTACAATAAAAGGAATGATCAGTGCCAGATAGGAATCCACCCATCCCAGCTTATTTACAATGAAAAACAAAGATAGCAAAATACTTTCCAACGGCAGTACCAGCAAAGATAATACCACTGTAAGGATCACATTTTTACCCTTAAATTCAAATTTTGCAAGTGCATAACCAAAGGCAGAGTTTACTGCCATGCTTAAAAACACAAGGATCGTAACATAAGTAACACTGTTCAGGATATAGCGGGGCATGTTGCTTCGTACAAAGACTTCTTTAAAATTATCTAAGGTCGCTCCTGCAGGCCAGAAGGCTGCCAGTCCTTTGGACATATCTGCAAAAATACGGTTTTCCGGTTTAAATGCAGATACCACCATCCAGATCAGGGGAGAAATATACAAAAGTCCCAGAAGGATATTGACTACATAGATCAGAAAATATTTTTTATTCTTATTCATCTGTTTATCCTCCTATCTTGCTTTCATAAGCTTCTTTACTACAACTGAAATACCTACTACTACAATAAAGAAAATAACTGAAACTGCAGAAGCATATCCCATATTGCGATACTGGAAGCCCTGACGATACAGATAATAGGTCAGTGTCATAGTAGACTCTTTTGGACCGCCGTTAGTCATGATGTAAGGCTGTGTAAACAGCTTCATGGCAGCGATCGTCGTCATCATAACTACGAAGATCAGCACATTTTTAATACCTGGAATTGTGATATAAAGAAACTTTTTTAATGCACCGGCCCCGTCAATGGAAGCTGCTTCATAAAGATCTTCCGGGATTGCCTGAAGACCTGCCAAAAGGATCATCATCTGATGTCCTGCTGCATGCCAGCCTGACATAAAGATAATGGAGTTCATGGCTGTATCAGCACTTCGCAGGAAATCGCAGGCCGGAAGCCCGAATTTTGTTAAAATAGCATTTAAAAGACCCTGTGTTGGATTGGGATTGTAAATAAAGGTCCACAGGATAGCGATAACACTCATAGATGTTACTAACGGTGAAAAATAGGCAGACCGGAAAATCCCAATGCCTTTAATATTTTCACGTACTAAAAGTGCCAGACCAAATGCCAGTACGTTGATCAGTAAGATCGATACAATCGCAAATAATACTGTAAATTTAAATGAACTTGTAAATGATGTATCCTTGATTGCTGCGGTATAATTTGATATTCCAACAAATGTTGCATTTCCTACTGTTGTAAACTTACAAAAAGAAAGATAAAATCCCTGTGCAAACGGAATAATAAATCCGATCACAAATGCAAGAAATGTTGGGAGAACAAATATTGGTGCATGTTTTTTCAGTGCCTTCTCCATAGAAATCCTCCTCTTTTCCTTTTGCCCGGAAGGATCTTCCTACCAGGTGGCTCTCATTTCACTTTTTATTTTTATATGGAAAAACGTAGGTTCCCATATCCAGAAAACCCGCTTCGTACAGGCTCTCCTCTCACTTAAAAGGGGCAGGCAAGCCGCCTGCCCCTAGGTCAGTTCTTTTTATGCAACTTATTTATTCATTTGCAAGCTTGTATTCAGATGCCCATCCATCTACGAATGCACTTACTACTGCATCCCAGTTAGCATCTGTCTGATCTGCCGCATAAGCTGTCAGTGCAGATCCAACACCATTTTTCCACTCTTCTGAAGGCATTGTTGAGAAGTTCCATGCTACCGGAGTCTTTCCGTCTTCGGTCATCTGTTTGTCTTCTTTGATAAAGAGATTCTTAGATTCCTGAGCTTTCTTAAACGGAATGTTGAATCCCATATCGTCTGCCATACATTTTGTTCCTTCATCTGAAGTTACACACCAGTCCATAAAATCTAATGTAGCCTGAATATCAGCTTCGTCTGCGTCTTTATTTACGCACCAGTAATTTTCTGTACCTGTGCAGAGTCCCTGGTTTGCTTCATCGCCTACACCAAAGTAAACCGGAAGCATGGTCATGTCATCATCTGTCAGACCGCCATCGATCAGCTGTGTATATTCCCATGTACCATTCTGATAGAATACAGCTTTTTTATTCAGGAATTCATTTCTTGCATCGTCACCTGTCTTTGCAGCAAGATCCTTTGGATCACATGTGCTGTTGTTGATGTACAGATCCCACATATCGCGATAATTGTCAAGATATGTGCCTTTGATTGCATCTGTTGTGTTAATTCCTTCATCCTGATATTCAAAGTAGATCGGAAGGTTTGCAAGGTGTGTCTTGAATCTCCAGTCAGAAGATCCGTCCATACCTGCTGAAGTAAATGCAGAAAATCCAAGTTCAGAAGTTCTATTTGTAATGTCTTCTGCTACTTTTTTCAGATCTGCAAAAGATTTGATGTCATCCGGTGTATATCCTGCTTCTTTTAATAATGTCTTATTTGTGATAATTCCGTATGTTTCAATAACATATCCGATACCCGCTACAGAATCTCCGTCTTTCAGTGCATAATCATCACTTGTGAGTTCTTTGTAAATATCAGAATCTGATAAATCGTAGCAGTAATCTTTCCAGTTTGCAAGTCCTACAGGTCCGTTTACCTGGAATAATGTTGGTGCTCCGCTCTTTCCCATTTCACTCATCAGAGTGGTTTCATAGTTTCCGGAAGCTGCTGTAACAACCGTTACATCTACACCTGTCTCTTTTGTGTAATCCTTTGCCAGCTGCTGCCACTGCTCATCCTGCTCCGGTTTGAAGTTCAGATAATATACAGATCCTTTGCTGCTGTCCCCTTTACCGTCTGCACTCTTGCCATCGCTCTTGCTTCCACATCCTGCAAAGCATCCAAGTGTCATGATTCCTACCAGCCCCAGTGCCAGCCATCTTTTTTTGTTTTTCATAATTTCCGTTCCTCCTCGTCTGGATTTCTTTTCTATGCTTAAATAATAGCAAGAATCCGTGCAAAAGATGTAGCAAATAGAAAACCTCATATACCAAAAAATATACTTTTGGGTATGTAAAAAATTTGTTATTGATAAAGGGACGCCAACAGCCATATTCTCCGTCTGACCTCCGTTGCACAAACCATTCCGTCGAGCCGCTTAAACCATCCATCATGCGCGGCAATGGCCTTCATGATGGATTGCGTCTCTCCTCCATTGTGCAAAGTCGGTCTGCCAGAGAATATGGCTGTTGGCTGACTATTGATAACATAACAATTTTTCTATTTTCTACCTCAACGTAAAACTCTTGAACACACACCAAGACTTCAGGGATGCGCCAGCGACCGTCTTCTCCTACCTCTCTGCCGCATACTCCCGGATACTTTCATCGGCAGTCTCCACCATCTGCGCAGGCGTCATTTTCCCGGCGGCAAGCTGTGGCAGGCACTCCCCGATCGTCTCTTCCTGAAGGATGGAGTTCCATTTCACCTGATAGTTCGGAACGATCTGCGGATTGTTATTGTAGGCATTTACATAATCCTGAAGGAGCTGGCTGATTTCAGTGCGTCCGTTCTTGTCCATCAGCTCTTTCTTCTCTTCCAGATTGAATTTCGTGCGAAATTTCAAAAATTCAACCGCTCCTTCTTTGACCTCCTCGCTGTAAGTGGAAACCACCGCCCAGCCAAAGGTTTCCGGTGAGGCGATCAGTTTATTTCCCGGAAATGCGGAAAATCTTACCTTTTCTTTCCATTCTTCCGGCAACTGGTCGATCATCCAGTATCCGTTCGGGATCATTGCCACCTTTCCTGCGACAAAATTATTGTATGCCACATCGTAGTCAGCATGAATTGCATCTTCTGTTGTATACCGAAACAATTTCTGCAAGGTTTCTGCAATTTCAAGACCGGTATCATTGGAATAGCTTTCTGGGAGAAGCTCTTTCATAAATGCATAGCCTTCTTCCGTGTGTGCTGCCTCTGCTGTTGCAATCAGCATCGGCGCCCAGCCGGTTCCTTCAGTGTGAAGTCCAAGCGGTGTGATTCCGTTTGCCTGCAGCCGGTCACAGCAGTCCCAGAATTCTTCCCATGTCTCCGGGAATTTCTCAATCCCTGCTTCCGCAAAAAGCTCCGGATTCCAAAACATGCCGGCGCACGCAAATGCCGCCGTACTGATCGGTCCAAGATAGATATTGCCATCCTCATCCGTACAGCCTTCCATCACCGCCGGTTCGATCATATTCCTCCACTCTTCATCCTCTTCCAGATACGGACTCAGATTCTCGATCCGTCCATCCGCAACCATCATCTGATAAAAGGACGGCAGGGTGCGCACATCATAGATCACAGCCGGAAGCTCGTCTGTGACATTTAACCGTTTCAGATTTTTTCGGTATTCCTCTTCCGTCTCCATGATCAATTCCACTTGCATATGATACGTACCGGCATATTCTTCATTAAATGCATCAACGACATCCTGTTCCGTTTTCTTGCCGGAAGTCGGATCTACCGTCAGAATGATCGGAATATCAATCTCCTTTTTTTCTGTACTCCGGCTTGTCTGCCCCGTATTTTTACCACATCCGGTCAGCACTGTCAGAACCAGTGCGATACAAAACACCGATTGCAAATATTTTCTATAAATCACGTTTCTCCTTTCCGTCATCCGGAATTTGGATTGTACACCGGGTTCCATTTTCTTCTGCCTCATAGTAAAACAGCACATCCTCTCCATATTTCAGCCGCAGTCTGGTCAGTACATTCACCACTCCATATCCGTGTTCCTTATCCTGGAAGCATTTTTTCGCCTCCAGAATCGGATGCCCGTTTAAGGCATTGATCTTTTCCATCATTTCCCGGTCAATCGGCTTCCCATTATTGAATACCACGATTTTCAGCTGGCTATCCTCCCTCGCAATCTCAATCCGGATCAGACCATTCTCATAAATTTCGCAGAATCCGTGCTTGATCGCGTTCTCGACAAGTGGCTGCAAGATCAGCTTCAGCATCCACGTACTCTTCTCTTCTACCTTACACTCAATCTCATACCGGAACAGATTTGCATTCCGGATCTGTTGGATTTCCATATAACTCTTTACATTTTCCAGTTCGTCCTCCACCGTCACGATATCACTGCCCTTGCTGAGTGACAGACGCAGATATTTGGAAAGTGCCTGAATCATCTTCATGGTTGTCTCTTCTCCGTTTATCCGCGCAAGCATGTAAATTGTATCCAGCGTATTATAAAGGAAATGTGGGTTGATCTGTGCCAGAAGCATGTTCAACTCCGTCCGTCTGAGCACCCCTTCCTGTTCTTTGATCTCTGCCAGAAGATTCTCAATATTTTTTAGCATCTTATTGTAGGAATGTCCGATCTGATCCAATTCTGTATTGGTATTCAGTTCAATCAGGCGACTGAAATCATTTCCGTCAAACTGTGTCATCTCTTCACTGATCTCCCGGATCGGACTGGTGAACCGCTTGGAAAAATAGATACTGATCACAACCGCTACCACTGCCACAAACAGATAAATCCCGATCAGCACCGTAAGTACCCTCATCGTTCCCTGCGTCATTACACTCGACGGAACGACTGTGAACACCGTCATTTCAGAGCTGCTTTCTTTGTAAATGGAGCAGACACCACCGCTCACTCTCCGGCTTTTTGCAAGAATACCACTCGTTTCCTGTGCGCTGATCTTATAGACTTCCTGTTTTACCGCATCCGAAATCTTCGTCCCTTTCGGGCACCAGGCAGCGCATAAATTTCCCTTCTTATCCAGAATTCCGATCTGCACTTCATCTGTCATACTCCGATCCTTTCCAAGTATCGTTTCCAGAAAGCCGTCATTCATCTTGATGAGCAGCAGTCCTGGTTTGCTGGCGTATTCCATGCTGTGTACATATCTTCCGATAAACAATGCTTCTTTCTCCGTCCCAAACAGAGTATCCTTCGCCCAGAACCATTGTGTTTTCGCATAAGAATCTCCCATGTAATCTTCCAGATGGCTGTCTGAAAAATCTTCATAATCAATATGCGAGTAGGATCTGGCATAAACATTATTTTTATTATCCACATAGCAGTATTCTGCCACATGATCCAGATTCATATAGGCAAAATATTTCTGAAGAGAGTTCTTTTCCACATCTGCAAATGAAGCTTTTTTCAGACTTTCCTGAACCTGATCGTAAGTAATACATTCTGCTGTCCCTTCATCCGCCTCTTTTGACAGTGTATCCAGAGCCAGCCCCATCTTCTCATTTAAAAATTCATATTTATCTGTAACCTCTGTGGTCAAACTCTGCCTTACATAAATCCAAACACCGATGCTTGACAGCAAAATTGCCAGCAACAACAGCCCCATTATATATCGAAGGTATTTTCTCTGTATTCCGGATTTAATCACCCATTTCTTCATTCTTCGTAATCCTTTTTGTATTCACTCGGTAATTTTCCTGTATATTCTTTAAATAAATGTGAAAAATAGGATGCATTGCTGATTCCCACCTGCTCACATACCGTTCCTATACTCTCACATCCATCCTGGATCAGTCTCTTTGCTTTCTCCATTCTCTGCTGTAAGAGATACTTTTTAAAGGTCATATGAAATGTATTTTTAAATACACGCCCGAAATATACCGGATTCAGATAAATCTGCGTTGCCACCTGAACAATAGAAAGTTCTTCCTCCTGCAAATGCTCACCGATATAAGAAAGTGCCACTGTCATATATTCCTTTGCACATTTATTTTCTCCGCTTTCTGCATATTTTTCCCGTTCCTCAATTGCTTCTCCGAGGATCCTATAACTGACATCTACCGCCTGTGCTGCTGTCAGACTCTCCATATTCGAATAATAATTTCGGAACTGTTTCTGCAGTTTTTCCGTCATTCCGTAAGTATCGTTCAGCATCATCTCCGCTTGCAGCATAACCTTATGTATATAACGGATCTGTAACTCTTCCTCATGTGGAAGTGCGTAGATCAACACAATAAAAGCCTGTTTTAACTCTTTAAACGTATTCTTCCGAACAGCATTGACGATCGTAAGTCCTGCCTCTTCACAATCACTTTTTGCCGCTTTTTCTTCCTTTTTCACAGGTATGGGAAAAGTATTCTCATTTGTGGCATTGCTGCAGATTGGCTCGAAAAGTCCCTGCGCCTCTTCGTAACTTCGGCGGATTCCATCCAGTCCTTTATACGGTTTGGAAATCGATGCAGTAACCGGACTTTTCTGTTCCCCTTTAACCTGTTCCAGAATCTGCGCAATCTCGCGCACTGTCGCATTTTCCTTTGTCTTGATCAGAAATACATGACAACCTTCTGCCTTTTCAAAATGCCAGAAAAAATACCGCTCTGAAAACATTTCTTCCAGAGATTGTATCAATTCCAGCCTGGCTGCTTCGTAATTCAGTGCATCCGTAATCTTATATGTAAGATCAAGATCCACACACATTGCAATAAAACGGTCGCCCTCTTCGATCACATCTTTCAAGATCGCAAATACTTCCTGCATTTTTTCATAGGAAATTTTATTCTGTAAATATTTCTGTACAACAACCTGGAGAAAACTGGTGGAATCTTTTCGGATCATATTTTCCCAGCTTTCATAACGCTCTTCGCTCTCCAGTTTCTCCATACAGGTCTGGTATGCGCCCTGCATGGTCTCCTGCAGTTTATCTTCCTCGATTGGTTTCAGCAGATATGCATATGCACCAAGATCACACGCCTGCTGTGCATAATTAAAATCACGGTACGCACTGAGCACAATAAAAACCGGATCCAGCTCTGTCTTCTGGATCTCTTCCATCACCATCAGACCGGAAACCTGTTTCATCCGGATATCCGTCAGTACGACATGGGGCTTCACTTTTTTGATCACTTCGATTGCCTGCTCCCCACTCTGTGCCTGACCGGCAACTTCAAATCCCATCTCATTCCAGTTGTACGTCTTAACCAGTCCCTGCAGAAGGATTGGTTCGTCATCTACAATCACAAGTTTTAATAATTTCATACCATTTTCCCCATTCCTGATAATCTTCCTACTTCTTATTTTAGATAAGACATGATAAAGAATTTATCAAAAACTATACTTTTGATGCAAAAAATCATACTTTTACCAAAAATTATACATTTCAGAAAAATAAATAGCAAGAAATTAAAAAAAGTCGTTACATGATCGATATGATCAGATCCGGTTGCAAGTGATGATAAAATCGTGGTATCAGAAAGCGGTGAACAATGATCACCAAAGCATCCCCCACCCATTACAGCTGCTATTGTAGCATATACGACCGGTGTTAAAGCTCCACCAGATATATTCAGAGCCATCTGTACACAGATTGGTGTAACAATCGCATAGGGTCCCCATGAAGTTCCTGTAAAGAATGCAATAAAAGCAGATACTACAAAAGTCAATGTCATAAGGATCGTCGGTGTCATCCAGCTTTCTGTAATAGAAATTACATAATCTGCAGTTCCTTCGGAATCTCCTATGAATAAAAGCTGGCAGACAAATGTATTTTTTCTCATCTGTCTGTCAGCTTTCTGATTCTTATTCTAATTTGATTCTTTGTTACAAATTATCGTGTAGTCTTATTTTCTTTTTCTGCGTTTCCAGGCAAAGCCGCCCATACCTGCTCCGAGCGAAGAAACTGCAAGTCCAAGCCAGCCAAGTACACTTGCCGGATCTCCTGTTTTTACAGAATCGCTTCCGCTTGTCTTGGATCCATTGGTTGTACCATCTGTCTTCTTTACAGATGAGCTGCCTTTCTTTACAAGTGCTTTGATTGCTTTGTTCAGGCTGTTTGTTGCATTATCTACTGCTTCCTGGCTTTCTTTTGCTTCCAGTGCTTTCTGGGCATCTGAAAGTGCGCTCTGCAGTGCTTTCCAGCTGTCTGCTGTGTAATCTGCTTCTTTGAGTGCTTTTGCATCTGCAATTGCTTTTTCAAGAGAAGAAGTATTGATTGCAACTGGTTCTTCCTCAGCTTTAACCAGTGCATCTTTTGCTGCATTCAAAGTAGAAAGCGCCTGATTGACTGCTTCCTGACTTTCCTTTGCTTCCAATACAGTGCGTGCATTCTGAAGTGCTGCCTGGTATGCAGCCCAGCTGTCTGCTGTGTAGTCTGCTTCTTTAAGGTTATCAGCTTCAGCGATTGCAGCTTCCAGTGCTGTTGTATCAACCTCTGCCGGTGCCGGAGTCTCTGCTATCTTGTAAGTAAATGTAAGAGGAGTTGTATAACCTGTTGAAGCTACTGTAATCTGGAATTCCGTTCCAGCTACCGCATCCTTAAACGGATCTGCATCTGTCTTGATCGTACCATCCTTATTGATAATAACTACGGAGCCTCTTCCACTTGCTGCATAATCTTTACCATTTACATTTACAGAAGTAATATTTCCAAGATAAGCTTTAAGCGCATCTATGTCAAATCCTTCTGCCTCTACAAGTTTCTTATTCTCTTCATCATATGCTGCAGGCATATCTTTTGTTGTCAATGTAAATGTTGTAACAACATCTGCATATTTCTTGTTCTTATCTTTAATTGTGAGGGTATATTTTCCAGGTTTTACAGAAGCTGCTGCTCTGCTCTCTGTCGCTGCTTTAAAAGTCAGTACATTACCTTCTACCGACACATCCAGTCCATCCACACTGTATTCCGGATCAAATCCATCCGGAAGCTGTACATTGATTGTAGTCTTGCCTGCTGCAATGTCTGCATCTGCAACTTCTGATTTTGTAGTTTCTGATTTTACAGGAACATAGATATCTGCGATATCCATTGTATACACCCCATTTGTTGTATAATACTCAATGCTGTCAATGGTCTTGCCCATCATAGATTTGTAATGTCCAGATGATGTCGGGCAACCATGTACTTCACTAGTAAATCCGGTACTCCATGCAATTTCATTACCTCTCCAGATATTTTCCAGATGACGCATACCATAAGCGGTTCCGTCTGTTGTCTTTACTACAACTGCATTTACATTATCTGATTTGATTTCTTCTGGAAGTCCATCAAGATCAAGCTCATAATCTCCATAAGATGTTTCGGTTGAAAGTTCAGCTGTAACTCCTTCTACTTTCGTTGCTTCCTGACCTTTTACCTCACTGAATACAAGATTTCCATCTGCATCAAGTGACACTTCTTTATAATTTTCCGGTATTTCTGAAAGCGGGTAATATGCATAAGATGCGTTTTCAAATAATGTATCTTTTCCGGTCAGAGTTGTAGTACTTGTCTGACCTCTGTTTGTAACTGTAATATCTACCGTATCACTGTCTTCTACTTTTTTGTATTTCGAAAGATCTACCGAAGAATCTACTTTTACAGCATAAGTGATACCATCAATACTGGATCCATCTGCTTTTTCATGGTATGATCCACCTGCAAGGCCTTTGGTTCTGGTCTTGTTCTTTGTCGCAGAAGTAAATGCATCTACCGCAATATCATTACCTGTTGTTTCAGCTTTGTAGAATTCTGCGTATGGGATGTTCATGAGAACATATTGCACTTTCACAAGAGAGTCAATTGCATCTGTCAGATGTTTAACCTGTTCGTTTACTTCTGACTTCAATGGATTTTCTGACTTAAGGAGATCTTCTGATTCTTCCAGTTCATCCTGCATCTTCTTCCAACTATCAGTAGTATACTTAGATTGATTCAAGGCTTTTGCTTCATCGATCTTGTCCTTCAATGCCGCTATTTCTTCTGCACTTGCTGTTTTTAATGTGGCAATATTCTCGGTTCCAACCTCAAAATTATAGCTGTAATCAGCATAACCAAGTCCATAGATAGTAATCTTCCAGTAACCGGTTCCATTCGTATTTTCCGGCAGCTGGCATCTTAAAGAATCAGTAAGTCCAAGCTGGATCCCCATTGATTTATGCATCCAGTTATCTGATGCAAATTTTGTTCCAAATACTCTTACCGGATTTGTATAAGTATCATCATTTCCATAGTATGTCCATTCAACAGCCTGCATCGCAGAACCAAGTCCGCCATAATTTCCATTAAAATCTACACGGATGAATTCTCCATAGCTTCCAACTTTATCTCCTGCTTTGACATCCGGAGTAACATCAGCAGTTGCAAGCTGTGTATCCTTTAATCCAGAATAAGATCCTGTTGTTCTTGCTGAAAATGTGAAAGAACCATCTTCCTGCTTTTCTGCTGTCTTAAGGCCATTTGTATTCGCTGTTACATCTGCAATCGATTCGTATGACTTGAGCTGGTTTTCACCATATCCACCAATCAGTTCACCGCCATTTTCTACGACTGTATATTTTACTTTCAATGAATCCAGATCTGCTGTTCTTACCTTAACCGGTACATATTTCAGCCCGGTTACTTCATAATCTTTCTGCGTAAATGAACTTCCATTTTTTGCTGTAAATACACCTTTTGCATAAGTATAAGTCGTACCATCTGTCATCACTGCCTGATCTTTACCTTCCCAATGTGACAAATAATGTTTTTCACCCTCAGTGTCTTCAATCACTGCAGTACACTGAAAACTTCCTCTGTGAAGTCCATGGTTTGTTGTAGCTCTTGTAACAGTGTCAAACGCACCTTTATCATATTCATCACGTGAATCCTTAACATCTGACGCTTCTATGCTTCCTGCATTATACACTCCTTCATTTGCCCAATACTCAGCCCAGCTCATTCCAACATAAACATAAGAATATTTACTGTCTTCTCCAGGCACTTTATAAGTAAATGTATACGGCTGATATCCATCTTCTGCAATTGTTACAGCAAATGCATCTCCTGCTTTTGCATCTTTGAATACATCTTGTTCAAGATCAAGTTTGCCATCTTCTTTAATCAGTTTTACTACTTTCTTTCCAGATGCTGCATATTCTTTTCCATTGACTGTAACAGAAGTAATACTTTTTAAATACGTCTGAAATTCTTCTTCCTCAACATCATCATTCTTTACCACAGCCGGATTTTTATCATCCTCATTATATTTTACCGGCATTGTCTCTGTGTAAACATTAAAAGTCGTTGAAATCGGTGCATAATTTCCATTCTTATCGCTAAGCGTAACTGTATATCTACCTTTTGCAAGTGCTTTCTTAAAATTAATTGTTCTTGTAGTTGTCTTGCCATCTGATTTGATCTCAACAGAATATGTATCCGCATCTAAACCATTGATTGTATATTCTTCTGCAAAGTCACTTGGCAGTCCGCTTACTGTGATTATTGTATTTTCAGCATTTACAGAAGCATCGGCAACCGAGATCTCTCCGTCATATTTCGTCTGCACCTTCTGGTTCATCGGGATTTCATAAATACCGGCATCTGTATAATAGGTCACTTTATTGATGGTTTGTCCCATCATGGAAGCATAATCTTTTGAATCCAGTGTGTTCCCATGGGATTCTGTTACAAATCCAGTACTCCATGCAAGTTTTGTTTTCTTCCAGATATTTTCCACATGGCGAAGTCCATAACTGCTTCCTTCTTTTGTGCTGACCACTACACCATATACAGTATTCACATTTTTCAGATCATCACTCGTAATATCTAACTGGTAATCACCATATTTTAATGACGTAGAAAATTCAGTTTTCGCATTTGTCAAAGTTGTCGGTTCTTCTCCCTTTACTTCGCTAAAGCTGAGGCTTCCATCCTCATTTACAGTTGCCTCTTTATAATATGACGGTGTATCACTTAATGTGTAATAAGAATAGCTTGCGCTTTCAAATAATGCATCTTGTCCCTTATATGTAACAGTATTTTCTTTTCCTTTAATATTTGTTGTAATCGTAACTTCACTTTCATCAGTAACCTGTGTATATTTTTCTAATACAGATCCATCACTGATCTTAACCGGAAATGTTACGCCGGTAATATCAGAACCATCACTGTTCACATGATAAGAACCTAATGCCAGTGAAGCTCTGGTCTTCTGTTTTGTCGCTGATGAAACAGTATCCGCACCTGTCACTCCATCTGCTTTGTAGAAATCAGCATATGGAATGTTCATTAATACATAGACTTCTTTCTGTGCATCTGGTGTTTTCGGCACAAGTGCATCAATTGCTTTTGTTAACTCTGTTGTTGCTGTATCTACTGCTGTCTGGGATTCTTTTTTCTCAAGAGCATCTTTCGCTGCTGTCAGTGCGTCCTGCATTGATTTCCATGAATCAGCTCCATAATCATTTTCAGTTAAACTTTCTGCTTTTGTAATTGCAGTCTGTAAACCATCCGTCTTTACAGTATTTTCTTCTTTCTTAGTTGCTCCTTCCAATGCATTGTTTACTGCATCAACAATTGCATTCGATGAGCATGTCGCTCCAGATACTGCGTTGATTCCATCTGTTCCGTTGGCATCTACAATCTGTTTTACAACACTTTCGTATTCATCATATCCATTAACAGCATCTGATATATAGTCATCATTATCCGCATCGCCGTTTCCATTAACATTATCAATTGACACTATTTTTCCATTTTCTATAGTCACTTTCAACGACAACTCATATTCATCAAATTGATTTTTTCTATTCGGACTACACTTCGCTTTCCCCGTATATGTTCCATCCTGAACCTTCGCTACATCCTCACTGTTTGCCGCAAACACCGTCGACGGACAAAGTCCAGCTACCATTGACATCGCCACAGCCATCGTCATAGCTTTTGTCTTAATTGTTCCCTTTCCCATAATTACCTCCTTGTTGTTGATAAAATTTATTATTAAGTTAGTTTATGCTAACCCATAATTAAAAAAATTTACCTATCTGCGCCTCTCTCTCCGATTCTCTTTTTACGATCGGAAGCAACTTTTTACTTATCATTCCCATCACGGATCCGGTCACTGTACCGGCGATCAGAAGTGCCGGAAGATAATAGATCAGTTTCAGATTCTCTACCACAACTGATGCCACAATGATCTGACCGATATTGTGCGACACGCCTCCGGCGATACTGACTCCGGCTACGGAAAATCCTTTCAGCCTCTTCATCAACGCCATGACCAGAAAGCTTAAGATTCCTCCTGCCAGGCTGTAAACGATCGACATTCCATTTCCAAATAAAAAGCCGGTCAGCAGGATTCGCATAACTACCACCAGAAATACTTCCGGAAGTTCCAGAAAGTACAGCCCGGTCACTGTCACCAGATTGGCAACTCCGAGCTTCATTCCCGGTATCCCGAAATTGATCGGTATTAAGCTTTCCACATAACTGAATATCATCGCCAGCGCAACCAGCATTGCCATATTGGCAAGTTTTTTGTTTTTATTCATCTGTTTTTCCTTTATCATTTTGCGATCGTATCCGGAACTACATCTTCCGAATCTGAAGTTCCAAAACTCTGGTCATTCTCATTTTCCAGAACCTCTACTACGAGCTTATGTGGCAGACAGACGATTGTCTGTGTATGCCCGCTGATCTTTCCCTGCTCTTCACAGTATCCATCCGGGCAGTTTGCCTCTTCCATATACGCCTTTCCGTCTTCGATCCGGATACGGTTATAAAAATCGCCATCCTTTACTTCGATGGTCTGATCCTTCGACAAGGAATACGTTCCATAGATTTTCCCATCCAACGTAACCCGGATCTGATTTCCTTCTTCCCCTCTCGTCAGCTGCATCCCAAGCAGCATCGCAAGCGCAATTACAATAATTCCTGCTCCAAGTATCAGATCTTTCTTCTTCATCTTCTATACACCCAGCCAGAGCAGAAGAATCAGTAAGATTACTGCCCGCAAAATCGTAAACCAGAATTCATTTCCACGAAGTCCTTTTACTCCGGTATGAATATTTCCTTTTGGGCAGGTATCGATACATTTCTGACACTGGAAACAGTCTCCTTCTACCTTCGGAGATCCATCTTCCGGAAGTCCGATGTTAGAAGGACATTTCTTTGTACATGCCTTGCATCCTTTGATGCAGTTTTCCCGGTCTCTGTGAAGTGCGAAAAACGGAAACACCGGAAGCAGGGAAAACACAGCTCCCATCGGGCAGAAATTTCTGCAGAAAAACCGTTCTTCAAAACACATTCCCACAAGGATCAGAACCAGAAGAACGAGTCCCACCAGATATCCGCCAAGCTTAAAGTTGCCGGCATGGAGCATGGAAAATACATCCCACGGGCTGGTTCCTTTTGCCTTGCTGTAGACGCCGGCAAAGCACAGGATTGAAATCAGTGCCAGTACAATATATTTCAGATAACAGAGCTTTTCCGTCCATGCATCCGCAATCTGAAGAGGTTTCTTTTTCATCTTTTTACAGATCCACACATAGAGTGCATGCACACCATCTCCCAGTGTACCGAACGCACAAGCGAATCCGCAAAAGAATCTTCCGAACAGAATGGTGTAAATGCAGATCACAACCAGTACTGTCACAAAAGAGGTCATGGCAACCTTTTCGCCTGCACCGATCTGTGTAAAGATGTATTTCACTCCGGCAAATGCCGCTGTATACACAGATGGGATAAACAGGAAATACAGTACCTGGATCAATGCTCTCAGCCATATATGTAATTTTTTTATATCTTTCGCCGTTAAATTATGAATATCCATCTTTTTCACGTTACTTTACCGCCTTTTCCAGAGCCTGTTCCGATGCATTTTTGATTCCGGTCGAGCTGAATGTCGCACCACTGATCGTATCTATATCTGCGCTCTGTGCATCGATGATTTTGGGAATCATATCCTTTGCCATGGAAAGGTATGCTCCGTCTTCTTTCTCTGCCGATATCACATTGATCTCTGCAATCTTGCTTTTCTCAATCTTCACTTCTACCTGGATCGTTCCGCCAAATCCATCAGCTTCCCCGGTATAGGTTCCGTCCTTGTAGTTTGTGGAACCTCCATTTCCGCTGTCTGATTGTCCGTTTCCGGCAACCTGTGCGGAAAGCCGGGCGATCTCATCTTCTTTCGCACGCACATCCAGCACTGAATTGTATCCCAGCAGAACTCCCACAATCGCGAGCATACTTACCAGTCTTACCCAGAATTCTCTCATTGTTATTCAGCCTCCATATCTGTCGGTCTTTCTGCTTCTTCCAGTACTTTCTTGCATCCTTCCAGGATTGCATTGGAAGAGCAGGTTGCACGGGAAACAGTATCAATATCCTCCGGCATTCCTTTATCTATGATCTGGGATACCACACCCTTTATACTTGAAGTACCATTTACAGCTTTCTTGATATATCTGTCATTACTGCTGTCCCCATCGCCCGTGATATCCGTGATTGCCACAATCTTGTCGTCGCGGATCGTCACCGTCATCGTCAGATTATATTCTTCAAAGTTTCCGTCTTCATCCGGCGTACACGGAACGGTCACTTCATAAGTTCCACTGACATATTTTGTATTTTCTTCGTCTTTTCCATCTTTTGATTCCAGCTGAGCAATTGCTGTTTTCAGCTTTTCTACTGCTTTATCAACAATAGTCTGTTTTGTTTCCTCAAGTGCTTCTTGTGCGTCCGCAAGTCTGGTCTGCAGAACTGCCCAGCTTGTTTCTGTGTATTTATCTTCTTCCAACTTTTCTGCTCTCTCGATCAGCTCTTTCAGATCAGTCAGATCCGGCTTCTCATCAATGGATTCTCCATTTGTCACTTTCTCTGCCTGTTTCAGTGCATTCTTGATTGCATTTAACAGTCCTTTGGAACTGTAGGTTGCTCCTGACACAGTATCTACATCGTCTGTCTTCTGTGTCCTTATCACCTTTTTCACAACATCCATTGCACGGTTGAAGAACGCTTCATCATCCGAGCTTTCTGTGATCAGGATCGCTTTGATCGTCTTTTCCTGGATCACGACTGCAACGGATACATCTCCGCTGTAGCCCTCTGCCGTTCCGTAATAGATTCCTTCCTTGTACGGAACGGTTCCGGTTACGGTAGAATTATTGTCGTCTGATGAACTATTATTATTACTGTTGCTGTTGTTATTGTTATTCTGCGAAGTATCTGATGTACCATTTACCGCAGCCTGACTTAGTGCATCCCGGACTGCCTGGATAATTCCGACAGAGCTGTAGGTTGCCCCTGACACCGTATCCACATTGGTACTCTGTGTCGTAATAATAGAATCGATCAGAGAAGCTGCTTTGGAAATATAATCGCTTCCGTCACTGTTCTCCACAATCTGGATGGATGCTATCTTCCCTCCGCTGATTTCTACCATAACCTTCAGCGGACCGCCAAATCCGGTTCCCGAACCGTAATAAGTTCCGTCCTTATACGCTGCCGCATCTTCTACCTGTGCCACACTAGTTGAGCTTCCTGCCGCCGCCCCTGTCTGACCGGACTGCGCCTGTCCTGTCTCGCTGGTATCCTTTTCCCCGGTCAGCGCATTTTTTACGGCGCTGATGATTCCTCTGGAACTGAACGTTGCTCCCGATACAGTATCCACATCCAGCGTCTGACCTTCGATGATCTTGTCGATCACCGCTTTCGCACGCGTAAAAAACGCCGCATCATCGGAAGAGCTCAGAATATCAATCGAAACGATCTGCTTGTCCTTGATCAGTACCGATACGGTGATGTCTCCTGCATACCCGGTTCCGGTTCCCTTATACACACCATCCTCCAGATCAAATGATCCTTTGGCTGCTGTCTTTTTTTCTTCTTTCTTCTCTTTTGTCTCTTCTTTTTTTACCGGTGTTTCTTCCTGTGTCGCCGCATAGACCGGAGCCTCATATCCACTTAAAGAGCCTGCCACGCACGCCGTAACCAGTGCAACTGAAAGAACGGGTGCAAACGGTTTTAATTTTTTACCGGTTTCTTTGATGTCCATCTCTCATTATCCTCTCATTTCACGCAAATTATTTCGTAATAACCTTCATGTTAAGATCCGTTGTAAAGCTGTCTTTCAGACCTTCTGTCACATAAATCGTCCCATCATCTGTCGCAAAGATCTCCTCAAACTCATTACTGTGCGCCTTCCAGAACTCTGCCGCTTTTTCTTCTCCCATGATAAAAAGGGAGGTGGAAAGCCCATCTGCAAGGGTTCCGTCCGAGCTTACGATCGTGACAGATACCAGTCCGTTCTCTGCCGGATATCCGGTCTTTGGATCAATAATGTGATGATAGGTCACACCATCCTGTTCAAAATAGCGTTCATATCCACCAGATGTGATCACCGCTTTATCCCGAATGGATAAAACTCCCAGATAATCCTCTGTGTCGTCCGGACTCTGTACCGCAACCCGCCAGTTACTTCCGTCTGTCTTGGTTCCGAGTGCCTGTACATTTCCACCCAGATTTACCAGACCACTTGTAATCCCGTTTTCTTTGAAAATATCCATAATCCGCGAAGAAGTATAGCCTTTTGCAATTCCTCCAAGGTCGATTTTCATCTGGTCATCTTCAAAAGAGATTTCTCTCGTATCCTTATCGTATGAGATCTTCGCTGCATCCACATGCTTCAGAAGCCCTGTCAGTTCGTCAGCTGATGGGACACGAAAATTCTGTATCGGAAATCCCCACGCCTCCATAACCGGATAAATTGCGATATCAAATGCCCCATCCGTTTCCTTATTCAGTTCCAGTGCGCGCTTCACAAGATATCCGCCATCTTCTGAAAGTGTTGCACTTTTCTGTTCATTCAGTTTTACAATCTCACTGCCTGCATTTCCCGTTGATAAAAGTGTATCTAATCTTTCAATCTCTGCTTCAGCGGCATCCACCGCATCCTGTGCTTTTTCTCCATATGCTGTCACTGTCATATAGGTATCCATTGCAAAAATGTCTTTTGATGCCTCATTATCCTGAGAGGTTTGTTCTGTACTTTCCTTCGAACTGGCTGTTCCTTCACTATTTTTACTCTTTGTTGTATTCTGACCACCTTGACCGCATCCACCCGCGAATACAGATACGCACAGACAGACCACAATGATTTTATTTTTGAATTTCATTCTGTTTCCTCTTGTTTGTATACTCTAACTTAGAATAGTTTATATTACCACAAGTTAGTATGTCAACATTGAAGTTGTTAGTTAAGAAACTTTCTCATTTTACAATTCATACTTGTATTCAAAAAGAGCTTATGGAAAATGTGCCATTACATTTTCCATAAGCTCTTTCGTTTCTTTCTAAGATTCTAATGTTTTACTCATAACATATCTTCGTTTCCCGCCATACTTCTTTGTCTCGAAAACTGCCTTCATTCCAAGCTTTTCCATATTGCGAAAACTGTATATATTATCCGGATGAACTGTTGCCATCAGATACCTCATCTGCTTATTTTTTACGATTGCTTCTGACTGACAGAAAAGCTCATATTGCAGTCCGTATCCCTGATACTCCGGTACTACAACAGCAATCTCCAGATGCGCAACCCGCTTCATTTCTTCCCTGGAAATCTTCAGATATTCTCCCAGGTTGTCCTCTGCCAGTCCGGGAATACGGACAATCATGATTGCTGCAGTCTGTCCATTTTTCTTTGCCAAAAGGGTAAATCCTTCCTCACGGATATGCTTTGCAAGAAATTCTTCATCCTCTGCCTCAAACCATTCTTTCACGGGAACACTTTCTCCGGCAAGCTTTACTATACGACAAATTTCAGGAAGATCCTCCTCATTCGCCCTGCGGAACTGAAACGCATTTCTCTTCGTCATACTCTCCATTTACAGCATCTCAACAAACGCAGCAAGTCTGGTGTTCAGCTGTCCGATGTCTGCCTGAGAGTAATCGGTTTCCACACTGATATACGGAATTCCCTTTTCACCTGTCACAAACTTGCGGATGGTATTGGTCTCCACATTGTAGGTATGACAGGCCTGAAGGATCATATCTACCACACCGTCTACCTGATATTCGTCGATCAGTCTTCCAAGAAGCTCCAGACGATTCGGGTTCGGCGTCATAACAGAACATCCAATACTGAGGTATCTTCTTGCGATTGCATCGTAGATATCTTCCGCGTCCTCGTCTACCAGCTTGTCAATGGATTTTGCACCGCTGCAATTTTCAAAAGTTACAACAATACCACCGTTGTCTTCTACGGCACGGATTACTTTTTCAGTTGCTCCTCCGATTGGGCATCCTGTGATCAGGATACGTGGTTTCTTCTCTTCTCTCTTGCCCTCTGCATATTCTTTTTCAATCTTCGCAGTAAGAGCATCCACTTCACCCGGGATCAGGGAACGGTCAAATTTGAAGGTGCTTCCGTACAGAACTTTGAACAGATCCTGTCCTTTGATCGGAGCCGGATCATATTTCATTACTTCATAAAGTTTCTTTAAGGATCGACGTGCCTGATTCTCTGTCTTTACAGCTTCACGGATCTGCTCTTCCGTGATCGTCACGCCAAATTTCTGTTCCAGATATTCCTTGAAACGGATGATCTCGCCTTTCCAGAGTTGAAGTCCCGGTTCTCTCTGGCTATTCGGAAGTTCCATAATAAATACATCTTTGAATTCTGACATATATTCATACATCTTCTTCTTACCATCACAGGTTGTTTCCCCAACTACTACATCTGAGAAATAGAAGAACGGACATTTGTCTGTCTTTGCAAATCCATAGCTTGATTTGATCAGCGGACAGAGGTTCTTCGGAAGATCTTTCTCTGCTTCCGGAATTGTCTCATCAGAAGTTGAGCAAAGGCTTACGCATCCTGCCCCCATCGCCATTGCAATCTCTTTCGGGAAGTATGTACAGTACGATCCAACAACCGGAACCCCTTTCTCTTTTAACTCCTTGACAGCCAGAAACGATTTCTGTCTCTGCTCTGCGAATTCCTCAAATACCTCTGGTAAATCTTTAATCAGTTCCATTTTCATTATCTCCTTTTATCCTTTTTTTCCCTGGCAAGAAGTGCTGCCCCGTATGCCCCCGCAAAACGGCCAAACTCTTCTGATTCCACTT